>Ga0209986_10000726_pt1 | contig 32599 bp, 31 predicted proteins | sample BlataG_FD_183168 | JGI IMG/M metagenome (GOLD analysis project Ga0209986, IMG submission 183168) | Deep subsurface microbial communities from Black Sea to uncover new lineages of life (NeLLi) - Black_00105 metaG (SPAdes) (version 2) | ecosystem: Environmental > Aquatic > Marine > Oceanic >...
CGATTTCGTCTCCGAAGGACTACGGCTCGGAATTGTCGATTCCGCAGGAAGCTTTGTCCGGGATTGCTGCGGTGATCGCCTCATTGGAAGACACGGAAAGGCTCGATATCTGCTCTTTTCTGATGGCAGGCGAGAGGTCTCCGTGACGCAGGGAGATGTGCGGCAACTACAGCTCGCGAAGGCGGCCATATCTGCTGGTCTTCAGATACTGATGGAGAAGCTCCATGTGGAAAAGCTGGAGAAATTGTTACTTGCCGGTGCGTTTGGCGCCAATATGTCCGCGAGGAGTGGCAGATTTATAGGCATGCTTCCAGAGCTGCCTCTCGATCAGATCGTCCCCGTGGGCAATGCAGCTGGTACTGGTGCCATTCAGCTATTGACGGACTGCAGGGCGAGAAGGAGAGTGCTCGAAATAGCGGGTAGAACGGAATATGTTGAGCTCTCAGAAGAGAAGGACTTTCAGCGGAAGTTCATAGCAGCGCTTGATTTCCCGCATTCGGATCTGTCGAAATATCCTGAATCATCCCGCTTGATTAAGAAGAAGATTAAAAGAGCGTGAAAATAGCCGCGCATTACAATATTGCGAAGTATCTCGCGCGTGTACGTTATTTCACTCTCTTTCGTAGTTATTTCGTGGTTTGCTCTTGCTGTTGCTCTCTGCAGTGCTTAACATATTTCATGCCGAATTTATCCTCTCCCCATAGGAGAGCTGTGGACCGAATTGCGAACCGAATATCTGGATCTAGCGGATTGCCTATGAAGGAGGTCAGCCCCTCACCGATACATAGCAAGAGGAAAGCAGCGTTCAGACTCCTTCTTTCAGGCATGCCGAAGGAGATATTGCTCAGGCCGATAGTGGTATTCAGGTTCATCTCATTTCTCACATACGCTATCGTTTCAAGCGATGCCATGCCACCTATCTCAGAGGTGCCGCATGCCAAGGCAAGGGGATCTATGAGGATTTGATCGTCCTCTATCCCGAGCGCGTGCGCCCTCGAGACGATCTTCTTTGCGATTTCAATCCGTTTATCCGCGGTTGCTGGGATACCAGTATCATCGAGCACCAGCCCGATAATGGCGACATCGTGCTCCTTTACGAGCGGCAGAACCGAGTCCATTCGCTTCGTCTCACCCGTAGTAGAATTGATACCAGGCCTGCCCTTGACAACATCAAGTGCCGCCTTGATAACGGACGTATCGGAGCTATCAATTATTATCGGAACATCAACCACCTCTTGAACTGCCTGGATGGCGGCTATCATGGTGGCTTTCTCATCAATGTCCGGAACCCCAACATTGATATCCAGACAATCTGCACCAGCAGCCACTTGAGCCTTTGCCTCCTCTCGAAGCATATCGAAATTGCCCACCTTGAGCGTCTCGATCAGCTTCTTCCTGTTGGTCGGATTGATTCTCTCCCCGATCAGTACGGGTGTCTTGCTTGCGCCTATGGGAACGGCTTTTTTCGTTCCCGATAGCTTCACAATTGGTAAATCACCAGTCAACTTCTCATCTCCTTTTCTTGTTTCGCGCGGGAGAGAGATAATGGGGGTAGATATAGACTTCGACTGGTTGATGACACGGCAATGCGTCGCATATTCTTCGGCAGGTTCATAGAAAAGTTTCTAATATGTTTGTAAGAATTTCGAAAAACGTGGATTGCCATTGAAGATATGTATGTGCGAGAAGAAGTTTTAAGATATGTTCTTAAAAGGTTTTATTAATCCCTTTCATTCTTCGGGAAATTGCAAAGGAACCGGGACTCCAAACGGATCTCGACAAGATTGCCAATACAATATTGAGAGCGATGCGACCCCGAATCGAAGGGGGTGTAAATTGCCCCTGATGAAAAGCCATTCAAGGTCCTCCTCTGGAAAAATTGTATTACTGGCATACTATGAATGAGTGAGAGTGTGATGATAGATGAGCTCACAAGAATTGATTGAGCAGCTGAAGAATGCTGTGATAGACTATGAGGTTGACTTGGCGACTGAGATCGCCCGAGAGATCCTGGAAAAAGGAATAGATCCCCTGGAAGCTATTGATAAAGGGCTTGCGGTGGGCATAAAAATCGTTGGTGAGAAATTCGGCGCGGGCGAGATATTTCTTCCCGAGCTTATCATGGGAGCAGAAAGCATGAAGGCAGCAATGGCGATTCTCGAGCCAGCGTTGCCAGATGGCGGAGCTGGAAGAACCTCGAAGGGAAAGGTTCTCATCGGGACTGTGCTCGATGATATTCACGAAATAGGAAAGAATTTGGTTGCAACTCTTCTCTCATCGAACGGTTTCGATGTCGTTGATCTCGGCACGAATATCACTAGAGAGCAGTTTGAGCAGAAGCTCGACGAGCTGAAGCCTGACATCTTAGCGCTTTCTGCCCTGATGACCACTACAATGCCGCATATGGCAGAGGTTGTTAAGGATGTCGCAGCATCTGGTAAGAGTATCAAAACGATAATAGGCGGCGCCCCGGTAACAGATGATTACGCAAAGAAGATCGGCGCTACTGGATACAGCGAAGATGCCTCTGGTGCTGTGACGGTTGTGAGCAAATTCTTAGGCGTGAAGTGAGAATGATAATCAGATATTCCGGGTAAAACATTCTTCGCGCGATATGATATCGGCGAAGAGTGCTCAGTTTTATGAGCTAACTGAATTAGAGAGCTGTAAAAAATCGCATACGCCACCAACTATCATTCCGCTTCGATTAATTTTGCACCGCCCCCGGGTTTCGCAATGAAATATGATGCTTGGATATTTGCCCTGGCAAATCCTTCGACCATCGCCTCACCTATAGCCTTGTGATCAGCGAGAGAAAGGCAGAAGACGGCCGGACCGGAGCCACTCATGGAAAAGCTGAGCGCCCCAGCAGCTAAGGCGGCACTACGGGCAATTTCGAAACCTTTTACCAGCTCCTTTCTTGCTGGGACGGAAATCTCGTCTCTGATGCACGATGCAACCAGCTTGATATCGCCCGTCTGGAGGCCATGAACAATACCCGATGCCCAGCCCACATGAAATACGGTTTTGTTGATCGGGAGCGTCTTCGGAATGAGCATGCGTGCATCTATAGTCCTGATAATAATCTCCGGAAGGCAGATTACTATTTTCATATCTGGCGGAGTAATTTGGAGGATGTTATACTTCTCGTGATCAAGCACAACCGTAAACCCCCCGAGCAAACACGAGGAAATATTATCGAGGTGCGGGGCAGCACTTGCAATGCCCTCGCCGTGGGCTGCGGCCATGAGAATTTTCCGCTGATCGGACACATCAAATAACGTTGCAGCTCCAAAGGCTCCTGCCACTGCGGATGACGCACTACTCCCGAGGCCGCTTCCCGGCCTCACACCCTTCAGAAGTTTTAATTCGAGTCCCACGGCATCAACTGAGATGCCCGCAAGGCGCATCATCTCTTTTGCAGCAACGGATGCGGTATTGTGTTCTGGGTCTGCTGGGGATGAGTATCCCTCCTCTGCCACCTCAAGATGGATTCCTGACTTCTCTAAGATATCCATCTCGATGACATCTACTGGTTTGTCAAGGCAAAGTCCAAAGGTATCGTATCCCGGACCGAAGTTGGCGATGGTTGCGCTCGCCTCCACACGTATCCTGCTGCTCAAGCTATCACTGTCCTTCTCGAATCGAATCGTCAGCATAATAAGTGTTGCGTTGTCGCACCTGGCATTACGAGTGACTCAGAAAATCCTTTCCCATTCAAACGAACTTCTCAAAAGTGCAATTCATGAATCGAATTCTGCTGCCAATAAATTGTCACTTGCCAGACTAATTCGGGTATGTAACTTTCCAGAAAATAAGAATCTCTATCGTAATCTATGCCTATTGTATATTTTCCCGTGAAGACTTCTATCTTGACCACGAGATAATCGTCGATATCAGCTGCATATACGAGTTCATCATCAATATAGACGGCGAAATTGATCGTATTATCATGATCGTTATGGCAATTGAATTTCAGAATCCGTTAACTGGCTATGCATAAGCTAATATACGAATGAATTTTTTACAGCATCATTGTGCACTATGGTATCGAATCAAGAAAATAAACTCAATGAAATGGTGCAGTGAATGGCGTTGATGGACGATGAGCAGAGAGGTCATTAAATGCATAGAATGCGGCAAGGAATACTCCTCAGATGAGATTTTCTACGCATGCCCTGCATGCAATAACTTACTGGAAGTGATCTTGCCGCTCTCTGACCTCGATCGGGATTCGCTGAGAACCGCCTTCGATAGCCGCCCGCTAAGTGTATGGAGATATAGAGAGCTTCTGCCGAGAATCGGGCGGCAATCGCCTATCACGATGAACGAGGGAGGAACTCCTCTTCACAGCTGTTCTCGATTGGGAGAAAGGTTCGGAGTCGGGAATCTGTTCATAAAGTTTGATGGAATGAACCCAACAGGCTCCTTCAAAGATAGGGGAATGACCGTTGGAATAAGCAAAGCGCTCGACCTGAAGGTAAAGGCCGTTGCATGCGCCTCTACGGGCAACACATCTGCTTCGCTCGCGGCGTACGCCGGACTCGCCAATATCGGATGTATAGTTATAATCCCTTCCGGCCGCATCGCCCTCGGAAAGCTCAGCCAGGCAATGATGCACGGAGCGACTGTTCTCGCAATTGAAGGTAATTTCGATGATGCAATGGCTCTTGTAATGAAAGCGAGCGAGGAACTCAATCTGTATGTATTGAACTCCGTCAATCCCTTCAGGCTCGAGGGGCAGAAAACAGCCGCTTTCGAGATCTGCGATCAGCTCGGCAGCCCCCCGGATATCCTCGTGATCCCAGTGGGAAACGGAGGGAACAGCGCTGCATATTGGAAAGGATTCACCGAGTTCAAGAAAGTAGGGCTTTCTGAGGATTGCCCGAAGATTTACGGAATCCAAGCGGTCGGGGCGGCACCGATTGCCAAGGCGTTTGAGAGGGGAGAGGAAAGGATTGAACCCATTAGTGATCCGGAGACTGTTGCAACCGCAATAAGAATCGGTAATCCCGCAAACTGGAAGAAGACTATCAGAGCCATCGATGCATCCGGCGGCACTTCGATATCCGTCTCCGACGAAGAGATAATCGAGGCACAGAAGATGATAGCCGAAATGGAAGGGATGTTCGTAGAACCCGCTGGAGCCGCCAGCATAGCGGGGCTCATCAGATTACTGGAGAGCGGGCGCTTGGATCGCGATCGGAGGATCGTCTGCGTCGCAACAGGCCACGGTCTGAAGGATCCAGATAGTGCTATAAAAAACTCGAAAAAGCCCATAGAGATAGGACCAACTATCGAGGGAATAAGAGCTGCACTTCACATCTGAGGTGTCGGAATTGCGCATAATACTCGTCGGATTTGGCGTGGTCGGAAAGAGCATAGCGAGAGTATTCGTTGATCAAAGGGAGAGGCTGCGCCGGATGTTTGGCCTCAACCCGAAGGTCGTTGCGATCGTTGAGATCGGAGGATCGTTGGTCAATTCCCGCGGTATAGATTTATCAGAGGTCCTCGAGGTTATCAAGAGTCCGGACGGGCTTCAGGGAGTGAGAGAACTTTGGAGAGAAGGTGCGAAGCTTCCCGAGCTACTCGAGGAGCTCGATTGCGATGTGATGATCGAGCTGACTCCGACTGACCTGAGCACCGGTCAACCTGGTTTGGATCACGTTCGAGCTGCGCTACAGAATGAAGTCAATGTCGTGACAACAAATAAGGGTCCACTTGCCCTGGCGATGCCCGCCCTGCTCGAGATTGCGGAATATAATGATGTTATGCTCAAGTTCAGCGGCACTGTTGGCGGTGGAACCCCGATGCTCGATTTCGCCAAGAAATGCCTCGAGGGAGAAGAAATTGTCTCGATCAGAGGAATTCTCAACGGTACGACGAATTACATACTTACGAAGATGGATGCGGAAGGCGTTTCGCTAGAAAACGCGCTGAGTGAGGCAAAGGCACTGGGATATGCGGAGGCGGATCCGACTTACGATATCGACGGTTTCGACTCAGCTGGCAAGCTGGTCATCATGGCTAATTGGGTAATGGGAAGAAGCCTGTCCATCAGAGATATTGAGATTACGGGAATCAGGAATGTAAATCAAGAGCAGATAGAGAATGCTCGAGCCGAGGGGAAAACGATAAAGCTCATCGCATCATGCGAGGAGAAGGCGGAGGTTCGACCGATGGCTATTTCTCGTGATCATCCTCTCAATGTTAGCGGTACAATTAATGCGCTCACCTTCGCGACCGACCTCGCAGATGAAATTACTCTCGTGGGTCGCGGTGCTGGTGGCACGGAGACTGCGAGTGCTGTGCTTCGCGATCTCATCGATATTAGGAAATCCTATTCGATGAATGTTCCTGCTCCGCAGAGAGGTGCATAGATGTTGGCGATGGACAGATTGACGTCTGATGGAGAACTGGTATGAAGATAGTCATGAAGTTTGGCGGTGCGACACTCAAGAACGCCGCTGACGTGGAAAGAGTTGCAGCTCTAGTCCAACGCTACGCGCAGCAGAGGCACGAACTCGTTATAGTGGTTTCTGCACTGCAGGGAGTGACGGACTCTCTGGTGGAGATCACTAAGAACATCAGCTCCGCTCGCAGGCGATGGTTGGAGAAAGCCGTGGATTCGCTTGCGGAGAAACATACAGAGGCGATCAAGGCTGTACGCGATAAGAAGCGCTCGGAAAAGTTGGCTGAGGATATTCGATCGCTCATAGAAGATCTCAGGAATATCGTGTTGGGCATATCTCATATCGGAGAGCTGACACCACGATCGAAGGATTACCTCTTATCATTTGGCGAACGCCTCTCCGCACCAATAGTGGCTGCGGCAATCGAATCGCTCGGCATGAGAACAAGAGCGTTTACCGGCGGCGAAGCGGGAATAATGACCGACGATAATTTCGGAGAAGCAGTACCGCTGATGAATGTCACTGCAATGCAAGTGAGAGAGAAGCTGGAACCGCTTCTATCCGAGGAGATAATACCTGTCATCTCAGGATACATCGCCTCGACCCAGACAGGCGTCACAACGACATTGGGCCGCGGCGGCTCGGATTACAGTGCGGCAGTAATAGGTCAGTCGCTCAAGGCGGATGAGCTCCTGTTTTGGAAGGATGTCCCCGGAATAATGACAGCGGATCCGTCCCTCTGCTCCAGCTCAAGGCTGATAAGGAAGATCGCATTCGATGAAGCGATCGAAATAGCCCATTTCGGCGCGAGAGTGATTCATCCAAGCGCGCTCGAGGTAGGTTTCGAATCGGATCTGACCTTCAGGATAGGAAATATCCTGCAGCCGGAAACCGAGGGCACGCTGATAGTGCGATCGCTCGAGGAGAGCAAGCCGAGCAAGGCGATATTCAGGGCAATAAGCGTGATCGATAAGGTTTATCTCATCAATATCTCAGGAGCGCGGCTCGTGGGAACGCCGCGCGTGGCTGCGAGAGTTCTGGAGCTCCTGGCAAATGAGGATATCGATGTTCTCATGATATCCCAGAGCTCCTCGGAGGCGAACTTCTCGATTGCCGTCCCCGAGGCAGATGCCGATGAGGCGATTAACATTCTGGAACTGTACCTTCTCGGGACGAATCTCGTCAGGGAGATCAACGGTGAGCCGGACTACTCTATTGTGGCCGTTGTGGGAAGGGGCATGCGAGGCACGCCGGGAGTGGCGGCAAATGTCTTCAAGTCAATGGCCGATAGAAGGATCAATATTCGAACGATCGCCCAGGGATCATCAGAGCTGAATATCTCATTCATGGTGATACAGGAGGATGCAAAGCTTGCGGTCGAGGCATTGCATAAGGACTTCGGCCTGAGCTATATGAAAGATTAAGTTTCATATATAGGAGAACAAATAAATGAGCAAGGAGCTGAGATCAAAGCAGGCCGTCGGAGGGTTGGAAAGGGCTCCTTCCAGGGCTCTGTACAGAGCTACAGGGCTGGTTGACGAGGACTTTTCGAGGCCGATGATCGGCATAGCCAATAGCAGGAATGACATCATCGCCGGGCATATCCATCTCGACAGGCTCACCGATGAGGTGAGCAGGGGGATAAGAGAGGCTGGTGGCGTTCCATTATCTTTCGGCATCCCAGGCATCTGCGATGGGATCGCAATGGGGCATGAGGGGATGCGCTATTCACTCCCCTCAAGGGATCTCATAGCAGATTCCGTTGAGCTCATGGTGAACGCCCATCAGCTGGATGGCTGGATAGGCGTCACCAACTGCGACAAAATAACCCCTGGTATGCTGATGGCCGTTGGAAGGTTGAATCTCCCCTCGGCACTGGTAACCGGAGGACCGATGATGCCAGGAAAGCTGAGGGGTAAGGAGATAGATTTCATCTCTGTTCATGAGGCATTGGGCTCCTGCTCCGCAGGACTCATTGACGAGGAGGAGGTGCTCGCGATAGAGCGACTCGCATGTCCCGGACCTGGGTCGTGTGCTGGGCTCTTCACCGCCAATACAATGAGCTGCCTGACAGAGGTCCTGGGGCTCAGCCTGCCGGGATGCGCGACCGCGCATGCGATAAACGATAGGAAGCTGGAGATTGCGAGGCAGACAGGGAGAGAGATCGTGCGATTGGTGAGAGAGGAGAGAAAACCTCGGGATCATATTAAGGTAGCAAGCTTCAGAAACGCCATCAGGGCGGATATGGCAATTGGCGGCTCCACGAACACCTGTTTACATCTGCCCGCGATTGCAATGGAGTTCGACGTGAAGCTACCGCTCGAGGTATTTGATAAGATCTCAAGAGAGGTGCCGCATCTGATCAATCTCCGGCCTGGAGGTCCCTATTTCATGATAGATTTCGAGAGAGCTGGAGGAATGTCCGCGATCCTGCTACGCATCGTCGAATTTCTCGAGGATGCCGAGAATATATTCGGAGCCTCAATTCCGGAGATAGCCCGTGGAGCGAGCGTCCACTACGATGAGGTCATCCGTCCGCTGAGCAAGCCCTACCATAGTGAAGGGGGGATAGCGATCCTGTATGGCAACCTGGCACCGGAGGGCGCGGTGGTGAAGCAGTCAGCCGTTGCTGAAAGTCTTGAGCACTTCTCCGGTAAAGCTCGCGTCTTCAATTCCGAGGAAGCGGCCACGAAGGCGATTATGGCGAAGAAAATACGCCCAGGGGAAGTCGTGGTGATCAAATTCGAGGGCCCCAGGGGCGCGCCCGGAATGCCCGAGATGCTCGGCCCAACCAGCCTGATATCGGGCATGGGACTGGGTGAGTCGGTAGCTCTGATAACCGATGGACGCTTTTCTGGAGGTACTACTGGCCTTTCGGTCGGGCACATCAGTCCAGAGGCCTATGTGGGAGGACCGTTGGCAGCAGTGAAGAACGGCGATACGATCGAAATCGATCTACCTAAGAGAGAGATTAAACTACTGCTCAAGAAGAGAGAATTGAAGGAGAGACTGAAGAATTTCAAACCGCCCAGAAAACCAGTCCAGGGAATGCTAAAGAGATATCGAGAGCGGGCTCGCTCTGCCGCCTATGGCGCGGGATTGGCTTCGTCGGATGATGAACGGGCGACAGGTGGATCGTAGGGTTCTTCCGCCTTCATGTAGCTCCCGAGAATCTTTACAAATGCCGCGGTCTTCAGCAGTCCGCCGATCGCTGCGTTCGTATCGGGATCATCCATGCTCCCATCTATATCGGCATAGAATACATACATCCACGGCTTGTTTCTCCTTGGTCGAGATTCAAGCTTTGTCAGATTGATCCCGCGCTCGGCAAACTCCTTCAGACAGAGATATAGCGCTCCGGGCGTATTCTTCGCTGCGAAGACTATCGAGGTCTTATTGGTGTTTTTGATATCTTTGGGATGCTTCTCAAGCGTGAAAAAACGCGTGAAGTTTTGATGATCGCTCTCTATCCCCTCTTTCAAGATCTCAAGGCCATAAACCTTCGCTGCCCGGGCACTCGCTATTGCCGCCTCATTCTCGCGCCCGCGTTGCTTGATGATCTTCACGCTTCCGGCGGTATCGTACGAGGATATGAGCTCCCAATGAGAATATTCAGAGAGAAATCTCCTACACTGGCCAAGCGCCTGAGGATGGCTGTAAACTCTTGTGATTTTCTCAATCTCAGCCCCTGGATTACCGATCAGACAGTGCCGTATTCTGAGGATGATCTCCCCCGAGATGAGCAAATCGTTCTCCAGCAGCAGATCGTTCACCTGGGCGACGCTTCCCTCGTTGGAGTTCTCCACTGGTACAACCGCATGAGTGACGATATCGCTCTCGGCCGCCTCGAAAACCTCCGAAAAGGTGGGATAGGGGATCGTTTCTACATCGATGCTGTAGTAGGCGTAGCATGCATCCTCGCTATAGGCTCCTTTCATCCCCTGGAAGGCGACCTTGATGGGTTTCTCTGCCATTCAATCTCGATTTATGAAGCCTACTATTCGGATAAATCTTTCGAGAGGATGAAAAAAGTAATCTACCACTCCGTCGATAAGCTTATCTGAGCATATCGATATGGATGGTCGAGATCTAGATGCAGCCAGTGCAGGATAGATTTGGGAGAGGTTTTTCAGGTTTAAGGGTCTCGGTCACGCAGCGCTGCAACCTGGCCTGCCCTCATTGTCATAGAGAAGGGCAGATACGCTCAGCGGCTGAGATGAGGCCCGACGAGATAGGGGAGATCGTTGCTGTCGCTGCATCTCTTGGGGCATCTAAGGTGAAAATCACCGGCGGAGAGCCGCTGATGAGGGACGATATATGCGAGATTGTCTCGGCGATCAGACCTCATATCCGCGAGATATCTATGACGACCAATGGGATTCTACTCGATACATCTGCAACCCCTCTCAGGGAGGCGGGTCTGGATAGGATAAACATAAGCGTTCACTCTCTCTCGAGGGAGGTGCTCGGGAGCATCTCGGGAAGGGATTGCCTGGATGATATCAAGAGAGGGGTTTCCGCCGCCGCTATGTCAGGGCTGAAGCCGATCAAGCTGAACATGGTGGTGCTCCGTGGCATAAACGACAGCGAGATATTCGACATGATGAGATTCGCCTCCCAGCACGATGCTGTTTTGCAGCTGATCGAGCTAGCAAGCGATAGATCCGGATGCAATGACGATTATTTCGTCCGGCATCACTACTCGCTGAGGGAGCTGGAGAACTACCTCGCAGAGAATGCCATAGAGATCACGCACAATGAGCTTCACAGAAGAGCGCGATTTACGATCAAGGAGAACGGGGGGATTATAAGAGCAGAGCTGGTGAGATCAATGCACAACTCCATCTTTTGCGCAAACTGCACGAGGCTCAGGCTGACCAGTGATGGAAAGCTGAAGGGTTGCCTTTACGATAACGGTCACTCGCCGAACCTCCTCGAGGCGCTACGAGGAGATGCGACTATGGAGGAGCTGAAAGAGCTCTTTTTCAGCAGTATTGCGAATAGGAAGCCTTATTGGAGCTAGCACCATTTCAAAAGCTGTTGTCTATCGAAAAGTTGCAGGAGTAACAAGATATGATGGAGGAGTGATTGTCGGATGCCAATTGTGAATATTATCGATAAGAGCATCGACCCAGCAAGGGCAATATCTGATGTGATAAGGAACGACTGCGGGGGCATTGTTGTATTCATAGGAACGATAAGAGATACATCCGAAGGAAAGGCTGTCAAACAGGTAGAAATCGAAGCGTACGATGAAATGGCCATCAAAGATCTCCAGAAGATCGTCGATGAAGCGTACTCGAAATACAAACTGGGGGAGATCGTCGTTGTTCATAGGATAGGTGTTATCGAAGTGGGAGAGATAGTTGCCACCATTGCGGTCTCCGCCACTCATAGAAAAGAAGCGTTTGAGGCATGCAGGGAGGTTATCGATCGGATGAAGCAGACTACCCCTATCTGGAAGCAGGAGTTCTTCGAGGACGGATCGAAATGGGCAGCGGGGGATTCTCGCTGACGAGAATGGTAGATATCAGCGAAAAAAAGACGGTCCGAAGAGAGTGCATCGCTGAGGGACGGCTACGTCTCAAGGTCGAGACCGTTCAGGCGATCAGAGAGGGGAATACGAAAAAGGGGGATGTTCTGACAGCTTCCCAGATCGCGGGTGTTCAGGCCGCGAAGAGGACCTCGCAGCTCATTCCTCTCTGTCATCAAATACCCCTCTCATCAGTTGATGTGCAGCTTGAGTTGGAGGAGAGTACCGTTATCGCAAGAACTACCGTAATAGCGAACTACACCACCGGAGTGGAGATAGAGGCGCTCGCAGGCACAACGATCGCGCTCATAAATGTCTGGGATATGGTGAAATATCTCGAGAAGGACGAGAACGGACAGTATCCCACAACGGAAATACTCAGCGTGAGAGTGATAAGGAAAAGCAAGGAGGAAGATTGATTGGGCGCGGAAGAGCACAGAAAGAAATCGATTAAGAGTGTCGTATGTGCCGTGATCACCGTAAGCGATACGAGAACAGAGGAGACGGATGAGTCCGGAAGGAGAATAAGAGAGATACTCGAAAGCAAAGGTCACTCAGTGAAGAAATATGCGCTCGTAAAGGATGATATTCAGAAGATCCAGAGCATCCTCCGGGAATGCATGGAAGATAATGAAGTTTCAGCGATCATTTTGAACGGCGGAACGGGGGTATCAATGCGAGATGGCACAATCGAGGCTATCGAGTCTTTTTCTGAGAAAGATCTCCCGGGCTTTGGTGAGTTGTTTAGGATACTCAGCTATGAGGAGATTGGTGCAGCTGCGATGCTCTCTCGCGCAGCAGCGTTCGTCAGCGAGGGAAAGGCCGTCTTCGCAATACCGGGATCGACTGCGGCAGTCGGATTAGCCGTTGAAAAGCTTATTGCGCCCGAACTGGGACATCTCGTCTCAGAGGTTAGCAAATGAGCAATATAAGGCCACTTGAAAAGCTGATATCGCTCGAGGAAGCCCTTAGGATCTGTGAGAGTGCCGCAGTACCGACCGATAGAACTGAGATAGCTTCGATCGGAATAACTGTCAATCGGGTGCTTGCAGAGGATGTCAGGGCGGAAATCGATGTCCCTCCGTTTAAAAGATCGGCCATGGACGGTTACGCTGCGAGAATGGAAGATGTCAAGGGAGCGAGTGATAGCAACCCGGTGGTTCTCAAAATAGTTGAAAAGATCTTTGCCGGAGATGTTTCGAAACGTAGTATATCCGCCTTGGAATGCGCTGAAATAGCCACTGGAGGTATGCTTCCGGAAGGTGCTGATAGCATCGTAATTGTTGAGGATACGAGGAGCGAGGGAGAAGATCAAGTCGCTATATTGCAGCCTCCTGATAAGGGCAAGCATATCATTTCTGCAGGAGACGACATAAGAAAGGGAGAAAGCGTAGTAAAAACTGGAGAGCTACTCACACCTGCGAAGATAGGCGCAATCGCAGCAATTGGAAGAGATCATATCAAGATCTACTGCAGGCCGAAAGTTGTCGTAATGCCGACGGGTGATGAGATTATTAAACCGGGAAAGAAAATTGGACCAGGACAGGTTTATGATGTGAATACATTCACGCTCAGCTCCGCAATCAAGACGTTTGGTGGACAGGTTATTGTCAAACCGATAGTAGAAGATTCAAAGCAGAGCATTCTGAAAGCGATTAAAAAGGAGAGTGATGCAGACATAATCATCTTCTCCGGTGGAAGCTCCGTGGGAGAGAAAGATTTAATCGTCGATGCGATAAAGGAGTCGGGGGAGCTCTTATTTCACGGAGTGGCGATCAAGCCCGGAAAACCCACAATCCTCGGAAGATCGGGAAACAACCTCATATTGGGAATGCCGGGACATCCGACCTCTTGTCTATCGAATTCGTATATATTCCTGGAACCGATGGTGTGCAAAATCGGCAGGATCCCGACGAGAGTGCTCAAGACGGTCAAGCTCAAATTATCAGAGGATGTGAACTCTCCGAAGGGGAAGGCACAGGTACTCATGGTGAAGGTCAATGGAGATATTGCGATTCCGGTTTTCAAGGAATCGAGCGCGATTACCAGCATGACTAATGCAGATGGCTATGCGTTAATACCGCCGGATAAGGAGTATATAGAAAATGGTGTCGAGATCATTGTGAAATTATTCTGAGTAGTCTGTAGCATAAACAGTGAAAAATTCAGCGTGACTTCGAATATTGAGTAGCTCGGCCAGGAGGTTTTTTTCCATTCATGATCAATCTTCTAAGCGCTGTTCAATTCCAGGCGAGCGCAATATTTATATTCCAAATGCATATGCAATTATACGCGAGGCATAATTAATCTCGCAATGCACTTGGATGTTGGCAATATGCACGTAAAAGGTTCAGAAACGAAAAAGCTGACCTTGCTTCTTCTACTAGCTTAAGCCAGTGCAAGATATATTTTGGGGAGTGTTTTCCTTGACGCAAATCCCTGAGAGTATGGAAAATGATGTATCGGACCGGGACAATACCAGTGAAGACTCGGTGGGCAAAGTGAGTGCTCAAATAGGAGACAATATCCGGAAAGTCATTGATAAAATGATAATTCCGAGAAGAGTGAGAATCCTGGACACGACTCTCCGAGATGGAGAGCAAACGCCAAATGTCGCCCTATCGATAGATGATAAGATCAAGATAGCACAGGCGCTGGATGAGATCGGGGTCGACATAATCGAGGCGGGCTTCCCGATAACCTCCGAGTGGGAGAAGAAGGCGGTCTCACAAATCGCCAAGCTGGGGCTCAATGCGGATGTTCTGGGCCTTTCCAGATCGAATAAGGCAGATATAGATGCTGTCCTGGATTGTGATACGAAATCGATCCATCTGTTCATCGCAACCTCAGATATTCACCTGAAAAACAAGCTCAAGATCACGAGAGATGAAGCGATAGAAAAGGCGGTATGGTCGATCGAATATGCCAAGTCGCACGGCCTCGTGGTCGAGTTCTCTCCTGAGGATGCGACGAGGAGTGATCGCGCTTTCCTCAAACGCTTCATCCAGGCAGCTCAAGAGGCGAAGGCGGACAGGATTGATATTCCGGATACCGTCGGCGTGATGATACCGCAGGCTATGAGTGATCTGATAGCCGAACTGAAAACGGTTTGCAAGGTCCCTATAGCCGTACACTGTCACGACGATTTCGGACTTTCGGTTTCCAATTCGCTCGCGGCTGTCCTGGCGGGCGCCGAAGAGGTTCATTGCACGATAAACGGCCTTGGAGAAAGAGCGGGAAATGCCGCCCTTGAGGAGGTAGCTATAGGGCTGAAGACCTTCTTCGATGTGGAGACAAACATAGATTTCAAGAAGCTCACACATATCTCACGATTAGTTTCTAAACTCACGGGCGTTCCGGTTCAGCCAAATAAGGCCATAGTTGGAGATAACGCGTTCGCGCATGAGTCGGGGATACATGTCCATGGTGTATTGAGCGAGGCGTTCACCTATGAGGCGATCGCTCCTGAAGCGGTTGGTAAGGAACGGGAATTCGTTGTGGGAAAGCATACCGGAACGCATGCGGTGAAGGCAAAACTGAAGAGCTATGGCATCGTGATGCAGGATTCGCAGCTGAAGGACCTCGTCTTCCGCATCAAGAAGCTCTCAGAGGGCGGAAAGAAGTTCGACGATGCCGAGCTGATCGCGCTCTCTTACGATGTTCTCGGAAAGCGCGACGAACCGGGGAACATTAGGCTCGAGGAGTTCGCGGTCTTCACGGGCATTAATTTCACGCCAACGGCGACAGTCACGCTGAATGTCGCGGGAAAGCAGAAGAGGGCATCGGAGACGGGCATCGGCCCTATAGATTCCTCGTTGAACGCGATCAGATCCGCCGTATCAAAGAACATCATCCTCAAGGAGTTCAGGCTCGAAGCAATCACTGGAGGGTCTGACTCACTTTGCGAAGTCACGATTAAGCTTGCTGATAAGAGAGACAATTCCGTATTATCGCTCGGGAAAAGCGTCGGAGCGGATATCGTTATATCCAGCGTTGAGGCTGCTATAATGGCTCTCAATCGCCTTTGCAAGATCAGAGAAGACCTCATCTCTGAATGATTCAGAGCAATCAATTAGAAGCAGGTGACTGGAGTGAGTAGTACCTTCGTCGAAAAAATATTTGAAATGAAGTCGGGAAAGAGCGTTGAACCAGATGAGATCATCGAGGCTGAGATAGACTTTGTTATGGTCAATGATGTAACTGGTCCTCCGGCATTCGAGGCATTTGATAATCTCGATGTAATGCCTCTGAAGGAAAAGATCATCCTGATACCGGATCACTATGTGCCCAACAAGGATGTCGCCTCTGCTATCCAGGCGAAGAGGATGCGCGATTTCGCGAGAAAATACGATATCCCGAATTACTTCGAAGTGGGCAACGGCGGCGTCTGCCATCAGGTGATGATGGAGATGGGATATGTTGCCCCGGGAAGATTGATAGTTGGGGCTGATTCACATACCTGCACCTATGGTGCTCTCGGAGCGTTCTCAGCAGGGATCGGAAGTACGGAAGCTGCGACTGTCTTCGCACGCGGGAAGCTCTGGTTCAGGGTACCAAAAACGGACAGATTCGTGTTCAACGGAAAGGTGGGAAAGCATGTCTTTGGGAAGGATCTGATCCTCAGAATAATCGGAGATATCGGTGTTGACGGCGCGCTTTACAGATCGATGGAGGTGGGGGGAGAAGCTATTGACAAAATCGACCTGAGCGATAGGATGACGATCGCAAACATGTCCATTGAATGCGGTGCGAAAAGCCTGTTCATACGCCCTGATGAGAAAGTGGAAAAGTTCCTTGCGGGACGCATCAAGGGGACATACAGGCCGATCTTTCCGGATGATGATGCGCAATACGAGAAGACATACGAGTACGATGCAGCCGAAATCACTCCTCTCGTTGCAGAACCGTATCTCCCCTCAAACGTGAAACCAGCTGCGGAAGTGGACGCGAGCATCGATCAGGCGTACCTTGGCTCGTGTACCAATGGACGAATAGAAGATCTACGAGCTGCGGCGAGTATTCTAAAGGGCAAGAGAATCGCAGCAGGAGTCAGAATGATAGTAGTCCCCGCGAGCAAATTGGTCTTCGAACAGGCGATGAGAGAGGGTTTGCTCCAGATATTTCTCAATGCGAACGCCTATGTGTCGGGTCCGACTTGCGGCGCCTGCCTTGGTGGATACATGGGCGTTCTCGCCCCGGGAGAGGTCGCAATCAGCTCGACTAATCGTAACTTCGTCGGAAGAATGGGACACAGGGATTCGAAGGTTTACCTGGCAAATCCCGCGGTTGTCGCGGCAAGCGCTATTGCGGGGAGAATAGTGGACCCGGCTGAGGTGGAGTAGATGCAGATTCCGATCAAGGGTAAAGTGTGGAGATTCGGAGACAATGTCGATACAGATCAGATAATTCCCGCGGAATATCTCGTAACACCCGATCCCAAAGAGCTTGCCCGCCATCTCTTCGAAAAGGCAAGACCCGGGTTTGCCAATGAGGTGGTGAGTGGAGATATTATCGTTGCCGATCGCAACTTCGGATGTGGTTCCAGCAGAGAACATGCCCCCAGGGCAATTATGGGTGCTGGAATATCGTGTGTTATCGCAAAGAGCTTCGCTAGAATATTTTTCAGGAACTCAATAAATATAGGCCTTCCTCTTGTAGAAGCGGATATTGAGATCGCAGAGGGAGATGAACTGATCGTCAATCTCGAGAACGGAGTGATCGAGAACATCAAAGAGGGAAAGCGGGCGACTTTCATACCCTATTCGGACTTTCTCCGAGAGCTAATTGATAGAGGTGGACTGATCCCCTATGCCCGCGAGAGATTAGCAGAAGAGAGGAAGGAGTAGTAATGCACAAATTTGCTTCAATTCCCGGGGATGGAATAGGACCAGAAATAGTAACGGCGGCAAAAAAAGTTCTAGAAAAATTATCGGATAAGCACAATTTCTCGATAGAGTGGAAGGAGTTTCCGAACGGTGCAAATCACTATATCTCCACCAAAGAAGTGCTCTCTGAAGAGACTATAGAGGAAATAGGAAAATGCGAGGCGATTCTCCTCGGCGCGCTTGGGGATCCTCGCGTTAAGCCGGGCATCCTCGAAAAGGGTATTCTGCTGCGCCTGAGATTCGCATTCGATCAATACATCAATCTGAGACCTGTGAAATTCTTCAAGGGGGTAGTTACTCCAATTTCAAGCGAGGGCAGGGAGAATCTCTCGATCTATTTTGTCAGGGAGAACACTGAGGATTTCTATATCGGCCTCGGGAGGCGGTTCTCCGGAAAGCACGATATCTACACGACTACGCTCGAAAGAAAGCTCTACCGGATGCGTTTCAAGATAGATGTCGATATGGAGGGCGAACAGGAGAGCAGCTATCAGTTGGGCGTCATATCGAAAACGGGAGCGACTAGAGTCATCCAGTATGCGTTTCAGCTGGCGAAAGAAAAGGGGCTCAATAAGATCACCTGCGTCGACAAGGCGAATGTGCTCACCGAAATGTATGGTCTATGGCGGGACGTATTCTCGGAGGTTGCAAAGAGATATCCCGATGTGGAGACGAATTTTGGATTTGTCGATGCGGTTGCGATGAATCTCGTAAGAAAGCCGGAAATTTATTCAGTCATCGTAACACCTAATCTGTTCGGGGATATCCTGACAGATCTTGGCGCGGGCATCCAGGGAAGTTTAGGTCTTTCTCCCTCGGGGAATATAAACCCCGAGGGGATTAGCATGTTTGAACCAGTGCACGGAAGCGCACCCAAGTATACTGGCAAGGGTATAGCCAATCCCATAGGGACTATACTCGCGGCACAGATGATGCTCGATGTTATCGGCGAGAATAAGGCGGCGAAAGATCTCGAAAATGCTGTCTACTCGACGCTATTGGAGAGAAAGGTCAGAACTCCGGATCTCGGAGGCGATGCCCGAACAGATGAGATAGCAGAGGCCGTAATAGCCAAGCTGTAACAGAAATGCCTACTTTTTCTTCTCTACGAAATCCAGCCAATCCATATAATTCGAATTCTCACCCTTTACGATCTTCCAGAAATTATCTTGAAGTCTCTTTGTGACCGGCCCGCGCTTTCCATTTCCAATCGTTCGTGTATCTATCTCTCTCACGGGAGTTATCTCTGCAGCTGTTCCGGTCATGAACACCTCGTCGGCGAGATACAGCTCGGATCGAGAAATGTTACTCTCAACTATCTCATAGGCCTCGTCCTTTGCGAGCTTGATAACGGTCTCTCTCGTTATCCCCGGAAGTATTCCAGCACTCAAAGGCGGAGTCATTATCAGATCGTTCTTAACGATAAAAATATTCTCACCGCTCCCCTCTGCAACGTATTGCTGATCGGTAAGTAAAATAGCTTCATCATAGCCACTGGCCTTTGCCTCAGTATGGGCCAATACTGAGTTAACATAATGACCGCAAATCTTGCCCATAGTCGCCAGAGATGACGGAGATATTCTGTGCCAGGAGGAAGTACCACACCTGATACCGTTTTTCAGCCCATCCTCGCCGAGATATGCTCCGAAGCCAAAGCTCACAATGAAGAGATCGACTGGATATCCTGTTGGGTTTATGCCGATGCCTTGGACGCCGAAAAAGGCGATCGGGCGGATATAGCACGATTTGAGCTCGTTCTTTCGAATCAGCTCCTTGATTGCCTCGCTAAGCTCCTTCACGGAATAGGGAATCTCCATCCTCAGTATCTTGGCGGATGATTCCAATCGTTTCATGTGATCTCGAAGCCTGAATATGGCAGGGCCGAGCTTTGTCTCGTAACAACGAATGCCCTCGAACACGCCGGTGCCGTAATGAAGGCAATGAGTTAACACGTGGATCTTCGCATCCTTCCAATCGACAAATTTACCATTTGCCCAGATATACTTGGTCGGCTCGATGTTTACCATATTGGATTCCTCCGAATTCGAGCAATAACATCAACAATAACAACGGAAATAGTATCACCCTTTCCGAGAGAACATCTTGCGAATATTGCTACCGATCTCCTCTATTTGCAGCTTCGCACCATCGTCCCGCAGTCGCGATAGATTTGGAAGGCCGGCATCTTTCTCGTTCATCCATTCGTCGGCGAATTTTCCAGACTGGATATCGGAAAGCAAACTCTTCATTTTCTTCTTCACGCGCTTATCGATGATAACAGGTCCTCGCGTCCTTCCGCCGTATTCAGCCGTGTTACTCACATTCTTCCACATATTTTCGAGACCACCAGCCTGTATCAAGTCAACTATTAATTTGAGCTCGTGGAGCACCTCGAAATAGGCGAGCTCGGGCTGATATCCCGCCTCCACGAGAACCTCGAACGATTTCTTGATCAGCTCAGAGCAGCCTCCGCACAGGTCGGCCTGCTCGCCAAATAGGTCAGTTTCGGTCTCCTCCTTGAAGGTCGTCTTAATGACGCCCGCCCTCGTCGCTCCTAATGCTTTGGCGATTGCCAATGCCGTTTGAAGCGCCTTTCCCGATGGGTCCTGCTCAACCGCCACGAGCGCGGGCACTCCGAAGCCCTCCTCGTATGTCTGTCTCACGAGCCTCCCTGGACCTTTCGGAGCAACCATAATTACATCCGAATCAGCGGGTGGAACTATGCGCTTAAAGAGGATATTAAATCCGTGGGCGAAGTCGATAGTTGCGCCCTCCTTCATGTTGGGTAATATCTCCCTGTCGTAGACCCCCTTTTGAAGCTCGTCCGGGAGGAGCATCATTATGATGTTCGCTCCCTGAATCGCCTCGGCAACGGGCTTGACAATCATGCCGTCTTTTACGGCCATGTCCCAGGTGGGATCCCTGATCAGCCCGACGACGATATCTGCACCGCAATCCCTGAGGCAGAGTGACTGAGCTCGCCCCTGAATGCCATAGCCGACCACGGTGATTCTCTTTCCCTTGACGATGCTCAGATCCGCATCATTATCGTAGTATATTTTTACCATATTTTCCGCTCTCCATCCGATGCGAGCCAATCGAAATTCACAGGGCGCTCACGGTCCAGACATATTTTTCTGGTCGGGTTTTCTCGATCACGTTCTGAATCTCTTCGATTGCACCCGTCATTCTTGTTATACCCTCGCCATTACCGATAAGCGCGTACGCCTCATGTCTCGTCTCTTCGACGATATCGGCCTCGATCACCTCCTGAAGTGCGCGGAGGTGCTCCATAACCGCAACCGCCAGCCTGGGCTCTGTAACAGAGAGAATTATCCTCGCTTTCTCAGACTTTTCGCATTTTCCGACCACGATTGTCTCGACATTGATCCGCTTCCTGGTGAACTCGCCCATAACCCTCTGCATAACGCCCGGCTCGTCATCCACCAGCAGTGATATTACCGCAGACATATTCAATCACTTCCTATCTCACATCTTGAAATCGAAATTGCATTTGCCTCGTATCATTTCCGAGAGCTTCTTCCCGGGAGGTATCATTGGCAGGACGTCCTCCTCTGGATCTATGACCACATCGATCAGGAACGCCACATCGCTTTTGATAGCCCTATCAATCGCCTCCGGAAGTTCATCTGCTTTCTCGACCCTGAGCGCATCGGCGCCATACGCCTGCGCAAGCTTCACGAAGTCCGGCACCCGCCCGAGGGGCGTCGCCATATACCTCTTATCATAGAAAAGTTTCTGCCACTGCTTGACCATACCAAGCCAGCCATTGTTCATAATGCAGACGATGACGGGAATATCGTGCTGTATAACAGTTGCGAACTCCTGAGTAACCATCTGGATGCTGCCGTCGCCCGCGACATCGACAACCACCTTGTCCGGCCTTGCGACCTTCGCACCGATCGATGCCGGGAATCCGAAGCCCATCGTGCCAAGCCCTCCTGAGGTGATGAACTGCCTTGTCCCGCTCATCTCGAAGAAGTGAGACATCCACATCTGATTCTGCCCAACCTCGGTCGTGACGATCGCATCATCCGGAAGATTTCGCGAGAGCTCCTTGATCACCTTCTGCGGTTTGATCGGCTCTCCGCCGTAATCGAAATCGCAGGCGCATGCCGCCTTGAGCTCCCCGATTCGCCTCTTCCACTCGGTCTCCTTTATGGATCTCGAGTGAAGTCCTGCGATCAGAGCGTTCACAACTGTCCATGCATCGCCGATAAGGGCGATATGATCCTTGACATTCTTGCCTATCTCAGACGCATCGATATCGATATGAATGATTTTCGTTTTCTTCGCAAATTCGCTAAACTTTCCCGTGACTCTATCACTGAACCTCGATCCTACTGCTAAAAGGACATCGCAATTATGCAGCACATAATTTCCTGATTGCCGCCCGTGCATTCCCACGACGCCCAATACGAGCGGGTGAGTATCCGGGACAACACCCTTTCCCATCAGTGTCGTTATGACTGGAGCCATCAGTATCTCCGCCAGTTTAAGTATCTCGGAACCTGCGGCTGACCAGTGAGCGCCTCCTCCAACCAGAATAGCGGGCCTCTCCGCCTCCTCGAGCAGCTTAATGGCATCGAGCAGCTGGTTAAGATTCCTGGGCGGAGCCGATATCGGAAACTCCTTGTCGAGCTCCTTATCGGGAATCTCCGCATTGAGAATGTCGACTGGAAGATCAATGTGAACTGGGCCAAATCTGCCCGTCATGGAGATATTGAAGGCGCGTTTTATTGTTCGAATAAGCTGCTTGGATTCCATTACCCTGAAGTTGTGCTTCGTGATGGGCATCATGATGCCGAATGAGTCCGCCTCTTGAAAGGCGTCAGCGCCAATCATCGGCGTTGCAACCTGCCCAGTAAATGCAATGAGAGGGGATGAATCCATGAAAGCCGTTGCGACACCTGTCACGAGATTCGTAGCTCCTGGTCCGGATGTGGCTATGCAGATCCCCGGCTTTCTCGATGCGCGAGCGTAGCCATCTGCCATATGACCGACGCACTGCTCATGGCGGCCCAAGATATGTCTGAACTTGGCGTCCTTGAGCTCGTCGTATAGCGGGAGCAGTACACCTCCTGGGATGCCGAAAACCACTTCGACTCCCTCTCTTTCGAGCAGCTCCACGACGACCTTGGCACCTTTCACTATAATTACCTCTTCATTATCTCAAACACTTCGCAAGATGCACGAAAAAATCAGACGCACCTTACGGGCGCTCGATCCGCACTACTACTCGTACCCCTACAACTACACCAAGAACTTTCAATTTCTGCTCATTGTCAGCGGATCGAGACATAATAAATTCAGATAATTGCAAGAAATATAAAAATCTGTTGTATTGGGGCGAGCGAAACACGAGTGCAATTTGAACGTGATATGTTCAAGAGCTGCATAAGGCTATTCCTACGCTTTCTGATAATGCATTGCCAGAGCCATAAAATATTGGACGATTGCCGTATTTATTTCCGTCAAGCTTTAATAATAGCATAGCGATTTCTAAATCGTCGCTGGGATGGGTAATGCGCTCTTCGTCTTATTGTTCAGCCAGTAGTATCGATACGAATGAGGTTGGAGAGTACCTCACAAACAGCGTCTCGCGAAGTATTGTCTACACGCTTCTGCTCTCTCAACCCCTCACGAGGGAGGAGATCGAAAAGAGCCCGGTAAGGGCTTCAATGAGGGCGATTTCATATAGATCATCGAGACCAGAACGAACTTCTAAGGAGAATGTGAAGCTCCGTACATTGCTCAGCAAAGGTGTGAGCAGTGGAATACTCTTCGCATACAAATCTGGCGGAAGGAATTACTATTTCCTCAATTCCGACCTCATGCTCACGCCGAAGCCCATCGGCGGGAGAAAAGAGAGGGGAAAAGGAAACCAATCAATGAGAATGGATGTCAAGCTCGAAGAGGGTGTTGGAGAGATAATGGGGGAGGTGGTTCTCCCGCCTAATACACGGGCTGCAAGCAGTCATGCGATGCCTATACCACAGATTGATAGCGAAAAGAGACTCATTCTATGGCTCTCCTGGCTGACCACTCCGGTGAGGAGGGAGATTCTGCGTGCTATCGCGCATGAGGAGAGCGTTTCCAGGCCTGTACTGAGGAAGAGATTGGGCTTTTGGGCGGATAGACTCGTGATGAACGAGGGTATACCCACCGGAATACTCGCAATTGATGGGAAGAATATCAGCTTTCAGTTCTCATCGCTACAAATTACCGGTGAGGGCGGCGATAAGGGGAAGGGCGATGCGATAAAATGGATCGAAAATCCGCCCAGCTTCATGCTGTCGAGGAGCTTTGAGCCCCTGAGATGCGTGCACGGCAGCAGCGCAGCCATTGAAGAGCTGAAGATGGCAAAGACAAGCCCAATGAGAGCGCTCAAAGAGTTGGAATCCGCAGGAAGGAAAATAATATCAAAGAACAGGAAGAAATCCCTCTCGGCCAACTTCTTCGAATTTGCCACCCTTTTCGGAACGTTCGATTCTCTCCCACGATTGCCCATAACGCGCACTTCTGTACCATTACTATTACCCGATAACATATCCCTTAATGACAAATCTGCTCCTGTCGTTTGGGTGAAGGAGACGAAAGAACAGATGGCCATATCCAGGACTCAATTCGCAGTGGAAGCATCCAGGATTTTCGCAGCTAGGAAGGCAGAAACGGAAAGAATAGCCGAGCTCGAGCAACTGATGAGGAAAATCGCTCGGGAGAGAATTCAGGAGCATCTGGAAAAGGTCGAGAATAGGATATCGGAAACCCAGCTGCGTAGCCGTTCGACAGATCTTGCGCTTGGCAAGGATTCCATTGCTGCTTTTGCAACATTGGAAATGCAAAGGGAAGAACTGCTGAATGAGAAGAAATATGCCGAGAAATTCTTAGATATGATTTTCGGATCACATCAACGATAAGCACCACTGTGAGATCATATTCTGCCGTTGAAAGTCGTTGAGTTAGCCAGATAATAAATCCGGATAATGAAAAACGCATTTCTTACTTCTCGATGATTCCGACTTTCGCATATTGCCATTGATTTCAATCTGTTGGCAGAGAAAGCATAATTCCGATATCAATAGGTGTCTTCCATTTCATAGTTTAGATCGCAGCATCTGAAATTAAGTTAGAAATTAAATCAATCTAAATTATCTGGCTTATTCGGATTTCGATTATAGTTTAGCAATAGTTCAGTTATAGTTCAGATATGATACGGCTAATAGTTTAGATATATTTAGCACATATTAGCCACTTGGAAAGGATCGGAGAAAAGATGTTCTCAGCGGAAACGCAGGAAATTACTGAAGGTGAAAGGCGGGTGCTGGAGGTCGTAAAGAAGGGAGTGACTACGCCAACTGAGATCGCAAAGACGCTTCGGATCTCGACTTCAGCGGTTAGCCAGCAGCTGAAGAAATTGGTCGAAAAAGGTATTCTCTCAAGAAGGCGTCTTGGTAGATCGATTCATTACGACTTATTGGAATGCGGAAAGGAGGAAATTATCGGAGAGATCGGTCTCAAGGGAGAGGAACGGGAAGGAGATTGGGAGCTGATCAGGGAATCCTACGAGGCGCTGAGCAGGGTTTGGAGCCATGTCCTCAAGCTCAATCTATCACCTGACGAGCTGAAAAAGCTAAGGAATGCGAGAAATCTACTGGAAGATATGCTTCATGAGAGGCGATTAGTAAGGTAAGAAGCTTACGAGAGAGCTTTCTCGGCCTTCTTCCAATTGTCGATAACCAGTGCGAGTGTTGTCATTCTCTTTGTCTTGCTGAGGATGTGAATCGATTCCACATTCACTCCCTGATTAGCAAGCTTTCTGGCCACCTTTGCGAGTTCTCCCGGGCGGTCAGTTAGCTCAACTATCATCAGCTGTTGCCTTCAGATAAAAGCCTTGGCATGATCAATGCTTGGACGTATCAAGATACGATCCGAAAAGAAGGAGTGATGATCCCAAACAGCTTATTATGGTTGCAGACCTTTTTGGAGAATGTGTGAGTTCATGAGGACGCTCCTTATACATGCAAATAATTTCGAATATTCCCTCAAAGAGCGAACCAAGATGGCCGAGGAGTGGGCAGAAGGAGATAGAGATCACTCCTTCTCGGAGGTATTAGTGGCTTTCACAACCGTTGAGAGCAGAGACAGCGACATTGCTGCCATTAGCCAGCAAGCGGCGGATCAGATCTCCGAAGTCGTCGGCTCAGTGGGTGCGGAGAGAGTTGTAATATATCCCTACGCACACCTATCTTCGGATCTGGCAGATCCGGAGCTGGCGGTTGCCGTGCTGAAATCGACCGAGAGAAAGCTCAGCGAGAGCGGAATAGAAGTCTTTAGAGCCGCCTTCGGATGGTACAAAAGCTTCGATATCAGCTGCAAAGGACATCCTCTATCGGAGCTCTCACGGGAGATTGTCGTCCAACCCGCTGATAAAAGGGCAGCACTCGGAGAGGGAACATACTCTATTATGACAAGTGACGGCGAGCTCGCAGAGGTCGAGAAATTCGTCGACGAACGCGACAATTTCGGAGTTGTCGTCTCGAAGGAAGCGTTGAAAAAGGATCTCGGCGAGAGGGAGGAGCCGGAATATTTCCGTCTATGCAGGAAGTTCGGGATTAGCTGGGAGGAGATGAGCGATTCCGGACACATGCGCTGGGAGCCAAAAGCGGCTCTCATCTTCGATCTCATTGCAGATTACAGCACGATCATTGCGCAGTCGATCGATATCCCGGTCTACCTGATGAAGGGGACGAACATGTTCAATCTCCAGGAACCCGCGGTGAGAGAGCATGCGGAGCTTTTCGGGGATAGGCTGTACACGATCGAGGAGGGGAAGAAGAGATTCATCATGCGCTACGCTGCCTGCCACCAGCAATTCGCGATCATACGAGATTGGACAATGAGCTACAAGCAGCTACCGTTCGGAGCATTCGAGGTTGCTGACTCATACAGGCTCGAGCAGTCAGGCGAATGTCAGCTGCTGTTCAGGGTTAGAAGGCTCAATATGCCCGATCTTCACATCCTGTGTCGAAACACTCAGGAAGCCTATGACTGGTTCAGGAGAATTCATAACAGAATCTTCGAGGAGGCGGAGAGGCTCGGCGTAGAATACGAGATGTTGATCAACGTCGCGGGCAAGAAAGCATTCGATGAGGATAGAGAGTTCATACGATCCCTTGTTATGGAGAGGGGAAAGCCCGCCCTGATTCACTTCTATCCCGAGGGGATCAATTACTACTGGACGATCAATATTGAGTACATAATGATCGATGAGGGGAAGCGCCCTCGAGAGATCGGGACCGTTCAGATAGATATCGGCAATTCAAGGCGGTTCGGCATAAAGTACGCGGATGAGAACGGTCAGCCGTGCTACCCTATCATCTTACACACGGCAATCATCGGGACTATTGAGAGATATCTCTTCATGGTTTTCGATGCCGCACTCAAGAGAGAGAGAGCCGGAGGCAAAGGGACTTTGCCAGTTTGGCTCAACCCCGAGCAAGTCAGATTGATGACCGTTTCTGACAGGCATCTCCAAAGGGCGATGGAAATCGTTGCAAAGCTCCAGGAAAGCGGAGTTCGTGTCGGTCTGGACGATCGACCCGAAACGGTCGGAAAGAAGGTTCGTCAGGTGAAACAGGATTGGGTCTCATATGCGATGGTGATCGGAGACAAAGAGCTAAATTCGAATATGCTTAAAATCTACGATCGCGAGGAGAATAAAGATGCTGATATGACCTTGGACGATCTGATCGATGCGATCCGTGAGAAGACGAGAGGATATCCGAATCGACCCATGTATTTTCCGATGGAGCTGAGCAAGAGGATTGTTTGAGCTATTTCTTTATCTCCTCGCCCCAGATCAGCTTATGAAGCTGGGGCAGTACCCTGGCGTTTAGACGATCCTTCAGAATGCGATTCGCGAGATATTCCAGATCCGTTCCTCCGACGGGAGTCATTACAATTGGACATTTCGGGTCATACTCCTTGATAATCTTCTTGGCATAGAGATAGTCTCTCTCATCCGCTATTATGAATTTCAGCTGATCATAGGGCGAGAGAAGCTCCAGGTTTGAAAGATCCATCATCTCATGCATTTCCGAAGAGGGGCACTTGATATCCATGCTGATCATCACCTTCTCGGAGCATGGTACCTCCTCAACGGAGATTGCTCCGGAGGTTTCCAGTTGTACGAAAAAACCCCGATTAATCAGTTGATTCATGAGCGTCACCGACTCCTGTTGCTTTAACGGTTCACCACCTGTCAGGCATAGATATCTCAATCGGCTCTTCTGCGCCTCCTCGATCACCTGATCTATGCTCATCTGCGTTCCGGGTGATGATCTCACCTCTGCTGTATCGCACCAGGTGCATCTCAATGGACAGCCTGCCAGCCGGACAAATACCATTGGGATACCGATGAGCAGACCTTCGCCCTGTATGGACCTGAAAATAGAGTGAACTCTCAACATCCTATTCTTTCTCCGCAGGATCCCTGATACCAACAGACTCAAAACCTTTTTTCCTCAACCGGCAGGATTCGCATTCCCCGCACGGGCTGCTCCCACCCCTGTAGCAGCTCCAGGTATGCTCAAACGGCACGTTCAGCTCCATTCCGTTGTGCACAATGTCTCCTTTTGACAATGTGATTAAAGGCGCCAATACTCGAATGGGTCTGCCCTCTACACCTCTCCTCGTCGCAGTGTCCATGAGATTCTGAAAGGCCTCGATAAACTCAGGTCGACAATCGGGATAGCCGCTGTAGTCGATGCTGTTCGCGCCAATAATTATTGCATCGGCTCCGAGGCTTTCGGCCCAGGCAAGAGCAATTGAGAGCAGCATAGTATTTCTCGCCGGGACATATGTGGATGGGATTTTCCTCCCTATCATCTCCGCGTCGGAAGCCACATCGGCCACGGGATCAGTCAATGCGCTTTTAAGCAGCTTAGCTATTGGAAGCTCTATAATTTCGTGCTTCCTGACCTCAAGCCATTTCGCCAGCAGCTTTGAGCATTCGATCTCGCGCGCATGTCGCTGGCCATATGAGATTGTCAGGGCGTAAATCTCATAGCCATCCTGCGCGACCATTGCTGCAGCGACTATGGAATCCATTCCGCCGGACAGTAGTGCGACGGCTTTCTTCGTCATACGCGTCTTGCTCCGTCACATCTTTACCGTGAGCCAGACACCTTGGCCAACCCCTTCTTCGACCTTCACCTGAAGGCCCGTGACATTCTCAAATCTCGATAGCTGATCGCACAGCCTTCCGCCGACCCACCGCGCGAGTTCCTCCGCAGTGGTCTGCTCTATCTCGAGCGTTGCGCAGTCACGAATGGGGATCTGATAGGTGCTCCCGCCGCTCTTGACCTTAACGACATCGCCCTCGATAACCACATTATCATTCTTCACGCCGACGAGAAACTTGTGATCGAGCTCCTCAATGATCGCCCATACCATATCCTTCAATATCCCGAAATCTATGATCACTCCATCTGGTCCTTGCTCCCCTTCCAGCCTCACGCTGATGGCGTAGTCGTGCCCGTGCAATCCCCCGCATTTAATATGGCCGATCATAACATGGGCTGCAGAAAAGGTGAGGCGAAGCCTCCAACCGTCGAGCTCTATTTGCATCGAATCCCAACCATGGCATCGAGTAGTAATATAAATTCTTTCAGCGGAGTTTACCACTTTCAATGGCTGCGCAGAGCGCGGCAGCCAGCGCGAGCGAATCTGAGTATGAGCGCTTATCCCTGGACGTATCCACAAAGATCCGGTTGAGATTTACCACTGGGGCGCCTATCGCCTCGCCCTTTCCGAGAAAGTATAGCGAGCGAAAGATGAGATTCCCGGAGACACCGTCCGGAGCGAGGACGAAATCAGCCTCTCGGACCGCCTGTTCTATGAGGATATGCTTGTGCTGAGCCACCAGTCCCTGCTCTCTTGCCAGCTGTGTGAGCTGCTCCCCTTCACGCAGGCTCTTTCGTATCTCCTCTCCTCTCTGGGAATCCTCGGCCCTACCCTTTGAGAGTACAGCGACATCGGGTTTAACGCCAAGGCAGTTGAGAAATCTAACCCCTTGTCTGAGCAGTTCGAATCGCTCCTCGAGAGTGTTCCCCTCATCTATTCCCACAGGGGCTAGAAAGAACGGCTTTCCATCGGCTGTCATCAGCAGCGCAACCCGCAGAACCCTCGGGACGCCGAATATTTCCCCTATCGAGGAAAGCATCTCGGTCGAGGATAATGTCCCTCTCACCGCGGCGCACAGCTTTCGATCGCGAAGATCTGCGCACAACTCCCTCCCGTGCTCGTAAATCGCTATCTCCGGAAGCCCGCGATCCAGTGCCTCGCGAATGCCGCTATTAATGGTACCGGCTCTCATCCTCACCCCGATGCCGACAATCCCCTTCGCCCTCTGGGCGAGCTCGTAGATATGCCCCATATCAAGCAATTCGATCTCTCCTATCCACAGTTTTTTCAGTGCACCAGCTATCGGGCTGATAGTCGTTCCAATCAATTTTCGAAAGAGCGATAAGCAGCTCGACAGGCGTTCCTATTGGCGCACCAAATCGCTCGCTATCATCCAGCGCTATTCTCGGACATGCGGTGGATACATACGCATCGAAGCCGAGTTCATCCAGCCGCTCTGGGGATATCTCGTCCATTACGATGAGATGGCCCTCTCGACCGCTCTCCTTAAGTGCCTCAAGCAGCTCCGTGGCCAGCTCGGGACGTTTCTGGCCGATCTTGGAGCTCAGGATGACGGCAATTGATCGCGCCTCAGCAAGCTTTTCTATGACGGCAAACCTCTTCCTCAGGAAGGCATCGGCATCTATCTCTTCACTGATCGCCGTTGATCGCTCCGGATCCATTACAATAATTGATTTCTTCGTAACTAATTTGATACCTATTGCGTGAAATCTACCCCCGCCCAAAAGAAGAAATGATGAAACTGAGGGGGCAATGGATAGCGCGCTCGAGTAATCGCAACCGAGAACATGGCCAGGAGCGATTAACCTTCGGCTATTTGCTCCAATACGAGCCTTAAAACCTCTCTTTTCGAGCAGGCTTTTTGCCACGTCCAGCAGATGAATATGCTGCGAGGTCGCGAGTAGCCCGACGGGCGAACTGAGCATCGGTATGGCGGAATCGATCAATCGGTGGAGATCGAGCGATAGCTTCCCCGGGAGGAAGATTACTGGTTTGGTGTAGCGGATCGAGGGCATTGGTGAATGACCAACCTGGATAATCGCATCCACAAGCTCAACGGCTCCTGCGGGAAGATCGCAGGCTCCGAAGCAAGAATCGCCTGAAACGATGACATCGCACCCAAATCGACGGTTTAGCTCAGCAGCTATCTCAGCCGCCCTTCGTTTCAAACCTGAAGGCAGCTGTAGTAAAACCTTCCTGGGTTTCACTTCCAGCATATATTTCTTGATCTCGTCGAAATCCAGCTCGAGACTATTTGCCATGTGCTCTCCGCCCAGACCTGATCCGCAGTAGGAGAATGATTTACCAATGACTGGAATTATAAGAGATGCACAAATAGATTATGAACAACTAAGCGGCATATTTCTTGCCCTTCTCGATAACCGTATAGCACGGGGTGGGAAACTTCGCCGAGGCGCGTTTGAGCGCCTCCTTGGCGTATTTGAAGTTGTTTGGCATCGTCTCGATTATCATGAGCTGCTGATCTCGAGTTACCCTTGCGGCCGTGCCTATGGGCTTTCCGAAAGCGCTTCGCATTCCATCCGAGATACGATCCGCCCCCGCACCAGTGGCGAGCTTGTTCTCCCTGAGGACGTTATGAGGGTAGATAAGGATTTTCAGGAAATAGTTGCTCGTACCGACCATCTTTGCCAGAAACCTGTTCGCGCTAATTCTCGCCGCCTCCATGGCGATATGCCTAATCTGACAGGACTCGACGGCGCGCAAGCTCAGGCGAACGGAATAATCTCCTTTCGTCCCGTGCTCAAACTGGGTTATCCTGGGATCAGGAACACCGCCCATGTACTCCCGTCGGGTATATGCCTGTCCTTTGATCTCCCGGTACATTGAGCTGGGTTTACGAGGCATTGGAAGTCACCAATTACTAACCTGAATGCGTGAAATAAACTCTTGATATTTAAAGATGAATGAGTTTCTATTGAAGCGCATCTATTGTAAGCCAGTATTTCTCCTTTTTTCTTCAATCAGCATAAAAGTGTATATTTTACGGCTTTTCATGATCGGTGAGTATAATTCAGTTCTACACTTAAAGGGTCATGTATCTCATGCGATGCATTCGGGGCTGAGAATTCGGGATGCTCCTGCAATCCGAGAATTGCAAGAGGCTTGGGAGAAGTCTGAGCTTAGAATACCTCGGATTCAATCCGGCCTGATTGACCGAAAAACTCCGATATCCGGCTATGCCTAAAACGAGGTTGTGAAGAACCTCGTTCTATGATAGGCCAGTATCTCCCCTTTGCAAGTCAATCAGCAGGGATTGAAAAATGGAGCGTCGAAACCTCTATGTTAAAGAGGTCCTCGCGACTTCTTCTAAATCCTTTTCTTTTACTTTCTTCTTTTCCTCCTGATTTCTATCGGGATTGGAGTATTGCGGACATACCTCTATTCGCGGTTTTCCCGCACTATGGTACTTCGTCCATTGTCAGGGACTTGCCCCAATCCTCTTCACGCACTCGTCGGTGCAGGTTTCGACACGGGGTTAGATCCTTGACCGTGATACGGCTCCTGCTTCAGGAGCATCC
>Ga0209986_10000727_pt1 | contig 32573 bp, 33 predicted proteins | sample BlataG_FD_183168 | JGI IMG/M metagenome (GOLD analysis project Ga0209986, IMG submission 183168) | Deep subsurface microbial communities from Black Sea to uncover new lineages of life (NeLLi) - Black_00105 metaG (SPAdes) (version 2) | ecosystem: Environmental > Aquatic > Marine > Oceanic >...
GTTTTTGCATCAAGGCATCTTTAACTGAGCGGTTGGCTTCAATGTGCGCCACGTAAGATGCGATATCAAAACCGGTCATTTTATTACTATCTATAGTAGTTCAGTTTGCTGTTGCAGGTCAATCTCCTTGCTATGCACTGAGCCTACTGAAGACATTGAGCTTCTCCTTATCACCGACTTTAGCTTTATTTAGTGTCTGAACCAGGAACTGGATGCTGCTATCGTAGGTTTTCCTGTCCACAGGATAGGGGTAGCCATCCTTACCGCCATGAGCAAAGCTATAGCTTGCCGGGTTGGACTGCACTCCTATGACTGGACAGAAGGGGTTAGGAGAACCTGTCATGTTGAGATGTCTACACCAGGACTGTCTGGTGCCAGGGGTTCACTCCACTTCTCGCTGCATCCCTCCAGGTTTTCAGCTTTAGGGTTTACGGGCTTAACTTGAAGAGCTTCTCGGCTGTCAGGTGACAAAGCCTCTCTTTATCAGTGTCAGATATTGGTGCTTTTTCCACGAAAGCCAGCGCATCCTCGCATTTCTCATACGGATAATCTACGGCAAGCATCATCCGGTCGGCACCTATTTCCGAGAAAACACTCATAAATGCTGGCACAGCAAACATCCCACTGGTGCTTATGATAAAATTATCCCTGATATACTGGCTGGGCAACTTCCTGATTTTAGGCTTGACTGGTTCCGCCCACACCTTCGTACAGGCGAAGTCCAGCCGACTTATCCAGAATACTAATCCCTCGCCAAGATGCCCCAAAACAATTTTCAAGTCGGGGTACTTATCAAAGACACCGCTATATATCAAACGCATAGAATGCAATGCTACCTCAGCGCCAAAGCCCAGAGCTGGCCCTGCCAGTGCGAAGCCATACTCAGCATAGGGTTTCACTATTGATGGGCTGGGTGTTGTTGGGTGCAGGTAAATAGGCACGCCCAGTTGCTCAGCCTTTTCAAATATGACCCAGTACCTTTCATCATCGAGATACGTATCTCCAACATGCGAGTTTATCTTTGCTCCCTTAAGTCCAAGCTCCTTAACAGCTCGTTCGAGTTCATCAGCAGCTTCAGCAGGGCTCTGAGGTGCTAAAGCCGCTAGTCCGATAAATCTGTCAGGGTATCTTTTAACCGCCTGGGATAGCTCATCGTTGGTCCTCTTGGACCAGGCTGTACCATCAACCGGGCTGAATTGTTCACAACCTGGCGTCGATAGGCTGAGCACCTGCATATCAATACCAGATTTATCCATATCCCTCAGTCTGCCTTCAGCAAGGTCAAGAAGGCTATCCTCAATACCCGTTCCATGCGGCTCCCATACATTGGGCGCATACCATAGCCTGGCAGCCCCTTTGTATGACTCCTCCCTTGGTATTTCACTTCTAGCGAGCATATACTCACAAAATCCTTGCGTATAAAAATGAGCTTCGACATCAATTCTCTTCATGCTATTTCCTCCTTGTTTCATTCTGGCATAACTATGACTCTGCTGAATATTAACCGCACAGCTTATCAGTACCCCATACGATCAATGTCTCTCAAGGGCTTCCTGACTATAGCATGGTGTTGTGGCTAACACAATAGCTTATAGTTGCCCACCATCCAAGTGACACATCTAAAGGTTTTCATATATCTCTCTAGCCAGTCCTACCTGCTCCTCCTCATTCAGGCTGAGTCCAGTTTCCAGTCGGTTGATATACTCGTTGATTTCGGTATTTTCTTCCCTCAATCGGGCTATTTTCTCATTCTGGTTCCCGATTTCCAGGTCAAACTTTCCCAAATCCAGCCCCAGGTTAAATCTACTATCCAGAAAAGAGAGGGTGAGCTTTATCGCGGTGGGGTCCTCTCCAGAGGCCAGGTAAAATGGTATCTCTGGCCAGAGGCTCACCCCCGGGATACCTCTCCTTTCAGCCGTCCATAGAAGGTAACTACTCATAGCTGGTGGTCCCTCCCATGTCATATCACGTAGCCCATATCCCTGGAGCTTTTCCCGGAATTCTGGCTGACTGTAAACTGCCAGTATCCTCCGTGGGGTAGTATGTGCGGTAAGTGCGGGAGTCCCGTTAATGGTATATATCTCTTTGACCTGGCAGTGGTATTCGGCGAAATCCAGGAGCGCAGTTAAGAATTTATACCATTCATAGTTGGGCTCCTTGCTTCTGAAGATTAGAAGGTCGCTTTTCTCACAAGCCCAGAAATTACTTTCTGGAACCTGGATTAAATTCTCCTTAAATGCTGCACCTCCCAGGGAGAAAAAGGTCGGGGGTTGGATTTCAGCAACCTTATCGCCCCCCAGTTCCAAGTTTAAGAAGTTGATAATCCTGGAATTCAATTTACCAATATCGTGGTTTTGCCAGCCGACAATTAAAGATGGGTTTTGAAACTGGGGGGACCGGTAGATTTCAACCAGATTTCTGTCCACCTTGCTCTCCCTTTTTCTGGAAAATTTCGTCGATATGGTCTTTAATCCATCTGGCGTCGGCTTCGGTTATCCCTCCAGGACTGGCCTGGATAGCAAGCTTTCTTTCATCATATCTCTCCTTTATCTCCGCAGGGAACGCGCTGTAGACACCTTCAACAATTTCTTCTATCCGGACAACCATCTCATTGAGGATGTTAGGGCCAATACTAATTCCTAGTATATCGGCAAAAACATGGAGCACGGATTTGGAAGCCTTGGGATAGGGAAAGGGAGAGTTAGAAAGCCAGTCTGGAATTTCTCCCATCAGGCAGACACTTTCCAATCCCCTTTTCTTAGCCACTGCCAGTAAAAGACCGTTTAACCCTGTGATAACCCCCCCACCTTCTCTTGCTCCTCTTTCGTTTATGAAAACTGTGTTGGGATATCTTTCTACCTCTGCTATTAAGCTCTCAGAGCTTACAACTGAGATGACCCTCGGCTTGATAGTGTGGTGGATAGGCGAAACACAGGCACCCGAAGTATAAACCCTCCGACAGCCAAACTTTTCAGCTACGTCCAGAACAAGATTGGCCATCTGGTAAGCTTTTCCTCCCCTGGCGTACGTCCTGCCCTCTCCCTCAGTTGGTTGTTCCTCTCCAATGAAAAATATTAAATCTCGCTTTCCCAGTCTCTTGTAGTAAAATTTGTTGGTGGGGAACTCCAGGCCTCTCAGCAAGCCGTTTCTGATGGAGACTCTGGTGGGATAGAAAAAGTCCCAGGGCTCTATTTCTCCGAACTCCTGTGCCTCTAACTGTCCTTTCAGGGTATTAACGGCGAGTAGCCCGATATTTCCGATGCCAGGCCAGCCGCAAAGCAGGTCTGGTTTCTCAAGCTCGGGTTCAGTAAATAGTTTAATTCCCATCCCATTCTCCAGTTAAATTATCGTCCTTTTTAACTGGAGTGGCAAATAATATCCAGAGCATAACACTTTCAGAGATATGGAAAGGTGCTCAATGGGGAAGGTCCAGAGCAAACCTGAGTGCTAAGCTTGCAGGGGGTAGCGTTAATCCTGTGGATATTAAAAATAATAGGTTATGGCGTGGTGGGTAAAGGCTGATTGAATAGGCGCTGTAGCTTCCTGGTTTTACATTACCTTCTTCAACCTGGGGTTGGGGGTGATGCCGGGCATTCTGCCTCTTTTGGCAATAGGCTTGCCTTCCACCTCGTGCAGGTCAGCGGTGAAGCCAATAGGCCTGGCATCGCTGATATAGCTGCCAACGGCGAATATGTCGACGGGAGCACCTTCGTTGATGAAATATCGGATGCGCTCCGGGTTAAGTCCGCCACTAACAACAATCTTTACCTGTTTAAATCCCTCAAGGTCCAGCCAGGCTCTTACCTCTTTGACCAGACCGGCGGTTACCCTGCCTCTTTCCGAGGGAGTATCAAGTCTTACACCCTGTAACTTCCCCTGCATTGCTCTGGCCACAGTTACACTTTCCCTGACCTCATCCTCAAAAGTATCCACCAGGGCGAAGCGTGGCACTTCGGGAGGCATGTGCTTATCAAAGGCAATAGTAGCCCGGGCAGTGTTATCTATGATAATGATGAGTGCATGGGGAATGGTGCCGGTGGGCTTGATGCCCGCAAGCTCGGCGCCAACTGTGCTGGCACATCCAGAGCAGCCTCCCACGATAGCGGAGTACTCCATAACGCCCACAACTGAAGGATGGACGTGACGGGCGCCAAAGCTGACAGCAGGGATTCCCCCGGCGGCATTGACACATTCCCGGGCAGCAGTAGCCCACCCACTACAATGGGCAAGAATGCCCAGATAGGCTGTTTCATAAGTTCCGTAGCTCTGGTAAGGGGCTTTTATACGCAGGACTACCTCTTTTTTGTCGAAGGACTCGCCTTCACCAAGTGCCCAGACTTCACGATTTTCTACTGGGAGTACTTTTTCCAGCAGTGCTTTTACTTCTTCTATACCACAAAGAATACCACCCCGTGTGGGGAATACCTCCATGGTGGCTACGGGATTAATGCCCTCTTTTTTAAGTATTTCCACAGTGCGTGGGAAATAAATATCAGCGGTTTTCCCATTTAAGACTGAGTCAGGGATTTCAAAGTGGGGATGAGGGAGGCTAACCATCGGTCTGATAAGCTTAGCTCCAAGCACCTTTTCCATATAATCCAGCGCGAAAGAATGAGCCCTGTTATCGAACGAAGCAACACAATCAACGGGGATTTCAACTTCGTAGCCCCTGTTTCTGGCATCAATTACTGCCTGCAGAACACAAATGTGGGTACATACACCACAGACGACCAGGGTTTCGGGCTTGAGCGAGTCCAGTTTCTTGTCCAGAGTAGTATTATGGAAGCTGCTGAAGGTTTTTTTAGGTATTATTTCGCCAGGATATGGCGAAAGCTCGGGTATGATTTCAGCTTCAGCAGTGCCTTCAATGCAGTGCGGCGGAAACATTTTGAATTCAGGGTCATCAGGTGAGTGGTGGTCACATAGATAGAAAATCTTTGAGTCATGCGCTAACTCTCGCTCAAGCAGCTTCCTGACATTGGGGATGATAGTTCGAGCGTTTACACCGCAATAAAGTGGGTAACCCTCCTCGAAAAACCCACGCAGCATGTCTGATACAAGTACTACTCTAGCCATAGTATTGATGACCGATTATAAGACTTATTGGGCTTCTTGTTCAAATACAACCCGCCTTCTCTCCGACAGATTATATGCGTTCCATTGACTCTTTTACTTATCGTCGGTATTTTATTTTCTCCCCCTGGAGTCAGTGTCTGAAATGACGGGTACCGGTGAATACCATAGAGATATTGTATTTATTGGCTACGGCGATTACCTCTTCGTCCCTGACAGAACCACCTGGCTGGATAATTGCGGTGACTCCACCTTTCATTGCCAGTTCGGGGCCATCTGGGAAGGGGAAGAAAGCATCGGAAGCAAGAACACTGTCTTTGGCTTGCTCGCCAGCTCTCTTTAAAGCCAGCTCGACGCTTACCACGCGACTTGGTTGACCAGCACCCATGCCCAGTAATGTCTTGTCCTTAGCGATGACTATGGCATTGGATTTCACACCTTTGACTGCTTTCCAGGCAAAGAGCAAGTCTGATAGTTCTTCTTTGGTAGGTTGACGGTTGGTGACTATGCGAGGCTGGAGTTCAAGCTCGGTGAAAAAGTCTGATGTCTGTACCAGGAAGCCGCCCCTAACGTGGCGGAAGTCGAGACAGGACTCAGAGAGAGGTGAAGAATAACTGAGGAGTGGTAATTTGGTAAGTCTTAAGCTCTCTTTTCGGGTCAGCAACTCCAGGGCTTCCTTTTCAAATTCAGGGGCGATAATGGCGTCAAAGTGGGACTTATTTATTTCCTGGGCAGTAACTAAATCCAGGGGCCGATTGCTGGCAACAACGCCACCAAAAGCAGCTACAGGGTCTCCTGATAGGGCTCTGCGGTAGGCTTCAGCTAAGTTATCATGGCTGGCAAGTCCACAGGAATTAGTATGTTTTAATACAGCTACTGTGGGAGTGGCGAAATGCTGGAGTATGTTAAGGGCGGAATCGAAATCAAGCAGATTATTAAAGGATATTTCAGGGCCGTTGAGATGGCCTAGTGAAGCCAGGCTATCTCCCTTTTGTCTCACATTTTGCTCTGTGTAAAACACGGCTTTCTGGTGCGGGTTCTCACCATAGCGCAGGTTACTGGCTTTTTTCAGGGCAATAGTCATTTCTTCGGGGAAAGCTTCTTCCTCACGCAGGTATTGAGCGATAGCGGTATCATAGATAGCTACGTGCTGGAAAGCCTTTTGAGCCAATCTTTTTCTATCCTCTAAATCTACACCGCCCTGGTGCAGCTTCTGCAGGACTATGTCATAATCTTGGGGGTCGACTACTACCAGGACAGAAGGAAAACACTTGGCTGCTGAACGAATCATGGTTGGACCGCCGATATCGATATTCTCCAGAGCCTCATCCAGAGAAACACCTTCTTTGCTCACCGTTTCCACGAAGGGATAGAGATTCACTACCACCATGTCGATGGTGTCAATTTTATTCTGAGCCAGCTCAGCCAGATGTTGAGGCAAATCACGCCTGGCCAGGATACCGCCATGAACTGCAGGGTGCAGGGTCTTAACTCTGCCGCCGAGTATCTCAGGAAAGCCGGTAATCTCTGAGATGCTGTGGACCTTTATTCCAGCCCCCTCCAGTGATTTCTTGGTGCCCCCGGTGCTGAAGATTTCGATATTGAGTTCCTGCAAGCCCTGTGCGAAATCGGCTACGCCTGATTTGTTTGAAACGCTTATAATGGCTCGCATGTTTTCTCCTTTAATCTATGAATACCTTTTCCTCGCCCTTTATTTTGACCACTTGACCGATAATTTTAGCCTGAGGCACAGTAGCCGTCAATTTACTCACTTGCTGTGGCGAGCAAATAATTATCATACCTGTCCCCATGTTAAACACCCGATACATTTCCGCTTCTTCCACATTGCCTCTTTCCTGTATGAGTTTAAAGATAGGGGGGATATCCCAGGAGCCCTTATGTAGATGAACAGCAGTATCATCAGGTAAAATGCGGGGTATATTACCATTAAACCCACCGCCGGTAATGTGAGCTAACCCTTTAATCAATGGTAGAACTGACTTAAGCTCGGGGTAGTAGCAGTAGTGTACCTGGAGTAATTCCTCCCCCAGGGTTTTTCCCAGCTCGGCATAAAAATCATATAAACAGGAAGGGTTATCCTCTATTTTAAAAACCCGGCGCACCAGGGAGTAGCCATTGGTGTGCAAGCCGGATGAGGGCAGACCCAGGACTGCGTCGCCGGGAGTTATAGTACTGCCGTCCAGTATATTCCTCTTTTCCACCACCCCAACGATGAAGCCGACCAGGTCATAGCTTCCCTGCAAGTAAATGCCTGGCATTTCGGCAGTTTCACCGCCGATTAGCGAGCAGCCTACCTCCTGGCAGGCCCGGGCTATACCCGTGACGATATCTTCTACTTGTTGTGGCACAAGCTTGCTCATGGCAATATAGTCCAGGAAGAACAGTGGCTGGGCACCACAGCAAAGAATATCGTTAACACAGTGGTTAACAATATCCATGCCTGTACAGTCATCCTTGTTTAGGAGCGAAGCGATTTTAAGCTTGGTGCCCACACCGTCAGCGCTGGATACCAGGACAGGCTCGTCATAACCTTTGAGCTGGAACATGCTGCCGAAGGAGCCGAAGTTTAAAACTTGAGGACTGAGAGTAGGGCTAGCTTGCCTGGCAATAAGCTTTTTTAATCTGCCGGCTGCCTCAACATCAACACCCGCAGAGATATAGGTTTGCTTACTTCTGGCTTCCAACAGGTTCCTCTTCAAGTATTGTTTTACTTGCCAGCCTATCCATTCCCATTTGTACCGGGATGGGATAGTCTCCTGTGAAGCATGCCAGGCAGAAAATATCCCGGGGTAAACCCACGGCTTGAAGCAAACCATCGATGCTGAGGTAACCAAGCGAATCAACGCCGAGGTAATCTCTAATCTCCAGGATAGTCTTTCTGGCAGCGATAAGTTCCCACTCAGTAGCCATATCCACGCCCATGAAGCAAGGATGGCGAATGGGGGGAGCACAGATACGCAGGTGAACCTCTTTGACGCCGGCTTTCCTCAACAAGCTGACTACCCGGGGGGTGGTGGTGCCGCGAACGATGCTGTCATCGACGACCACCATCCGTTTTCCATCGATAATTCTGGAGAGAGGATTAAACTTCAGCTGAACACCAAGATCCCTCAGCCTCTGGTCAGGCTCGATAAAGGTGCGTCCCACATAACGATTTTTGAGCAAGCCCTCGCAATATGGGATACCTGAAGCTTTGGAATAGCCAATGCCAGCGGCAGTAGCTGAGTCAGGAACACCCATAACCAGGTCAGCCTCAACCGGATGCTCTTTAGACAGCATTTCTCCCATGGCTTGTCTTGCCTGGTAAAGTAGTTTGCCTTGAATAACACTATCGGGACGAGCGAAATAGATGTATTCAAAGATGCATAGTGCTTTCTTACTGCTTTTCTTCTTGAAGCTCTTGATTCCTCCCTGGTCTATTATAATGATTTCCCCTGGCTCAATTTCTCTGGAGAACCGGGCGCCTATGTGATCCAGAGCGCAGCTTTCTGAGGCGATAACCCAGCCGCTGTCAACGGTTCCCAGGCAGAGGGGACGAACACCCAGAGGGTCGCGAACTCCGATAAGCTTATCCTGAACCATGATTGTGAGTGAATAGGCACCCTGCAGGCGGCGCATGGCGTATTTTATCTTTTCCTCCCACCCCTTGCCGGGAGAGGCTAAGATTAAGCTGGCGACAACTTCGGAGTCGGAGGAGGTCTGAAAGCTATAGCCGCGCTCGCGAAGCTCATTATATAGTAGCTCGGCATTGATTATATTGCCATTGTGTGCCAGTGCAAGGGTCAATCCGTCTGATTTCACCACAACAGGTTGAGCGTTAGCCGGGTTACTCGAGCCCTTGGTGGAATAGCGATTGTGCCCGATACCTATATCACCTTCAAGTTGGGCCAGGTCGGTTTCGGTAAATACATGGGAAGCAAGCCCCATGCCGGTACGTATTTTTATTCCACTGCTGTTGGTGACAGCAATACCGGCGCTTTCCTGGCCTCGGTGCTGGAGAGCGAACAGCGCAAAGAAGATAAGCCGAGCGATGTCTATTCCGTGGGCATAAACTCCGAAAACGCCACAACTCTCATGCATTAGGAGCTACCTTTCTTGCAGATTATAGACTGTTACCATTTCCTGGTCAAAGTTTGTCTATAAGGTACACTTGCTCGCTGAGCCCTCAAGTTTTGGGTTACTGATGCGAAAACAATGGTAGGCCTTTTGCCAGCCCATTGAATTTGTACACCCAGGCTCCACCCTCACCGCAAGCAATCATGAATGCCTCATCGGTATCTGGCTTAAAAGCCAGGTTGGGTGTCATCAGATGTTTACCTTCGTCCCGGCCCGGAACCAGTACGTGAGCTATGGGGAATCCCCTTTTATTCAGGATGAGTATTCTACCCTGGTGTATGAGACACTGATATACATTACCCTCTATGTCGACTGCGATTGAGTCAGGCCCTCCGGGACTTCCCGTAAAACGATAGGGAATAGTAACCCCGGCAATAGGACTGATGGTTATTCCATCCTCCATCAGCTCCAGGTGGAGTATCTCGTTTCGACATGTCTCACTTACCCAGAGTATGTTTCCCTTTGGCGAAAGAGCGACCCCATTTGGTGATGCCAGGTGCTGAATAACTGGCTCGATGGTTTTCAAATCCGGGGAAAAGCGGTACACCCCGCCTGTGGGGTCGGCAACATTGCCGGTGAAATCAGTAACATAGAAATTTCCCTGAGAGTCAAATACGATATCGTTCCCACATATTGGCTTGCCTTTATAACTAACCTTTGTGCGGGTCACGTTGCTGCCATCAGTATTCATAGCTATAATTTCCCCGCTCAGGCAGACTGCGAATAACCTTCCGTCCTTGTGAATAGCGGTACCATCGGGACGAATAGTCTTGTCGTCGAAGATGATTGCTACCTTTTTGTCAGGGGTGATTTTTAATACGCGCCCGTCAAAAATGGAAGTTATAAAGAGGTTACCTTCACGGTCGAATGCCGGCCCCTCAAGCAGCTTGTGAGGGTCATCGTCAACCTGTAGCCATGGCTCTGGCGTTATAACAGGAAGACCTGCCAGTGATGGGGGTATGGGCACTATACTTGATTTCACCATTGAATTAGCTATGTATGTGCTTTTGCGCCTTTCACTCTTTTGGAGATAGCATCCTTATATATTCTTCCCAGGCTCCCCCCATGCTGGGGCATCTTGTTTTTTCCCTTCGCCTGTTGCTTCTCCCTTCTCTCCTGCCTGGTTTCTTTCATGAATCACCATTTAACTTCGTATGAGTCGAGTATAAAATCCAACTCTTCTCGAAGTGCTGAGATTGTTTCCTGGGGGATTTGTTTTTCGTCCAGCTCTATGAGTATTCTTGTTTCACCACCTGGTGAGCCTATGATATGGGCATAACCGCACTCTTCTTTTTGTCTGGTCTGTGTTTTGAATATCAAGGTAACGCGGGATTGAGTTGCTCCACTGGGAAGGGGGTACGTCTGTAGTTTGGCATCGCCTGCTGTAATTCCCAGTTTTTGGACCAGATCTCGTATTTCATCACGAAGCATCTCAGGATTTATACCTTTGTAAGTTTTCCTTATTTGAACTGCCATCTTATCCTCCAGGGAAGTATTATATCACCTTAGCTGGCGATTTCGCCTGTTTCTAGCGGAGCAACTGTAAATTCGTGACGTAAGGTTATAATCTCTCCTGCTGGCAATATTTATCTTAAAGATTGTAAGGTGCTATAATCAATGACTGCGATGAAAGAAGAGCTTATGAATATTCTGGCCTGCCCGGTGTGTAAAGGTCCTTTGCAGCTTAAAGTGGATGAACAGGAAGGTGAGGAAATCGTAACAGGCTCTCTATATTGTGCTACATGTCAATATTCATATCCTATCGTGGACACAATCCCCAATTTATTGCCACCAGATGAGCAACAGACTTAGCTCAGGGGCTATAAGCCACTCCGGTTGTGGGTGATTCCCATACCTCGACACATACCAGTTTAACAGGTGTCTGTGAGAAACGAGGCTGTAGTTCAGCGTATACAGTTGCAGCAATATTCTCGCAGGAGGGCTCAATTTTATCGAATGGCGGCATCTCATTGAGAAAGACATGGTCAAAGCGGGCAAGTAACTCCCTGAGATAGAGCTTTATTTGAGCAAAATCATAAGCTAAGCCATTCTCATCGAGCGCGGTACTCTCCAGGCGGACTACCACTTTAAAGCGATGTCCATGCAGGTTTTCACATTTACCATGATAGTTCCGAAGGAGGTGAGCGGCATCAAAGTGTTCTTCCACGAATAGCTGATACATTAAATTACCTCCCTGTTATATATTTGAACCCCACCAGTTCCCTGTACGTTACTGGCCAACTCGGCAATGTTCTTACCCAGCACGGGATGGACCAGTTTCGGAGCGATATCTGCCAGTGGTATGAGAACAAAAGCCCGCTGTGGCAAGCGGGGGTGTGGGATGGTTAAATCCTGGGTTTCTATAATCCTGTTATCGTAGAACAGGATGTCTATATCGATAAGGCGGGGTGAGTTAATTTGCCTGCCGGGTGCTCTTCCCATCTTGCGTTCGATAGTTTTAGCCAGACGAAGGAGTTCCCGGGGATTTAAATCGGTTATAATCTGACATGCCAGATTAAGGAAAAGTGGCTGTTCTTTATAGCCTACCGGCTTGGTTTCATAAACAGGCGAAACCTTCTCCAGGTTTATCTCCTGGGAAAGCAGTGATAGGGCTTGAGTCAGGTTTTTCTCCCTCTCTCCCAGGTTTGAGCCGAGGCAAAGATAAGCAGTAGCCAATTTATGGTCGACCTCTTATAATAGCATCGCTCATCTTGCAAACGCGGACTGCCTCTCTGATATCGTGCACGCGGACAATGTCAGCGCCTCTGGCTATGCCAATGGCGATAGTGGCCATTGTTCCCTCCAAACGCTGGTCAGCAGGTAAATCGAGCACATGGCCTATTACCGATTTTCGTGAACTGCTCAGAAGGATAGGCTTCCCTAATGTCTTGAGTTCCACCAATCGCCGCATGATTTCCAGGTTTTGCTCCTGTGTCTTGCCGAAGCCTATGCCAGGGTCGATAATGATATTCTCCTTTGGTACTCCCGCTGTCATAGCTTGCTCTATGCTCTTCTGCAAATCGGAGGTGACTACCGAAATAATATCGGGAAAGGCAATATTGTGGTTGGGGGAAATATCGCGCTGGTTGCTCATCAAAATGAGTGGTACTTCTTTTCTTGCTGCCAGGCTGGCAAGCTCTGGTTCCTGCTTCAATCCCCAGATATCATTTATCATATTGGCGCCAGCGGCAAGGGCTTTTTGAGCCACTCCCAGCTTATAAGTGTCTATGCTTAATGGCAGTGATAACTCTACGGTTAATCTTTCCAGTACAGGAATTACTCGATGCAACTCCTCGTTAATTGAAAGCGGAGCCGACCCTGGGCGAGTAGATTCGCCACCTATATCGATTATGTCCGCCCCTTCAGCAGCCATGTGTCTGGCTCTGGCTACTGCCGCTTCAATATTATTTCCTAAACCATCACCAGAAAAGGAATCCGGGGACAGGTTAATGACTCCCATGATGTAGGTCCGTTTACCCCAGTAAAAGGTTGTCTTGCCGCATTGAGTATGACCGAGTTCGACAGCTTCGTGGTTGGACACACTATTGATTATAGCAGAGGGAACTATTAAAATAGCAACCCTGAATGAGCGGTGATTGTGGATTATGGGAACTGGGAAAAATTTTAATTCACCTGAAAAACATGGTATTATTCACCTTCAATGTCTTGTGGGCTGTTTGGTCAGAACCAGCTCTGAAAATGATTGAAGTGCTTATCTGCAGGAGGTAACATGAATTTATCTGGTAATAAAAATGCGGTGAAAATCACAGACCTTAGCTTTCGCGATGGTCATCAGTCCTTACTGGCTACGCGGGTGCGGACCAAGGACCTGGAAGCTATTGCTCCAGAGATGGATAAGGTTGGGTTCTGGTCTATGGAGGTGTGGGGGGGAGCTACCTTTGATGTTATGACTAGGTTTCTAAATGAGGATCCCTGGGAACGAATCCGTATCCTGAAGGACTTGATGCCTCATACACGGCTACAGATGTTGCTTCGGGGTCAGAACCTGGTAGGCTACCGCCACTATGCTGATGATGTAGTTACTGCCTTCGTTCATCATGCTGCTGATTGTGGCATTGATGTTTTTCGTGTTTTTGATGCAGTTAACGATGAACGCAATTTCGAGACAGCCTTTAAAGCCATTAAAGACTGTAAAAAGCATATCCAGGGAACATTATGCTACTCACTCACTGAACAGAAACTGGGCGGGCCTGTTTACAATATTGATTACTATGTTAACAAAGCTATTACACTTCAGGAGATGGGGGCAGATAGCCTGTGCCTTAAGGATATGGCTGGTCTTATTGCCCCGGATGATGCTTATAACTTGGTTGGGGCTTTGAAGCAGGCTCTGAAGATACCTGTATGCCTTCACAGTCATTTTACCAGTGGCATGGCAGACATGAGCTATCTGAAGGCTATCGAAGCTGGCGTGGATATTATTGATACTTGTGTTGCGCCCTTTGCTCTACGCACTGCTCATCCAGCGATAGAGCCAATTGTCGTTGCCCTCCGTGGAACTCCCAGGGATACCGGATTCAAGCTGGAACTACTTCTAGAGCTGGATAAATATTTTGAGTCTATAGCTCCTAAATATCGTGACTTCCTGGCTCAAATAAGGATGTCGGTAATTGATACCGGTGTGCTATGGCATCAGATTCCAGGAGGAATGTTCAGCAACATGGTGTCTCAGCTAAAGGAAGCCGATGCCCTTGATAGATTATCTGAAGTTTATGCAGAGCTCCCCGAGACGAGGAAGGAATTGGGCTATCCGCCTCTGGTTACACCTACCAGCCAGATCGTGGGCACTCAGGCCATTAACAATGTTCTCTTTGGCAGGTATAAAGTTATTTCTCAGCAGGTCAAGGACTATGTTTATGGGCTTTACGGTAAGCCACCAGTTCCCATAGATTCCAAGGTACAGAAGCTTATTCTCAAGGGATACGAAAAAGGCGAGAAACCAATCACCTTCAGGCCTGCTGATATAATAGAACCCGAACTGGATAAAGCCAGGGAGGCGACCAAAGATGTTGCCAAAGATATTGGAGATGTTCTTGTCTATGCCCTTTATCCCACTACCGGGATGCGTTTTCTCAAGTGGAAATATGGTCTGGAGAAGCCATCTCCAGAGACGAAAGGGAAGACCCTGGAAGATATAAAGCTGGAAGATGAGCTCATAGCTAAGGCCAAGGCGGGAGAGTTGATTGAGAAGTCAAAGGTGAAGGCGCCACCCCCACCAGCGAAGCCAGCGGGCCTGGTTTTCGACGTCATTGTCGATGGTAAAAAACATAAATTACAGATTGGAGTTGCTGGTGGATCTGCGGTTGCTGCTGATTCGTCTCCTGTAGCTGAAGCGGAGGCAGAGGTGGAAGTACCAGAGGTAGAGGAAGAGGAAGTAGAAAGAGTAGAGGAAAGGGTAGAAAAGACGGAGAAGAAAGAGGCTGCGAAGACAGGGGGGAGTCCTCTGATGTCTCCCATGCCGGGCACAATCATACGCTATCTGGTTAAAGAAGGGGATGAGGTTAAAGCTGGTGATGGCATAGTTATCCTGGAAGCAATGAAGATGGAAAATGTCCTGCCTGCTGCCGAAAGTGGCAGGGTTGTGGCCATAAACTTTAAAGCAGGCGACAGGGTGAATACCAATGAGGTACTGGCGATAATTGCTTAGACCTGGTTAGATGGGTAAGACGCTAGCGGAGAAAATTTTAACTGATAGGTCAGAAACTGATGCCATAGGCGGTGACATTGTCATTGCCGAATTGGACTTAGCCTTTCTACAGGATACTGCCGGACCCTTAGCCGTAAGACAATTCCAGAAGAGTGGCTTCCGGAATGTAGCCAGGCCCCAGAATTCGGTGATTTTTCTTGACCATGCTGCTCCCAGCCCTAACAGACAACTTTCTAACGACCATGTATTTCTGCGTAAATTTGCCAGTGAGACCGGCTGCCATATTTTTGAGGTAGGTGATGGTATATGTCACCAGCTGGTAGCTGAGCGTTTTGCCAGACCTGGAGATGTGATTGTCGGCTCTGATTCACACACCGTTACTGCTGGTGCACTGGGTGCTTTTGCTACTGGTATGGGGTCCAGCGATGTAGCGGTGGCTTTAGCACTGGGTAAGACCTGGTTTCGCGTGCCCGAGAGTTTTTTCATCGATCTTCGGGGCATCTTTCCTGAAGGGGTCTATGCCAAGGACCTGATTCTGTACCTCATAAGCCGAATTAGGGCTGATGGTGCTACCTATAAAGCTCTGGAGTTTGGTGGTGAGGCTGTTGCTCAAATGACTGTTTCGCAACGCCTGACCATATCTAATATGACCGTGGAGGCTGGGGCTAAGGTGGGGCTGTTCCCCAGTGATGGTCGCACTCAGGAATTTTTATCAGCCCGGGGCAGGGGGGAGGACTATAAACCACTTTATGCCGATGATGATGCAAATTATGAAAAGGTCGTATCTCTGGACTTAAGTCAGCTCGAGCCAATGGTTTCTTTTCCGCATACAGTGGATAATGTTTTCCCGGTCAGTGATGCTAAAGGGATTAAAGTGCAGCAAGTGTTCATAGGGACCTGTACCAACGCACGCCTCGAGGATTTGGCCATAGCTGCCGGGATTCTGAAGGGTAAGAAGAGATATCACGACACCAGGTTGCTCGTATCGCCTGCTTCACGGGAGGTGCTAAGGCAAGCTCTGGATAGCGGCTATATTACCAGTCTGGTTGAAGCTGGGGCAATTATTCTGCCGCCGGGTTGCGCAGCCTGCCTTGGTCTTCATCAGGGAGTGCTGGGTGACGGCGAAGTATGCCTTTCTACCGCCAACCGCAACTTCAAGGGGAGGATGGGTAATCCCGAGTCTATGATATATCTGGCCAGCCCGGCTACGGCTGCTGCTTCAGCTATAACAGGCGAGATAACTGACCCCAGGGAGGTTATGTAGGTGTCTGAGATGATACTCAGAGGAAAAGCCATAAAATTGGGCGATGACATTTCCACAGACCACATAATTCCCGGCAGGTTTGCTCATTTAAGAAGCAACTTGCCCGAGCTTGCCAGGCATATTTTTGAAGATACGCTCCCTGGTTTTACCTCCAGGGTAAATCCGGGTGACTTCGTGGTGGGCGGTAAAAACTTTGGTTTGGGTTCCAGCAGAGAGCATGCCCCTGTAGTAATTAAAATGGCTGGGATAAGCGCTATACTGGCAAAGTCCGTGGCTCGCATTTTCTTTAGAAACGCGATAAATCAGGGTGTACCCGTCTTACTGTGTGATACCGATAAAATAAGTGATGGCGATGAGCTGGAGATAAACCTGACTGATAGTATAGTCACCGACCTGACTTCTGGCGTTAAGCTTAGCTGCGGCAGATTGCCGCCATTGATGGCTGCTATTCTGGATGAGGGTGGACTAATACCTTACATTCAAAATCACGGGGATTTCGTCATGGAGAAGCACTAACCGGTATCTGAATCCTGAGAGTTGCAGGCATCTGGGTTTAGAAATTGTTTAATGATTACACAGATTGGCTATGCAGGATAAGGCTTTGGTTTTGGGGCTGCGGGTTGTATTATGTTATATGAGGCTATGAAATGAAGCACAGGGTGACTTTCATGCCCGGTGATGGTGTAGGTCCTGAAGTGGCTAAGGCAACGCGGAGGGTGCTGGAGGCTACCGGAGTCCAATTTCAGTGGGACACCGTTACCGCGGGCGGGCAAGCTCTGGATGAACTTGGCACGGTTCTTCCTGAGAATACTTTGGAATCTATAAGGAGGAACAAGGTTGCCCTCAAGGGACCACTGACCACGCCCATGGGTGTTGGTTTCCGAAGCGTTAACGTAGCTTTGCGTAAGAAACTGGACCTCTATGCCTGCCTGCGCCCTTATAAGACTTATCCCGGCGTTCATACACCGTACAGTAATGTGGATATCGTCGTAGTCAGAGAGAACACGGAAGGGCTTTATTCAGGTATTGAATTCGACGTGGCTGGCACAGAGACCGGGGAGCTACTGGAATTTGTTACACGAACTACTGGGGAGCAGGTAAGAGGGGATTCGGCTGTAAGCTTGAGGGTTATATCTCGAACAGCGAGCAGGAGAATTGTCCGATTTGCTTTTGAGTATGCCAGGCGGAATGGTAGGAGAAAGGTGACGGCGATTCATAAATCCAACATACTCAAGTTTACTGATGGACTCTTCCTGGATACCGCTCGTGAGGTAGCCGGGGAATATCGAGACATAGAGTTTACCGATATGGTACTGGATGCTACCTGCATGCAGTTGGTAAGAAGGCCGGAGCAATTTGATGTTCTTGTTTTACCCAATTTCTATGGGGACTTCATTTCCGACCTTTGTGCCGGGCTGGTTGGAGGCCTGGGACTGGCTCCTGGAGCTAATATAGGGGACGATATGGCTGTGTTTGAGCCTACCCATGGAAGTGCTCCCAAGTATGCCGGTAAAAACAAGGTTAACCCCATGGCAATGATGCTCTCGGGGGTAATGATGCTTCGCTATCTGGGTGAAAAGGTTAGCGCTGACAGGGTAGAGAAGGCTATAGCCGAGGTTATTGCCGAGGGAAAGCATGTCACCTATGACTTGAAGTCTGATCCTGATGATGGCACCGCTGTAGGCACAATCCAGGTAGCTGATGCTGTTATAGGGAAACTGGTTGCGCCACCAGCGAGGCGTAGAGGCTGAGGTGGTCTCTCAGCAGCCTGGTCATAAGGAAATGACGCCTGACGGACTCTCTGGCAGAGTGCCCCATGCTTTTAGCCAGGATAGAATTCCTCAGTAATGTGATAATCCTGTCTGCACAGTCATGGGTATTGTCCACAAGAAAACCGGTTATCCCATCTCGTATCTGGAGTCTGATGCCGCCGCAGTTACCTCCGATGACAGGAGTCCCCTTCCACATAGCCTCCGCCACAGTCAGGCCGAAGCCTTCCCTGATTGATTTCTGCACCACCACATCCGAAGCTGTCTGAAAAGCATTCACCTCCAGGTCGGTCAATGTTTGCCACTCGGAAAATATGTGGATATCGGTATCATCGCCTGCGTAGTCCTGAACGTTGTGCAGCACATCCAGAGCATCCGGGTCATCCTGTGCTGTCAGCCCTCCTATGAGAGCCAGTTGAAGGTCCGGGATAGCTTCTTTTGCCATACGGTAGGCATCAATTACTCCCCAGGGGTCCTTCCAGATGTCAAAACGGGATACCTGGGTAACCAGTGACCGGGTCTGGTCTATGCCGTGGTTGTCCAGGACTTGCCTGATGGTGGCACTGGGCAGGTCGATGTTTTTTGAGGACAGGGGATCGATTGCCGGAGCGAAAATACATACGCTGGGCTGGCTGAGTCCGTCGAATACATATTTATCAAGGGAGAAGATGACACTGTGGTATTGATTCATAAATGGCATCAGGCTGTCCCGAACGAAGGTGTTTGGCTTCGTGGTATCGATATGGCATTTCCACACCATTTTACCTGCGTCGGGCAGGAAGTCCACCAGGGGTAACACCTGGGGGTCATGAATTACCCAGACATCGGCGGCGATTGACCTGTTTTTCAGACGCAGGGCGGCATCCTGATTGTGAGCCAGGTAGGTTCCCATCTGTTCATCGGTCAGAGAACCTGGATATCCCTGGAGATAGTGATGCAGGCGCTTGGTTATGTTAGCGAATGACTCATCGGGGGGTATCACGTACCACCTGGCATCAATTCCCACGCTTCTGGAGAGGGGAACAAGTGAGTTCAGAATTTCGGCAACCCCCCCTCCCTGCGGTGTGGCATTTATGTGGATGACGCGCAACCCTTTTAATGCGGCGGCGTGTTTTTTTATCTCTGAGAGGATTTCATCGGAAACAAGGCCATTGTAGTCACCTAGCTGGCGTTCTGTGGTTAATACTTCTTGCACCGGCGGTTCTTTCTAATCCTTACCTGTCTGTGACCTGGTTCCCTATTCTTGGGTTGTTTCGTCCTGTTCCTGTAATTTTAACCAATTATTCATGCTTATGTAAATACTTTTTCCTCACAAAATGTGAACGTTTTATGTTTTTTTACTGTCATCTGGCTGTTCAAGAGCCTGTGGGGTCGGGGCTTGTGCCCGAGCGAGGCGGGTATAAAACACGCCACTATCAGCAGTTGGTCGTTCTAGTTGGGGATGAACCGCGCTGTTATAGTCGGTCATTCGTAGGGTTGGATGGGAGTAGGTTGCTTGAATCTGGGTATGGCTACAGCTTCGCCAGATGTTTTTCGAAATCCATCACTTTGGGTGTTTTTTTGCCTTTGCCCGGCTCGATGATATGTCCCTCTGCTGTTAAACGCGCTGCATGGGCGTCAACGCCTCCTGGATACTTCTGGTTAATGAATCCTCCGGATTTTAGTGTCCGCCAGTTTCTCCTGCCAGGACCTGCGTGGTTTAGCTTTAGCGCTCATTTTTACACTTTCAAATCCATGTAAAATTATTTATCTCCCGACTGCAAAGGCTATTCCTGCTTGGGTGGCTTTTTCATTAACCTTTCGTAGGTTTCGTCCCCAACACATTCCCTGGCGTACGAGCACCACTGGATACACGATTCCAGGTCATTATAGATGGTGAACCCGCATCTGGGGCATGCTAACTGCATGTCGGTGGAGAACATCTCCACTTCAGCGCCGCATTTTGGGCACTTCTTCAGTTGAAGTGTTGGAGTGCGTATGTCGGCAGACCCCGGACATTTATCGAACATCCCTGTACCTCCCAGTTTTATTTTGTTAACCCCTGGACACCGGGTGAAAGCGCAATAGTATCACTGACCGGGAGGAACTGCAAAATGAGCAAAGCTTATCCCCGAGGTATTTTCAATCCCCCTTAGAGGATCAGGTCTTTTCCTATCTTTTTATATCCTAGAGGTCATGGTGGCTGTCAGAGTGAAGTTAATCTCTCTTTGTAACATGGAGGAAAGTTAGCAAGGCGGCGATGCTCTTGGCATCGCAGATTTCACCTGAGGAGATAAGTTGCGGCACCTGGTCCAGGGGGACTTTCACCAGCTCAATCTCCCCGGTATCCTCCGCTACCAGCTGGCTGGGAGTAAGCCCGGTAGCCAGGTAGCAATGGAGGTATTCAGTGCCGTAGCCGGGGATAGCATAAAATCCACCCAGCTTGTCTATCTTTCCGGGCAGGTAACCTATTTCCTCCTGTAACTCTCGGCGGACACAGTCAACGGGCGTTTCGCCGGGTTCAATGCCTCCGGCAGGTATTTCCAGAAGAAACCGGCCTGCAGGATAGCGAAATTGGCGCACCAGCAGCACATTGTTACGGTCGTCGAGGACTACCACAGCCACACATTCGCTGTGCTCTACCACTTCCCTGGTGACTTTTTTGCCGCCGGGCTTCTCTACAGTATCCACACGTAAATTTAGCGCTCGACCGCGATATATCTGCTTTGTGGATAGTTCTTTTTCAGGCAGCATGGTCTTCCTCCTTTCGAGATTGCTTCGCCAGGTTTGCCTTTGCCTCTATCGTGTCCTGTCGGTAGAAAGGGAATTTGACCGGTGGTGATATTAAATGTGGTGAATAAGAGCAATTTCATCACAGTCGGGAAACTTGGGGCAGCGATAGCATTCAATCCACACCTTGCGTGGCAGGTCCATCTTATCAATCAGCTTGAAGTGATGTTTCTGGAACAGGTCTGGTTTATAGGTGAGACAAAAAACAGTCGGGATACCCAGTTGTTTAGCTTCATCAAGGCAAGCCTGAATCAGCAGGGAGCCAATTCCCTGCTTCTGCTTGCTTTCGTCGACAGCCAGTGACCTGATTTCAGCCAGGTCAAGCCAGTTGACATGTAGTGCTGCACAGGCAGTGACTTTCTCATCCTCCCTGGTAACGAAATAATCCCTGATACTCTCATAGATATCACTTAAGGCACGAGGCAGCATATCACCTTTGCCAGCAAAGCGATTAACCATCTGGTGTATTGTGGTAGCATCCGTTACTCTTGCTCTGTCAACTTTCATGGTGACTCCTTCCAATGCAGTTTCTGCCATAGAGAGCTATAGAAATAAGAAGGCTGGCGAGTTCTCAGGAACCTGGTGGTATAAGGACTGGATTTTACCATAATATCCTGATTGGCTGATAGAGGTAGATTGACCTGTCCGTCGAGGCTGAGTACAGCCTTATCCTCGGTAGAGGTCTGAATTTTTATGCTGCTCTGGGGTGATAAAACCAGTGCATGGTTTAAGCCGAGATGGCAGGATACTGGCTGAAGGACAAGCTGCCTGGACTGCGGGTGAAGGATTGGACCTCCGGCTGCCAGGGAATATCCCGTGCTGCCCGTAGCTGTGGCTATGATAATTCCGTCAGCCCTGTAAGTAGCCAGCGTTTCGCCGTCGATTTCTGCCTTCATGTTAATCAATCGGACAGTAGTACTTCGCACCACCACGTCGTTCAGCGCGTGGTGGCTTATGTCGTTAAGCTGTGCTTCCAGCATGGCCCTGTCGTCAATCCAGCCGCCATTTTCAAGCAGGTCAGGCAAATTCGTCACTATCTCATTACCATTGAGCTCGGTAATAAAGCCAAGCTTGCCCAGGTTTATCCCCAGTATGGGTACTGTCGCTGGTATTATAATTCGAGCCACTCTGAGTATGGTGCCATCTCCGCCGATGCTGAGGATTAAATCTGAGCCTGCGACCTGGAGTCTGGCTTTATCCTCATCCGATGTCGAGAATTGCCAGGTGGAAACTCCCCGCGCTGATAACAGCGCTTCCAGCTTATTAGCTAGTTTTCGAGCTTTTTCTCGCCCTGGGTGATACAAAATGCCAACACGCTTAACAGGCAAGGCAAGCCTGGCATCACCGGGTTTTGTTTCTCTCAGCATATCCGTGGCAACAACTCCCCTGAAAGCATATCGATAACTCGGGAGGGCCCCAGTATGGTCTTCATAACTACCCTCCCGGGGTGATTACCGGTGACCTCGCCGATGATGGATGCCTCCCTGCCGTAGCTATTTTGCTTCATTTGGGCCAGGACTTTATCGGCATCGCCGGGTTTGACTATGGCTACCAGTTTACCCTCATTGGCAACATAAAGGGGGTCGAAGCCCAGAAGCTCGCAGACAGCTCTGACTCCCTCTTTTACCGGTATTTTATCTTCCTGAATCACAATGCCTGCCAGGGATTGCCGGGCGAATTCGTTAAGCGTGGAAGCCAGTCCGCCTCTGGTAGGGTCACGCAGGCAATGGATATCAGGTGAAGTTTCCAGCATTTGAGCCACTAATTTGTTCAGTGGAGCGCAGTCGCTCTCTACGGGTACCTCGAATTTCAATCCCTCCCTCTGGGTCATTATAGCTATGCCGTGGTCGCCAATAGTCCCGCTTAAGATAACCTTATCTCCTGTCCTGGCATTGGCTCCTGAGATATCAATGCCGTCAGCGATTATTCCTATTCCTGAGGTATTAATGAACAGCCTGTCAGCCTGCCCCCGGTTTACTACCTTGGTATCCCCGGTGATAATGCTCACTCCAGCCTGTTCAGCGGCTGCTTTTACTGACCTTAATATGGTTTCAAGCTCATCAAGTGGAAAGCCCTCTTCTATAATCACAGACAGGCTTAGATATAGAGGCCTGGCTCCGCTCATAGCCAGGTCATTGACTGTGCCACAAACGGCCAGCTTGCCTATATCTCCACCGGGAAAGAAAATGGGACTTACCACATAGCTATCGGTGGTAAAGGCAAGGTGCCCGCTAAATTCAAAAACGGCTGAGTCGTCCAGCTTATTCAAGATGGGGTTAGATAGAAGGGGAAGGAAATTATGCTGTACCAGGTCATGGCTCATCTTACCGCCGCTGCCATGAGCCAGGAGTATGGTGTTACTCATATTCCGCTCCATACTGATAATAAGCAGCGCAAGCGCCTTCATTGGAGACCATGCAGGGACCTACGGGATTTTCGGGAGTACAAACCCTGCCGAAGAGATTACATTCGGGTGGTGTAGCCACACCGCGAAGTATCTCTCCACATCGGCATCCCGCATGTTCTCTCACTGGCTTTAAGCTTACTTCAAAAGCTGTGCCAGCGTCAAAATACCGGTATTTTGAGTTAAGCTTTAAGCCGCTTTGAGGCACAATGCCGATCCCCCGCCAGTCGGCCTCGCTGGTATCGAATACCTCCGCCATCAGTTGTAAAGCTTTCACATTACCCTGCGGTTTTACTCCGCGCCGATAGGTTATTTCTACCCCTGGCTTATTGCTTTCAATTTGCTCCACCAGTCTGGCTACGCACAGCAGTATATCCAGTGGCTCAAATCCTGAGACGACACAGGCTACTCTATAGCTTTCAGGGATAAACCTGTAGGGGTAAGAGCCGATTATGACGCTGACATGTCCCGGGCAGACAATACCATCCAGTTTTAGCTCGCCCATCTCCAGCAGCTTCCTCATTATCGGTGGAGTCAACTTGAGCATGGAAAGGAGATAGAAGTTTTTTACCTGTTCTTGCTGTGCCTTGATTATAGAGGCAGCAATGGTTGGTGCCGTGGTCTCAAAGCCGATACCGATAAAGATAACCGACCGCTCAGGGTTATTCCTGGCTATGTCCACGGCATCCATGGAAGAATAGACAACCCTTATATCCGCACCGTCGGCTTTCGCCTGCTGTAAGCTGGAGTAGCTGCCGGGAACCCTTATCAGGTCACCGAAGGTGGTGATGGTGACGCCGGGTAAATAAGCCATAGCGATGGCTTTATCTAAATCAGCATTTGCCGTGACACATACTGGACAGCCTGGTCCCGATTTCATTTCGACTGTTCCCGGCAGTAGCTGGCGGATTCCATATCTCATTATGGCGTGTGTGTGCCCGCCGCAGAATTCCATTAGCCTGATTTGCCTGGTGGAGTGATTGGAAATCCTGGTTGCCAGCTTTCTAGCTAGCTCGCTATCCTGGTACTCGTCAATGTATTTCACTGAGGTTTACTATTTCTTCCAGTAGCTTTAAGGTCTCCTCCGCTTCGGCTTCATCTACAACGCCTATGGCGTAGCCGGTGTGAAGCAGTACGTAGTCGCCTACCTTCGCTTCCGGGGTAAGCACAACGCTGACCGTTCGCTTCACTCCGCCGATATCTATTTCGGCCTCATCGCCTGCTATGGAGATAACCCTTACCGGTATCGCCAGACACATAACTATGGCTATTTTAGCTAAACTCGTTGGGCAGCACAAATTTAGCTGTGCCGATTCATGTTACCGGCGTTATGGAGTCAGGTTGCAGCCGGGGAATAGAGCTGGGTGAGGTTTTAACACTGAGACGGGCTATTTATTCCTCTGCGGGAGGAATTTGCGCCGGTAAATCCCTGAAGGGTAGCTGTAAAGCCTTCATCATGGAGACGGCATTGCGAGGCGCATACCCCTGCCAGTGGTTGTTGAACAAGACGAAAGTCAGGTTTGCCTTTTCTGCGGCTATGGTAACTTTACCGGCTAATTCGTCTATCTCCTCAGGGGAATAAAGATATTTGTACCTGGTCTCACGGTCTCCCGTCCACCACGTTTCCTTGTTTCTGCCGTGAAAGCGGAAATAGGACATGTCCGAAGTCCGGGGTACTTCTGACGCTACCGATGACTGAAATTTAGGTTCATCGATATGCGCCCAGGAGACGTTGTTTTCCCGGAGCAGTCGGGCTGTATTCTCATCATCGCTCCAGCTGCGGTGCCTTAGTTCAACTGTCAGTCGGTACCGGCCAAACGCATTGATGACGGCATTAAGTATTTGCTGCCCGTAACCGCCGTTTTTAAAGCTTGGCGGGAACTGTGCCAGGAGGGCGCCCAGCTTGCCAGATTTTACCAGCGGCTCAAGACTGTGGCTGAACTGGTCGACATCCTGCTGAGATATTACCGCACTGTCACCGGTAGCCTCCTCATACATCCTGGGATGAGTGAATTTCTGCCACAGCTTGACCGTAAACAAAAAGCCTTCGGGCACCCGGCGAGCCCAGTTATATACATATCCGGGATTTGGTGGTCGATAGAACGAGCTGTTGATTTCTACCGTGTTAAAAAACAGGCTGTAATATTCCAGCTCGTTTATTTTGCCGGTAGGGTAGAAGTGGCCGGTCCAGGTGCCTTCACCCCTGGGGTAGGACCAGCCTGACGTGCCGACATAGATTCTGGCCCGACCAGGCATTTCCGGTGTTGCCATAGATTAATTATACGGCAATGACCGAATTTCCACTAAGCTCTCTTTGACAATGAAACATATGTTCTGCTACAATTGAATTCCCTTTCCCTCAGGAGTGGGTACAATGTCGAAGCTCATTGGCGAACCGGTTAAAGTGCATGGAAAAGGAGATTCCACGGTACTCGCTTTTATCTGGAGAAAGCGGTCCTACCGGGTTAGTGAGGTTATCGACTGCTGGCGAGAGCCGTCCGAGTGGTGGAACGGGAAAGAGGTACCCCTTTTTGTTCGCGTTAATGCCGCTAATTCCACTGTGGGGACCTACGAGCTTTGCCGGCGTGGTGAACAATGGTTCCTCCACAGAGTCCTTGATTAGGTGTTGATATGGGTTTTATTCACCTTCATGTCCACTCCCAGTACAGCTTTCTCGACGGCGCCTCTACACTGGACAGGCTCCTTGAGAAGGCAAAAGCACTGGACATGCCGGCTCTGGCGATTACCGACCACAACCGGCTGACAGGAGCTGTGAAGTTTTTCTACAAAGCCAGGGCGCTGGGCATAAAGCCGATTATAGGTGCGGAAGTTAATCTGGAAGGTGGCTACCACCTCACTCTACTGTGCAAGGACAGGAAAGGCTATTCCAACCTCTGCCGGCTGCTGACCGAGGCCCACCTGGCAAACAGGGGCAGGCAGCCCCGGGCAACAGGAGAGATGCTGGCCGAATTCAGCGCCGGCCTGGTAGCACTGTCCGGTTGCAGCAAAGGTGAGATTCCGTCACTGATTGCTAAAGGCAAGACCGACCAGGCGAGAAAAGTCGCTCACAGCTACCGGGAAATCTTCGGCAGTGACTTTTTCGTGGAGCTCATCCGCTACCCATCATGCGAAGGAACGTCAGGCAGCTACAGGCTTGCCAGCCTTGCCCGGGAGGCAGGCATACCGGTAGTGGCCACGAACAATGTCCACTATGCCGGCATGGGAGATTACCGGGTTAAAGAGCTGCTTAATGCCATCGGCCGGAATGTACCTGTTTCCCAATTGCAGGGTTTCCGCACGGTGGAGCAATACCTGAAGTCGCCGGAAGAGATGATGCTGCTGTTTCAGGATATTCCCCAAGCGATAGCTATGACAGAGGAGATTGCCTCCAGGTGCAGCCTGGAGCTGGGCACAGGGGAGTTGCATTTTCCCCGCTTTGACGTTCCTCGAGGTGAGACCGGTTACAGCTATCTGTCCAGGCTGGCCTATGCCGGGGCTTTAAATAAGTACGGCTCGATAACACCGGGAATCGGGAACCGGCTGGAGCAGGAGTTGACCACAATCAATAAACTCGGTTTTTGCGGTTACTTCCTGGTTGTCTGGGACATAGCTCGCTGGGCAAGGGAACGTGGCATAAGGTGCCAGGCAAGGGGGAGCGCCGTGGACAGCCTGGTGGTCTATGTGCTGGATATCAGCAATATTGACCCTGTGGAGTATGACCTGCTTTTTGAGCGCTTTATGCACCCGCTCCGGCATGAGCCTCCCGATATCGATCTGGATATTGACCGCAGGCGCCGTGACGAAGTAAGGGACTACGTTTATCATAAGTATGGTGCGGAAAATGTGGCCTGTGTCGGCACCATCAACACCTGCCTGGCGAGGGGAGCCATTCGCGGCGTCGGCAAGGCACTGCAATTACCACAGGATGTTATTGAACAGGCTTGCAACGGCATTCATTACCTGTCGGTCGCAGGCCTCCTGGAGAATGCCGGCTCTCGTCCCGAGTTAAACAAGAGCGACATCTACCGCAAACCGGAGATGGCGGAGTTCTTCAGGCTATGCGCTGCCATAGATGGATTTCCCCGGCATATGTCGGTTCACCTGGGTGGACTGTTGATTGGTGATGGCCGGCTTTCCGATATGGTCCCGTTGGAATGGTCCGGCGGCGGCGACATTATCAGCCAGTACGACAAGGATGATATTGAGAAGCTGGGCATTGTCAAAATGGACTTGCTGGCGCTGCCGACACTCACCGTCATAGGGGACACGGTTGACAGTATTAAGCAGAACCGTGGCGTTGATATCGATTTAGCCCGAATAGACAGGAACGACCCTGAGGCTTTTGCCATGCTCCGGGATGGCAGGTCAATCGGCACCTTTCAGCTGGAGTCACCGGCGCAGAGAGAAATGGCGGGCAGGCTTCTGCCGAACAGGTTTGAGGACATTATTGTTTCCATCTCTCTGGTCAGGCCGGGCCCGCTTAAGTCCGGCATGGATAAAGTCTATCTGCCGCGGCGGCATGGCAGGGAGCCGGTGACCTATATTCATCCCCGGCTGGAAAGTGCCCTTGGTGAGACCTTGGGGGTGATACTCTACCAGGAGCAGGTACTGAGGGTGGCGCATGACCTGGCAGGGATGAGCTATGCCGGGGCAGATGGTTTCCGGCGGGCGATGACGCATGACCGCACAGAGGAAGAGATGGAAAAGATGCGTGATTCTTTTATCTCCGGTGCTTCCGGGAATGGCGTGGGCCGGGCCGCTGCCGAAAAGGTCTTCCAGCAGCTGGCCGCGTTTGCCGCTTACGGGTTTTGCAAGGCGCATGCTGCCGCCTATGCTGAGCTTGCCTACCAGACCCTGTGGCTGAAGTGCCATTACCCCGCCGAGTTCATGGCTGCTGTGCTGTCGAACCAGCCTGTGGGCTACTACCCGTCTCGTGTCCTGGTGGCTGAAGCCAGGAGGTCGGGGGTAAACATATTGCCCCTGGACGTAAACAGCTCTTCTGGTAGCTACACGGTGGAAAACGGAGCGATAAGGATTAGCCTCAGGCAGCTAAAGGGGATGTCCGTGGAGGCGTTGAAATCTATATTGTTTGAAAGGGAAAAGGGTAGGTTCACTTCCCTGAGGGACTTTGTCCTGAGGACTGATACCGGTCGGCCTGTTATCGAGAACCTCGTCAGGGTCGGCGCCTTCGATTCGCTTGGTGGCCGGGACGAGTTGCTTCAGCAGGTTACTGAACTGGTAGACCTGAAGCACAGGGCAGGCAGGGGAGCACGACTTTTATTTGAGGATGCCGTTACGGAAGCTGCTTCAACTGGGGGTACTACTTTCAATGATGTAAAAGCAAGGATGCTGGTTGAAAGGGAGCTTTTATCCCTGGACTTATCGGCGCACCCCCTGGATTTCTACTCCTTCGACGACGGGTTTACCAGAATGAGAGACCTGCCCGCAGTGGCAACGGGGAAGACGGTCAGCATCGCCGGTTCGGTAATCCGCTACCAGACCCCGCCCACGAGGAATGGGAACAGGGTGGTTTACGTGATTATGGAGGATGGGACCGGAGTGGCGGATGTGACCGTATTCGGCGATGTCCAGGAGAGGTGCGGGCAGGTCCTGTTCAGGGAAGGCTGGTTAAAGGTAAGAGGTAAGATACAGAGGAGAGGCCCTAGGGCGCTTTCCATCATCGCGGATGATTTGGCTGCCCTGCCCGCGAGGTAATCTCGCCCCGGGCTAATATGAATTTCGGTCGATTTTCAGGCTGGGTGTGTGGTGAAGGGGAGTTCGAATCCCCCTGGGTGGGCCTTACGGAACAGTTCCCGAACTCCTATTTGAGAAGAAGGAATTGATTCCCATGCTCCAACAACCCCTGATATCATATCACACTTAAAGATGGATTGTTACCTTGGTCACCGCATGGCTTCTTACTTGATACACAGCTATGCGGTAGGGTTATACAAAACTCAGACTTGAGGACTACTCAAATATTCAATTAGACCGTGAACCCTCTTGCTAAAGTAGCGAAACAATTGTAAGTTGGAATACGCTATATCTCGGGAAATATCTATCCCAGTTGGGTGACCAGCTTCATTCCTGTAACTTCGGACAATATTAAAAATACCGTCCATGTACGTTTCCAAATCCCTAGATAACTCTGTCGGTAATTGGTTCTTTAAGGGATAGAGCTGCTTAGTCAACTCTTCAAATTGTTTTTTAATCATAGCATTTTGTGGCTTACGTCTAAATGTAGTTACCTTGGAACCATTGCTCATAGTAGACGCAAGTACATCAATTAAATTAAGAACCACTTTTTCGGCAGCTACACCCACCATTACTACAGAGGCTATATAATTAGACTTCATGAAGCATTGTAAGCCCTCTGTTAAGTAAAGCAAAACTATATCGTCCACATTAGGACTATCATTTTTAACATCGGATAGATAGCCATCTGGATCGTAAGGGGCACTACCTTCAGTCTCTAGATAAGTTTTGCCATACTCAGTAATAGAGAAGTGCGGCCAGCTATTATCAGCATATCCCTGACCGCCTGGTACTAATACTCCCAGTATGATAAGTTGCCACATGATAACCTTTACTTTATCAATATCTTCGGCCGTTAGCATATCTCCTGCATGTTCAAGTGTTTTTAGCGGTTCTGCTGGCTTCCATAATTGCCGTTCATAGGCAGTACGTCCAACATGACTTAATACGCGACTGACTTGATCTTGTCCTTGCTGTCCTTTCTTAAGTAGGTGACGGAGGTACTCTAAGACTAGTTGTCTAATTAGTTTGTATTCCATATCCATAACCTTATCTTTTTCAGTATAATACGCTTTACACTTCTACTCAAACTAATTAAAGTAATTATCTAGATGGTTAAACTTTTACAGGCTGGTAGCCGACGAGGTAAGTTTGGGGCTAGGCATATCGTATCACCTCCTCGGTGCTCACCAGAGATTAGTATATACTAGAATCCATAAGGCCAAGCCTATTTTTCATACTGTCTTTAAACCTTATTATTGGATTGCCTCTGAGTTCCTCATATATTTCCTGCAGATGTTCTACCGAATAGTTGTTACGAATATTATTATAATAGTGTTTATCTGCTTCGGGGATGCTATTTAAGGGTATATAGTTCATCGGCCCCAACCATATAGATTCCGTGATAAATGGTGACAACTTATATACTAGTATCTGTGGAGTATAATCTAGAAATGGCTCTATAGATACGCTCGTTTTAAAAGTATATGCGTAAGCATATATTAGACAATTAAAGCGCTCTTCAAATTGAGGGGCATTTGGTTCCCAAAAAGAGAGAAGTCGATCATCAATGGATGTAATTGTAAATCGGAATTGCAGTTGTTCCTTAAAAGAACTGAATTTGGTTATAATTTGCTTGACTATGGGTAGCCTAGGCTTAGTAGTAATCAAAACTTCATTACCGGCTTCAAGGAGTTTACTAATAACGGTAAAACAAGCCTCTTGAATTTCGGGATTATCAGTAATATCGTGAGTACTTGGGAACATTACGCGGCCTTTATATCTCCCATAATTTCGCCCCACAGCATTCTTATTGATTACCATGTTTTTCCAGGTATCTCCCAGACATCGACCAAAACGCTTAGCCATCATCTTCGCATAACAGTACCGGCAATCGTTAGAACAGCCTTTAACACAGTTTACGTTATGATCTGCCCATTCTTTTGTACCTGACGTTATTTCACGTCTCTTGGCATGTATTAACTCTGTTGTTGTCATCGACTTATCTCCTTCAGCGACAGAGTTTCAATGATAATGGTTCAAAGGGAGTTGGCGGGTCAATACCCAAGTTGCCTTTTATCGTAGCCCAGTTTAACTTATATTGTTGTATCTGAAGCTGCCATGCGTCCGTGAGATTCTGTCGTATAAGATAACCTTTATTTTCTAGCCATTCAAGGGCTGCCTTTCTTATAGCTTCGTCTTGTTCGATACCCTCGAAATCCCTACACGAATAATCACAAATACCTTCTTCATGCTCGGTTATTATGCACCAAAGCATCCGCCATTGTATAGGTCTCCTGTTACCACGTAATCCTTCAAATATCTCAGGGTGGTGTGCCCTAAACTCATTAAACGCTCTCTTATTATCAGGAGCATAAGCGGGATTACCTGTTATATGACAGTAGAAATTCCTCGTAGCTCTAACGCCAGTCTCGAAATTAGAGCATAATATAAGATGAAATATTTGGTTTATCTTCGGATTGAAAGGCATTGGAAGAACATACCTGAACCATTTATGAAGCCTGTCTCGATACAATTCTATAAGCTGGTTTTCTCTTTCGTAAATAGGTGCATTAGTTAAGATTTGCTTACGCCATTCTGTATTTCCAAAAAGACCATCCGCTTCCGAGATTGCTTTTCTTTGTTCAATAGACCAAGAAGATTCCTCGATCGTAGAAGGTAAACCAACAAATTCATCCCTGCCTAAAAACCAGTCAGAGGTAAAAATAAAGATTATGAACTCCGTTCCCATCCTGTAATATGTTGTAATCCTCTTTCTAGCAACATTTTCTATCGCCAGATACTCAACACTTCTAAGAGGATCAAAGAAGAATAGCGTATTGCCAAGCTTTATTTTTTCGATGAATTTGAGCGCAATATCTAGTTCTGAGTTAAGAAGGTAAACATTAGAGGGGTTATACCGTACTTGCCCCTCAATAAATCCAATATTACCCCATCGTCTGGTTATGACCTGTTTTAGGTGTTTGTAGCAGTCGGCATCTCTCTCAACCAGAACAACTTTTAGGTTTCTGGTATTTAGATTACTGCATTTGAGATCAAGAGCGTGTCCAGAAGACCCAAGAATAGTCTCTTTCGTTTCTTTAATATAGACTTCACCTGTCGCTGCGTCTAATTCCACGATAGCTGTAGACCATTCATGATTTACTTGCTGCCCCCCTGATGTAATCTTCCACCAAAAAGGGTAATATAGGCCAATGACTTCACACTTTAGCCTTGAACCTGTCAGCCCACTGAGACTAATCGCATCATTTACAAACTCCAAAGCCATGATTGTTCGCCTTCAACTATCTTTTTCACCTTCAATTGATATTTTATGTGTATTATTAACCTATAAAATTGGTCGTGTCAAGGCTAAGACATAATTTTCTGAACATACAAGATGTCCCAGCCAACTACGATATCACAAGATAGTTCAATAGCTGTTTCACCCAATTATCACACAAAATGACGTTTTGTTTAGTTAGTGGGAAGCGCAATGGTGACTGATTTTGCCATATCTCAGGTTTTGCCTATGGAACCGAGCTTGCTCTGATAAAGAGACCGTTACAGAGAGCAAAACTGCCCCTACTTTCCCCAAACCTTCCACCCTTCTTATGGATATTTCCAGGCTATCCCACCAAAAGCCAAACTCTGTGGGATATCTTACTTCATAAGAATTCCTTGAGCACTCTAAGTGAAAATTAGGGAAAGGAGAAAGTGTCACCAATCACCTGA
>Ga0209986_10000729_pt1 | contig 32475 bp, 21 predicted proteins | sample BlataG_FD_183168 | JGI IMG/M metagenome (GOLD analysis project Ga0209986, IMG submission 183168) | Deep subsurface microbial communities from Black Sea to uncover new lineages of life (NeLLi) - Black_00105 metaG (SPAdes) (version 2) | ecosystem: Environmental > Aquatic > Marine > Oceanic >...
TTGCAATATAGAAAACCTGAAAACCTGAAACCCTGAAACCCTAACCCTAAAAACCCTAAAACCTAAAAACCTAAAAAACTAAAAACCTAAAAAACTAAAACTAAAACCCTAAACCCTAAACCCTAAAAACTACCCTTTCTACCCCTTAACTCTCACCCACCACCCACCACCTTCCCTACAGCCGCGGTGGCCACCAACTTCTGCTGTCCAAATTAGGATGGTATTTCTTAGAAACGCTACTTTTCCAGTTAAAATAAGGACATTGATTTAAATGGAATATAATCTTTGTTGTCATACCGCTTCAAAGCTCTGAGGAGCTGCCCTCTGGTTGAAAGGCTGGGATTTAATCTTGGGAAATCCCGCTTTGGCCGCCCAAGTCGCCTGCATTTCCAAATAAGCATTCTATACTCCTCCACAAAATGTCTACGTGAAGTCAGATACGTTTGCTTCGGTCTCAACGCTGCCGAATGCCGATAGATCACCATTGAGTAGGCCATCTTCAGAGGTGTTCTTTGCCAGGATACTGGGCTGAACCCGAAGGGACAAGGAACCGGTCTATTCGGATTCGATCTTAGATTGCAGAACACAACGGGATTGGGAAAAGTATGAGCTTTTTTCGGCTTGGATCACACGCTTTGAGAGGGGAGATGAATAATGGGGAGAGGAGTGGGTGGAGTGGGTGAACAACGCCCTCTGCGTGGTTGTACATGTCTAGGCATCGATAAATGTGTAAACTTTCCAAGTTATAAGCGCTCCCCAGTGCGTTTGAAAATTTCAGTTGGAAAAATGAAACTTAATGGGAGACCTTTTCCGTGATCCTGGTTTCGATTGCTCAGTAATTTACATATTCGTGATCCATGTTCAACCTGCTATTCGGCAAGACTGAAAACACAGTGATTGGTGGACATATCTGGGACCACATATAATCATCTAATGCCTGTACTTCTCCTTGTATACAACCTCCCCCGATTCAATTTCACTCGCAATATGCGTTTTCATACATGTACAACAATATACAATTGAAAAATATGCGATCGCAGTAAGTACACCAACACAGGAAGGGTATACCAAACGAAACGAGCCGCCAAAGCAGCGGCTGCCCTTGCTTCGGGAGGTTTAGAAGGAATAAGGTCAGGGCCTACACCTTTATATTTATCAAGCATATAGCTTTCCATAACTTGGCTTTCAGGGAGTGAGATGCCACCTGGGAGGGCCATCAGTGGCACCTTTCCTTGAGGGTTTAGCGACAGGTATGTGTTTGATTTCAGGCCACCGATGGCCGAGGGGGCGACAGTGTCAATCTCGTTCTCCAGGTTCTTTTTATAAATAATCCAGCGAATGCGAGCACCACTGTTGCTGACAGAGACGTCAAATAAGGCTTAATGGCAACATAAGGTGCTTGGGAGGTTTGAGTACCTGCAGTTGTGTCCGCAGCTGCTGCTCTGATGATGGTGACGGAAGCAGTGAAATGATGTTGGCGTCGGGTGATCCTTGCTGTTGTCCTCGAAGCATGGGACGATGGAGAAGCCTAAGAAAGGATTGATATCATTAGAGTCGATTCAAGGATTGGGAGTGCATTAAATGTCCAGATTTCCAGCTACTTACTGTGTTTCTTGTTGAAAAACTATCCCGTCTGGAGATGCTTGTTGAACGGCGGTCAGACACAGTTCTGGGTAGTTTTGTATGCAAGATCGTCATCTTAGCAGTGTTGATATACCCAAAACTTTTGAAAGAAGCAATGTATGGTGCTACAGTTGGAGAAATCATGGTTTTTCAAATCCACCGACGTCGACTGAAATCTAGAAGAATAAAGTGTGGATGCCATTTGAAGCACATTTCAAAAACAATTTGGAGAATTATATGCCATAGAGATCACACTATGCTTTCACATAAAATTTCAATCAACCGTTCCAGATTGGGCGCTAAGAAGACAAAGCCATCATCTGGCAATAAACAAATCTCGAGAGCTCGTAGGTTCTCTGTCCGTGCTGAGGCCATCAAAATGCCCTCTACAGTCAGTAAGATGAGTTCATTATCAATACATGGAGCAAAACCATGTGCTTGCAACAAACTTAGCATAACTCGACAACAAAAAAGAAACTCTTGTCTTCTCTCTCTCGCGCGCACACACTATCTCTTCTATTCTCCCGTCGCACCTAAATAAACTCTTATGACAGCATCAACATTGTCATGACTGCTGCAAACACAAAACCACCCATCCATCTACGGACAGCACGGCTGGGGGGTGGTACTGGCTCTGGCCCAGGATAACGACAACCACAATAGCCCTCAAAGTCCTTGCCATTCTCTTCCGAAGTGCAGTTAACATCTGCTGGTATTCCAGGTGGGCAACTTTGGAGGCAAGCTTCAGTATAGAGTGTGCAAGGAGGTGGGCATTCAGGTAAGATAATATCTTTAGACTTTTCTGGACCAGCCTCACACAACACAGTTGCTTGGGCACTGCAACCAAGGGGAGCGCTGGTGGAGTCGGGGACCTCGAACAAGCTGACTCCCTTGTCATTAAAAGCTACTTCTATGACCTTGGGTATCGTAGAATACGCATCAACACTGCGAATCACTCCCCAATAGGTGGGAGAAGACGTACTGGTCGACCAAGCACAGAAGAAGGAGACGTTGCTGGGGAAATCGTAGTCCTTCTCTTCTGTAATAGCAGTATACCAGGCTTCCTCCACTTGTAGAAGGTCTGCATCCGGAATCTTAGCATAGGTAGAATTTCCTTGTGCTTGTGAAGGTGACACTAGAGAAGTGGCGATGATGATTATTGAAACAGTTACAATAAGCGAGATAGTGGGCTTCATTTTTATAGTATGAAAATGTGAATGCATACTCTGGTGGCTAAATATTTGATAGATTGATGCAAGAGAGTCCGTTGCCTCACCGTCATTTAATCCATTCTTGAAATTTACAAGGGCATTTACAAGGTGGCTTGAGGTCCATACTTTCCCACTTTCCACACATATATATCCTGAGGCACCGACCTCCTAGGGATTGCTTCATTTTCCTGTCGTATTAAAAGCTCCTACATGTCATTGCTGTAGAAATGGTGCCATAGTTTTGCGCGGTTTATAGAAATAATTCACACCAAATGGCAGAACAAGAAGGAATGATGAAAATTGCATCAGAGCGTCGCACGCTCTATAAACTCACAAAAGAAGTGGTACAAGGTACGCTACCTGCTGGTAGCTTTGTTGAGAAGCTAAAGAACTGCTCAATCACCGGAGATACGTCAACTTCTCCTTCCCTTGCATATGCATTGGCCGACACGTTATGGATGTGTTGGGTGGAACTCGACGCTTCTGCCACCACCACGACAACAACTAGAGACTTATTAGAGGACCAATCCAACCTCATAAAGTTATCCAAGAATCTTATCAAGGATGGCCTCATATCCCAACAGTGCTTGAAAGAGGTAGCAGATGGAGACTTTTTAGAATGGTGTGGTCTCATCGTCAGTCGTGATGCATGGAAGAAAAAGGAAGTCAGAGTCAACACTGTGCAAGTCTACACCCAAAGAAAGTATAATCTATTGAGAGAAGAGTCTGAAGGGTATGCAAAGCTGACAACTCTATTGAATCAAAGTGGAGCTGGTGTCTTGAAGTGCGAAGATGTACATCTGGTTGTGTCGGAGATTACCTCCTTGGTTGGTTATTTTGACTTGGATCCTAATCGTGTGTTTAGTGTAGTACTGGATGCATTCTCTCAGCAACCCAACAACACGGCATTCTTAGAACTGATACCTATATTCAAGAAGGAAGCAATAAACCAAATACTAGGATTTCATTTTGCTAGATACCAGTCTCTTGGTCAGTCAACCCCAACTGGTTTGTACATGGCAGCTGCTCGTCTACTGAAAGCTGGACTGGCCGACTTGGATGTTGTATTAGCTCATACAGCTCCTACGCAAGATGTTCTTGAGACAAAGATTTCAGATGCCATAGAGAAGGCCAAGGAAAGAGTGAAAAACATCGGAGTTGTCAGTCTCACTGCTGGCACTAACACTTCAAGAGATAAAGACGGAGGAGGAGACACCAAGGCCTCCCATCCACCACCACCACCTCTTCCTCCACAACGACGTAGTGGACTGAGTGCAGAAGGATTAGATTTAGATGCGCTTCCATACCTTTCCAGTTTGACCAAGGGGGTGGGGCAGAATAATCAGTTGTTTGGACTCCTAGCATCATGTTTGGAGGTGGAACACCAGCCAGCTGTTGAAGAGTTATTGCATCGGCTGACGCTGGGTGGAGTCGTTGATCCTGGCCTGTTTAAAAATATTGGAAAGGCACTTTGTCTATTAATATCTAAAGAATTAGATGAGCCATATGCAGTGTTGTATCCTCATGGAGCTAGAAGAGCAGCAGCGGAGACGTCAACAACAGGAGAGGGAGCAATGTCACTGAGCAACAAGGAAGTACTACACACTCTTCTATCAGAACAGTCCAAGTTGGGGCAGCTGTTGAAGCTTGTAGGATGTCACTTATACCATGACGTCAAGACCTTGACAAGGCTGATTCGAGTGTTGACTGGAATAGCAGCGCATAGAGATAGCGGAACAACAACATCAACATCAACTGATGATGATCTTCATAAAGTCAAAGACATTCTTTCTCATAATGTATTGCCAGCTGTCAGCTTAATTCCAGGAAATGCTGCACTGACAATGGAGGTGTGGAAGGTTCTGTCCCACTTACCATACACGGAGCGTTTCTGTCTGTATGCTGATTTGAATCGAGATGCCGGAGAGTCTCTGCTTCTCACAGCAGGAGCCAAGCTGGCAGGACTAGAGGTGAGGAGAATCTTGAGACGTGTGACATCATCAAACAACAAAAAGGAAGCAAGAGCCACTATGAAGCCATTAGGGAGAATGTTGGCAAAGATAGCGCATGCAGCACCGTTGCCAGTAGCAGAGCAGTTGATCAGGCAGGTGATGGGACTGCCCGGTATGGTCACTAGTGTGATTGAAGCACTGGGTTTCCTCACTCCAATGACATTTGACATCATGACGTTTGCTATTCTAAACACATTTGCATCATCTAGAAGGAAACTCAAAGAAGATGGTGTCAACTTGGAAGAGTGGTTTCAATACCTGTCTTTGTTTACCGGCCTGATGGCGAAGAAGTACAATGACGTGGAGGTGAATGCTCTGCTGCAGTATGTGGCCAATCAGTTGAAAGAGAGCCAGAGTCTAGATTTGTTGGTGTTAAAGGAGATGATCACTACAATGACTGGGGTGCAAGCTATCTTTGATATTAGTGAGCCACAGATGGATGCTCTTGCTGGTAGTTTGACGTTGCAAGCAGAGGTAGTGACACCGGGGGAAAAGGGTCCTGAAGACAGATCATTACTACGAGGCAGCAATCGCTTGTTGAATGCACTGAAGGTTGGATCACCAGAGCAGCAACTGTTACTACCTCTGTTCATCCTACTGGCTCAGCAACGCACCTTGATTGTACTGCAGCCCCCTTCCAACCATTTGAAGCTGGTCAGTGAGCTGCTAGATAAGTGTCATGAGACTACAATGCAATACATATCTTATTTACAACATGCTCTTTCCCCTGCTGAATATAAAACTCTATTACCGTCAATTCAGGACCTAGCTGCAGAGTATCGTATTGATGCAGAGATCATCTTTCAAATTCATCGTCCCATCATGAAAGATGTCAAGCCAACTGGCAAGATGATAGAAGGGAGGCGAGAAGAAGAAGAGGATGGAGAGAAGAAGAAGGCAGAAGAAGTAGAAGATCGGCAGCAGCAGCAAAAGAAGAGGGTCAAAGTAGAGAAGGAAGTAAAAGAAGAAACCAAGGCAACAACAACAAAATCAACCACCACTGCTGGGGGTGAGAAGAAAGGCATGTCTCCTGAAGAGATGGAAGACGGACAAGTGAGTGCTGCCCCTGCTACTACTACCACTACTACTCAACAACAACAACAAAAATTATCAATCAAGGTGAGGATGGAGGACGTCATTGCAACTGGGCCAGAAGAGGTAGAGAAATGGCGACATCTCCAACAGCAGTTGAAATCTCTAGCACCAGGTGGCACTGGATTCCAAGTATTATCCCCTACCCTGTATGCCATCTTCTGGACCTTGTCTCTCTATGATATAGATGTACCTGTAGGAATGTACGAGTCAACCATGGCCAGATTGCGTACTACTGCTCGTCTGGCAAAGGAAGATATTCAGTCAGCTAGTAGAGGGGCAGATAGGATGGGAGGGGGAGGAGGGTATCACAGCCACTACCACCAGCAGTATCACCACCAGCAGCAGCAGCAGCAACAGCAGCAACCAACTGTGGATGTAGAGCAGTTGCGTAAAGATGTAGAGCGTTGTGAGTTGCTGCTGGGCAAGCTACCAGTAGAATTGAAGGCTCAGCAACTGAATGCTGCTCAGATGGCTATGAGATTGCAGTGCACCAAGACAGAGTGGGTGACGGAAGGCAGTGCGGCTGCTAGGCAGGCACTAGCAAAGGAGTTTGTTCAATATTGCTCCCTACCTCGTGTCCTCAACTCTCCTACTGATGCTCTGTTTTGTGCTCGGTTCTTGAAGCAGATCCATCAACTGGGGGTCCCTCATTTCCCTCTTCTCACTGTTATTGACAGACAAATGAGAGAGTTTGGCTTCCTGGTACGATGTACCACTCCTCGTGAGGCTACCAATCTGGGAATCTTCCTCAATGAAATGCTCTCTCTGGTAGACCATTGGAGAGATGCTGTTGTGTTTGCTAAAGAATGTGCCACATCCCCGGCATTTATGACATTTGCTCGTGGAGATGTGATCCAAATCACACACGCAGAGTTTCTCAAGCTGACAACCAACTGGCAAAAGTTCCTGGCTGTAGATGTGTTTGTATCGTGTGTAGAGAGTGGAGATTACATGCAGATTAAGAATGCTCTCTTGGTACTGAATCGCATGGTTAAGATCTTCCCAGCTGTCGGGATATATGCAGAGAGATTGAGAAAGGCGGTGGACCCTATAAGAGAGAATGAGACACGTGAGGATCTAAAGACATTGGCAGGAATGTATTGCACAACGTTGTCAGCTAGTGCTAAGGGTAAAGGAAGGACAATGGCGGCTAGTGCAGAGGAATATGCTGGACTGAAGCCTAAGAGAAAACCAAGGAATGGTGAGGAGAAGGACTCTCACAAAGGGACTAGTACCAAGTTGCGTCCTGATGCGGAGCCATTTGTTCCGGATAAGAGTAAATCAAGTGGTAAAGAAGAGCAATCAGCTGCTCCATCGTCTGCTGTTGCTAGTGGTGGGACTCGTCGTGATGTTCGTCCTCCTCCGCCGCCGCCTCCAATTGCTGAAAGGAAGAGGAAAAGAGAAGATAGTGGCAAGGTCAATGCTGCTGCTACTACTGATGGTAAGAATGATAACAATAACAACAACAACAACAACAACAGTGGTAGTAACAAAGCAACTACAAAGAGGGAGGGAGGTGAAGGTAAATCCAGTGGTGGTAGAACCAGTAGTAGAGATAGAAGAAAGGAGGGCGATGAGAAACGACCAGACGATGACAAGAAGGACAGAGACAGGAGGAAGGACAGAGATAGAAGACAGGATAAAAAGGATGATAATGACAAGGAGAGAGATAGCAAACGAGATGATGATTCCAAGAGAAGGGGTTTTTCTCAGAGAAGAGATGATGATCGAAAACCTCAACAGCAGCAGGAAGATAAGAAGAAGAGGGGCAGGATGGGCGAGGAAGAAGAGACTAAGAAAGATGCTGAGAGGAAGGAAAGAGGAGGGGGAGGTGGTGGATCTTCACGCCATTACCAGCACCCGCATCGTAGAGAAGCATCAGAAAAGGATAGGACAGAGGGAAGAAAAAGAGGAAGAGATGATGATACTGGTGGTGGTGGTGGTGGTGGTGGTGGTGGTGGTGGTAATGCTTCAAAGAAGCAGCAGCAGGATGATAAGGTCGCTGATGTCTCATCACCAAGACATGATGATGGCAGGAGCTCTAAGAGAGCTAGAGTGGATGAAGCTCCTGGTGGTGGTGATAATAATGGTAGGAGAAGGGATGATAACAACAATAGTAACAATCGTGGTCAGAGAAGTTCCCGTAGAGACGGAGGAAGAGATAGAGGTGGTAGTTACTCCAACCATAGAAGATAAAGAGATAGAGGTGGTAGTTACTCCAACCATAGAAGATAAAGAGAGGATGGATGATTCTGTTTACATGATTGTAATAATATCTATAGATCTATTTATCATTTAGAAGTCAAAGAATAGAGCCATCCCAGTGCAGTTGCTGGTTGGTGCAGTGAATCTCTCAATTTAGCATATTCCTGTGGTGAAGCTCTCAATAATGCAGCTACTGCTGGAAGTAATGCTTCCCACTCTTGTGTCTTACCACCTGCATATGCTACTAGGAAACGCAACATGACATTTTTCATGTACACCAGATCAGTAGCACTAAGGGCATCATCCCCCCCCCCTACTTTTCTAGGTAGAGGAATGGTGGCTGGTGCATTAACTGTGTGTGTACTTGTAGTTCCAACAATGTTGCCGTTGAGATCTTCCAAACCACCACTCCCTCTTTTACGAACACCTCCAGTTGCAGTTGTGGTTGTGCTAATAGAAGAAACAGGAAGAGTATTGGTACCATTAAAGTCATTACCCCTTGCCTTGACACGAGCCTCATCTCTTTCTTTCTCCAAGCTGGAAACCACCATCCTAAGTTCTCTAACTTGTTGGGAAGCTGCAGCAGCACTAGTCTGAGCTTTCTGTTCTTTCAATGATGCATCTCTCAGTATTCTTTCAGCAGTCTCCTCTGCTACCAGTGCTCTTTGCTCAGCTGCAATACGTTGTTGTTGCTCCAATTTCCTAGCATGCCCCTCCTCTTCAATTTGTTGCTGCAACATGATAACTGTAGAATTAACAGCTGACAACCTTGCTTCTATATTTTCAACTTCTTCTTGGGCAGGTAGAGGCCATGCTGATCTCTCTCTACCTGCACAGGCCCACTGTCGTTGTACTTCTGTCATGACAGACTGCTGAGCTCGCTCAACTCTCATTTCTGTCTCCTCAACGTGTCCTCTAAGTGCATCTATCTCAGCTCTAGCAGCAGCAAGCTTAGTTTCTAGTGATGATGCTAACTTTGCTGTTGTTACTAGCTCCTGTTCGGCTTGAGCTCGTCTATCCTCGCACTGTCTCAACATTGTTCGTATTGAAGCAGCATCTACTTCCTCTCTTCTAACATCTTGTAGCCGAGCCTCCATTGCTTGCAACTGGGCAGCCAATGTGTCCCTTTCAGCTATTGCTACCTCTGCAGACTCTGCTCCTACAAGCCGCTGTTGGAGTGAGTGTACTTGAGCTGTATAATTAGCTTGTTCTTGGTGAGCAATATCAAGATCATACTTTAATTTAGAAATCTGACTATGCATCTCAGACATTGCTGATTCAAATTGCTTGCTCTTCTCAGTATTGTTGAGCTGTGTCTTAGCCATTAAAAGCTCCTTTTGTATCCTGTCTTTATCTACCTTTATCCTTATCAGCTGCTCCTTTAGAGAGCCTGTCTCTGCAGCAGCGACCCTCCTTTTTGCTTCTGCTTCTGCTACTCTCTTCTCAGCAGCTTCATATCGCGACTCAGCTGCCAGCCTTCCATCTTGAGCTACAACAAGAAGCTCTTGTTGACTCTTCCGTGTTGCCATGTAATGCTCTTTTGTTTGCTCTAGATTTCTATCGGCAGTCTCCTTGACCAAAACCAGCTCTTGCTCCTTGGTCGCCAGCACAGATCTTAAATTTGCTATCAATTCTTCTGATTCCTTAATATCATCAGACTGATTGACAGAATTAGGACCATGTGTCTCCTCTTTGCCTTCACCTTCACCTTTTTGTTGTTGTCGTGTTGGTGACTCAAAGGGATTCTCTCCTCCTCCTCCTCCTCCTTCTCGTACTGCTACTGGTGGTGCCGTCTCCTTCATCTTCTTCATCAAAACAACCTCACTTTCCATATCACGAACTTTATTCTTAAGAACCTCAATCTCATCCTGGGCAGATAGGAGCAGTACTGAGCTAACACCATTCTGTTCACGCATAATTTGATCTACTGTGTTGTTGATGTCTTCCACTTGAGCCTTGAGTTGCCTATCTGAAATACCATGTCGTTGTAATGCTTCCCTCAGTGCCTTGTTGGCTTCATGTAACTCTTGCTTTTCTCTCAGGTGGAGCTGTATGAGCATATTGAGATCTTGGCGATCCACCCATCTCAACTTCTTTGCACTTTCTATTGGAATTTTAAGGTACCCAGGTTGTTGTTCATTTGTGTCATCAATAATTTCAAGCGGAACGTTGGGTCCCAGCTGCTGGCGAATTCTGTAGAGTTTGAAGGAGAAGGGGAGGTGGTGAGTTGATGAGAATCTAAGGAGGAATGGATTGGGAGATCTGACTATTATGGAGGAAAAAATGGCGTTCTATTGCTTACCTAGCTGCTCCTTCATTTATGTTTTGATTGAATTCGTTCACTTTTGTTTGAAACTTTTGCTTGAATGTAGTACCAAAGTTTTTAAGCTTAGTTGATGGTTGATTTTCATGCATTATGATGACGGCAATGTCTTCCAAGCGTGCGAAATTCCGAGTGATTTAAGAATCTCTCTTTAGCAACTAGTTCCCGTTCTGGTGCATTAAACAGTGTGATGAAGCACTACTAGGATCCGCATCTTCTATAACAAACAAATAATCATGGAAGAATGCACCACCTGTGCGCGATGCTTGGTTTTAAAACCTCTCCTCAGTTCTTCGACTTTTTATTTTGACCATCCTGTCGTCGACCGTCACCAAACACCCAATTGGGAACAGAACATTGATTAGGATTACAGGAGGTGCATGTAGCCCTTTGTCCTCAAGCTCCAAAATGGGATGAAAATGAGGTATAGGAATTCCAGGTTTGTCTCCAGCTTCACTTGGCCCAAATTGGAGAGAGAGAGAAAGGCGACGGTTGTCATACATTATCAATTTGCTTCTCCTGTCTTTTTACAACAAACAAACGCACTTTACGAATTTGACACTGGTTTGCATCTTTAGGTTTGTATCAATCTGATTAGATCATCCTTTTGTGCACCTGTTTCTGCCAGGAACACCATATCATGATTCTTGATCTTCTACCCCGCCTCAATCAGCGAAAAATCGTCTTGGCCAGTGCTTCTCCACGAAGAAAAGAGTTATTGGAACAGATGGGATTGAGATTTCAGGTACTTCAAGTAAAACCCCCCACTTTCTAATCTAATCTGATCGCCTCCACCGATAATCTTCTCCGCACACCGACCAACCAACCCCTCAGTCTCTCTCTCATTTTCACTACCATCACCACCATCTCCATAGGTAATACCAAGCTCATTTGAAGAAAACCTACCCAAAGATAAGTTTATTCCTAGCCAGTATGCTGAAGAAACAGCTGCTCGCAAAGCCATGGATGTTGCCTCTCAACTATCAGACGTAGATTTATTGATTGGAGCAGACACAGTCGTAGAGTCTCCTTGTGGAGCAATATTAGAAAAACCAGAAGATGATGCAGATGCACTCAGAATGTTAAAATTATTAAGTGGAAGAGAACATGCCGTTCATACTGGATGTGTATTGATATCCTTTGATAAAGAAGGGAAGCCAGTAGTGAAGAAGCGATTTAGCTCCACTACGAAGGTGACGTTTGATAATGTTGGGGAAGAGGAGCTGAAAGCATACATAGAAACGCGGGAGCCATTTGGTAAAGCTGGAGCGTATGGTATTCAAGGTAGGGCAGGAGTGTTTGTGAATCACTTGGCAGGGTGTTATTTCAATGTGGTTGGACTGCCTATCAATCGTCTTAGTGTGGAGCTGCGAGAGTTAGTGACGACTGCAGGAGATATGAAAATTTGAATATTTGAATATCCTTTCGAAACTTGTCAGCTTTTCAGCACATTTTGATACACATATTGCCATCTATTAGTGTATATCTCTCCTCCCCCTTATTTGTTTAGGGACAGACATTTAATAGACCCAGCTGTCTCCAGCTTATCGAATCGCTGATCAGTCACGAGCTATGCTCCAGCCCATGAGTCAGTCGAGCAACCCGGTGGGAGAAAATGATATAACCTTGAAAATTAGCCTTGTTTTCGATAAATGCAAGTATCTATCACTGCCTTTTAATTATTGGGTTAAGTTGCAGTACTTTCAATTGGACGGATATGTTCTAAAGTTGAACAACTGCAAAACAAATAAACAAGAAGCAGGGGCAATGCATGATGTCTGTTTCCCCGCAACAAAATAATGGACAGTATGGCACTATTTATGTAGCGTAAAACCTTCTTTAGCTATTAAACGCCCCCCTTTTCAAATTAAGCAGCATTAGTAGAGCTTAATGGATCAATTAAGCACGGCAAGGTTGCTCGCTGAGCTTCTTTGCCAGCCACAGCAGAACAATCCAGCCACAGATAGGCCACCAAATAGACAAGCGGATAAGCGTCGATACCAATTTAGGTTCTGTCAGGTACGTCTATCTTTATGACAGTTTGATGCCAAGACTTGTCCCATCCCGTTCTGCTGTCCGCCACTCTGCATCGCTGCTTAAGCTTATAGAATTAGCTAATAATATGGCATTTTTCCTATCTATCTAAGCTGGATTCTCTCCTTTATGCAGGTCTGTCAAATGGATCTTAAAGACATGCCAATATACTTTAGGCGATATAAAATCTGCCGAGAACACATGTCTGTTCCAGTAATAATAATTGATGGTGTCGTCCAGCGCTTCTGTCAGCAATGTGGACGTTTCCATGAACTTACTGCATTCAAAGGTACACAGAAAACCTGTGAAACTCGCTTAAGCTTACATAATGCCAGGCGTAGAGCAAATTACGCTGCCAAAGCAAAGGGCCGAGCAGACCAGTCAGCAACCTCACAAGGAGGACCCGGAGGTGTAGAAGAGGAAGGTGAAGGAGTGGTTACAAATGGTACTGATAATGGTGGTCCTTCGAACAAGGAAACTAGCCAGGCACATGAATCCACCAAGTATACATCTGCTCCCACTGAAACTGAAAAGTCTACTTTGTCATATCAAGTTGGCGAACAGCCTGAAAAGACCTCCTCATCACCACCTCCAGCCACCATGACGAGTAATGACGTTCAAGAGGAGGAGAAGGTTGTTCTGACTGTTAGTGAATTAATGAACCTTATTCAGGCAGTAGCATCATATGCACAACCAGGTAATATTAATAACATTATTCATAGTAGTAATAATATACCATTAGTTGCAGCTCCCAATCCAGCACTGCTACCACTACCACTCCCTCCTGCAGCAGCCCCAGCTGCACCAGCCATGGCATCTGAAACACAACAACAAGCTGGGCTACTGGAACAGCTGCAGTCATCTCTTCTGTTACCTCTACCTCCACCACCACCGCTAGAGCAGCAACATCAAACTAGAGAGGAACAGAGCAATGCAGCTGCTCAATTAGAATTGTTGGCCCAGTTACTGGGAACTCTACAAGAACAAGATAGATAAAGGGGATGGTGGTGGAGATGATCGTTAAGTCCTCCCTGTATAGTTAGCTACATACATACATGTACATCCAATTGAGAGCATAGTTCCACTGCTTTACTGAAGACTTTATACATCGAATAATTTAGTGTTACCCCTTTTTCCCCCTTCTCAACCTCAAGAGTCCTCTATTTCTACCTATCATCCAGAATGTTTCTTAAGTGTACAAGTATATTGACACCACTCTAGATAAGATCTTTGTAATTCTTCCCCATCAGTAACATTGACCATGGTAATATAAGAGTTGGTAGGAGAAAGACCAAAAAGTCTAGAGAAGTTGGTTGATTGTATTCATACCTCACCCGTCTCTGTTCTAAAAAGTTCTTCCGCATGGCCAATTCCCTATTATAAGCAAGAAAACTAGGTAGACACACCCCTAGCACTAATTGTAGGACTGCTTGATATCTAATACAATTGTCTAAACATGCCTTCCCCATGGCTGCGTCACTTCTGTCGTTGAAGCAATCATATGGCTGACCCGATGATGATGATGATGATGAAGAAAACATGGTCAGTGCATTAGTGACCCAGGAGTATGCCCCTCTCAATGCAGAACTATCAGCACATATCTTTGCATTAGTAGTCATCAACACTGTCAGGTATACTGCCTGCATAAGGAACCCCCATTTGAAAGGCAAGGCTCCCATGAATGTGGACAGTATCAGATAGGCAACTCCATTGGCAGTGAGCAAAGCAGACAGTTTCTGAACAACATTAGGGCTGCCTGGCCCTTGAAAATACAGATGAGAGTAGTATTGTACTGTAACTTGTACATAATTCATTAGGTTTGCACCGGCAACCAGAGGAACTCGGTATTTTTTATAAAATTCAGTGCCCACCATCATCCCAAAGACAGCCAAGTTGCTGAAAGGAATGCAGGTGAATATCATCCATAGTGCTGCTTCTGAGTAGCCACGATGGTATGACTTGAAAGCTGTGAATGTCCAACCTGTTGTCCTCACTAGTACAGCCAATACAATGTCCCAAAACTTTTGAGACTGCGTCAAGCTGTCGCAAAACTCTTGTTCGAGTGTCTTGTCGGAGAATGAGAGGTCGGTGGTAATTTCAACTTCTCTGGGTCGTCCAGACCCAGAGCTAGAGGTTCTAGTAGACATCTCAAGATGGAGCAGGCGATGATCAGTCAACAAATAGAGATGTAGCAGAAGGGGTGATAACTATTTATTAAAGGTAAAATACTCAGAGTCATCACCAAGACAACATCTTCTTCTCCTTGGGGTTTAAGCTTTGCTCATACACCAAAATGCACAATCATGTTGGTGATGTGTGTCGGAATCTCTGTACAAATGAAAGTTCGGAAAACATTATAGAACCCTCTTCCTAGAGTTCTCTCAATGTTATAGAGAGAAGAGATAGGAGAAATGGGGTTCCCTTGGTCAAACGTCCCTGCCGCTCATTTCTCTCTCCCCCCAACATCTATTTTATACCACTGTAGAGCACCCCTTGAAATTCAAACAAATAGTATATAAACAACGTAGATTAGTGTATATACAATGGGTGAGTAGAACTGACAGCCGCCTCTATCTTGATGGAGCATCACCAAGCGAGCTCCACTTTTCATTTCCCATCTTCGCAGGTTACTGACCATCTTCAACCCTCCTTTTCATATATCAGTTAAAGTAAAGGCACACGAAATTAGATCAAAGTCTAAAACGGAGCTCATGGCTCAGGTATGTGCCCTTGACAACATCATGATTCGTTTTAAAGCTCTGTTTGTTTAGAAGAACAGAGATTTGACATATCTAGCTTGATATATGAATGGTTCACGATATAACATGGCCAATTTTGAACTTCAAACTCACTTCCACCCCTCAATTCCCTCCCTAATCTTCGACCCTGTTCAGCTCAAAGACTTGAAGAACGAGCTGTCCGGACTCCGTGTGGCCAAGGTAACTGGTGGTGCACAAAATAAGCTGTCTAAAATTAAGGTTGTACGCAAAGGTATTGCCAGAGTGAATACAGTTATCAACCAAAATCAAAGAGCAGCCTTGAAGGAACATTATGCAGGAAAGAAGTATGTCCCACTCGACCTCCGCTCCAAGAAGACCCGTGCCATCAGAAGGAGACTTACCAAACACCAGGCAAATGCTAAGACTGAGAGGCAAGCTAAAAAGGACAAGGCTTTCCCAGCCCGTAAATTTGCTGTTAGATGCTAATTTTTCTGTAAATAATGTGTGTAGTTGATCAAATAATGTTACACTTTTGGATGGAAGTCTCTCTCCTCCTGACCCTTTCAGGAGACAACACAAAAACAACGATGACAATTCCTCCTCCTATCTATACATTCTTCCCTACAAACCAGCCTCTTTTGGAGTCTTAGTAACCATGGCATCTACAGCATGTACAGTTTCAGAGAGTTCCTCCCAAATGGCTTTGTACACCATTCTTTGTCTATTCACAGCACTCTGTCCCTCAAAAGATTCTGCAACTACAACAATCTCAACGTGACGTCCATCTCCTTGAACATCAGCTACCTCTACACTTTGGGCTTGGAGAGCATCTTGTATTTTACCACGCATTCTGTCTATCAAGTCGGTGTTTATTTGCCCATCGGTGCCAGCTGAGCGAACTAAGATGTGGGTGCCAGGGCGGAGGGTGGGAACTGAAAGACGGGATGGACGGTGCGCATTGACTCTGAGGGATACTGAGGGTTGTGCACAACGTCCAATGGCAGACGCAATCCTGAGCGCCATGATTCTAGACATAATGGATCTAATTGGTGAATAGTATGCTTGAAACAATGACAGGGGAGATGTTAGATTTTTGAAAGCTACTCTGCTTTCTTTAACACAAGAATTGAAGAGGCAATGGATATTTGTTCCTGGAGAATTTACAATGTATGCACCTCGAGGTAACCACTCCTTAAATCTTACATACCACATTCGCTCGGGATCTCCAGAAAACAGAGAAAAGCGTGGAGAGAAAACAGAGAGCCCCAAAACCGAGGAGAGCATGCCGGTCTGGTGATGGTTAAAAATACACTGGAAACAAGACTATGGCAGCAATATCATAGGATTTTGGAAGAGTAGAAATGTCGACTGATACGCATAAAATGCGCTTATATTGATAGTTTCTGTACTGAAACCTGCATCAACTGATCAAACTTGAAGACCAAGAACATCCATGTCTAGAACAGCAATTTGTTCTCAGGTACATTTGATGCTTAATACATACCACCTAAAGTCCGTCTGATAAAATTCGCAGAATTAACCCTACGCCATCTCGCCTACACCCACTCACAGATTCTTCCGCCGTCGGGCGTCACTCACAGCGCTGCAGCGGCCTTGTTGCCCCACGACCTCCGTTCCCAGCTCATCCTCATCAAAGGCACTCTCCTTGAGATATACAATGTAGGACCTGATGGCAATCTCACAATATTATTAGAAAAGACACTCTATGGTGTTGCCGAATCATTAGCTGTTCTCAAGGGAGACAGAGAAGCTTCATCAGTGGATGCTCTCATGATTACCTTTAGAGATGCAAAGTTATCAGTTATGCAATGGGATGTAGCCTCTCATGATTTAGTGTGCAGCAGTCTTCATTACTATGAAGGTAACAAGTACTCTAAAGCTGGTTGGGAAGTGTTTGCACGCGGACCTCTGGCTGTTGCTGATCCTCAAGGTCGTTGTGGAGCGGTCCTGTTCTACCGTCATCTCTTGGCAGTTTTGCCCACCATGGAGAGTGAGGCTCAGTTGTATGGATTCACTGAAGACACTAGTAATACCAATCAAAAACTAAATAATAATAATAATAATAATAATAATAATAATAATAATGGTAGTGCAGCTAATTTTGCCAATGGATATGTAGACAATTTAGCATCAACTGGTATTAAGGAAGTCAGAGACGCTGTCTTCCTACATGGCTATAATGAGCCAGTATTACTAGTTCTACATGAAGTAGAGGCAACATGGACTGGTATATATAGTGAGAAGAAGGATACATGTGCATTGACAGCATTATCACTGAATTTGAGTGCCAAGAGACATCCTAAGATCTGGGGAGCTACTAAACTTCCATCTGATGCATATGCTATGGTGTCCTGCCCTTCTAGTGGTGGTGCACTTGTACTGTGTCAAAGTATGGTGTTGTATTACGAGCAAGGACAGCAGGCAGGTATTGTTCTCAGTCAAGCTGCTCTTCCTAGTGGTGGTGGAGCGCCTCCACCTCCTCTTGAATTCGATATGAGCCAACCTCCAGAAAAAGTTGCTGGGGAATATGCTAATAAACACGTAAGAGATATTCACCCTACCGCAGTATCTGAATGCATCAAGTTTTGCGACAAGTCGATGGCAGAGTCAAATTTAGAGTGTGACGCTGCTAGAGCAACATGGTTGAATGATAACACAGCGTTGTTATGTCTTAAACATGGGCAGCTATTACTGTTGGTGTTGGAGAAGCGTGGTGGTAGTGTGACTATCAAGGTTGCCAAGGCAGGTTCAGCACCGCCACCTAGTGCAGCGTGTACACTTGCATCTGATTTGATATTTTTAGGATCTCTAGCAGGTGATTCTCTCGTAGTGAAACTTTCTTTAGCAGTCCATGGTCTTAATACTGATGATGGTGATGCAAAGCAGCAACTTCCTCCCTCTAAACGTCAGAAAACAGATACTAATGATGATGAAGAAGATGATAGTATGGATGAAGAGGAGATGTTTGTATATGGAATGGAAGATGATGATGCTGGGTACAGTGCCATGCCTAGCTACAAAATGATTGTTGCCGATACATTACTGAATCATGGCCCTATTAATGATATCATCATTGGCAAGCACGACGACAGTGACCCCTCATCATCATCAAAATACATCTTGACATGCTCAGGGAGAGGCAAACAGGGCTCCCTCATCCAAATGAATCAAAGTGTGATACCAGACATCATCACCAGTGTACCTCTACCTGGGGTGAGTGATATATTTGCAGTACATGCATCTTCAAGTAATCCACTACATTCCTACCTTTTGATGAGTTTCAGTAGCACCAATACTACCAAAGTACTAGCAACTGGGGATGAATTGCAGGAAGTTACAGATAGCATGATGACCTTTGCAAGTGATACAGCTACATTATATGCAGCAACATTAAATGATACTACTAACGATGGTGTATTCATCATACAAGCCTATTCTCAAGGCATGAGATTGGTATCACCACCACCAGCAGCAGCAGCAGCAGCTGGAGATGATGCATCTTCAACTCTCAAGCAAGAAATAATAGCAGAAAAGGAGCTAGGCAGTAAAATAGCCCATGTAGATGCAATGGATGCGTATGTACTAGTGTTACTGGAAACCAAGGTGGCTGTTTTATTGCAATTGGTGAACGGAACACTATCTGAAATAATAAGAATCAGCAATAGATCAGTTGAGGCATGTTGTCTGTATAGAGACACAGCAGGTTGGGTGTCACCCCAGGAGTCAATACTAATGATTGTAGCTGATGGACATGATACGCTAGAGATGTATGCATTACCAAAAAAGGAATCTGTATGGAGATGTCATTGTGCAGCACAAGGGTATGGGGTGCTCCATCATTCAGACACTACTATTGGTGATAATAGTAGTGGTGGTGTCTTTATAGTGGATGTCAATATGACCAGCTTCCCTGCACCTTCAGATATGAGATCAGATCTAGGTAAACCAATGACGGTAGCACCCTGCTCCTTGCCTGTAGTAGTGGCATTGACCAATGATGGAAGGTTGTTGGCATACCGTGCCACATCATCATCATCATCTGCAATGATGTCTCGTATATATTTGAGCAACATGCCTCCTCGTATATCAAAAAATAGTGTGTCAAAGAGAAGAAGAATAGCCAGCTTCCATGCACTAGGAGAACACATCCCATTCAGTGGGTTTTTCATTGCTGGCGACACTCCTTACTGGTTGATTGCTCATAGAGGCCGTCTTCTTGCCCATCCTCACCACCACCACCATCAGCATCATCAAGGTGGTGGATTCACATCAGGGTTCACTCCATTTCATAATGTTAATTGTCCCTGGGGATTCATCACTGCAGAAAGCCAACAAGAAATCAGCATTGCTCAGTTTCCCAGTAAAACAAGGCTTGATGCCCCACTACCCAGGATGAAGATTGCTATGAAAGCCACTCCTCTCCGTATCACATATTACCCAGAGGCACATTTATATGCGCTATTATTGAGCAAACAAGTGGCCTACATACCATATCTACCTGAAGAAGAAGGTGGAGAAGTACAAGCATCATATTCGTATGCACTGGCTGATGCAGCTGCAAAGGCTAGTGGAATTATGCAGCAGGGCGAGGTGAGGTTGGTACAGCCTGGGAGTTGGAATACAGTGTGGCAATATGCTCTGCTTCCTGGTGAGAAGGCTCTCTCTATTGCAGCAGTGCATTTGAAAGATACTACGACTAGTGAAACTATTCCCTTTATAGCTGTTGGTGCTGGGTTTCTAGCTGGAGAAGACTATCCCTGCAGTGGGAGACTGATATTATTCAAAGTCAGGAAAAATACCAATACTACTACTACTACTACTACTAAGCAGGGCTGGACTGGGGAAGTGGCATATAGCAGAGAATTCAAGGGACCAGTCACATCTATTGCTGAGGTTGATGGTAGTCTGGTTATATCAACAGGTAATCGTATAGAGACGTGTATCATAAGCAGCAGTAGAGTAACCGTAGATGATGTTACTAAAGATGACGGCGATGATGATGATGTAGGGAAGGCAGCTGGTGATGATGATATCAAAGTGGCATATAGACTGATCAGATCTGCCTTCCATGATGGTCCTATACTAATCACTAGTATGCAAGCTATCAAGAGTTATATATTAGCTGGAGATGTCCACCATAGCGTGCAATTCATCCAATGTACTAATGAAGGCAAGCAATTGCAGTACCTAGGTAAAGACTTTTCTAAAGTAGAGGTAGATGCAGTACAGTTTCTCATCAGTAAATCAACACTTTCTCTAGTGGTAGCTGATAAGTCTGGTACTTTGAGGATGTTGGTGTATGACAGAAGGAATCCAGAGAGTTGGGGAGGGGATAGATTGCTGCCATGTGGGCTGTTTCACATTGGAGATACGGTGGAATGCATGACTAGAGTACAACTGGCTCAGATTAGTAAAGATGATACTACAGCACGTCAAGCTGTGGTGTACGGGACATCAAATGGATGTATTGGAATGTTGGCTCCATTAGCAGTGAGTGGGGATGGAGGAGAGGTGGGTGAGAAGCTGGTACTGGTCCAGAAGGCTTTGAATAGGGGGTTGGTTCACACTGGTGGATTGAATCCAGCTGCTTTTAGAAGGAGATTTGGGAAGATTCCAGCTGGGGCTGGTGGGATTGTAGAGTGGGGTAAACCTGTACCTCTACATGGAGTGTTGGATGGAGAGTTATTGGGGAGGATGGAGGAGCTGACCGTGGAAGAGCAGGAAGAGTTGGGGAAGGGAGGGGTGGATGTGGATGGGGTGGTAGGGGCGATGATTGAGATGAACAAGGCGAGTGTGTTGTTCTAAAGCAATTTGTTGGGTCTATGTTGATATCTGTAAAGCATAATCCATAGCAACAGATCATGAATCGGTTGTCTTCTCTTCATCAGTGTAGATATGCACCAGTAGCTCCATCAATACTGCATTCCTCAACGCACAAGATCAGTAATCTCCCCACCCGACGTCCAAATACAATAGTTACGCGATGTTTTGATGCTGAGACGATCTTTAATATCTCCACAGTATCAGTTATGCCGATATACACTCTGATGGTGGTTGCACCTCGATCACATTTGACAAAGACCATCGTCCACTCCCGCCTCCTCTTCCCATCTGCTGCAGCATTGTATGCCGTGCTACTCTTTGCCTGGAACCCATTCCCTTCTATAGCTACCAACATGAAACTACAAAATGGACTCATTATGTTATCCTCATATGCAGATTTATTTAAACTACCTGCAGTTACAGTGATAACATGGCTCCATCTCTTGTTGGTAGATCTCTATCAAGCACGCTGGGTCTATGGTGATGCTTTGAAGAACAGTATTCCAGCCATCCATTCTCTGGTATTATGTTTCATGGTGGGACCTCTAGGAGTACTATCTCACTTGATTACAAGGAAATTCTACTCTAAATTAAAGAATAATCACAGTGAGAATGTGTTACCAGCTCTGTAAATATTTATTTATTCCAGCTACCTCACCTACCCATTACTTTTTCATTTGTAACAGGGGAACATCAGAATCCTCACTATCACTTTCACTATCCTTATATTGTGAAGCTGATGCAGTCTTCTTTGCTTGTGTATTGCCTCCTTCTCCTTCTCCTCCTCTTATTTTCTTAGCAGGGAGCTTCTCTTCTTCTTCACTATCACTGCTATCATCCCAACTCTCTTCACTCTCAGCCTTCTTTGCAGGTGCTGCCTTCTTTGCAGATACTGCCTTCTTAGCAGTTGAATCCTTCTTTGTACTACCAGTACTCTTCCTCTTGGCACCATTAGTAGCAGTATTGGTACTCTTCCCCTTGGCACCACCACTACTACCAGATGGCTTATTTTTTTTCATCTTTGATGGTGATTTATTCTTTTTTCTGGCTTGCTCCTCTACCCATGCTTCTGCCTGTTCAATTGGTACCAGTCCATGCATTACACACCATTTGGTAGCCATTTCACTATCAGGCCGTTGTTCTAATAATGTTGTGTAAAATCGACGCAAACTGTCATTCTCGGGGGGAGTCTCTCTGGTTTGTCCTGGCATGTCGTACTCCTTTTTTACTCTAGTTGTCGTTGGGGCAGCTGTAGCAGCCTTCTTCTTGGCTGGCTGTAGTTTTTTGGCAGGCTCCTTCTTTTGAGCAGAAGATTTAGCCAGTGTCTTCTTCGTGGCGGCTGACTTCTTGGCTGTTGTTTCCTGCTTCTTCGTCTTTGTTTTGTCTTTGGGAGCTGTGTGTGATGTTGGGAAAATGGCGGTGGATTGATGGGAAGATTGTGTGACTTAAGACCATATATATCTAGAGATGGGGGAGTATCTGGCTTGAAGACAAGGCAGAGGCACTTACTTGTCTTTTTCATGGGCTTCTTCTGTATAATAGGAACGTCATCGTCACTGCTATCGCTGTCATCCTTCTTAACTACTGCTGGTTCTAGCGCATTCTGCTCCTTCAGTACATCCCTCTTGGCAAGGAGAGGAGCATCGCTATCAGATGACAAAGACATGTTTTTTTTTAATCGATCAGTAATCAAAGGTTGATAGTGTATTGATAGTCCAGTTGAAGATGTGATTTTAAATAGGCCACTTGTCAATACTGCTGTGACAATTGTAATGCATCCCTGCCTACTATCTCCTCACCATTTCACGTGAGAAACCGGAGTAGCCGAGGAGTGACGGAGCCGATTCTTGCACCACGAGAGACAAATGCTGGCAGTATTTTGGGGAGAGTCATTTTGAGAGGTCTCTCTTCCTCTCTGAGGATCCTATAATGGAAGTGTTGGCCACAATCTCCTAAAAAATCCACTCCAATTCAGTATCCAAGGCCCAAACCAAACAGCTGCTTGCTTCCACCACTCACCACCTCCTCACTACCCCCCCTGAACCGACGTCGAATGGTCGCCAGCTGGCACTCCTCTCACCAAACCTTTGTGGAAGCTACATCATAACCCCTAAAACGCGTGTGCAGGGCAAATATACAACATAATTAATGAAACGTAAATACTGTCTACTGTTATATCCGTGCTCATAGGTCTACACCCCGCTCTCTCTTCTCAAGACTATCCTATATAATAAATAATAATTGAAAATGAGGGAAAAGAGAAGAGCTTTACCAAGACCTTTGGCACTGCTGCATACTATTCTTATTCTGTGTTTAATATCTCTCGTGCGTGGTGTAGACCACATGCACTCTGGTGTATTCCCCAAAGTCCATCTCAGAACAACCACAATCGACACCTCCACAACTCCCATTCACGAGGGCTTCCAGCAAGGATCAGGTAGGCGGTTGCTATCCAAACACCACTGCCACACCCATCATCACCATTGGGGGCCATTACACGAAGCTATCCAAGCCTTATTCTCCCATCAACATGGCTTATCTCATGATGAAAGGCACGCTTTAGTAGGCCACATTGAATCTTCCGGTGCCCAGGTAGTTGGGTCAGTTCCAGACAACACTCTACTGGTTGTTGGTTCCAGTGAGGCTTTGAGCCAGGCTGCCAACCATAGCCACCTTGTATGGACTGGGTTATTTGATCCTGAACATAAAATAGATCCAGAATGGGATGCCATCCTTGACAGTGTGGAGGAGGTACATGAGAGGTGGCAGAGGAGAGGTGGCTTTGCCAATGCTACTGATGCTGCACTACAACAGTTGGCAAATGATCTTCCTAGAATACAAGCTGTTCCTTACCACGTCCTTGTATCACCTTCGTCTTTAGTGGACAATAAAGATGAAAAAGTACCTCCAATGCTGGGAATAGAGGTGACCTTCCCCCAAGGTTGGATGGCCCCTCCCAGGCCACATGCTGCAGGGCACCACCATGCCTTGGATGTACAAACACGTGCAGCTAGGATCTTGGTTGAATCAGAGCAACTTCATGCAGGAGAGGCAGCCAAGTCAGATTGGGAACCATTGTTAAGAGAGATATTTGGTACCAAGTATATTGTGGTCAAGGGGGGGGGCAAGGACACTGCTGTTGTGTTTGCATCTGCAGAGCATGTGAAGGAGGTGGTGAAGTGGTTGGCTGAGAGGCCTTCTGTTCATTGGGTGGCGCCTCTTCCTAGGTTGTTGTTTACAAACAATCAAGCATCATCTATAACTCAGTCCGGTAGGTCAGCTCCAACAACGGGAAATTATAATACTAATAGTGCCTATCATCCATTCTGGAGTGCCGGTATTACTGGGAAGGACGTCGTTATTGGGTCTGGAGATAGTGGGATTGATAGATACCACTGCAACTTTGTAGATCCTGATGTTGATTTCAGTGATGGTGTTGCTATTCACGATGGGTATAGAACTTTCAGTTCAGAAAAACACAGAAAGATCAGATATTACAAGGCGTTTGGGGATACAATTGATCACAATGGTCACGGTACTCACACTGCCAACACTTTGGTAGGAAAGCCATATGGCCAAGATCTTGATGGCCCTAATGCTGAGTATGTTGGTATGGCTCCTGATTCCAAGATTGCATTTTTAGACCTTTCTAATGCTGCTCAGGGTGATGTTATTACTGCTCCATACGACCTGGCTAGGGATTATTTTCGTCTAACTTGGGATGTGGGTGCTCGTGTTCACTCTGATTCTTGGGGATCAACATCACCAACGTATACGGCTCAGTCTGCACAAGTAGATGCATTCTGTTGGACTAACCAGGAGTTTTTACCCTTCTTTCCATCTGGCAATGAACGTGGTCTAGCCAGCAACTCATTAGGCTTGGCAACTATTAGTTCTCCTGCTACTTCCAAGAATTGCATGGCAGTGGGTGCTACACTTTCAGTTGGCGATCGACCAGTCAGTCCTGCTTCCGTTGTCTGGACAGCCAGTGCAGATAGTTCAGAAGGCATTGACGCAGAGTTTGCCATGGTGCAAGCTTCATTCGGTGGTTCTCCTCTTCCATTTGTAGGGCAGCCAACGAAGCTGGTGTTAGCAGAGCCTACCCTTGGCTGCTCTGCACTAAAAGGCAATGTTCAAGGAGCCTTCGTTCTAGTCTTAAGAGGAGATTGTTTCTTCTCCGATAAAGCTGCAAATGCCCAAAATGCAGGGGCTGCTGGTATAATTATCTATGATAACGAACAACGTCCATATGTTCAAGCACAAGCAGCACAAGATATCTCAGGTGGATCCGGTGGTGGAAGCATCACCATCCCCGTCTTGTCAACGTCACGTACTGATGGCCAAGCACTGACCAATGAAATCCTCGCTGGACGCTCTTTGACTGTCACCCTTGACAGAGCTTCCTCTTTATCTAATAGTTTTGAAGACCTGGCCAGTTACTCATCTCAGGGACCTACTATGGACGGAAGAATAAAGCCAGACATTCTAGCACCAGGAACCGTCACATCAGCAGCACCTGGCCAACCAGCGTCCAACTCATGTTCATTATCACCACTCCAGTTGTATACTCGCATGGCTGGCACATCAATGGCAACTCCTGCAGCTGCTGGATCTGCTGTCCTGGTTCGTGATTACTTTCTCCAAGGGTTCTACCCTACTGGCTCTGCAACACCAGAGAATAAACTTACTCCAAGTGGTGCTCTACTTAAAGCTGTGTTATTAGGAGGTGCTCAACATCTAAGAGGCTATGATCAGGTTACCGGCTTGCCAATTGAGCCCTCTCCCTCCTTCCGTCAAGGATACGGTAGAATAGACCTCTCTAAATCCCTACCTCTCTCAACAAATGGTGGTGACAGTAAATCCAGCCAGACCAACATGAAAATGGTGGACATGGTGGACATCAACACAGGAGAGAGCCATCAGTATTGTGTACGTGCACTGGGAGGTCCCTTCACTGTGACATTAGTATGGCATGACTACCCCAGTTCAGTGGCTGCTCAGACAAATCTAGTGAATGACTTGGATCTGACTGTACGTGCTGCTGGATTGAATGGTATTAGAATGCTTGGTAATGGAGGTGATGGCCGGGATAGCTCTCAGCCAGATAGACAAAATAATGTAGAACAAGTGACTATGACAACTCTACCAGCTGGGCAGGTAGCCATTGAAGTGAAAGCAGCTCAGACCTATGCTGCTGCTGGACCTCAACCTTATTCTCTCGTCATCACTGGAGATTTCAGTGGTGAGATTAGAGCTCCGCAACCAGGTACATCTTCTACTCCGGGAGTGTGCCCAGTGGTTGTAGCAATTATTAAATCTGGCCCCAATGGAGCTACTAGGGAGACTCCAGTGTTTGAAATTGCCACCCAGGATGGTACTGGTACAGGTATCACGTTTGAATGCAAACTGACAGACATGGGAGGGGGCCTGTCTCTGCTAGGTACTCATGATTGGAGGGAATGTGGATCCAAGGTAGAGTATACTAATATTGCTGATGGTCAATACCAGTTTACCGTAAGAGGTATGGGAGAAGAGCTGACCAGCTCTCAGACGTTTATATATGACACCACACCACCAGCATTACAACTTGCCTCTGATACCTTGCCAGCCAACCCAACCACACTGGGTATGGCCAACATTGAGTTCTCCGCAGCAGACTCCACTGCAGTCAGCTATCAATGCAAGTTGAGTTTGACTGGTGGGTCAAGCCTACAAAGAGATGTGATGTCTGGAAGAGTAGGGCCTGGCAAAGTTATTGAATTGGCACAATGGTACAACTGCACCAGTCCACAAGACTTGAGATGGTTGTTGCCTGGATCTTGGAACTTTGAAGTGCAAGCTACTGATGGAGTTGGTAATACTTCTGAAATTAAAAGGTACCCTTGGTCTATTGCATTTGAAGATACTGTGTCTTACGTCAGATTGCTGAGTGGGCCATTTGGAAAAGTTGCTGGTGGCGATCAAGTGTTTGACTTTGCAGTGTTGCAAGGCAGCGCTGCTGCCCCTGCTGGTGGAGAGACAGAGTGCCGTATTGGTATTTTTGATACTGGTAATGGTGGTACAATCAACTTTGGAGACTGGACTTCTTGTTCCTCTCCAGCCAAGTATGCCATCACCAAGGATGACACATATCGTTTTGAATCCCGATTGATGGGCAATATTAATGAAAACCCCTCCACTGCAGCTGTTTCTGTCATTCAAGTGGATGCAACACCACCAACACTGACTTTGGAAGAAAGGCCCGGTAATGTACTGAATAACCCCACTGCAACATTCAGATTCTCTCTCAATGAAGAAGGAACGACGATGTGCCGCCTGTCACCAGCTGGTGCTGGAAACCCTCCCCCTTTGGAAGCATGCACCTCTCCTATGATTTATGAAGGCCTGGCTGATGGTGGGTATGTATTCACCATCACTGCCAAGGATGCTGTAGGTAACCAAGCTCCATCCCAAGATGTTTCCTTCATTGTGGACTCATCTCCCCCTGTGTTTACATTCATCAGTGGGCCAGCAGCAGTGAGTCAAGGTAGCGTCACTGTTGACTGGGGAGTTATTGATGAAGGTTCTGGCATACAGAATGTTACCTGCTACTTCAGACCTACCCTACTGGCCAATGGACAGCAGGGAGATATGGGTATGGAGGAGGAATCTGTGTACAACTGGCAGTTGTGTAGCCCTCCAGCAACATTCACCAGTGGAGATGGTACTGGACTACAGGAGGGGAGGTATGCACTGACTTTGAGAGCATTGGATGTGGGTGGGTTGAAAACCACTACTGAAGACTATGTCATATTTGTTGACTTCACTCCACCAACTGTTGGACTGATAAAGGTTCCTCCTACTAATAAATCTATACCTTCAACTATAGTGTTGGAATTTGAAGATGCAGCTCCTGGAATAGCGCCTGGTGCTGGATCTAATGTCACTTGGAATGTGTTTACTACTAAACAAACAGAAGAAGAGTGGATGGCTCTTCGTGATGGTACAGCTGCCCTGGAAGGAGGAACTAGTGGTAATGCAGGTGTCCAAGTACTGTCAGTGGATGGTGGTAATAATAATAATAATAATAATAGAAAGTTGCTACAGAATGAAGGTGTCGATACCAGCATAGACCAGAGTAATAATAGTACCACCACTACCACAGCACCAGCCAACCAACAGCAACCACCCAGCTCCTTGGCACCCAACCAACTAGGGAAAGACGATCTAGACAAATGGGCTAATTGTACCAGTCCATGTACAATGAAGGGACTGAAATCAGGTTACTACGCTATGCAAGTACGAGGTACTGATGATGCAGGCAATCAAGGAAAATCCAGCCCAATCATCTTGTTCAATGTAGATAGTTCACTAGACCCAGATTCAGGCCTCCCCGATTGGGCCCTGTACACCATCATTGGAGTGAGTGTGGCTGTTGGTGTGATCATTATTGCATCGATTCTTAGATGTGTGTATGTGAAGAAGAGGAATAAAAGACTGGGCATAAGCGGTGGTAATAGTAGAGCTCAGTTGAATGGACCTCAGGGTGCTCTGACAACCAGTGACTTTGCCAGTTATAGTTTTACTCCCAGTAGTGGATACCAACATGGTAGATTCCCATTTGATACTGCTAATGGTGGTGGATTGAATGGAAGTTTCACCAGTCCATATGCATCTAATCCTTATGGATACCTGTACACACCACCACAAGTACCACCAACTATAGTGGGTACTGGAGGTGCAGCAGTGGAATCTCAACAAATGGCGTACGCACTGGCTGCTTCTCAGAGAGGAAGCAGCAGGGTGAATGGTGGAGGTACGACTGACACTGAGATGCGGGCAGCAATACAAGCATCAATGGAGGAAGAACAGAGAAGGAATAGATCTGGAGGTGCTGCAGTGGTCGGTAATGATGATGAGATGTTGAGGGCTGCAATTGAGGCCAGTCTTAGAGAACAACATTACCCAAGAAACACTGGTTGGTAGTGAGGAATAATAATAATAATAATATATTTATACTAATACTAATGGGAACAGGAAATTTTTAATTGATTTTTTGCTTTGACCTTGATATGTTTGATTTGTATGTGTGTACAAGTAAGTAAGATAAAACCTATTGCTCATTCTTCACACGGCAAAGTAAAGTGAGAGAGAGGGAGGGGGGGGGGAGAAAGAGCAACTTCCCTCTCGACGCTCAACTGCCTGGCATCATTCAAAGCAGGTTGGGAACTATAAAGCCTGCATTCTCGCTTTTGGCACTTAATTCAAGCAAATATATGTTTAATTTACAGCACACGGTTTGAGACGAGGTTGGATAAACGTAGGAAATATCAAGCTAATTTGAAATCATTCTCGTTCAAGCACATCGTTTTGTTTGAAGTATCACCCCCCGAACATAATTCATAGCGTGTTCTTGGATATGTTCTGCAATCAGAGGTCTATTCAAATCAATTAAACTTAGTGGTGAACGAAACCAGCTGGGAAAACAATCAGATCAATGGCTGATCGAAAGCCCATCGCCCTTGAAGAGGGTTGGAGCTACATGAATGTACGTTGCTAAGCTGAGCATCTCTACACACAGCTTTTGGTTGTAGATGAATTCTGTTTTTAGTCCCTATGATCCATCACAGCTCATGACCCTTCTTACTTCTCTTGCAGGATGGCATAACTAAGCTGAAGAAGATCCTAGAAGGAGAGAAGACCGAGGTAAGCAACGATTCACTGTGCTGCTTTGCTTCATAATGTCAACGCAACCTCATTCCCTCCGCACCGAGCGCCTTGCAATTATCATCACCGACTCACTCACTGGTACCTCCTCTCCTTGTTTTCATCCCCACCATTACAGGCTTTTACTGCTGAGCATTACATGCATTTGTGTATGTTTTATTTATCTAAAGAAAGGGATATGATAATACAGCAGTCTATTGCTGGTTCTCAATGAGTCCAATCCAATTCCTCTTCTTCTCACTCCAACTACCTCGTCAACTAACCCTTTCCCCCCCTCTCCATATCTACACAGATACCATGATCTACAACATGTGCACTCAGAAACCCCCCAATGACCACTCCGAAGAATTGTACAAACGTTATAAAAAATGTTTCGAAACCTACATCCAAGAGCGTGTTCTCCCTTCTCTCCGTGATCACCACGGTGAGACCCTCCTCCGTCAACTGGTCCAACGCTGGGACAACCACAAGGTCATGGTTCGCTGGCTCAGTCGTTTCTTTAACTACCTAGACAGGTACTACATCCAACGTCACAACCTCCACTCTCTCAAAGATGTTGGTCTCATTGTGTTCAGAGACAATGTGTATGTTGACATTAAGAGAAAGGCCAAAGAGGCTCTGCTCAGGCTGGTACAGGCAGAGAGGGAAGGGGAGCAGGTTGACAGATCACTGATAAAGAATGTGCTGGCTATTTATCAAGAGGTGGGCATGGGTTCTGTTGAGCACTATGAGAAGGACTTTGAAGCCCCATTGTTGCAAGATACTGCCGATTATTACCGTCGTTGTGCTGCTGCTTGGATCACTGAAGATTCCACTCCCGACTATCTGGTGAAGAGTGAAGAGTGTTTGAAGGCTGAAGAGGCACGTGTGGATGCCTATTTGCACAGCTCTACCCGTCCTAAACTACTTCAAAAGGCAGAAGAGCAGCTGCTGAAAGAGCACCAGTCTGAGTTGTTGGAGAAGGAAGGCAGTGGGTGTGCTGCTCTGTTGCAAGATGACAAGAAATCTGATCTCAGTCGCATGTATCGTATGTTTAGACGTATCCCCAGGGGCCTAGACCCAATGGGCGAGATTTTTAAGAAGCACGTGGAAGATGAAGGTATGAAACTGGTCAGAGATACAGCAGAAGCTATGAAGAGTAGGAAGGACAAGGAAAAGGAGGCAGGCAAGGTTGCTAGAGACAGCGGTGGCTCCTCCCCAGAACATACTTTCATCCGCTCCCTGGTAGCTCTCCATGACAAGTATTATGAGTATGTAGTGGAATGCTTTGAAAATGCTAGTCTGTTCCACAAGGCTCTTAAAGAAGTATTTGAGGTGTTTTGCAACAAGACGGTTGCCACTGCTTCAGTGTCTGAACTCATGGCTTCATTCTGTGACAATCTGCTGCGCAAGGGTGGGGGAGAGCGTCTCAGTGATGAAGATCTTGATGCAGTATTGGATAAGGTCATCAAACTTCTAGCCTATGTGTCTGATAAGGATTTATTCAGTGAGTTTTACCGCAAGAAACTGAGCCGTAGGTTGATTTCAGGTCTGAGTGCCAGTGAGGATGCTGAAAAGGCAGTCCTGACCCGTCTCAAGCAACAATGTGGTGCTCAGTTCACCAGTAAGATGGAAGGCATGGTAAACGATCTTGCAATAGCTAAGGAAAAGGAAACTGCATTCCAAGAGTGGTTGAATATTCGTAATACTAAGCTCCCCATTGACATGTCGGTTACGGTACTGACCACTGGCTTCTGGCCTACATTCAAACAGATTGAAATGTCCCTCCCTCAGGAGATGATGGTCGGTCTCGAGGCATTCAACAAGTTCCATGATGAGTCACAGAACAAGACTAGAAAGCTGACCTGGCAATTCTCCATGGGTACTGTCCATCTCAAAGCTACATTTGATAAAGTGTATGAGCTCATTGTGGCCCCTATTCATGTGTCTGTACTCCAACAATTCAATGATTGTACCCAGCTATCTTATGCAGATATTAGAGATAAGACCAAGCTGGCTGAAGAAGATCTGGACCGTGCTCTTGCCTCCCTGACTCTGCTCAAATATAAGATTCTCAACAAGTCTCCAGCTGGACGTTCAATAGGCAAGCAAGATGTGTTTTCCATCAATATCAAGTTTACAGACCGTGCTAGACGTGTTCGTATCAGTCTGCCACCAATAGATGATAGACGTAAAGTACAGGAGGATGTAGACAAAGATCGCCAGATATCTATTGAGGCAGGTATAGTCCGTATTATGAAGAGCCGCAAGGTGCTGCAACATCAGCAACTGGTGATGGAGGTTGTGCAGCAGCTCAGTAAGATGTTTAATCCTGATATGAAGGTGATCAAGAGGTCTATTGAGAGGTTGATAGATAGAGAGTATCTGGAGAGAGATGCTAATAATACTCAACTGTACAAGTATCTAGCTTAGTGTTTAGTGTGTTATATTTGTGGGCTGTCTGTAATAATGCAGAGAGGATGAATGAGGAATGGCGGTGACAGTTTCTATTTTCAAAAACAAATGAAAACCCTTGTCGTCACTCAAACGGGCAAACTTTCATAGCAATCAAAGGTTAACCTGTATCTTCAGTGATCGCACGAATAGGAGTTTCCAATAGTCATGTTACGAAGAATTCTTCCAGTGATCGAACGTCAATTAGCGAGACACTTTTCTACCGCGGGCCATGTATTTGATCAGCACCACTCTATAGTTGGCATCTA
>Ga0209986_10000730_pt1 | contig 32470 bp, 32 predicted proteins | sample BlataG_FD_183168 | JGI IMG/M metagenome (GOLD analysis project Ga0209986, IMG submission 183168) | Deep subsurface microbial communities from Black Sea to uncover new lineages of life (NeLLi) - Black_00105 metaG (SPAdes) (version 2) | ecosystem: Environmental > Aquatic > Marine > Oceanic >...
TTAGGGAAGGAGAAGGAGAAGGAGAAGGAGAAGGAGAAGGAGAAGGAGAAGGAGAAGGAGAAGGAGAAGGAGAAGGAGAAGGAGAAGGAGAAGGAGAAGGAGAAGGAGAGGGAGAGGGAGAAGGAGAAGGAGAAGGAGAAGGAGAAGGAGAAGGAGAAGGAGAGGGAGAAGGAGAAGGAGGAGAGGGAGGTGGTACTAGAGAGAAGGGAAGTAGTTGTAATGGGATTGGAAAGGGGTGGAAGATCCATTATATCACTGTAGGTCCTGTTGATGGATTTGGTACCAGCTGAAGCACTAAAACTACTATTATGTATTCAAATTATCCTGCAACCCACCTCAATTTGTAAAGACCAACAAGAGAGTGTAGCAAATTACTAATATTAAGGCAGTACATAGGAGGAGAGAGAGAATGATTAGTGTGTACATGTCTCTTGTTTACAAAAGGTACACTGAAAACTGTATAAATGTACGATACCAGTTATATCCATGAATTGATACAGAGAAAGACATGTACACACAGAAATAACATTTAAATTCATACTTTTAATAAATAATAACCATTGTTGAGTTTAACTTTTCTATTCATAATATCCACTATCTTCTATCTGCAAACATAGATATAAGGAAACGGGAGAAAGGAACAAATATTTGTGTAAGTCATGATTGATTAATGAATTTGGAAAGAAGTGAACCTCACACTACAAAAAGAACTTTTTCTTCTTCTTTGTTCCACCAACCCCAACCCTCCGAAACCGTAGTAGTAAATTTGTCCGCATTCAACTACCAACATGATAAATGGTAAGTCTAGGAATAGCGTATATATTCATTCGTCATCGGGTTATTGAGTCGGTTATCCTTTATCATTATCATCATCATTATCATATTCCTTTTAACTAACCTCTTCTTCTATCTCCACCACCTCTATGATAATCGTCATAGTGGTATGGGCCTGATCGGTCAGGGCCCCTTCCTGATGATGATGATGATGGTCGTCCAGGACTCCTAGCTCTCTTTTTATCATCCTCACTGTGTCTATGACGATAAGTAGATTGGCTACCCTGCAACATTGAGAATGAAATAGAAAGACAAAAGGGAGAATAGTAAGTCAGTCTAACATGTAAGAAACCGAGAGAGAGAGATAATATACATACTACTAGGCTGTCAGGGTACGAATACAGGACTAATCCTCAACTCAATAAATGAATATTGATCAGTAGGGGAATCCAATTTGTATCATCATTCAGCCCCAAACCTTTTGGGTTATTAGTGTGCATAGTAAATAATAGCAGGGAGGGAGGGGGGGGGGGCTTCTATCAACCTACCTTTCTTTGCTGCTGCTGCTGCAGAGGAGGAGGAAGTGGTGGAGGCTTGGATTTATTATTATTAATAATAATATTATTGTCCACTCCTCCTGCTGCTGGTACAGTTGCTTTGATAATATCTTGCTTGAGTACAATATATACGGGTCTACTCCTGCAATACAGCTCCTGTAGACCTCCCCATACATCTAATAATGCAGATTTCTCAATATCAAACAACAGCCACCACTCTTCTCCTGACTGCTCTGGCATCCCCACTCCACACATCTTGCACGCAGTGAACAACACACCGCAAGCTACTACCTCAGCTTTGTATTTGACACAGAGTGTGGTTCTAAGAGAGTCATTGCACAGGGCCCATGCTTGTTGGAGCACTTGGTGGTCTAAATCGAGAAGTTGGCCGAATGTGAGGGCAAAGCGGTGGGGATGCTCGACAGAGACGATGAAACCGAAAGCTCTCAAGATGTGGCGCTCTCCCCATACTACTGCTGCTTTGATGTCTTGGTATAGATTAGAGTGTGGGTCTAATATTGGCGGGTTGGGGACGTGCTCATGCCGGCAAATGAGGCGGTGGAGACATGTCAAAACGTCACGGAAACGGAGCTTGTCAGGCTTGTCAATCTCCAGTACTTCTTCCAGTTTGCAAGCTAGCCAGGTGACTGCTACTGCAATGACTTTGATGTCAAATGCTAGGAGGGATTTCTTGCAGTAGAATCTTTGGAGTAGGACTTGAGCTGTGGCTGAGACAGCTTGAGGGAGGTTGAGAGCAATGGCAGCCTGCTGGATGAGGTCGCATCCATAGTGGCGGAGCTGGGCTTCAACTTGGGAGGAAACACCGTCGTTTCGGGAAGGAGATGCATCGAGTTCTTCTGCGGTGAGATAGAAGTCGTCTAGTTTGCTCAGCATTCTAAAACAGTCACTTCATCTGTATGGTTTTCATCAAACATCCAATTCCAATCACTTGGCCACTCGTATGTGTTCTGTAGTCGGTTGTAACTATTTTTCAGCCACTCAATCAACGGAAAACATTTATCATTTGCTTCAATATGTTGGATTTCTTACTTTAAAACCTCCGCGGACGACCATTTGGCAAAGTTATCACTCCCACCTTTCAACTTCATCTAGATTGGTGTGAGGGTATTGAAACATAATTTGATTTTGTGTATAGTTTCCCACGTCTACATAGCACAATGTCGGTGTTCACATTCGCCCCTTTGCGCCATGCATTACCAAGAGCGGCACCCATCTCTCAGCCACAGCCAAAGATGTCTCTACAATTACCATCATTCACTGGTATGAGACTTAGCAAATCTATGCCTGTAGAAACTACTGGTAAGTTGCTACAATGCATCTATCCTTATGGCAAAGTCGATTTTTTTTCCGCACATTGGTGATGATGTCCCCAATTCTCACCCTTTTTCCCACTCATTTTCTTTCCCTTCTCGCAGAACTGGCTAGCAATATATTGGAAGGCGCTCAAAACGGTAGCAAATGGTTTGCCATGAGACACGGCAATAGAAAAATCACACTCAACAGACCAGCCGACCAACGCAAAGCACTCATCCGTGGCTTGGTTACAGAAGTTCTCAGGCATGGCAAGATCACCACAACCAAGACTCGTGCCAAGGCTATCAGGAAACATGTTGACAAAATGATTGGTCTTGCCAAGCGTGGCACTCTCCATGCAAGGAGACAAGCTCTTGCCTTTGTGTACGATCCAGCCCTTGTCAAGTCAGTATTTGAGAATGCACCTTCCCGTTATAATGAACGTCCTGGAGGATACTGCAGAGTTGTTACTGAACTACAGAGAAGGAAGGGGGATAATGCAGAAATGGCTACCATTGAGTTGGTGTAGAGAGAAAGTACCTTATGTGTATTAGATTTTGAAGTAAAGGAAAAACCTCCTCAGTGTGTAAAATGAAGAGAGAAATGAATCCTTGTTGTTGGGGATGTATTTTAGGACGAGTAACGGAGACTTGTCGGTGTTTTATGATTGATTTGAAATTGATAATCATTGATTGACCAGTAATATTAATAAAAGTCGGCTTTTAATACCATGAGCGTGCACTGCCAACATTCCACCATGTTTGGATTACAAAATCGTGCTGGCTTTAGCTCTAGACGACAATGCACCAAAATTCAAGGTACCAGATCTTCCAAAGGGAAGGGATTCGGTAGATCTCACTCACCATACCCAGAAAACATCAAGTCTTCCGTCTCTGAAACATCCATCCCAGTCGACCAATCCAGCGACGACAACACCATCACACCAGCAGCAACCCCATCAAGCCCTTCCATCATCTCTGCATCTCCTAAAAATGATGTATTACAAGCCTGTATCACCACATCATCCATCATAGCCACCGTAGCACTAGTCATCAAAGTAGCAGCAACCACATTCCTTCCCTCAATATCATCACTATCATCATCACCAACATTATCTACCACCCTCTCCCTTCTTCAATGGCCCCTTCCTGCCCCATCCTCCTCTTCATCGCCATCATCCTACCTCAGTACACTAGGCCTAGCAGCAAGCACAGCAGCTCTAGTAACAACAGCCCGTCTAGTTCTCTTGGCAGCATGGCCTGATTTCAAATCATCCAGTGACAGATCAAACGCTCAAGTACTGGGCAACCTCACCCCACTAGACTTACTATGGGTAGCAGTACTGCCAGGTATTAGTGAAGAATTATTATTCAGGGGGGCATTAATTCCTGTAATATCCCCAGATATAAAGGGTGCAATTATCAGTGGAGTGGTGTTTGGGTCGCTGCATGTGAATGGAGGGAGAGGAACTGCTTTTGCAACATGGTCGACTGCAATTGGGGTGGTGTACGGGGGGCTGTTTCTGAGTACTGGGTGTGTATGGGCAGCTGTTGTTGCTCATTGTTTGTCTAACATAGTATCTGGAGGTATTTGGATTCTTACCAATAGAAGTGGGAGTAGTACTGATTGATGATGAAAATAGTAGTATTGGAAATGTCACGACCCCCTAAGATTCAGGATGATTCTAGCACACATAATATTCTCAATACTGATAGAAGAAATGTTTGTAAGAAACAAAAAATCATAAAGGATTACACTGCTAATACATAGATAGATAGAATTTATTTTCAATGTTACTATATCACTGAATCTTCTTCTTTATCGGTAATATCAAATGAAGAAGAATCGGGAGCACGTTTCCACACCGGTCCAGCCTTCTTCTTCATATCTACATGTTTAGCCCAGTGGTGCTCACTAGTCTCCTTAATCCTAGCTGCAGCAGCTGGATGATCCACCAACACTGTTCTGAAATCATCTCCGTTCAAGGAAAACAACATACATGTGTTGAATGCCACCACTGATACAGGGGAACGGAAGTGCCTGGCCTTTCTGATGTTTGGGTTGAGCAGGGTGGTGAAGATTTGATCTTCCTTTTTTAATGTTTGTGCATCTACTAATTGAAGCGTAGAGTCATCTTCGCTGAGTGGGACTTGAAGCAATGCACTATCGTTGAATGCTTTACCTGAACCAATCAGCTCTATGGTTTTAGGTGTTTTATTTTTGTCGGTATGTTTGACCATCAGAACACCGCTGAGTAAGAAGTAAGCAGTGGTGATGGGATTACCTTGAGGAATAAGTTCCTGGTCCTTCACTGCTGCCTCTGGTTTCAAAAATGGCAGTACCGCTTGCTTTAGTTCAGGAAACTCTTTAAATATATCCATATAGTTGAGTGCATCATCCATTTTATCTCTCAGGAAGATCTCATTCAAGATACTGCCTTGAAGAGAGGGAGGGAGTTGATTTAGCACTGAGGTGAAGTTGTCAATCTTCATTCCTGGATGCCTGGCTTCAATGTATGCATCCACTGTTTCTTTTAGCTCTTGAGATATTCCTTTCTTGTAGATATTATCGTAAATATCATCCCACAAGCTTTTGTATTCTTGTTCTCCAGAATTGGAGTTGAATATGTAGTTGAAAATAGTACCGTTGATGATGGCAAACAGACCAGCAGTAGACAACATTGCAAATATCCATACTAAGGCCTCTGGCCATGTAACCGGTGCATAACTGCCATAGCCTAGTCCAATAGCAGCACTAGTAACAGCAAAAAAGGAGAATAACCATTGCTCAGATACCGGAGCATCAAGGCCCGCAATGTCTAATTGAACGGGGAAGGTCAAAGCTGGATAATCTTGAGCCCTAATTGCCAGCCAAACAGCACATGCATATAAATGAATGACAAATAAGAATATAGCTGCCCATGAAAATACTTGTCTCAAGATGTATGGAATGGAGGTGGCAATGTCTTTGTAAAAGAGTGCCAGAATCCTAAGCGGACTGCCATGAACTCTCCTGCTCATACCAAACAATCTCACCAACCTGATCGCTAGCCCAGCATTATACATATTCTTGCCGTCTAAAGATTCAACTAAGATACACTGGAGAGGAAAGAACGAGATCACATCAATAATTAGATATGTTTTAGCATAGTCAATGGCTGTTGCTTTCAATTCATACTTCCTCTGACCAGTTTTGGAGTTCACAGTGCCGGTCAAGAAATTCAGCACAATGTCTACTATAAATATAATGGTGGTGATTGTACTCAAGATATTCCAGGCCAAAGGAATGGGAGGAGCTGGAGGATCGGTATCAACGTTTTCGTAGGTCACTGCAAAGTAATCACAGACGGTGGATTGGGCGTAGAATGCAATCCATACAGGTATGCTCATGGCCAGGAAGAGCATGCTAAGAAAGGCCAAACCGTCCCAACATTTTCTCAAGCTAGAGGTAGGGTCGATCATGTACCAGGGTCTAGTAGTTTGAGTTTCTTGATGGATGGTATTCTCTACCAACTGTTAGAGGTGGAGCAGGGGGAAAGAATGGGGGGGGTGAGATTGGGGTGAGAAAAGTGGAGGGGGAAGCTTCCTTAAGGTTCCCCACTCCTTGGCAGAGAGATTTTGCAGCTGCTGACGCAAGGCATTTACCTCCTTGCAGTAAGTGTCCAAGTCATAGAAGACCTGGGTTTCATTCTTGAATGCATAGAATGTCCCTAAGAGTGGTAGGATGTCATCTTTGTTGGCTTTTTCAGATCCGGTGATTGTGTTCAAGCTTTGAATGAGCTGTAAAAACTCTTCCTTTTCAGCGGCAGGTCTCCTCCAACTCAGGACCTCGTCTTCTAGAATGGACAAGTCCTTGACTTTCCTGCGCCCTTTGTCTGTGCCCTGCCTTGGCGACCTCATTGCAAGCAGAACATTTCTACTGCCATTTCCGTCGCCCAATGCAGAATCTCTGCGGGATCTGATAGATTCAACTTCGTGAGACATATTCAAATCAAAATAATGGCATAACAATTCCTCAGAAACAGTCGAATTCGTGTGGGGGGAACCATTCTTTTTAAATTTTCCAACCCTCGTCAAACTGCCTGTCTCTCCTCCTTCTCCTCCTATTTCAGGCCTCAAATTCTCTTCCCTAGAACGTTATGACCATTCTTAGTTTACTGCTCACACTTGGATCCCACTAAACCCTTGGATAAAAACGCATCTGCTAGTATTTCCATCCCGCTTTCACAGTGACAAAAACGAAAACAACATGAATCACACTGTGGTAGGAAGAGGTTCTTTCTCTCGTGCTTCATTCCCCTCAATAAAGCCTAAATCCCGATTTAAACGGGTATGTACATGTCATAATGACAGCAACAGTGATGACGAGCCTCCCCAGCTCAAAGGAGACTGGCGCCAGTTTCGAAAGCAGCTCGTCTCCGACCAACTCTCCTACTCACCTGATCAAACAAAAGCAGGAGAAATGACCCCACAAAATCGCGACCTACTTGAATCCCAAGACCCTCCCCTTGCCTCAGAAGACTTCTGGGCGCATGAAATTGGAGAACCAGAAGCTGGATGCCTCCTTTTAGCAGCTCCACACATTTCAAGCGAGTTTTGGCAGAGCGTGATTTTAGTCATTGAAATCTCAAAGTCCGGCAGTATTGGTTTTGTATTAAACAGACCAACTGGCTATCTATTCAGCCAAGGATATGGAGGAGTCCCTGTACCAATAGATTCAAGTATCAACGGCAGTATGAAGCTTGCTTTCCAGAACAATGTCATTTACTGGGGTGGGTCAAGTGCTCCTGGGGTTGTTCATTGCCTCCATAAACATCCCTTGGATGGAGCTGTACAAATTGGGGAGAGTGGTATATTTATAGGGGGAGAAGAGGCAGCTTCCCAGGCTGTTTTAGATGGGAGAATCCCTGCTAGTGATTTTAAATTCTTTGCTGGTGCTGTGGTGTGGAAGGATGGGGAGTTGAAAGCGGAGATGAGGGAGGAGAGGTGGATGGCAGCGGCGAGCTGTAGGGCTATTGCGTTGAAGCAGTGTTTGCAGTTGCCAGTGCCGTTGTGGATTGAGGTGTTGATGTTGTGTGGGGGGGGTTATAGTGAGGTGGCGAAGAGGACCAGGGAAGAAGACAGGTGGATGTAGACAGGAGGAGGAGAGATGATTGGTTGTGTGGAGCGTTGGCCCATGGGACGGAAGGAGGTGTTTTTAATGTCTTGATCGGAGCCAGCGTGTGGTAAATCAATCGATATAAAACTATCATCTGTCTTGATCTATAGTTGAGTGTTAAATAGGGCGGGGTTTTGCTGCAAAGTCAACAACTGCCACATCAATCGCTCCGTTTAATTAGTTGAGACCAACCAAATACAAACTATGGACACCGTTGATATCAAGAAATTTGCCGCAAACAGTATTAGGTAAGTCATGCCGCGGTTCTCTTTTCCTTCATAAAGAAGAATGAAGATCGTCTCACCGGTGCCGAACTCTGATTTCCCTTTACCGTCTCTCACCCACCCCCCTCCATTATGCAGGCTGGTCAAGAGATGTGAGAAACCTGACAGGAAGGAATTCATCAAGGTTGCCACCAAGACTGCTACCGGTTTCCTCATTGTTGGAGCTATTGGATTTGTTGTCAAGCTGGTCTTCATCCCAATCAACCAGGTAAGTATGAGAGAAAGGGGAACACACAACTGGACCCCATCCACCATCATGTACGACAGTAAAATCAACTCACTGTCAATTCTTCTCCCCCTATCTTGCAGATTATTATCGGTTCATCGGTATCTAGTTAATTGCAAAGCTGTAACAACACTGTTTTTTTTTCTCACTACAAGTAAAACTGATAATAGTACACACAGAAAAGGATGAAAAAACAAAGAAGAAGGGTATACATACATACACGCCGCTTGCTTGCCACTCTCTCTTTTATATATAGTCACATATATGTTAAGTAGCACAGCATGCATTTTTTCTAGCTGGAGCTGCTGCTGGCTCATCCAACTGAACTCCACCACCACTGGGAGCTGCCGCAGCAGCAGCAGCCTTGGGCAACCCATCAGCCACTGCATCAAATATTTCCGTAACATTAACATTTGTCTTTGCTGAAGCTTCAAAATAAAGCAACCCACTCTCTTCTGCATAGCTCTTAGCATCCTCCTGATTTACTTGCCTATCTTCCTCCAAATCGATTTTATTCCCAACAAGGGCTATGACAATACCTGAATTGCTGACGTTGGCACGGAGCTCGGTGACCCACTTCTTGGCACGATCAAAAGAGGCGGGATGAGTAATGTCGAAAACTACAATGGCAACTGCTGCTCCTCTGTAATACATAGGAGCCAAGGAATGGTATCTTTCCTGGCCTGCTGTGTCCCAGATCTCAAACTTGACGTGTTTTTCTGGGACAGTCTTGGTGAAGAAGGACGCACCAATGGTGGACTCCTGTGTGTGGGGACGAGGGGGGAGAGATTGGGAGTGGCGGAGCGGGGAGGTTAATTGGGAGGGAAACAAGAACGAGGGGCGATAACGTGGCATACACGAGTTTCTAGCGCGTATGAGATGAATATGTTGAACGGTGATCACCTGATTTTCATAATAGTGACCGCGAACATAACGCTGCACAAGGGAGGTTTTGCCACAACCCATCTCTCCGAGTAAAACTAGTTTTGCTTGCTGCAGTTGGTCAACCATCATACTAGTATTTATTCTTATTGCTAATTAGCAAGGTACACTCCAGGTCAAACTAGTCTTGATTAATTTGTCCCTTTTAATTCAAAGAAAGGGTGGTACCGAAGCTTATGAACGCTTTCCTCGTGTTTAAAGTCTTTCAAGAAATCTAAATGTGTGTTGGAGATGACTAGGGCGCTTGCTTTTAACGAATCTTATCAGGTTTAGGCACGCTACTCTCTCTGCTGAACTTTTGCAGAGCGCAAGCTCAGAAGGCTGAAAACCCTATACATGCATGGCCTCATTGGTGCATCAGATCAAATATCAACACATATATACAGCACATCTGAGAAATATGAGTAAGCCATCTCATCGAAACTATCTCTCCCTGGTTTCAGCTCTACTCATCACATTTCTAGGAGTGTCGGTGACTGCATCCACCCAAGCTTGTGACTCTATACACCAACCCACCGTTCTTTTCAAACGAACACCTCAATGGAAAGACCATCTAGATCTCACTCTAGCCGTAGAGTTCAACAACCCCGTCACTGCCTTGCGATTCATCCCCGACGATCAACGCCCCTCATCTATAGACATGGCTGTCGGCACCAATGATGGCCATCTCTTCCTCATCAACACCCAATCTGGGACCACTAAGCTACAAATCAAACTCACACCTTCCATTACCTCCCTCCCATCTGGTCCTATATCTTCCTTACACCACTTTCATGTCCACAATGACCTCGCTATCATTGTCGTCGCCCACTCCACTTCAGGTGACCTCACATTGCTCGACCTGGCCACTGGTGTCCCTCTCTACACCACTAGTAGTAATAATAATAATAATAATAATAATAATAATAATAATAATAATAATAATAATAATAATAATAATAATAATAATAATAATAATAATAATAATAATAATAATAATAATAATAATAATAATAATAATAATAATAATAATAATAATAATAATAATAATAATAATAATAATAATAATAATAATAATAATAATAATAGCAGTGGCCAATCTTCAAACGTTATTAGACACATAGATACCCAACAATATACATTCAAAGGTCAGCGTCTAGCCAAAATAACAGCAATCACTGAGCATGGTCACATCCACACCTGGAGATACACAGCCAAGACCAGGACAGTACTCCACCTCTCATCAACAACAACAACATTAACAACAACAGCAGCATTATATAACGACCCACTAGCACTAAAGAATAAGTTTATTCTAGAACCTAAAGGACTATGGACCATACACGATGCACCTAAGAGTAGTAGTAGAAGTAGCAGTAGTAGTAGTGGTGGTGTTAGTGGTAAAAAGGACCATACAACTACCACTACCATTCTCGATGATATGACCCTTGTGGGATTATTCTGTTCCTGGGACCCAACCCTTATATCAGGAATATTCACCCAGTACACACCACCACCATCATCATCATCAGTATCTAGGAGACGTTCCTCTGGACATCACAAGGATGCTATATATGCATTGATAGATAGTGGAAGGAAGGTGGTGTCCATCACTCCTCATAGTGGGAGAGGGAGAGGGAGGAAAGCGACTCCTGATAGTTGTACTGTATCACACAACTTATTAGAGAACATGGGTAAGGGTAGTAATGGGGATGATACGTATAGCAGAATTGCAGTTATTCCTGGATATGTAGTGACGAGAAGTGATGATATGTTGGCTGTATGGAAGATGGTAGGTCCAGACGACGACGAGTATGATCATAGTGGTAGTGATAGTAGTGATGGTGGAGAGGTATTGAAGGAATGGTTTAAAGTTCCTATATGTGACATGTTGCCGTCCTCAATTAAAAAAAATGGTTTTAGTCAGGCTGCAGGGTTGTTGGTGTCATCAGAAGATGGAAAGTACATTGCAACAACAACAATAACAACTAATAGCAGTAATAATAATAATAATAATAGTAGTAGTAGTAGTAGTAGTAGTAGTAGTAGTAGTAGTAGTAGTAGTAGTAGTAGTAGTAGTAGTAGTAGTAGTAGTAGTAGTAGTAGTAGTAGTACCATTGTATCAATATTTGAAGTGAAGAATCTTCCTCCTGATACTGGTAGCAGCAACAGAAAGAGAAAAGGCAGTAGTAGTAGTAGTAGTAGTAGTACCAATCGACAAGCTCTACTACTGGGAAAGCCATCTCCAATGGTTGGCACGATGAGATTTATTCAGGTACTGCAACCATTCTTATTAATAGGAGTCGCTGCTTATGTCATTCAACGCAACAGGAACAAGAGACAGGGCACCATTGGTGCTCATCCTAGTGGTGGTTTGTTCTCACCACCATCATCATCATTACCATCATCATCAGGGGCAGTGCATTTAGCTCAACTAGAAAAGCTGCTGAATGATCCTTCTATTATTGGGGGAAACGGCAGCAGGAATACTCTACTGAGAGGAATGTCTAATAATAGTAATGCTAATAATGGTCCTTCTTCAGGTAGAAGAGGTATTACCAATGGTGGTGGTGGTGGTGGTGGTGGTGGTGGTGGTGGTGGTAGAGGACCAAGAAGAAGGTATGGTGGTGGTGGTAATACATCATCTAGATTAAGGGACGCGGCAGCTGTAGAGAGAGATAGTGCTGGCTATAGAAGAGGAAGAGAGGACTTTACTGACAAGGAGGAGGAGGAGGAGGAGGAGGAGGAGGAGGATGTTGTTAGTGAGTCAGTGCAGGAAGAGAGAAAGGTATAGACAAATAGGGAGTGTACAAATAGGGTACAAATAGGGTATCTCTTTGTTAATAGTATTAATTGCTGTTCTTTGGGTTGAAGTAAAAGAAGAAGAGTCTGTTTACAAGTATGTTAAGAATCTATTCATTATAATGCTGTTTTTTCCTCATCAATCATATTTTGAAGTTGACCAGTGGAAAAGTCATCTTCTGATACTAATTCCACACTACCATCATCATCTGAATCTGAATCTGAATCTGAATCTGAATCTGAATCTTCCTCCTTACTACTATTATCCTCGTCTTCTTCTTCTCCAGTATCCGCAGTAGTAGTAGTAGTAGCAGTATCTTTCTTCTTCTTTTCTTGCTTCTCAGATTCTCCCTGTTCCTCTTCTTCCTTATCATCACCATCGTGATTGGATCTCTTTCTCTTCTTGGCAAAAGGATCAAAGTCTTCATCACTCTCTCTGTCATCAGAATCAGACTGCACTGTTGCCGCTGCTGCTGCTGCTTGATCTCCCTCTCCATTCCCAGCATCTTGTTCCTCGTCTTTCTCCTCATCAGTATCAGGAGGAGCCCCAATAATCAATCCCACATTCTTAATATAACTCTGCAATGGCCCCAATTCACTACGATCTATCTGACTAAACTCTTGATGATTCCCATCCTTCAGGTGAACAAACAGATCAAAAGTCACAGAAGCCCCATTCGCTCTGGCAAACTCAAAACATCTAATGGCAGACTTGGGAATAAATGTAGCTGGAGATTCTAAGAAACATAGCCCTGCTGACATTGGAAATAAGAAGCCACACTTGGCCTTGATGTAGGCCTCAACGCCAGCAGCTGCCTTGAAGGCGCTTTGGAAGATGGTGGGATCCGGGGAGATGAAGGATGAGGCGGATACGCCCATGGATCCAAATACTTTACATAGGACGATGACAGCTTTACCTTTGATGACTCCAGTGCCTTTTGGGTTGGGGAGGGACATATCTGCAGTGGCTGTGGTTTGGATGACGACGGCATGAAGGGGGGATTTGCCATTGAAGATGCCGGCGGTTTTGTCAATGTGGAGGAAGATGAGGACTCTGCCCTTGGTGTCCTTGGGGATGGAATCTATGATGGCTAGATGATTGATGGCAGTGTATGGGACGGAGATGTCTTGCTTGGAGGTTTTGATGAGGAGGAAGTCGGAGAAGAAGGCGAGTTCGTGTTTGCCTCTGGGGTGGATGAAGCTCTGCACTCCGGCGGTGGAGAGAGCAAGGGACATGTTGGCTCTAGGAGCGAGCTGTGCGATGGTGCCATCGGAAACAGCATTGATTGATTCTTTGATGACGTCCACGATGAGCGCTGGAATGCTACTAGTAGCTACTGAGGCCTCATTTTCAAGTGCCGTGATCAATCGGGGCCCAGCTGTGTATCCTCCGATTAAGGACTTTAAACTATCCATAACTGCAATAAATGCCACTTGAGCGATTGATGGTTTAAATTTAATTGTGTTGTTCTGATGTTTGAGGACAATGACCGTCAACCCAAACATTCAAAAAACAAGCAGGCAATAGAGACCTGTCAGAGACAGGTAGAGCGTAGACACTCCCCGAAGGGAATAATGCCTCTCCCATATATACTCAAGAAGAGAGGGGGGTGGAGATGAAGGGTATGTTTAATAGCTTGGGCACTTGATAACACTGCAAATGCAAATAAAATTTATTCTCAAATTATATTGGTATATATCTGAAGAAGTATAACGTAAAATGGCTCAAAGGAACATGAATCCATTGTTTAAGGCGTCAGAAAATGTTGATGATCAGTCAGATGCCCCCAGTCACACTGATTACTACACAAGGAACAATCCAAAACATGGAAGAGGTTACACTGGATCCAGAAACCGAGCTGGACCTTCAAAAGCTGGAGCAAACGGTGAAGGTGGATCTGAGAGGAACAGGAAGAAAGAGGAAACCAAGCACAAAAACTGGAGATATGCACGTCCAGATGCTGCCAAGAGTTTCATTGAATCAACTGGAATAGCATTGCGCTTACAACAGGATCAAAAGCGGTCGACCATTGAGTTCTTGGAGAAAGAGATTCAAAATCTGATCCAATCCAAGCTTGCTTTGCATCTGGGCCGTAATATTGATGACATAAGCGATTTTGCACCCAACTGCCGGAAGACTATTCACTTGAGAGGCTTCAATTGGGTTGGGAAGCTGGAGTATGACGCCAAGATCTGCGAATGCTGCAGCCAACAATTTGACGTGAAAGCGTGGGAGGTAGCGTGTGTGCCATCAAGTCCTGTTGATAGCCACGACTGGGTACTTCGGGATGTGATGGAACTGCAGAGGATGCTCCAACTTAGATACGGGGTCTCCGATAATGGTAAGTTTAAATGTCGCCTGCCATCCCCTTGCTTTGACCAGCCTTCTGCAAACCTTTTCTCACCACTCCTTCCTCTTTGCTCTAACCGTAGCTCATTCCGTTTGCCTTAATGATTTAGTCACGTGTTACAACCATAATGCCAATAAGGTGCAAATACAGAAGGAGGGCGAAGCCCCTGAAATCACAACTATAACACTCAGTCCTGCCATGGTCGGTGACATGCAGAATGAATACCTAAAGGTCTGGTGCACTGCAACTCAAGATTCTGCGATGAACATCCTGGAGTCAGATATGGTAGAACAACCCTACCAGTTGTGCCCAATTTGCATAGTTCCTGTGAATGAAGGTAAGTCCCCCAAACATAAACATTCATGAATCATTCGCTGCGTGTGATCACATGTACCACTCGTCCATCGATCTTGATGCCCTCCCACCTCCTACAGAAAATCGCGGCCACAGGTGTGTTGTTCAGATCCAGGATGGCTTTAACAAGCCATTCCACTCCAAAAAGACAGCTGTTGCCCAAAGCACTCTCTATCCACAACTCAACTATTTCTTTGGAGAACCCAATAAGATGGTGAAGCTTAACAGGTGGCCTGCTTGGCAACAACGGCCAGCAGACGGAGAAAATGCCTCAGGTTGTGAGTCTTCCATCACAGCTGCTCGTGAGGCTGCAAGGGACACAGAAAAGGATGCCCACGGCATCACTGGTGGGGTATGCCACCATGGCATTCCCATTGTGGGCAGCTATGTCTCCATGCCTGCAGCAGAAAGGCTCGTCTACCATCTGATAGCAGCTGAATGGGTGATGAGCAGACATCATGTGTCTGCCCTAGTGGTGGATACAGCTTGTAGGATGAAAAACTTTAAAGAGATCCAAGTGATGCAGCAGAATGGCACAGTCAAGCCAGTCAAGGACGTGAGGAACGCCAAACCAATGTGTGTCCTCCCGTTCTTGCATTCCAGAAATCACAATGCGCAGTGTCAGCTGAAAAACAGTGCCTTCCATGCAATGCAGGAGGATGGTGTTGGATTGGGGTGGGCAGCCACAGATGCCAATGAGTCCGTTTGGAAGCAGCTTAAAGCTGTCTCTTGTTTGACCAGAGATATGTCGCTGCATAGGAGACAAGATGTGCTGGATGCTGCGTTATTAGACATTGCCCACAACAAAAGGAGTGGATTGGCATATATAATCAGCAACAGGGCAGCTGCATGGAGAGCTCATTCAGAAGAAGCGTTGCAAAATGGTCAAGATCTAGTAAGAAAAGCTGCAGAAGAAGGTATAGAAGATTTACATGCCGCATCAGCGCACTACCTTCAAGTAACACTGAATGCTGAAAGAGAGGGGGCCGCCGCCCCCCTGTCCCTCCCAGCTCAACTTGTCCAGGAGCAGGAAAATATGAGTGTCTTTGCATGTATAAAAAAGCACCTGCCCAGACTTCAGCACCTCCTAGCCAGTCCAGCAGCCGAGCAACTCTACAAAGCAGTCATGGATTCAAAAAAGGAAGAGAAGCTCATCAATGACCTATCAAAAATCGAACTCCTGAACCTAGATGCAATTGCTGAGGCTAGCAAAAGTGGGAGCACCTACCCAATTGCCTATTCTTGGATGCCAATTGTGGACCCAACAATTATTTGGTCCACTGGTGAATATAAAATCAGTGTAAGGAATGAGCTGAGGCAGGAGATGAGACGACAATTGCAAATAACAATGAGAGAGTTGGCTGCAGAGCATTACAGTGACAGAAGGAGACACAAGACAGCTGAGGGGAAGATGAAAATAACAATTAAGAACAGGATGACAAGCTCAAAAGAAAAAATGAAGATGCTATTCTTTCATTGGAAGCATTGGGGTGTGTGGGAGCTTGATGGTTCACGTTCTGGAGAGGTATCAGCTGTGGAGGACCATCATGCGTATGTGCTGTGTGATGGCTGTTTTCCATGGGACAATGAAACTTTATTTCAACAGAAGGTAGCTAAGCAGAAGGGGAAAAGGAAATCTTATGATGATGATGATGATTATAAAGATTTAACTGGTGATGATGATGCTCAGACCAGACTGTATTATGGTGGTTTGTATTACAATCTTGAAAGTAGGAAAAAGAGATTGGAAGAGCAAGAGAGGCTACTGGGAGGAGAAATCCAAACTGCAATACAGACCCATGAAGATGTGATTAGAAAGCTTAGAAATAAGGTGGGTTCAATAGAAATGGAGGAGGTGTTGAAAGCATTGGAACCTGTGCCCCCCACCACTACTGACCCCGCCTGCAGCAAGGGTGGAAAGTGGCTGATGCAGCTGAAGAAGCTGCAGCTGTGGCACTGTAGCTATGACGCACTCAAAGAGTTGCAGAGGTGGTGGAATGGGGGGAGGTCTGCGAATTTCAGGTATGAAGGCAATCCATTGTGGTGCAATGTGGAGGAAGAGGAGGAGGAAGAGGAGGAAGACTTCCTGTGGGAGGACCTGGATTCGGAGTGAGTGGTGGATGGAGAAGAGGAGGAAAGGAAACCAACCATGTGAAAGAGTGTGATGAGCGCTTCAACGCTATCGCTATTGCTCTTGGTACCAAATCGTGTTATTTCACTGTTTAGGACCTCAAATAGGGCTGTAGCCTTCCTGTAACTAATCAGAGGTGTGTTGTTTTTGGGTGTTGGTAAGGTGTTGGGGCAAAAGAAATGGGTGGCTTCAAGGAATGAGTGTGGGAAAGGGGAGCCCGAAAGAGGGTTTAGGGTTTAGGGAAAGGGGACCCAAACCAAACAATCGTCGACTGCTTCCAATTCCAAAAAACCAAGGAGATGACCTCCTCGGTATTTCAAACCCACGGAATGGCCTGTATTGTATACAATTTAGAAATATGAGACAATTGTGTCGAGTATGAATCGTCATACAGCATCAAAACGCTCTCTAACGACCTAAGGGACGCTGGAAATTGTCAGATTCCAGATTGGGGTAGGCAATGCTCCACTTTCAGCAGAGAACTCAGCATGATGAGATTAAGAAACTGAATCTGATGGCAATTATGATGTTTCTTGCGAGCAAAGGGAGATTACCATCGCAGTTACAGAACTACTAACTAGACCCCTCTCTGTCTTCCCCTGACAACGGACCCAGAGAGGAGGATGTGAAGAAGAGAATGAAGGTGTGGGCATGGTATATCATGCTGAGTCTCCCAAGTGTACTGATATGGTGTTATTTATCAATTTGTGTAAATCTAAGGAGTCAGAAATAATATCAACATCTAGAGGTTGGCAAATGTACAGCCCATCGCTCTCATCTTGCCAAGTTGGTCCAGGTCCTGGTTGGTCGCCCGATCCGCTCTTGTCCCCATTATCTTTGGTGAAAATCATTTGAATTGTTGAGATTTAACTCTCATTGATCGTATTTGCGTCTGTGCGCACCTGAAATTGACGATAAAGAGAATTTTGTCGCTCTCAAGAACGAGAGGCTTTGTAAGCTCCATCTAATTTTCTGACATTACAACTAAAAGGAGCCTTTTGGTCCAAATTTGATATACGAGGTTACGAGTAGCATTAGAATTTAAAAATAATGTATCAAGCAATGAGCCATAGGGCCACACGGTATGTAGTCGATTCATCTCTCCCTTAAAGAGATGTCTCCCTTATTTATCTTTCTCTCCTCCCTTTTTTCCCAACACATTCCTCCTCCAACCCGCTTCACAGGCCCCATTCGACTATCTCTCAAAGACTTCAACACCCACACCGAAGGACTCCTCCCCCCCTTCGATGCACAGCCGAGGTCACCGCTCCCCCAGCAGAGGCATCCCAACCTAAAACCAAGTCTTTCGACTTTAAAGATTACATGGCCACCCGTGCCAAGCAAATTGATGCAGCTTTAGATGCAGCTGTACCTCTCCAATATCCAGAAGTCATCAACGAGGCAATGCGATACTCTTTATTGGCAGGTGGTAAGCGTGTCAGGCCGGCTCTCTGCCTAGCAGCTTGTGAATTAGTAGGCGGCACAGCAGATGCAGCTCTCCCCACTGCTTTGGCCTTGGAAATGATCCATACTATGAGTTTAATCCACGATGACCTCCCTTCCATGGATAATGATGACTTCCGTAGAGGTAAACCTACTAATCATAAAGTGTTTGGTGAAGAAGTTGCAATCTTGGCTGGCGATGCCTTGCTGGCATTGTCATTTGAATACATTGCAAGAGAAACCCCCAAATCAGTACCTGCAGAGAGAACTTTGAGAGTAGTCGTAGAAGTCGGCAAAGCAGTAGGAGCAGAAGGTCTTGTAGCCGGTCAAGTCGTGGACATCAAAAGCGAAGGACAAGAGGGCATTGGGATCGACACGCTGCAATACATCCATCATCACAAAACCGCAGCTCTCCTTGAAGCTGCAGTAGTATCTGGAGCTCTCCTGGGAGGAGCAGGGGAGGATGATATCGAAAGATTACGTGAATATAGTAGATCTATCGGCCTGGCTTTCCAGGTTGTAGACGACATCCTCGACATTACAGCGACCACAGAGGAGCTGGGGAAGACGGCAGGTAAAGATCTCGCAGTAGCAAAGGCCACCTACCCCTCTTTGGTGGGTCTGGAGCGTAGTAGGGAGATTGCAGATGAGTTGATTGAGAGTGCTAAGGGACAATTGGTGACGTATGATAAATTGAAGGCTGCTCCTTTGATTGCTCTCGCTGAATATATCAGGAGCAGGAAGAATTGATTTTAATGAGAAGGATAGGGTATGTGTGGATAGAGGAAGTAGTAGATACAAAAAGTAGCGTTATATATATGTGTAACATTATATTGATGGAGGGTTGCTGACCTTTACATGTACATATAAGTTATTAAATTTAGATAGAACAGTACAGAAAGAGAGAAAAGGGGTGTATTTATGGTCCTACCTATCGGGTACTTATACCACCCTTGGATCATAGTCCAACATGTCTAAATCCTTTTTATAAAACTTCACCAACTTATCCCAAGCCTCACTCCCCTTAGCATTCTGAGCCCACTCTATAAACTTATCTGCCCCCTTGGTAGCAGGATTCACTTTGGCAGTGACTGCCTGACTGGGTGCTGGTAGGGGGGGATCATTCCCTAAATGATGTTGAAATCTGGCCCAAGCATCTGCTAACCTTTCATACCTACCAATGTGGTCGTATTTGAATAAATGGAGGCCACATACTATCCATTGAGGTTGGAAGTGGACATCAACGTTGTGGGGGTCTCTACTAGTCAGTATATCTATGAAGTTTTCCACTGTGATGTTTCGGTCGACGCCAAAGTGGGCACGCCATGTGGACTCGGGAGCTTCTCTAATCTTGTTATTGAAAGCGGAAAAGAAGCGGGATAATGGGTGTCTAACAACGGCAAATTTGTAGAGTGGGGAGTCTGGGCTGTTGAATAGGTGGGAGAGTACTTGGGGGTGCAGGGTGTTGGCGAAGAGGAGGCCGTTTTCGTCTCGGGCAGCGAGGAAGGTCTTCCTGGCATCTTGCCAATCATGGGCGCCATTGAGTCTTCTAAAATACATGAGCCATAGTTCATTGCCTGCTTTGGGTACTTGACAGTAGATGAAGTTGTTTCTGTAGCCTATGTTGATCCATCTTCGCTCTGCAACAGTGATATTGCCGAGGTAGTCAGGGGATAGCCACTGAGGGGGCAACCGAGCACGATCGGAGCTCTGTAGAAAGGAGGGTAAAGACTCCCTTTGAGCAAGAACAACTAATACTGTTATGAATCCTAAGATCAAATACACGGGAGCAGCCTTCCCTTTGCTCCAATGTTTGCTAGGTTGCCTCATCTCCAGGAATCCCAAGTTATTCAAACTTTGAGGACGACTTATTAATTCGAAGTTGACAAGGCATGAAATAGGTAATTATATGAGACAGCTATACGCTAAAAACTAGAAATGGTTATAAAACCGTGGTGTAAACAGCTAGTCATAAATGATTCTTGGAACGTCCCAGTCGGGGAGGCACCTGGACCTTGGCCTTGATGATGGGGAGGGAGCTGCCCTTGAACAGTTAGAGTAATGACATGCGCTGGATCATAATAAACAATGCCATGAGGTTACACTTCAAAGGTCTTGGTCTTCGTTTGACTTGGATGACAAGTAGTAACGATGCCAATCTCACTGGCTGTCTCCCTGAATCAGAGAGTTGTCGACGACGATGTTCCTGATATAAAAGCATCCTGAAGAACAGCTTTGGTAAGCAGAATTTCCATACAATCATAAATGATACCGTAAATATTCAATCATTGTGTTGTCGTCCATTGAAATTGTTGCTGTTGAATGAAATAAAAACTTGAGTGATCTGACAATAATTTCGAGCTTATTATGGCGTCGTGGCTAAAAGCGGCCGAAGGGCTCTTAGAAGCAGTCGATAAGACTGCAAAAAACGTCAAGGAACAACATAAACAAGCAGTAGTGCTTGATTCCCAACCAACAACTGATCAGCAGTCTCAACCCCCGTCCCGCCCCTCTTCCTCCCACTCTTCATCTTCAACCAATTATACCGCCACCAAGACAAGGCTGCCATCACCTTCACCCCCCACTACTACCACCAATATATCTAAATCATATAATACCCAGTCTATTTCTTCACAACAGAAACCTCCTCCTCCTCCCCCCCCTACTTCTTCTTCACTCCCTACAACAGCTCTCAAAGCATCAACTAGGACCAAAGAGCAACAAAAACCTGCTCCTCAGCCCAAAGCTAAACCCACTCCTCCCTCCAAGATACCATCACCACCTCCACCACAAGCATCAGGATCGTCAACAGTTGATGATAGCTACAGCAGCCCTCCATTACAGGTCAAGGATACAAAAGTTGGGATACAACAACACGAGGAGGAGGAAGAAGAAGACATACTTCCACAACCAAACTTTGATACAGCAGCAGTAGTCGATAAAGAGGAAAGGGAGGAGAAGGATGTAAATAAGGAGGTGGAAGAGCAGCAACCAGCTACTGTTGAAGCAACAACAAATGATAATAATAGTAACAATGATGATCAGGAAGAGCAAGCAATAGCAGCAGCAGCATTATCTGAAAGAGAACGTAAAATGATGAAAAGAATAGAAGCATTAAGAAAGAGAATAGACAGACTAGAATCAGAAAATCAGCAACTGGAGGAAATGTTGGCAAGTGCAGACGCTGCCGCCAAAGATGGCGGGGGAGAAGTTGATAGATTAGAAGATGCTTTGGCCAAGGCTGAAGTAGCTAAAATAACAGCAGAAGCAACTGCACTAGCTGCATGTGCTGCCAAAGATGTAGAGATCAAAACGCTAACAGCAAAGTTGAATAGCGCAGTGGAAGAAAGTAGGAAACTGGAGGAACAGGTAAACCTGCTGCAGCAAGCTAGCGAGCAGATGGTCGAGGAAAATAAACTGAGTGAGGGGCAGTTGCTACAGGCATTAAGATCAGAGGTTGAGGCGGCTGAGAGGCAGCTGGAGGAAGAAAGAGCAGCTCATGCTGAAACGAGAAAGACCGGCGCTGTGAGAGAACAGGAGATGGATGCGGCGTTGGCTGGAGCAGGGGCAGCTCTTGGACCGTTGCAGAGACAGATAGAAGACAAGTCAGCTAGGTTGAGTGCTGCTGAAGAGAGAGTGGCGGGGTTGGAGGCGGAGCTGGATGAGAGTGGCAGACAATTACAAGCTGCACAAAGCCAACTTCAGAAAGCAAAAGAAGCAGCAGCAGATTCATCGTCCAACGCAATGACAGCCCGTATTGAAGCCGCTGAAGCAGCAGTAGTAGAGGCAAAAGCAGCAGAACAAAAAGCACAGGTAGAAGCTCAAACTGCAGCTGCAGAAGTAACCCGACTCACTCAACAAGTGACAGAACTCAATCAACGTCTGGCTACTGCAGCTGCCTCTGGTTCAGGAGATTTACACCAAAGAATTAAAGAACTCGGTGATATGTTGATGTTGAAACAATCTCAATTAGAAAAGTTAGCTGCCGACTCTGCTGCCCAGAGATTGGCTCTGGAACGTCAAGTACAATCAGCCAAGACTGAAGCCCAGAAGGCTCTTCGCCGTCGTCCTTCATTTTTAGCATCTTCCTCCTCCTCTGCCACTGACGGAGCAATGATGATCATGATGGGAGAAGAACGAGGTGGTGGTGATATGATGGTTTCCATGGAGACACTTCCTGCCTATAACAGATTGGCTGGTGATAAACGAGTAGGAGGAGCAGTCAAAGCTGGTGCCAAGCTGCTGGATGCTACCACCAATCAAGCAGTCTACATGTTGGTGAGGTATCCTATATGGAGGCTGGGACTATTTCTATACATTATTGGCATGCACTTGTTTGTTTACTTTTTGTTGCATAGATTGCAGCACAAGGCATTCTTGGCTCATGAAGCTCTGATTGACAGTGAACACCGTGCTCTTGGTTAAGATGTGGTTGAGTCTTGTAACTGTGTTTTAATCTTTGTTCTTACTATTGTTTCTTTCATTCTTCCTGATCCTCCCTGGCCATTATCAATCTTGAGAGGGAAAAGGAGGTAGGTAATGAAACTCAAATGAGGCTTAAAAAATTTATAAAACACAGGGCTGTTGTTGTTGCTCATAAAAAAAAAGACAGCTATATATATATCGTCGTCGTCGTCCTCGCCACCATGCCCCCTCGCACACACATACATTTACTTGGTCTCAGCCATTATTGAACTCCCATTTCCACTAACAGCCACCTTATCAGCAGCCTTTGTGGAATGAGAATCCACACTCACTCCACTCCCCGTCTTCTCTCGTTGATCCAACTGCAGAGAAGCAGCAGTCAACTCCATCACACCCACCTTGGTACTCCCAGCTGGAGCAGTTGGCTTCATTGTCCATTCACGCTTCGTTTCCAACGTTGCCTCCCACTTCTCATTCATATCGGCCATCATCTCAATAAACTTAGCATCATCAGCAGTAGGTGCCCATGTTCCAGCTGCTGTGTACGCTCCAGGTGCCGTTTCCAGCGCTTCACGTGCCTCTTTATTACGCCCTCCTTGCACTAGGAATTCTTCAAACATTCCCAGCTTCCTGAATTTGCTATATCTATCCAGCATGATTTCCTCAGCAGTCATGTTGGCATATCTTTGGTAGGTGTTGAGAATAGCTTCTTTCACTGCTGGGAAGGCAGACATGGGATCGGTGTGGGCAGCACCCAGTGGTTCGGGGATGACCTCGTCCATGACGCCGAATTTGATGAGATCTGCTGCAGTGATGCGTAGTGCCTCAGTGGCAGTACCCGCCTTGTCACGGCTCTTCCAGAGGATGGCAGCACAAGCTTCAGGAGAAGCTACATAGTAGACAGCATTCTCCATGATCAGGTTGCGGTTGGCACAGCCAATGGCGAGTGCACCACCGCTGCCGCCTTCGCCGATAACTACAGAGATTATGGGAACTCTGAGGCCAAACATTTCACGGAGGTTCACGGCAATCGCCTCACCCTGCCCCAGTTCTTCCGCGTTCTTCCCTGCATAGGCACCTGGGGTGTCAACAAAGGTGACAATGGGAAGCCCAAACTTGTCTGCATGACGCATAAACCTGAGCGCCTTACGGTAGCCGTTGGGCTGAGGCATGCCAAAGTTGCGGTAGATGTTTTCTTTGGTGTTGCGGCCCTTTTGGTGGCCAATAAACATGAAAGAGGTACCATTGATGGAGCCAATGCCGCAGACAAGGGCTGGATCATCAAGACCAGCTCTGTCACCGTGCAGTTCTACGAATTTGTCTGATATGTTGAGGGCAATGTCGAGGAAAGTGGGGCGGTTGGGGTGGCGGGCTACTTGAAGTTTTTGGATGGGAGTGAGTCTGCTGTATGTGTCTCTACGTAGCTGTCTAGCTCTTTCCTCCAACTCTTTGATTTGGGAGCTAACATCTACACCGTTCTCTTCTGCCACTTGTCGGACCTGTACGTTGATGTAGTTGAGAGAGGGGTGGTGGTGAGTTGGCGGGATGGATGATAAGGTCGATTGTTGGAGGGAAAGCGGTGTCGACGGCGTCTACCGTTGACCACATTTGAAACACGAAGCATATCTGGATATTCAAGATTAAAAAAAGCGGTTGAAACATACCTCTTTGATTCTATTATCGAGTTCTACGAGGGGCTTTTCAAAATCAAGGACTGTAGTGTTTGAGTTCTTTTCCTTGACAGGCCCGAATCTCGACAAGATAGATTGGAGCCATTCACGGCCACCTTGTGGCCCAGAGCGGTCTTTGGGCACATCAGGTGGGTCATTTGCTTTGGCAGCAATTTTCATCTTCCTCTGGCCTATGAATCTCGCGCTTCTTGCATTTGGTCTTGGAAACACCGATGTGCATCTGTAGTTGACGTGAGCTGTGTTCACCCTGCCTAACTGCGACATATTGCTAGTTTTTCACTTTTTGCCAGAATGGATGAAAAACAAAGTGGAATTGTGCGTAGACAGCTGTCTATCGACTTGGAATGAGTAAGTATCAACTTAAATTGTCGTCTGAAATGTAATCTCGGGAATGGTTTGGGTTACCATGCTCTGTACATCTCCCAATTTAACATCTCTTGATCAGGGAGGGAGGGTCGATGCACGTCGTCACGAGAAAAGAGCGCGCGACATTGCCCAGCTCCTGTCACTCGCTCATCCCAACCCATCTACTATCTCTGTGTAAACTGTCACTTTAAGCTAATGAGCTGTATTACATACCATATTTTTTTATTTCATACAGATAGATGGGTTGGAAGACTGGAAAGGGAGTCCAGTCTCCCGTTTTTATTTATATTCCAGCCCACCGTCACAGCCCAAAATACACCGCTGCACACCCCTGCCCACACAAAACTAAATAATTATTCATGTCAGCAGTATGTATACATTTCAGTGCATATTTTATAACGTTCAAGAGAGTGTAGATGAAAAAACTCGTCTCCAAAAAAACCAAAATCAAGGAAAAGCAATAGAGGGAAAGACAGGAGCGGGGTTGGGAGGAGATGCTAAAACTTGTTTCCAGAGGAGTGAGTGCGTATAATACTGTTAAGTGGCAGTAAATAGATATAGATATAGATAATAAGTTGGAAAAGGAAAGACGAGGGAGCCAGCAGTGCATGAAATTATTTAATATGATAAAAGACAGGAAATATAACCTCATCTGTACCATAACCCTTTTTTTGTTGTTGGGTGGGGTGGGGGGAAACTTATTCCTTCACTATCTTCCTCTTCTCTCAAATCAACACACGCACACACATTACTCCAGAATGAATCAATAGTATACCGACCAAAAAATCAAAAAATCACCACCCATGCCTTCGCTGTCTCTCAACATAATTCAAAAAACATCTTGACGACTCTACTACAACTAATACTACTCGAGGTACTATGGACGATGGAAAACGAAGGGGAGAGGAGAGGAAAGCGATGTTCCACACTCAGGAATTTAGTCCCAAGCACTTTGGTGACCTCCGCCACCACCCGCACTGTATCCTCCCCCACCTCCATAGCCACCACCACCGCCACCTCCTGCATACCCGCCACCACCACCGCTGTATCCACCACCACCATACCCTCCTGCTCCTCCTCCATAGCTGCCTCCACCATTGCCATAACTGGCAGCACCACCATAACTACCACCTCCATTACCATAACCACCTCCCCCACCACCACCACCCCCATAGCCTCCTCCGTATCCACCACCACCAGAGCCCCCATAGTTGTTGTACCCACCACCACCGCCACCTTGACGGAAATCACGACCACCAAACCTGGACCCACCACGGCGGTTTTTACCACTGTTGTAAGTACCACTTCTTGCTGCCATAGTTTGCAACCAACTGGGGACTTCTTGATTGGTTTCCTGCAGAATTTCTTGCAGTTTATGAGCAATATTGCTGTCCTTTTCACTGAAGAAGGCCGTAGCAAGACCCTTCTTGCCTGCACGTCCAGTACGACCGATACGATGGACATAATCATCAATGTCGGTAGGCAAGTCAAAGTTGATGACGTGTGTAACGTGGGGAATATCAAGACCACGAGCAGCAACGTCAGTAGCAACTAGAACAGGAGTACGACCACTTCTAAAGCTACGGAGAGCTTGTTCACGCTCCCCCTGGCTTCTGTCACCGTGGATGGAGGTGGCAGGGATGCCGTTTCTCATCAGAAAATCTTCAAGCGCATCTGCTCCCTTTTTGGTCTCCACAAACACCAGAGTGAGACCTTGTTCCAATGTAGATAGAAGATCCAGTACCATTTGTCTCTTCTCATTTGCTGGCACGTACTCGACATGTTGCACAATCAAGTCGGTGGAGGAGCCCACTCTTCCGACTGCTAAAAATACATAATTGTGCAGGAAATCAGAAGCCATGCGTTGAATTTCTTTGGGGAAGGTAGCAGAGAAGAGCAGCGTCTGTCTGCCTTCTCCTGCTCGAGGCATATCCTCTCCCTCCACTATTCTTCTAATTTGAGGCTCAAAACCCATGTCAAGCATACGATCAGCCTCATCCAGTGCCAGATAGGCCACCTTTGATAGGCTCACTCGTCCTCTGTCCATAATATCAATCAAACGACCAGGAGTAGCCACCAAGAAGTCACACCCTCTCTCCAACTCCCTCAACTGCTGAGCTTGAGGAGCACCTCCGTACACTACCACCGGACGGATGCCAGTCTGGTAGCAGAACTTCCTTGCTTCATCAAATATCTGAGATGAAAGTTCACGTGTTGGGGAGAGTACCAATGCCAGTGGAAAGGCCTTACGACCACGGGGACCTGGTTGGAAGGGGCCTCCTTTTAAGATGTTGGCAATGATAGGAAAACAGAAGCCAGCAGTCTTACCAGATCCGGTCTGGGCACATGCCATGATGTCTCTGCCTGCCATGCCGATGGGAATGGAGTACCTTTGTACTGGAGTTGGTTTGTCGTACTTGCATCTCTTGATGTTCTCAGTCAACCCAGGGCCCAAGTCTACTTCATCAAAGGAGCCAATGGCATCGGGGACATTGTCACCAGTGGCTTCAATGGGGATGTCCTCGTAGGCATCGAAATTGATGCCGGTGTTTTCACCGCCAAAGAGAGCATCAGCGGTTTCTCTGTTCTTGTCTGATTCTGCGAAAGGATCTGCTTCTCTTTCCCAGCCTCCTCCTCCACCTCCACCATATTGACGGCGGCCACCGTAAGCTCCACCAGCACCTCCTCCGCCATAGCCACCTCTGCGATCGTAGCCACCGCCATAACCGCCTCCACCTCCTCCACCGCCATAACCTCTGTTGTAACCTCCTCCTCCTCCTGCATAGCCTCCTCCTCTGTTGTCATAATATCCTCCAGCTGGGGCGCCACCTGGAGCGACTGTTGGGTTGTAGAGTTTTAAGTTAGTAAAAGAGTGTGGTTGTGATGAGATTCAGGGATGTTGGATTTTGATTGAAATCCCAGGGCGAGTAATTTTATATTAGGTGAATACTAATGCAACGTACCTTGTCCTACTTGTCCACGAAGGTGAGGAGGGACATAACCGCCTGAAAATTGGGAGAGGAGTATGGGTCAGGACTTCATGCACTGGATGATTGTTGGAGAGCCAAGGGCTAATTCGGCAGATAATTTTATTATATTGAATCTATGATGTCCATGATATAGATTCATGTAGTAATACTCACCTCTCCCGGCATTTCCACCGCCATTTTGATAGCGCTGATTTCCCTGGTCTGATTGGTCTGCCCAAGAGCTCATAATTAGCTATAGCTTTGTTGATTAGTTTTGTATCTGGTAATTGCTCAAGTCGAATGTTAGTTTGTTTAATTAGGGCTTCGTCTGGATACCTGAGCCCCTTTACATTTGTTGAGAACATGCAGAGCTCTCTCTTCATTCCTCTCCTCTCCCAGCTGATCAGCTCATGAGCTCCCTCTCCTCTCTCCAATTCTTCTTTAAGAGGGGGATCAGGTTTGAAAGAGCAGAATTAAGGTGCAATTTCCAAGGAGCATTTAGATCTGGCCCTGATTCAAACGCATAGATAGGATTTTGTGGGTTTCATCAGCGTCTGTGACAGAAAAACTAAAAAGATAAGCATCAGCACCTTGCAAAGTATTGAATACTAGAAACCTTCGCTGAGACACTCAATCATTGCGTTAAATTCATCATAGGTGGGTGATATCTTGATATCTTTTGAGCTTGACTGCCGAATATACGTTAGCCTCGCCAACCCCATTCCTTTCACTCGCTCACCGCTCCCCCTCTTCAACACCAGAAGGTATAAACAACATGTTGCCTCTTAGCTCTCAGCAACAACTTGGTCTTCATTCCCAGAAACCAACCATCACAATATCTACTACTAGACACACCACCAATAATAAACACATCCATAATAATGCCAGAAGGAAATCGACAACAACAACAGCCATTTCCGCTGGCTCCGGCTTTGGTTCCACCAGCAGTAATGGCAGCAATAATAATAATAATAATAAATCTTCTCAATCCTCTACTTCAAAGGAAGCCAAGCTGGCTGTAGCAACTAAAATTGCAGCCGCCCGAGCCCTCGCTAAAAAACTTTCAGAAGAAAAACAAGCAGCTGCAGCAGCAGCCAAACTCGCCTCTGAAAACTCTGTCGACGCAGATCAAGCAAAGAAGATGGTAGAATCGGCTGAACAAGAGGTATCTAATCTAGCTAGGGAGGCAGCAATGGCAGATGTAGCAGCACGTGGTGCCATGTCTAAATCCAAGGCGGCAAGTCAACAAGATGGAACTTCTAAAGAGGAGTTACAGAAGCTGAAAGTGGCCAATGAAGAACTGCAGAAATTGGTCATGCAGTTGGCTGCTGATAGAAAGGAGGCTGAGTCCAAATTGAAGGATATTCATAATAAATTCGATGTAGATCTTGGTAATGCTGCCATAGTAGAAACAGCAGTAGAAAAGGAGGCTGTCGCTGCATCTACATTGCCAGTAAGAACAGCAGCAGCAGCATCTTCAACATTTTCTTCTTCAGTTAACATCAAAACTCTAGCTGAAGAATCATTGAAATCAGGAAGTAGAATCTTCACAGTACCAACAGGTCCAATCCAAGTAGGCAGTACAGTAACTGTGTACTATGACAGATCACGAGGACCACTCCCCTCCTCCAACTCCCTGACCACCAAGATTGGTTGGAACAATTGGGAGAGGATTGAGCTGCTGGCAATGACTTCTGAATCATCCTCATCATTGGCAGGTACTGGAGGTGACTGGTGGAGCACTAAAGTAACAGTCCCACAACCATTATTCAAACTGGACTTTGTGGTGATGGATGACAAGAGTGGGGCAGTAGATAACAACGGAGCAAAAGACTTTAGATTTGAGGTGAAGGGAGCAGTGACTCGAGAAGAGCTGATGGCACAGAGACTGGAGGCAGTTGAAGCATTTGAGGCCAAAGCCAGGGCTGAGTTGGCTGCAGAAGAGGATAGAATTTATTCAGAATGGATGACCAAGGCTAAAAAGGGAGCTGCTGAGGCTCAAGCTGGTTATAAGAATCAACGGAAGTCTGAATTGCTTGCAGAAGCTAGGTCTCTGGTGTCGGAGAGACGGGGTAGTGTAGCCTTAGCTGCTCTCAGTAAGTCGGCATCTATTGATGGCACCTTCACATGGCTGCCTTCTTCCTCTAGTAAAGGTCCAGCAGCAGGCAGTACTGCAACACTAGCATATAACAGGACCAGCGGTCCTTTATCTAATTGTGACAGTATCACATTACATGTCGGGTATGATGGGTGGTGGATGAAGGAGAAGAGATCACTGCCCATGAGCAAGATGAGATCTGCTGATGTTACAAAGCACAAGCTATCCCCCAGTGATGGTGATTGGTGGTCAGTGGCAGTACCTGTATGGAACACAGCTGGTGTACTGGACTTTGTCCTATCTGACGCCTCCCTATCCACCTGGGACAATAACGCTGGACAAGATTTCCACACTGAAGTATCAGGAGCAGCATCTGGGGACAAACTGGTGGACCTTATCTACACAGCACTGGAAGCAGCAGGCGATGACGCAAGCATGGGGGGGGAGAGAGCAGCACGGGGGGTGATGGAAAGAGCCTCCTCCAAGGCGAAGAGCGCCCGCAGGAGGAGAGAGGTTCAACAGAGATTCTTGTACACCAAACCTCTGGTGCCAGTGGCTGGTAAGGAGGTGGAGATTTATTATAATCCTGATCAGACTGCACTGAGAGGTAGGCCTGATGTGTATGTACATGGCGGATTTAATAGATGGAGCCATCCACAAAAGGTGGAGAACATTCAGATGGTCCCAGTGGTTCCTGGTGGACCAGGATTTATGTCAGCTAAGGTGACACTTCCAGCAGATGCTCACTGGCTGGATCTTACCTTCAGTGATTCTGCAAATGCTCAATCAGGTTTTATGGATGATCATAAAGGTCTGGGCTACCATCTGCCCGTCCAAGGAGCTCAAGGAGAGGTCCCCCGACTCAGAGTGGTCCATGTTGCCTCTGAAATGGCCCCTATTGCCAAGGCAGGTGGACTAGGGGATGTGGTGACTGCTCTTGCACGTGCAGTTGCTGACGAAGGTAATGAAGTGGAGGTTATTCTACCCAAGTACGACTGCTTGAATTACAACCTGGTACAAGGCATGCATCTGGTGAAGGATTTCTTCTGTGAAAATGTCCAAATCAAAATATGGAGAGGTAAAGTAGAAGGAGTGAATACCACATTCTTAGAACCATGCAATGGTCAATTCTGGGTTGGCAGTATCTACACAGATATGAACCAAGATAGGCACCGATTTGGTCTGTTTTCATCCAGTGCAATCGAATATCTCAAACACCATAGCGGTAGCAGAATCCCTGATATAGTGCACGCTCACGACTGGCAGAGTGCACCATGCTGCTGGCTGGATAGAGGAGGAGCTGCCTCTGCTTTTACTATTCATAATTTGAACTATGGAGCAGATTTGATTGGAGGAGCTATGGGGGCATGCGACGTCGCTACCACAGTGTCTCCCACATATGCTCAGGAAGTGTCTGGCCACCCTGCTATTGCTCCTTATCATGAAAAGTTCTATGGCATCAGGAATGGTATCGATCCTGATATTTGGAATCCTGCTGATGATAAATTCCTCCCCAGAGGGTATACTGTTGATGATATGGTGCAAGGTAAAGCTGCAGCAAAAGCACAACTGAGAGAGAGAATGGGGTTGGTGTCTGCTGACGTTCCTGTTGTCGGTTGTGTGACTCGCCTCACTCATCAAAAGGGCATCCACCTCATTAAACATGCTGCTTGGAGGACACTAGAGAGAGGAGGGCAGTTTGTTTTACTAGGATCAGCACCCGAACCTAAAGTACAGGCAGAATTTGATGCTCTTGCAGCTGATCTTGGACGGCAGTACCCCGACAGAGCTCGACTCTGGTTTGCTTATGACGAGCCCTTGAGTCACCTCATTTATGCTGGTTCAGACATGTTGCTTGTTCCTTCTATGTTTGAACCATGTGGTTTGACCCAGATGATTGCCATGAGATATGGTACCGTCCCTGTGGTCAGAAGGACCGGAGGACTTGCAGATACAGTCATGGACCCTGACCACGATGTAGACAAAGCAGAGGGACTGGGTCTGACTGTGAATGGGTTCTCATTTGATGGTATGGATGCACCAGGAATGGATTACGCTTTAAACAGAGCGCTGAGCTTGTATTTTTCAGAGAGAGGGCAGTGGGTGGAGTTGGCCAAGAATGGAATGGTTACGGATTGGTCTTGGAGTGGGCCTGCATTGGATTATCTGGAACTGTATCATAAGATAACAAGAAAATAATGAGATGGATAAATAGATAGATATGTTGAAGTCTGAATGCTAATAGAAGTAATACACAATTTTATTCAAATCAAATCACTCTATCAGTCTTGACAGTGTCCGACATGAGCTTGTGCATAGCACTCCTCAGCCTATTCAATCCCCTCTGTTGAACAGCAGACACAATGATCACCGGCACTCCATTTGCCACTTTTTCCAACTCTTTTATCACCTTTGCCTTCTTCCTCCGACCCCCTGCATCCTCTGGAAACATATCGATTTTATTTCCTATAACTATCCAGGGCAATTCTAACAATTTTTCAGAATACAGTCCCACTTCCCTCCTCAGCAGCTCCAATTGCTTGGCAGGAGATGCCCCTAATAATCCCTCCTCCTCCTCCTCCTCCTCCTCCTCCTCCTCCTCCTCCT
>Ga0209986_10000731_pt1 | contig 32447 bp, 36 predicted proteins | sample BlataG_FD_183168 | JGI IMG/M metagenome (GOLD analysis project Ga0209986, IMG submission 183168) | Deep subsurface microbial communities from Black Sea to uncover new lineages of life (NeLLi) - Black_00105 metaG (SPAdes) (version 2) | ecosystem: Environmental > Aquatic > Marine > Oceanic >...
CGAGTCCCATCGGATGCATCATGATGATCGGTCTCAGCATACAGGGTCTTGGATCACCCCAAGCCAGAGGGACACTGTAGGTCATGTTGTTGGTGAGGCGGATGGTGCAAGAATTGCCTGGGTTTGAGGCGGAGGGTTGGAGCATTCCATCTAGGCTTGAGGTTGAGGTTGGAATCTGAGCCAGTGGTGCCTGGATGTACGCCAGCAGGGAATTTGTTCGGTTGAACAACAATCAGGGCTGGAGTGGCGGTCAATTCAAGGTTTATGGAGGGCGGGAAACCAGAAAGGAGAATGTCTGCAGCTGTCCCCGGGGAGCCTGAATCAGGATGAGAGAGGGTGTGAAAAGAAGGAGGGTAAAGAAGACAGCTGTCATTGCTCCGGGTGTTTAGTGTTTGTGGGCACTACAATCAGGTGAGGTTTGCCCCTGCTGTAGCAGTACCACATTCCCTACCACTACTGCTAGCATCACTGCCACCATTGCTTGCTTGTACAACAGCAGTGATACCACCGGATACACTAGCTAGAGTAAGAATTGCAACAGCTACATCTGGCCAAGTCATTCCTCTTTTTGTGTGCCAAAACTGCCTAAGAATGGCTGCTCTTCTCATTGCATTTGCCTGCATTGCTCTTTCTTTTATTCTTCTGTTTCTCAGTATTCGTTCTTGAGCTTCTTGTTTCTCTAACTCCCATGCTTCTGCTGCTTCTCGTCTTCTTGGTGGTGGATCTGGTGGGTAGTGGTGTCCTTTCTTGAAGCCACCACTATCATCAGTGTAGCCAGCTTCCTTGTGGAGCTGTGCAGTCATTCTAGTCAACCAGTCGTCGAGATCAGCCTCTGAAGATGGAGAGGAGGAAGGTGTGTTTGGTTGGTACTTGGCTACATTTTGAAGTTCATCATATTGTGCACGTTTATATTTGTCGTTGAGGGTGGCATAAGCTTCTGAGAGCTGTTGAAATTTAGCCTTGGCATTGGGGTCGTCGGGATTACTGTATGATAGGAGGAAGGGCGGGGAGTTGGTGAGGATGTTCGGTTGCTATGCGTGGGATATTCTCTAAAGACAGGCGTGAACTTGAAGTTATGGATATTGCATGTACATGTCTGGATGTATTAATTTTGCTTTCTTCTGGAAAGCAGAGCGAATTTCCTTTTTAGAGGCAGTTGAAGGAATCCCTAGAAGATCGTAATAATCGCCCATATTTGTTGACATATGGGGCGTCTAACGCATATATGTAAAGTCAAACATTCCATAAAACTGTAGCGAAGCACATTGTATTATTGTGTGCTCCGATCTTGCCCATTTTCTGCCTCCAAATTCAATTCTGCTCAAAACGAGCGTGACGTCAAGAAGATGCTGGGAGCTCCAAAAGTTATGAAGTAATCGCATTTGGGGTAAAGGGTCCACAAAACAACAACCATATTTCAGAATCTAAGGCCAGACAGACTAAGTAACGACCACGAGTAGCTTGTTAATCACTCAATTCAGCACAATGCCAGGGCAACAAAATGGCAGTGCGTGCCCCCCTCACGTTTTAGAGGCCATCTATGGAAAGAGTGAAGACAAGAAGGCTGAATACGAGCACTCCTTAAAACGCTGGTGGGCTGAATACGCTGACCGTAAGAATGACGAGACTGACGAGTATGTCGCCAACAGTTTGCTCTACGACAGAAACCACTTGCCCAGAAGTGCACCTGCTCCTGATTGTGTCCAGCAAGAGCTGCAGCAGCAACAGCAACAGCAGGAAGATAAAAATTAATTGTACCCATTATTGATATTATGTAGAGTAGACTGAATGAAATGCTTGTAGGACTAGTCAACATGGAGCAGAGGTCATTTGTCTCTCCCAATCCAATTCTAATTCCTCCAATTCTAGTTTTGTTTGTATTAAAAGTTGATCAGTTATCTATTTGTAATGTATTTGGCAATGGCTGTTTTAGTAAAAAAAGTGGGTAAAACTATCAAGAACTGAACAGAAAAATTGCCTTGCAGTCGGTTGTGAACAGAGATCGTGATAGCCACCAGCCGAGCGTTGCAAAGTCTTCAAATGGACGGAATGGGATAAGATATGCGTTCATTTTCGAGGGGACAAGCTTTAAAAGAAAAAAATAAGAAGTTGATATCATAGCCATAGCATTGCACCTGCAATGACGGGCGTTCTCCTTCAAAAAACAGGATTACAAAGAATGAATCACCTCAACAATGGCTCCTTTGGACACATACACATCTTCAAGGTGCGTCCACACGTCAAATCTACCATCATCATACACGTCACACCTTCTAATCATCTAGCTATCTACAATTGTCAATCACAGGTTGCTCATCGCCCCACATTCACACCGCTCACCACAAGAGCCACATCTAGCAGTAACAACAACAACAACAACGATGATGACGGCGACCTCCTAATAGAACGCCAACTAGCCTCTAAAAAGAGGAAAGATTCCACCAAATCATCTTCGTCCTTCTCCTCCAACACATCAGGCCCTAAAGTCATCACCCCAATTGTAGATCAAGTATACGGCAATGCTCAACAAACACCCGAACAACAAGCAGAAAACGCAGCCGTCTCCTTTCTAGGCCTCTTATTTTTAGTCATCCTAGGTGAGGGTGTCTTCTTAGCAGGTTCTGGCTTCTTCAGTGAAGCGGTAGATCAGTTTGCTGCTGATGTGGTGTATCCTGCATTTTCTCCCACTGTCATTGTGTTTCTGGCGTGTAGTTCTTTGTATGGATTGTGGAAGACTGGCGGTTTGAGTGGCGAAGATGGAGATAAAAAGAATTGATTTTATTACTGTTACTATGGTATTGTAAAGTTGCCATAGCTATATAGATATATACGCGTTAAGTACACAAATGTATATATTTCACATCTACATCTATCTATAGAAGAGTGTTGCTCTTTTTCGATCGCACATCCTTGATTGTTTCGCCTCCTCCTCATCCTTCTGCTGCTGATGCAGTCCTACTACTATTAACAATAGCAAGTCTAAAAATGCCGCTTTCAACATCCAACTGATCAACAGTCACCCTAAATTTCTCCCCTGGCACAGCAGGTCGGTCAAATTTCATAAAACTCTCCAACCCCAACTCTTCCAGCAACACTTTGCCCATCCCAGTCTCTTGTCTGTGCCACACTAGAAATAGAGCCTCCCATGATGCACCAGGGTCTAGTTTGAGTGATTGTTGGAAATACTTGCCCACCCAGAAATTGGTGACTCCTCGTTCTACTTTATTCAGCTCCTGCCCTCTATCTGCTGCAATATCAAGCTCCATGCCCAACAAACTGGGTGTGAGTGGCGGTTGCTCTCCTCGTAACACGGCTTTCAATTGCTTGTGAGCTAGTAAATCGCCATACCTACGAATAGGGGAGGTAACTTGGACATATGCAGGTAGGCCAAGTCCAGCGTGAGGCACAGCAGACCCAGGTAATGTGATGCTTCGTGTCATTCGAGTTCTCAGCAAGGCAGCTCTGCATGGCCCCGGGGGGACCGCTTCCAGCTCCTCTTCTTCAGGTAGTACCGGGGCATTTTGTCCTCTATATGGAAGTGGTACTTGCATTTTCTCTCCCCATATACCAACAGCTTCACCTGCCATGATCATTGCTTCTCCTACTAGAGATCTTGCAGCTGACTGGGACTGTGAGACTGTGGAAATACTAACACTAGTTGTGCTCACTCCTCCTCCCTCTTCTCCTTCTACATCAACAATCATCTCAGGCAGGTTAATCTCCACCGCCCCCTGCTCTCTCCTATACCTCTTCCTCATCTCACTCAGCCTCGCCAGCCGATGCAACTCCCCCTCTTCCTCCTCACTACACTCCACCAACATCTCATCAACATCGTCATAGGTCAGCTTCCTATCTACTCTGATCAGTGTAGGGATAATTGCTATTGATGAATGGTCCAAGCTGCCATCTTTGTTGGCAGTCATGGCCAAGCTCAAGGCGTAGCAGTCTTCCTGTTCTCTCAGACTGAAGGGACCTTCTGCTAGAGAGGCGGGAAACATTCGGATGGGGCCAGTGGGAAGGTAGATCGTTCTTACTCTTTTGGCTGCTTCTCTTTCTAACACTGTTGCTGGAGATGGTTTTTTAGAATTATTATTATTATTATTATTATTATCATCATCTGTGGTACTGCTGCTAAGACTGATACTTGTGTTACCACCGTTACCACTGCCCCCCAGCCATCTAGTTGGATCAGCAATATGCACCCAGCATCTCAACCTACCATCAGGCAGCTGTTCTATACTTAATGCATCATCAATTTCAGTTGTTCCTGCATCATCAATAGTGATAATCCTCTGACACCCTTCCCCTCCGCCTCCTTGTCTGAGATCTTTCCGAATGGCAGCATCTGGATCAGGAGGGGGATTCTTCAGGAGTTCCTCTGCTGCAGCTTCCAGCTCCGGGGAGAAGGTATCATAAATACCAGCAGCAAGGAGAGCCGTCTGAACATGAGGAGGCCAGAATCCAGTAGATTTCAACAAAGTAGTGGCTAATTCTTTGTTAATGGCAGCGCCTTTGGTCACATGTACTGCTTTCTGTACCTTTTTCAGTAGCGCGGAACCTTCAGCTACTGATGGATTGATCCGTCCCATGAGATAATTTTCTAATGCAGTGAATATATGCGCATGAGGACTCACCAGCCAGGCAGCTCTACTCGGCTTTGCAGACACCGCCTCTATTGCTTCAGCCTCCTTCACAGCAGTATCAAAGTCCATCCACCCCTGTTCCTCCAACCTTTTCAACTCAACCTCTCTTCTCAAAATTTTAACCTCATCTTCACTTCTCCGCTGCCATTGCAGGCTGGGTATTCTGCCTGTTGTTTTGAAGTACATTCTGCCTTGATCGTCAGCCAGCAACGTATAGGCGGCAACGCAGGCGACTGTGTCTCGTCTGTTGTACAGGAGATCTGCCATATCGGGGAGGGAAATTTCATCTGATGGTTCGGAAACTTCCCAAGCTAGGGTGACTAGAGAGGGGTCTAGGAGAGGATGGGATTCTGATAAAATTTGCTGGATGGTTTCAGAAGAGGAAGAAGAGGAATATGACGAGGGAGGGAAGACACAATCAAGCTTAGATAAATGACGGACAAGTGACTGGGCATTTTGGTCTTTTATTGAGTACGTTGACGGTTTATTCCCTGGAGCTGGACCTGTGATGACGCCTATGAGCGGCTCTGCAAGGTTGTTTTTTAAGGCGACAAGAGTACCGGGTGATAATGTTGTTGTTGCCGGGTCTGTTGATGTAGATGCTGCTGCAGTACCTGGTGATGCATTGGTATAGAATTGTGATGTTTTATTTCTACAACTACTATGGGATGGATCCCGGGTCGCCCAGGAATGCATCTGCTCGCCTCCATTAGTCCGAGAAGAAGAAGAAGAAGCGTGAATGTGGTGCCGTCGGTGAGGAAGAGGGCGTTGATCGGAGAGATGCACACTGGTGCCTGAAAATTGTGTTGATATTCCCAGTTGTTTCATGGTACAAAGCGATCTTATAATGCCTATGTTTGAGGAGATACAGCTGCTCAAAGATGTAGATGACCTTAGGCGTGCGATTGTTCTTTTCAGAAGATGGGATGATATTTCTTGCATTGTCGGCCTTAACGGGCCAATTTTGAAATGGTCTGCGTATGATGAGACATTTGTAGGAATTGTATATTTATTTTGATTTTGCATGGCTTGTGCAAGTCTGTCAATTGAAATTGAGGCCTCACCAACCCAACGTTTCCCCTCCAACCTCGATGGCTGTCTGAATCTTGGATCATCAAGGACTCCATAAATGTAATTTCTTAAACCCATAATGGTGTTCTTACCAACTAGATGCATTTATTTGAAGTGGCTGTGGGGAGGTTGATTATACTCTTACAAAGACTGTTGCAAGTAAGACCTTCTTTCTCTCAGTGCCTGGCTGTGAAGAGGAAAACGGAGAGAGAGGCAGGAAAGGAGGCTGGCTCTGGAAAAGGCTTCAAGTAGGCGCTATTCGTCAATATCAGCACTCTTTCTAATTGTTTCAAACGTTTGGAGGAGCATTAGAATACATAAAAATGGTAAGTCTCATTTCAAACGTGTAGCCGACAATGGCTCTCACTCTGATGATGTCCTGTTGATTCTATCTATGCTTCCGTCGTTACCCATATTTTTTTCATATTTGGAGCATCTACTTCAAACAGGAGGCGCATAACGCGCCTTAGCGCCATCACAGACTCATCGCCGGCATCCCTAACATCATCGACCACTCCCACTCCCACTCTCACTCCACGTCCTCTTCCCTTTTCTCTCTCCCACAGCCAAAGCGTATTGAAGAAATCAAGGAGTTTCTCCTCACCGCAAGAAGGAAGGATGCTCGCTCAGTCAAGATCATGAAGACTGGCGATGTTACTAAGTTCAAGGTTAGATGCAGCCGTTATCTATACACTCTATGTGTAGCAGATGCTGACAAGGCTGAGAAGCTTAAGCAGTCCTTGCCACCAGGACTCACTGTTTTGACGGTTGGAAAGATATAAATAAATAAATACAAAATATAGGAGTGTGTAACCACCCCAAAGAAGAAATTCTAATTATTACAGATATATAATCAGACATATTTACACTAGGGGGGAGAGAGAAGTATCTGAATCAGGAGGTGTCTTCTCTCCCTCTTCTTCCTTTGTCCAAATCATTCTTCTTTCTTAGAAAAATAGTCACAAACCTTTACATTGATAGTCAAAATTGTATCAAAACTGAAGAGAGACAAAGAATAGTACTGATTGCCTCATAACACATACAGAGAGCAGTGTGTGAAGAACCAACAACATCTCTCTTCTTTCCATATATTCTGTACGAATATAGTGTATTCAATTGGAAAGAAGGGAGAACATTTCCACCAACTGATTCTTATCTGCACCTGTAAAACTAGTTTTAGACCCATGTTTGATGCCAACAAAGGTAGGTACAGCAGTCACATTGTTGTCAGCTACTATAGGAAGAACCTCAGGGAGGTCGATGTTCACTTTGAAGACTTTGACGGTGGGGTTTGATTGTGCCATTTGCTCGAGTATGGGTTTGATTTGTCTGCATGGGCCACACCAAGCCGCTGTGAATTGTAGAATGGCAGGCTTTGAATCTGACAGAATTTTACGGTACTCTTCTTCCGAAGAGAGTTCTTTGAGCGGATTCAACTCAGCAGAGAAATGTCGCGAATAGAAGAAGAGTCTACAGGTAGGGAGTAATCCCTGTGCTCTTCTTGAACTTGCAAGTGCCATGTCGAGATTTTGAAACTATCAAGGTTCACTATGGTTCATAGGAGGGACTCCCAACTTTTCTTGTTGGTTTCCTGTTTCCTCATGAGAGCAACGTTGCGAACTCATCTTGGGGACAGGTGATATGGGGAAGGTTCTGGAGTAAGTCTTAATTCCAATTCATAGGTTTACAAGCATTAATAAGGAACAATATAGTAATGATTTCACACGCATACAGCTAGATTTAGTCCTCAATGTCACCCTCAAACATGGTCACAGACCCTGATCTTATGGGTATAGGTCAGCATTGCAGCCACTCTGACTGCCAGCAACTAGATTTCTTACCTTTCAAGTGCAATGGCTGCCAGCTTATGTTCTGCCTCGACCATAGGCGACCGGAACACCATAACTGCAAAAACCCATCCTCCGCTTCTTCTGGTGGAGACGTTCTTGTCTGTCCCATCTGTGCTGCTGGAGTGAAGCTCAACCCTAATGAAGACCCCAACATCACTTATGAAAGGCATTCCAGAACAGAATGTGACCCATCCAACTATAATAGAGTACATAAAAAGACTAAATGCCCTGTCCCTCATTGCAGAGAAAGACTCACAACCATCAATCAATTCACGTGCAAAGACTGTAAGATGACTGTATGCTTGAAACACAGACTGGCTATGGATCACCACTGTGCTGGACCACCAGCTTCATTGGATTCTTCAAGAACAGCAGCTGCTGCAGCAGCAGCTGAGCGTGTTAGACAGACATTCAAATGTATCTTCAGCAACAGTAGTGGTAGTAGTAGTAGAGGACGGCAGCAACCTAGCACAACAACTACTGCTGCTCCCAAGAATAAGAATGCTACCACTGCTAGAGTAAAACAGCCTACAACAAAGTCAAGTAAATCATCATCCATTAGTGACCAATTTATAGCATACAGAAATAGATACAACAAGAATAATAACAATGTACCATCATCATCATCATCATCATTGCCAGAAGCGTGCCCCCAATGCTCATCTAGATTTGCTTCCATTCAAGAGCTCATTGATCATGCATCTTCAGTACACACCAATGGATGGTCAAGCGGAGCTCTCAGTCCCAGTCAGCAAGGAAGGGGGGGAGGAGGAGGAGGGACTGATATTTGTCCTCATTGTGGTGCTGGATTCCTGGATGCAGTTGCTCTAGTCAATCATGTAGAGAAGGCACACGCATCTATTCTATCTAATGCCAAGGAATGTATATTATCTTAAAAACATTGATGATTTACCTGTGTAATATCAGTTTAGCAGTGCCACGGGTCAACAACACTAGTATATATATATGTGGGCTATGCCACTCTGAGATAATGCCATAGAAGTAGATGAGCTTCATTGAAGCTGTTACTACTGTCGAGATGTAGGTGTCGTTCTACATGGAGTTGATCACATCTCCTTGTTTGATCATGCAGCAGCACTTCTCTGTACCCCAAATTCCTTGTTTACATGTATACACCCAAAGGCACTCCAGGTACACATATTTTCAATCCATCCAGGTTGCCGGTGCTCGCAGGTTGATATATCTGACAGGCAAGGGGAAATGGGAGGTGGCGCTGGGCTAGTATGGCACTTGCCCTCAGACAGTTGGCGATGGTGTCATAGCTGCTGCACCCTTAGAGTGCGTCAATGGGTTAATAGTTGAAGCTGCAGCCAGATGAGCACGCTGAATACGCAACTGCGACGCTTCCATATATGATCTATCTATGCTATATAGCGCTATGATACTAGCACTATTAATCATGTGAGATCATGGATTAATAGTACTATGATCCCCCGGGATGATGCGGGAGGGATTGTCGCAGTTATAAGTAGCTACTTATACAATCACTGATCAGGACGATCCACTCTGGAGGGAGAGAGACACTATGAAAATGAAATCCTGCATCCAGTCTGCATCCAGCCTGCAGAAGGTTAACATGCAGAGGTTTGTGCAGGCATCAGGTACAAGCGATGCAGGCCCAATGCAGGGTCAATGCAGAGTCTGCATTCAACCTGCAGAGCTACTACTAAATAGAAAGAAATAGGCTTTACAATCAATTATAACTAGCATGTGTGATGTGGTATGTACTTAATTAGCCTCACTGGTGTGGAATATTAAGATGAGATCTCTAGAGCACGGGCTGTTGAGCCAAAGGGCACTTGCAAGTGTGGCCTTGTGTACACATGTGGCATAGAGGGTTGCAACTGATTGGTTGCCGCATGGACCCTAGGGCAATATATAAAATTAAAAGAACGCTTGCGTCTCAATATCTATCGTGATAACTTCTTGTACCTATAGATAACTGCAATATTGCTCTATGATTAAGGAAATGGAGGTACCCAAACTCAAGATATCGCCATCACACATTGAAACCACTTTTGAAGGAAAACCCCACCTCAAGCGATATGCCTCCCGACTGCAGGCCATTGACAAGGACCAAAACGGCGAGGTGGACCTTGCCGAGCTGTGTGAGGTGCTGGAGGAGCTGGAGACCAGCCAACGGAACAGACGCCTTCTGAAGTGGGTGGCCATCGTCACCGCACTCTTCTCCCTGCTCACCATTGCTGCCATTGTGGGCCTGACCTATGCAGTGGTGGACCTGTCCAAGGACACGTCTGTGTCCAACAATGTCCTGGTGTCAAGGGATGGTGGCAATACGCTGGCAACTGCAAAGGTCCTGGAGTCTGTGCCACTGGGCGCTCTGGTGAATGCAAGCCCTCAGCAACTGGTGGACTTGGGGAGCGTCATCCTCCCGATGGATAACAGCAACGTCACCCAGATCCTCCACATCAGCGACTTGGAGCTGAACCCTGGTGTCAGTCTTACCCTGACCAGTCCATCTGGTAAGACCGTCATCATTTTCCCTGATGGCAGCATCAGCGACGTGAACGCAACCGCCCCCGAGGGAGGAGGCAGCCGCCGTCGCTTGCTTTTTGGACATCCCCCTGGATCCATCCCAAGCGGAGGATCAGCCAATATGAGCCCCAATTATGTCATTATGTCAGGGGGCTTTCGGAGGAACCTTGTTTGTTCAGATAGCGATTCAGTCGTTCTGCCAGCCGGAAGCACTCCACTTCAAAGAAAGAGAGGAACTTATTTCATGGGTCTAGCCAGGTTTTTGGCTGAGAGCGGAAAGACCTGGACATGTCCCAGTGAACAGATGCACTATCAATGGGTGTTCCCTGAAAATCAGTATGTGACAATTGCTATTCAAGGTGGCTCCGGGACAGGTAAAATTCTAGGAACAAGATATAATTACTTAAACCCTAAGGACAACAAGTTTATATTTGAAATTCGAAGGAGTCCTGCAGACGGGTTTATGAAAGTGTTAGATCTTGAGGGAGAATTTGTCTGTAGGCATACCCCCTGTACATTGTCATATGAGGTCACCAGAGACAAACCGCTCCAAATACGCCCCAACACTGCTAACTATGGGAGTGGCAAGAGGCCCGTTCACATGGTCGGTTGGTCGGATAGACAGGCAGACTTGGTCTTTGGGTTGGAGATGAATGTTCAGACAGATGATCCTTTCACCGTGTCATACCCTGCAATTCGTGTTCAAAAGTGCTGTTTTACATGAGGTCACTTTTAATTTGTTGCTTAGCAGGTTTTGCCTCTCTGCTGCTGCTCCTTCTATTCGCACTTTCTACGTTTGGTCCAAAGACACCTCCGTCAACAACAATGTGCTTGTGGAAAAGGACACTGAGAGCCCCATTGCAACAAGGAACTTTTACTTCCATTCTGAAAATGGGTAGGTACTAATATGATATTACTATTCCATTCTTTCAAGTCTCTAGAAGTCTTCCATATTGATCAAAGCACTGTCGTCCCAACTCTTACCCTTGGTGTCCCTTATTTTTCTATTTTTACTGGGTAGACAGCACTGGAAAAGGACAACCCCAAAGGTTGATCATCATCCATTGCAATAATAATAATAATAATAATAATAATAATAATAATAATAATAATAGCATTACTATTATTATTCGTATACCACTATTACTTCTGTTCCAATTTTCCAAGTTTACTACTATTCCATTTTTCCAAATCTCTCTCTAGAACTTCTTCCCTTATTTTGTGTATGTGCTGAATGAAAACATACAATGAAATAATAGTTGATCGTGATAACGACTACCTTGCTACAACACATTTCTTCTGCCTTACTACTATACATACATGTATCCCTTCTTTTAAGACCAAATGACAAAAGGCTCTTCATCCAAAGGCACTCCAGGTACACATATTTTCAATCCATCCGGGTCGCCGGTGCTAGACCCTGCCACATAGAGCTGCCCATGTGTAAACACAGGCTGAAGTAAGTACACTCCTATTGTATTCAATGTCTGACCTTTTGACTTGTTGATTGGGTAATTAGGTGTGGTTTATAAATATAATATGAAATATATATCCAAGATCTACCTATGTGCATCTTTCCAGTGCAGGAAGTAGTACTCCACTACATTCCCCAAAACCTATTCTGTACCCTCCCCCCTGAGAATCATTGTCGCCATTCTTCTTCTCACAATATCCAGTCAACACCAGGCAATCACCATCCTCTAAAAACGTCCTCTCTCCTCCCTCTCCTCCATCACCATCACCATCTAATGGTATACCTCTACTTCCAGCCCAACTCAACTCCAACATACATCCCTGCCCCTTATCCCCAGCAATGCTGACTGTACCAGTAGCAATCATGTCTCCAGGCATCATGGGACATCCTCCACTGGTGTGATGAGTAATCATTTGAGGTAGAGTCCAGTATAGATCTTTGAGGTTGGTCCTCGTCAACACTGTTCCTTTGGGTGTATTCTTATCACCACTACAAGTATCAGTAGCAGTAGAGGAGGGAAAGAGAGTGGCAGTGAGGTTGATATCATAATTATACCTCTTACTACTATTACTATAATGTTCTTCAGAGAGGTATGGAAGCGGAGGGGGGTCTTGAATGGGAGCAGGATACTGGAAAGGCTCCAATGCAAAGGGTGTGACTATCCAAGGAGATATAGAAGTGGCCCAGTTTTTAGAATTAAATGGTCCCAGAGGGGTGGACTCCCATCTTTGGATGTCTCTAGCACTCCAGTCATTCATGAGCACCAGTCCAAAGATGTGGTCTGTGGCTTGGGGTAATGGGATGGGGTCGCCTTGGGGATTGGGGGTCCCTCCAATGAAGCAGCCTACTTCCAATTCATAGTCTATCACCGCACTTGGTTGAAACACTGGTGATGGTTGTGATGGTGTACCGCTACTAGGAGTGGTACTAGGAGTGATGACTTGGCCCCATGGTCGTCTGACGTTGGTGCCAGAAACTACTATAGAAGAAGCTCTGCCATGATAGCCAACAGGTAGATGAAGCCAGTTGGGATTGAGTGCATTGTCTTTGCCTCTAAACATGAGTCCACAGTTGGTGGCGTGTTCTTTAGAGCAGAAAAAGTCTGTGTAATTGCCAATGTCAGCGGGGAGGTGCATAATGGCGTCAGACATACTGAAGAGGCATTTGGAGGTGAGCGATGGGTTGTCTATGAATGGGGAGTGGTGTGCGGAGAGGAGATGGGTGATAATGAGGCGAGCTTCAAGCCAGGCGGGCTTTCCGAGAGACATGAAAGCGTTGAGGGTGGAGTGATGGTGAGAGAAGCAGTCGGTGGTGGGGGAGAAGTGGGTGGTATAGGAAAAGAGGCCTGCATCTGTTGTGGCTCTTAAATCGAGGATCTTATCGCCTATTGCGACACCAGGTCGTGGAGAAGGGTCGGATTTGGTGCTGAATACGCCATATGGAAGATTTTGGATCGGAAAATGGGAGAGTGGATCGATATCGAAGAAGCATTGGGGTTCCATGATGTATATTTGATACGATGAAAAGTAGGTGGATACATAGAAGTGTTAACACGGTGGGAGAATGCTTGTGGAGATGGATTTTTATTTCCTGCCTTGAGAAATGGAGCCAGAAATGTTGCCTCGTAAATTGGGCAAACAACAGCTGCCATAAATAACCATAATCCCCCACCACTTACCAACTGAACCATACTTTAAACACCTGATAAATACACAACAGAGCACGCAACACGGTTAAAACTAACCCACACAGAATAACAGAGTCAACATAATGTTGACCAGACAAAGATGTTTGCTGTTGGCTTCTTTGTTAAGCCTCGCCATCCTCGTGAATTCCACTTCTATCAATCTACAAGAATTCCAACAGAAGTCTAGAGAAATGTTCTACTCTGCTTTCAGCCCTTATAAGAAGTTTGCTCTCGGTGCAGATGCAATTTCTCCCAACGCCTGCACCAGAGCTCCTCCTTCTGCTCAGGACAGCGACATCGCTGTGTCCCTATTCCACTCTCTGGACTCTCTGATCATCTTCAACGACAAACCCGCATTTGATGAAGCCATAGATTATATCATATCTCACAAAGACACAATCTTTGACAAGGATATCGTTGTAGATGTTATGTCAACCACACACAACGTCTTGTCGCCGATCCTGTCGGCACATCAGATGTTGAAACACGGCTCCTCATCATCGTCATCAGCTACAAATAAGAGTAGAGCAGATAATATGCTCAGATTAGCAGTGGATCTTGCAGATAGGCTTATGTTCGCATTTAATACACCCACAAAATTACCACTGGAAAGTGTCAATTTGCGTAGCACACGAACCACTGCTCCTTCTGCACCCAATGCTGATAACTATGATGAGGATGAGGATGTCACCTGCACAGCCTGCGCTGGCTCCTTGCTCCCTGAAATGACATTGTTGTCCTCCCTCACAGGCAACATGACCTACAAGGAGACAGCTCTCTATGCCACTCAATATGTCTACGACAATAGAAGTGACAAGAACCTCCTGGGCTCCTCTCTCTCCGTCACCAACGGGACTTGGGTGGACACCACTGCCACTGTTGGTGACTCTTCTGCTGCCTACTATGAATCCCTCCTCTCCACCTACCTCCTCACCGGCAACCCCCACTTCCTCGCCATGTATGCCACCCTATCCTCAGCTGCTTCCCAGGAGCTTCTCATCAACATTGGTGAATTGCAATGGATGGCCGATCTCGATAGCAATACGGGGGCACTCATCAGTTCCAACATCCAAGCATCCACAGCTTCCTGGCCCGGTCTATTAGCCCTCGTTGGCCTCAAACAGCAGTCAAATGCGTTATTGAAAAATTACGTCAAATCTTGGCACAGATTTGGCTGGCTTCCAGAGCAGTATGATCTAGAGCTGGAGAACATTCCCCCCAGTCATGATAGGTATCAATTGAAAGGAACACTCCCTTTGAGCACCCTCAGAGTGTCTAGCCTTGAGAATACTACTGACGCTGATTCTTATGAAGGTTTTCTGGAGGTAGGGGCTGAGGTACTGACCAGGGTCAATCTAACAAAACTACAATGTGGATACGGAGGTGTTGTATCAGTGAGCCTAGGAACGCTTGAAGATTACCAGCCTCCGTATATACTGAGTCAGACTGCTAAATGGCTGTACGTCTTGTTTTCTAAAGCTGGATCTGCTTTGTCAAACTCTATTGTTGTCAGTCCTGGCGGACATGCCATGCTTCCACTGCCTACTGCTACTGGTGATATGACGATGATGGTAGGAAATAAAGAGGAGGGGAAAATGACTATTGATGGTCATATTGGTGCATGTTCTATTGTCCTTGATGATGCTACTAAAACAGCAACCTATGACAAATCCAATTGCAATGATGCCACTAGTGGTACGATTACAACTACTACTATCAGTTTAGAGGCTGAAGTCAAAATGTCACCAGTGGATGAGATGGTGGCTTTACAATGCCAACCTCTCTGTACTGGGACTGGTAAGAGCAACGATGGTGATGTTATTCTAAAGGATGCTTGTCCTTTATTAATGGACATACTCAACCATCAACCTACAGTTGATAGTAGTACAGTGAGAGGTAGGAGATGCATTGCTTGTCAAGTCATGGTCAGGGCAACTCTTGTTGAAAAGGAACTCGCTGGTCTTGCTACCTCTTAACCATGATTAATATGTATGTATATAGGTACTGAAAAATGTACCGTTTCCGTTTTTTTTATTTTTTTTTTATTTTTTTACTTTTACTTCTAGTTACTACCATCCGTCAAAATGTTAAATATCGGCACAAATACATCATCTAAACTAAATAATCCTATTCCTTACTTCTTCTAATTTCTTCAACACTTCCCCTGGCGTTCTTTCCAACTCGCCAGCCAACGCCCTTGCTCTCTTATCCGACAACATCACATACTGTTCACACAAATCCCCATCCAGTACATCTCTCACGGGGAAGTACGCTGATCTGAATGCTTGGTGATCTCTCCCCAGGAGGGGTGGTCCTTCTGCCCGCATGTGCATTTCTAGGTGTTGGAAAAAATCGGCATCTTCCCTGCTGGTGAGTGGGACGAGGGTACCGATGGTACCGTGAATGGTCCCATAAAGGACTACTTCCCTACCCCCAGGTTGGAGGACGCACTTTTCTAGTGCCGTTACCATTTCACCCAGGTGGAAGTTACACTCTGCTCCCAGTCTTAATGGAGCACTGCCAAGTCTAGCAGCACCACTAGCTCCCTTCTCAGCAAATTTTCCACCGGTAGGATCAGATGTCAATACTGCTGAAGCTTCTTCTGGTAAGCGTACCACTGCAATATTACCAAACCTATCCGCTCCAACCATTGTATTGGGGTCTAGATTCAGAGCAGCAGTGAGGTGCCTTGGAACAGTGTCGTCGGCATAACAGAAGAAGGTGTTGTCTGCTGACCTGTATTTGAAGAAGAAGAACGATTCTTGTCCATCTCCCACATACACCCTACTACCAAGCACATCTAGAGTGGCAATTCTGGATGGAACTCTCTTATATTCACACTTCCTCAGTAATCTCAATTTACCTAGATCAAACAACTTGAGCGTATCGCCAATGCCTGCTAGCAACCGCCCTTTGAACGCAATCAAAGCACCAGGTACATCGTCCACTGCAGTTTTGTGCAGAAGACTCATCTTCTTTCCATTTGCAGTAAACTGATACAGCCTTATAAACCCACCTAGGCACGATTTTGGGTAAAAACTCAAAGACTGTGCTGTTCCTACTGCTAGGAGAGTACCTAGGTGAGGAGCAGAGTCAAATGAGACGGTGGTAATGCATAGTGCACCTTCATTGTTATCCATTTCAATGCAATGTGTGGTGGTGAGGGTTGATGGGTCGACTATCCTTATACATGAAGCCCAGGCACCTGGCTCTCCTACTGGTGAGCCTAGTCGTTCTACATGCTCTCCCAACAATTCATCCTCTTCTGGACCTTTTAATGATGATGATGGTGCTTCTGCTCCGTCTTCTTCCATTCCATCTACACCTCCATCACCATTACCATGATCATTACCATTACCTTCTCCTCCCTCCCTTTCTTGTTCTTGCTGCTTCATTAAACCCTGCAGATCTTGTCTCTCCACCAATGGAATAGCCTGCACATCAGCCTCAGCCACCAGTAAAGTCTCAAATTCAGGATGTATTGCCATCTTTCTGGGAGTATACCTCAACCTCATTACTTTCTGGTTGAAAAACTCCCCTACTCTCTCCAGACTCAACACCCTCAAACTATTCCGGGCCACAGCCACAAACCCCTCATGGCACTGCTCACTGGAGAAGGAGGCAGCAGAATCAAGCGCATCGTAGCTGAAAGGGGTGAGAATGTATTTCCCCCCTTCGGAGTAGCCAAGCCAAGGTCGGGAGGAGAGAGCCAGCATGGCTCTGCATCCTCTGACTGTGCAGGCTACAAGTTTAGGAGATCTGGTGCCCAGGAAGCGTTGACGGGTGTCACTGAGGGTTCCTAAGACCATGTCTACTTCTGTTCTTAATAAAATACCATTGGACAGGCCCACTTGTAGGAAGAGTGCTCCTACACCACTAGTTGTAGTAGTATTGCCAGCATCTTGTTGCGCACCTCTGACGCCACCCTCTAGTAACAACAAGCTATCTGGAGTAGCTGCTACCGCTTGAGTACTCAGCGTGCTCAGTGTATCAGCAGGGTCTAAGCTCAATATACGAACAGTACCATCATGCAGTCCTACAGCAAGGAACCTAAATCTTTGTCGTCCTTCGGGGACGGTACCAATATCTACAGAGGCCACTTCTGACCCCAAATCCTTCTTCTCCACCTCCACCAGCAGTCCTTGCATATTCAACTCAAAGTAGATGAGTTCACCTCCACCCAGGGCAAGAGCCACTTGTCTTGCATTGCATGCTACTGTACTAATAGCCCTTTTCCCTGGAACCTTCCACTCTTGAACTCTTCCGTCTGGCCTGATATGACGTAATCCTCCCCTTGTCACTTGAAGCAAAGAGTCATCTGCCAGCAATTGAGCAGTAAGGGTGGACGTATCAGTGTCAAACCCACTGTCTGTCACTTCTTGTACTGTTTCTCCTACTGACAGTACCAGTGTTGCATTCGCAAATGATACTATTATATAACCATCATAGATATCAGTATTGCCTTTCTTTAATGACCATATGCCTATTGGGGCCCCTGGTAAGGTGGACACTGCTATTTCACTCACTGCAACTCCTGCTCTTAGCATACGCAGCGTACTTCTTGCTCCTCTTCCACATGTAGCATATATTTGAGGAACTTCCTCTCCCAGGAGATTAGCAACCTTCATATCTATTAGTGGCCCTAGATTGCCAACTTTATCAATCATTTCCAAGTTTTTCAATTCTCTCGGGTCGAAAAACACTGGTGGTATGCATTCACTTCTACTTCCACCACCACCACCACCACCATCTTCTCTAGTAGTAGCTGCCATTATCGCAGATGAAGTTTCAACCGAATTATCATCATCTCCCAGACTTTGAAAAGCATACAATCCATGATCCCCTGCCTCAGACCCAGCAAAGAGGAAACCCTTTCTCATCACACATAATGATGTAGCGGGGGGAATGGTATCAAAGTACTTGCATTTCAGTTCAGTAACTGTCTCCCCTGAATATTCCATCGTCACTTTGTACAAGTCTCCGTATTCACTTTGGATCAACATGAAGAAGAGATTCTTCTGTTTATGAGTAGCTGCTGCAGTTATGAGGACTGTTTTAGCAGCAGGGAGGCTGTGCCTTCTAGGTACTATTGTTCTAACTTCTTGCTGGTCTTCTGCATGCCAGATGATGTAGTTTTCAGCGCAAATGAGCACTCCACCCGGGCCGTCACCTCCCCCGGGGACCGCCAGCAACATGTTGGAGCCCCTGTCTATTGGTTGAGAATATCTTTTGACGACGTGATTTAGGCCGAGGTCTAGTTCATACAGTGTTAGGTGCTTTTCAGCTTCTTGGATAGCTTCTCCAGTTGGATCTTCATCAGTTTCAGTGTAGTTTAACTCTATAGCAGCAAACATGGGATTGTCAAAACCGACATCTAGTGCTGTGATGGCAAAGCAAATGGTGTTATTTTTGTGTGCTTCTAGTGGTGATGATATTGTCAGACGGGCTTCGGCATCTCTATTAAGCACATACACAAATTTTTGCTTCTCTATTGCTCCTATGAGACAGGCGCGTCCTTTGGGATCTGCAGCCAAATATTGACCTGGTACAATCCGCCTGACACCGCTCCTGCCGAATGTTTCCTGATGGAGCTTTAAAAAGGTGCCTTTGTCCTTGCTATACTGAAGAATAACAACCCTGCCAGAGTCTGATGCTGCGATGACATAATCTTGCTGACTGCCTGGGAAACGGAAGGGCTGCAGGGCTCGGATGATGCCAAAGACGTCGGTGGAAAATACGACTTGGAGTCTGCCTGCCTCGTCGGGGCGGAGGAGTTCTAAAACTCTGCCGCGAGATACTACGATTTCTTGCACTTTAGGGGCAGAGAAGTTGCCATATATTGCACACTGCAGATGTGAGCGGGAGGGGAAGGTGTTCAGAGTAAAACAAAAGGGGAATTATGGATGGCGAAGATATGAGAGACCTGATCGTTCACAGTTGCAAATTACAGTAATGACACAATACGTACCGTCACTGCAGATGATTTACTTAGTGTCAGATTGTACAGATACATTTTGATTGGTCTGTCTTCTCTATGAAATCAAAAATGGTCGAAGATGCAATCTTAAAACTTGTGAGGAAATATGAATATATTAAAGCTAGGGTGTGTATCTGAGACCATTGAAACCTGATGATTGGAATTGATCTTGAAACGGTGCCTCTTCTTGCATAAAATCAGGCAATTTGTGCACTAGAGACCGCCGTCGCCGACTGTGAGGGTAATTTGAAGCTACCTTTAGATGAACACAGGGGGACTATCTTTCTGGTATCCACCCTTCACATTGAGGAGATGGTGACGGGCCATAGCCTGCAATACATGATGGTGGCAACTGTTCACTTGCAGTCTTTGGATTGGTAACGGCCGTGCATTCCTATCATCATCGAGCTGGGAAAACGGACTCGGCCGTTCCCCTTCATGTGCACATAAAGATGGCTTAAATTGGGGTGTATACCTCGCCAATTAAAAATTTAGAGAAAGTTGCATAATATCTAGTACGTAAACTATTTATTCATCAAATCCAACCTAAAGTTTTCCCAGCAAGTTTGGTATCTTCTAGCATCTCAAAGATTTATTCATGATGAGGCGCTTCCTCACCTTTAGCAGAAGACTTACCACCAATTCAACATTGGAAGGTCTAATATTATCCAGAGAAGGCACTCAACAACTCTCATCTATCTCACGAACGCTCTGCACATCTTCCAACGTCCTCCAATTTCCACACTACTGTTCCCCCAACCAAGGCCACCTCAACTCCTACCACCCATCTCTACTCCACCCCAATAGATCGATACCAGTAGCAGGTGTGTATACATCTAGTATATCTTACAAGAATGACGCATCTTCAGAAGAAAATGCAAAAGATGAGAATGGTCAAGCATCAGCAAGTTCAGCAGATAGCAACCAAGAGCAAGTAGAAGCAGAGGAGGAGGAGGAAGATGCCCGAGATGCAGACCAGCTGAAAGTTGCCTTATCTAAATCTATAGAAGACCTAACCAAAGAAAAGAAAACTGCAGCTGACCTAAAAGAAAAACTCGTCAGAACCCTTGCCGACATGGAAAACCTCCGAGAACGAACCGCCAGAGCCACCAATGAAGCCAAACAATTCGCCATCTCCAGCTTTGTCAAGAGCATTGTCGACGTAGCTGACAACTTAGAAAGAGCAGCCGGTAGTGTTCCTGACCTAGAGGATCCCTCCGTCATTGCAGAGCTTGACAAAGACAGAGCCATCACCCTGCTCAAAAGCTTCCATCAGGGCGTCATGATGACGGATGATATCCTAATGAAGCTGTTGGGCAAAGAAGGAGTTACAAGATATGATCCAGTGGGGGATGTATTTGATCCTAATTTGCATAATGCTTTGTTCCAGGTTCCGGATGGTACCAAGGAACCAGGGACAATTGCAGTGGTTATAAAAAAGGGGTACATGCTGCATGATAGGCCTGTCAGGGCGGCAGAGGTTGGTGTTGTTGCCCAGAGTAGTGAGTAAGTATATTTGAAGTTTAAATGAAACTGTAACACGACTATTTTTCTAGATAGCAATAGATAACATTAAATAGACATTTCTTATAATATAAATCAATCAATCCTGTTTCTCTTGTGGTTTTTTTTCCTTCTCCAGAAGGAAGAAGAGAGCAGAAATCAGTCTTCCTACTAATGGAGCAATGACAACAAATGCCAAGAGAGCCAGTGCTGCTACAACAGCAGGTGAATCACTGCTACTTAATATAGGAATATTTGCCTGTTTTATTTTATCAAATAATAATGATATAGTTTCAGATACAATGTTGAAGGGAGGGGGGACCTCCTTTTGAAAGGCCAGTGGAGGGGTGGCGGCGAATTGGATCAGATCGTCTTCGGTGGCAATGGTGGCAATGGTGGCTGGAAGTCTGTACATTTTCTTATCTTTAAGGAGGATGAAGGCTGGTGTTTTGGTGATATGGAATCTAGCAGCGAGAGAAGGGGATGCTGTGGTATCCACAGAGGCTGAAAGGATGTTGGAGTTGAGGAGATGACTTGCAGCGGTGAGGAACGCTTGGCGTTGCTTATTGCACTGATGGGAGTGCTTGGTGCAGAATCGGATCAGCCACACCCCTGTGGTCTGGCCTGTGCTTGCTTGAGTGTCATGCTCAAAAGTCTTCTCGTCTAGCCTATGTATTGTGGAGGGAAATTGGCTGGCAGAGGACAGTGGAATCAAGGTGATGATCCAGAGCAGGAATACATTTATAAAGCCGATCCGTCTAGACATTGTTACAGCTATTATGATTGAGTATCCTTGAAAGTGAGGATGTTTAAGTTTGCAGCTGCCTTTTTCTCAAAAGCATTGGAAGTTCATAACCAATTAGGGGGAGATTGGGTTTCTAGCACAATATTCGAAAAATAAAAATAAAAATCACAACATATAATTGCGCAGATGTCATATGGATCACACTGAGACGGTGGAATAGTGCATCCTATCATTGTTTTCTGGTAAATCTCAATCTCAAAGCAAATCAAGAGATGCCACCAAAGCAGGGCAATGACGCTGGTAAAGCGCCTACTTGCCAGCCGATCAACCCATTACTTGTAGGAGGTCAGCAGGGAATCCCAGTTCAGAACCTGCCACCGGCAGTCTACCAACAAATGGTCGCTCAGACCCAACTAGGAATCCTTCAACAAAAACAACAGCAGGCAGCAGCAGCTCAGCAAATTGCAGTTGCCCCCATCCCCACCAACCCAGCCACTGTCATCACACAATCCATAGCAACAGCAGTTAACCCCGGCCCACCCAAAAAGTCCCAAGACAAAAGACACCACCACCAAGCACCGCCAGCACCACCCTCTTCCAACGCCGCCCCCTCCTCCAAGAAGCGCAAAGCAGCAGACATCCGCCTTGACGCCCTCTCCCCATTCCTCATCCCAGAATCCCCTCTCTTCAATCAAGTGTTAGCCACAGAGAAGAGAATAGACACTCTCATCAAGAATAAGCAGCTTGAAATAGCGGAAATGGCTTCTTCTTTCAGGAGCGGTGAACCGGGTACCATCGCAGCAATGGCATCTTTGAAAAAACGTCTCCGTATGTATATCTTCCATACAAGACGAAATACTGCTACCACTGGTAACAATAGTAATAGCAATAGTACACGCTATGAACAAGAGCCAGAAAGCTTCTCTCTGCATATTCAGGGGAGATTGTTAGATGGAGAAGGTCCTCACCCCCCTAGCAGTACTGGAAAAAATGATACACCTCGTCAACCATTTTCCCACTATATTAAGAGCATCAAAATAGAGCTCTATAATAGTGATAATAATGAGGGCGATGATAAGAAGAAGGATAAAGAGGACGACGATGCTCATAAAAAGAAGGAAGAGCACCACCACCAACAACAACAACATGCAATAGCACCACCACCAAGTGAAACTATTATTTGGGAGAAAGCCAGCCACTTAGGCGATATAGATCACAGAGAAAGCTTTGAAATACGTCGTCTTGGTCAAGGCCCTAGTCACATCAAGCTATGGGTAGAAATAGATCATTCCCCTCAGTTGTACATTGTGTCATCAGAACTGGCAGAGTTGTTGGGACTGGATCAGACCAGGCTGCATTCAGTTCCTAATACTCTTCATATGATGTGGGGTTATGTTAAGGCTAATGCGTTGTTTGAAGCTAGTCTTGATGATGAAGAGAAGGATGGTAATGGGGTGAAGGAGAAAGATGAGGAGAAGAAGGAGAAGGAGAAGGAGAAGGGGAAGGAGGAGGAGGGTACTGTTGTTGGTCCTACGATAAAATGCAATGACGCATTGAAAAGGGTGTTGGGAATTAATGATGCTGATGGAGGTACATCAATCAAAGAAGAAGAGAAGGAGCAAAGGTTTGTACTGACACTGGAAGAAGTACAACAAGGACTGAAGAGACACTTCACCCCTCCTCTCCCCGCCTTGATTGAATACCAAGTCCGCCTAGATGGTCCCTCCCCCTCACGGCCTGCATGCTATGACTTTGAAGTAGAAGTACCACTAAGTCAAGATCTTCCGCCATTCATGAGCAGATTAAAAGACATTGAAAAGGAGGTGGGCCCTCATAATAATCACATGAAGAGCCTGCTGGGGCAGATTCAAGAGAGGAGGAGAAGGAGGAATTTGTATTTATCGTTTTCAGAGTCTCCACATGAGTTTATTACTGGGCTGGCAATGGCGCAAGGGAGGGATCTGAGGGTGGTGCATAATAAGGAAGGGGAGAGTCTGGAGGTGATGGCTGGGAGGGAGGTGCACAAAGAGCCGTGGGTGGAGGATGCGGTGTTGAAATATTTACAAAGCAGGGCGATGGCTTCGCAAGAAGCAGCTGTTAATCAATGATTTAGTTTGGAGACGTAGAATGTAATGGTTTGAATGTCATCATTAGAATAGAAGAAAATTGGGGTCGAGAGTAGTAACTAATCTGAAGATTGAAAACGATCCAAAAACCAGTATGGCGGAAGCTGAACTATTAAACGAATATGAACAGAAACGCGCTGCTAGAATAGCATTAAGAGACGCAGAGCTACGGAAACTAGGCATCCCCACACTAGTTGGACATATAATTGCCACCGCCACTGAAGCCAAGACGAAGAAGGCCAAACCAAAGAAGCCAAAGAAACCCACCACCACCACCAAGCAACAACGACCTGCCACTATTAGACGTTCCAGCAGACTATTGGAAGCATCTCAAAAGCCTAAAGAGGAAACTACAGAGCAGAAATACCGAAGAGAACTAGGAGAGGCAATTGTCAATGAACAATGTCCTCTGTGTCATGCAGTCCTACTCAAAGGCCATGCAGCGCATCTCCAATCATGTACAGGCGAAAGAAAGAGGAAACCCCCTTCAGTATCTAAAAGAGAGGCAGAAGAGTTTTCTGAACTTACGGAGGAAGAAAGAAGGGATTCACATAAAAGAATGATGGTGAGAATGAAGGCACTGGAGCTGGCAGGTCTGATTAGTTGTGATCAAGATGAAGCTGTGTTTCAAGTTCAAGGGAGTAAAGGCACTCCGTATATAGTTAAGCTTAATGATGATAAACATAGATGTACGTGTTTGGATCATAGGTTTAGAAGACACAATTGCAAGCATATATGCCTGGTGTTGCAACAGTTGGGCATACTTGATGATGGCGCCGATGGTGGTGGTAAGAGGCATCCCCAAGAAGCTTGGAGGGCAGCTGTGCATGATAGATTAGACCAATTATTGGCCAATCAACATGATCAAGATGAAGAGGAGGAGAAGGAGGTAAAAGGTGATGGTAAGGAGAAGCCAAAGAAGAAGATGATCAAGATAGTGAAGGAGGAGGATGTGCCAAATGAAGATGCTGACATTGCAGCTAAGTTTCTGTAATGCACTGTAGTGTAGTGAAAATATAAATAAAAGTTAGAGATACCTTACTAATTGTGTCTGTATAATATGTCAAAATCAATTTGATTTTATATGTATGTATAACTCCTCCCCTCTGCCGCTGTTCTCTCTGAGTATGTCAAAAAAAAATGAGCTTGAAACATGAAAGAGAGATTTCTTCTTCTCTGACACCAACCCATCCCACAATTATTCCTATAGTAACACCCACCAATATTGTATAATACTACTATTACTATTACTACCAAAAACACTATTTCATTCTCTACTTCTTCCCTCCATTAAGTTGTTGCCAAGAAGCAATCCAAGCCACCATCCCATCAGCCATCTTTCCAAAATATGGGTCCAAGTGAGTCAACCCAGCTCTCACCTTCTCAGCCAACTCGAGATAACAATCAGCCACAGTCTGGCATTCCTCAGAAAACTGAACTTTCTGGAAGAATGGAATAATATCTTCCTGCCAGAAGATTCCCTTGTACTCCTTCTTCAAGTTGACAAATGGATTAGACGCTTTAGAGTGCCAGATGTATGGGAGCCCAGTCTTGACACCGAGTCCCAAGTGGTCGGTAATAACCTTAACACACCAACCAGCCCACATATCATCATATCTCCCCCATGGTTGACCTTCTCCCATCATTCCAAAGTACATTGCAGGCCCAATCAGCTCTCTGTTGAAGGCCAAATTCATTCCACACATGGGGAAGAGCGTTCCTTTGGGAATGGTCATCACCGCGTCGACGTAACGAGTGTTGCGTTCCATGGGTTTCACCATCTGAGTGGGAGCGTCATAGTCGGGAATGTTCAGCCAGAGACCGTGGGAAACAGCTGTTGGTTTTCCCTCTCTCATGGAGAATGGGTACCCACGAACAAAGTCAGAGCCTTCTACATATGGATCATACAGGGTGTTGAAGAAATCGGGGGTGGAGGGGGTGAGAAGATTCTTGATATGCTGCTCCAGCGCATTTATCTTCTCTCCAGTAGGCGTATTGGCAACAAAGCAGTCATCATCAATGGTGTAGATGTATGGCTTCTTGGAGACCATGAATCCAAAGCATCTGCATGCAGAGTCTTTGAAGGAGATGCAGAAAGCCTTGTCGCCAAGGATGCGCTCAATGTCAGTGCGGTTGTAGAGTTCGTAGTCGAATCCGGCGGGGACTTCTACCTTGCGTGTGGGATCACCATCTTGGATGACGATGATGTGGTAGTGTTGGAAGAATGGACGCCTGTAGTGGTGGTGGTGGGGAGAAGGAGGTGAATATGGATGTCATGAATGAAAGAGTTGGTTGAGAGGGATGTCGTTCGGTTGGACATCCATTCAGTCCCCCCGTGGTTGTGTGAATTACTTACCACTGCTCGAGAAAATCAAGGTTACGGACTGCAAAATTTAGAAAAAGGGAGAATGGGAGGAGGAATGGTTAAATGAGGTGTTTGAAGGAGTGGATGCCTGGCAATCGGAATCGAATTGATTTCGCGGGAGAGCTTCAAGAAAGTGGCAGCCTTGGATGAAAATTTTTGATGAGCACGTGTCTACTTACTAGTTGGAATTACAATGTCCAGCCTGCGAAGGGTAAATCGAAGAATAAAGATTTAGTTGGGGATCTATAAAAGAAGCTGCTCTAAGTAAGACATAATTGCTCTCGCATTATATCCATCTACCATAATCACATGAAAGCAACTTACTTGTCATGCAAAGGAACTGGAGCTTGTGCAAGTTCGCCAATGGACGTCATCTTGATTTTTTGATCTGCTTGAATCTGTGTGTTTTAGCGCTGTATGTATACCAGACAGTACCTCGAACTAGAACTATACTCTATATTAATGGTTTCTATGCTTAATTTGTTGTTACAACTCGCGTAATTTGAAATTATAAGCAGTCCAAGGCTTCCCAAGGCCTTCCCCGCCCGAAGTCCAAGTGTTAGAGAGAGGAGAGAGCTAATGAACAGGCCTCTCTGGGAAGAGCACCTCTATTTCACCATTTTTTTCTTCTTTTTATCCTCCACACCTGCATCCCCAGACCTTCCGCTAACTTTACGCTTCAAAGATGCCACCATAAGCTTCAAATCTCCTCTCCCTCCCATCTCATCACAACCACCACTCTTCCTCGTCTCCATCTCCATCTCCTCCCCTTCATATCCACCTTCGACCGCTCTCCTCCCTTCCTTCCCTACCAATTGCTTACTCCTCCTCCTTGCCACCTCGCTTGCAACCACAGCTGCTCCAGCCCCAGCTTTCCCATACCTTGGATCAGTAGGATCAAGTGCATAATCTGGAGAGGTGAACAGACCAGAGAATCGAGGATCATCAAGGTTAGGCTTGAAATCCTTCTTCTTCCCACCACCAGCTGCTATGTCTTCATCATCTGATCCTTCTTGTCTCTCTAGTCTCTTAGCCTCCTTTTTCAATCGCATCCTCTCCTTCATACTTACTTTTTTAGTACTACCCTTATTCTTGGAAGGATCACCAATAGTACCATTACCGTCAATAGCGCCAACCTTGGGTGAAGATAATGATGGTGATTTAAGCAACAGACCCTTCTCATCCATCAACAACAGCTCCAGTTCTGCCTTCTTACGTTGCTCCTCTTCCTCATCTACCCTCACTCCATTACAATCATTCCTGCTCTTTCTACTCTTTTTTTTATCCTTCTTCATCGGATCAGCTGCTGATGATTTCTTATTGTTACCACCGCCATCATTTTGAGTAAAAAAGGGATCGTCAAATGGGTCCTTTTCGTGCTGGAAAAATGGATCATCTGCTACTCCAGCAGGCATATCATCTTCATCCCCATCTTCATCCCCATCCTCATCTTCATCATCATCTTCAACACCATCAGAGATATTCCCATCAGAGTCAGAATCAACATGATGCTTCCCCATCTTCTTCGCTTCCACCTTCTTTTCCCTCTTCCTCCTGAGATACGCTTCCCACACTGTCTCCCCTTTCTTATTTCTCTCCTCTTGTTTCTTAGCCAGCAGGCGTCTACCTAGGTTTTCTAGACCAGGGACAAAAGTCACCTCCATTTCCATGTTTTTATCCCTTTTCAATGCTCCTGTAGATTCAGTATTGATTTTGGACATGTTCTTGGTTACCTTTTCTTCATCTTCATCTGATGACGCATCATCAATAGCAGCCCAGTCTTTAGTCCCTTTACGTTGCTGCTCACCACTATTACCAACACCAACACCAACATTCCCGCCTCCATTCAACAACGCCAAGTACCTCTGTCTCACTTTAGCTCCATCATCAGCATCAGCACCATCATCTTGATCCCTCTCCTCCTCTTCTTTTTCTTCTTCTTCTTCTTCTTCAGATGAAGTTGCTAAATATGCCCTGAAATCATCCTCTTTCAGCTCCTCTGCCTTGACCTTCCTCGACAACGTCCTCTTCCTCGTCTCATCACCACCATCCCACGTCAACTGCACTTTAGTATGCTGTAGCGCCTTGGTCTGGAAATTAGGAGGTTGATAGTCACCAGGCACATCCACTGCTTCATCTCTCACTATTCTGTCCTTCATAAAACTATGCGTTGCGTCGTCAGGGACAAATCTGAGGTCGAATTTGCATGCCGTCTTCATGAATTCCATGCCGTCACATTCTTCATAGATGTGGTTGGCTGTGGTGGGGGTGTCGCAGGTGACTATGGCATAGTAGTATCGGAGACGGGATCTTTCATATTTTTGAAGACGGCCTTGGTCCTCCTTAATATCTTCATCTTGGCTGTCGTCACTATCACCACTGTCTTCATCATCGTCACTGCTGATATGTTCCACTACCCCTGTGTCCTCTACACCACCACCATCACCACCACCACCATTACCATTACCACTACGTTTTATAGCTTTCAATAGTTCAGCAGGAAGATTCCTCTCCCCCTTTTTCCATATGCCTCTGGGTCCTAAAGTTGCTTCCTCCTTCATTCTTTCCAGTCCATAATCAGAAGGATACACTGTTACTTTCTTAATTCTACCTCCTGAAGGTACAAATGAACGTAAGACAGCAAAGATGTCAACTGCTCTGACATGATCCCAGTCGAGATCGACGACTGCCAGACGGGAGGTGGCCTCGGGGAGGAGGGGAATGGGTTCCTCTGGATTGGCGGCAAGGGCACCAACACCCCATTCTGCTAGTTCTGCTTGTATATCTTGTTCTTGTTGCTCCAAGGCCAGTTTGATTCGAGCAGCTTTATCTTTATCCAAGGCGTCATTGTCTTCGTTTTCATCATCTTCGGAAGAAGAGAGGAGATCATTGTCACTGGACGATTTGTGAATGTCTATGTCATCACCATCATTATTATCATCAAAATCTGCATCTTCATCTTCATCGCTGCTGCTTTCTGGACCTGTAAGACCACGCATCCGAGCCCAGCGTTCCCTATGGCGGGCTCCTTCACTCTCTTCTTCACTCTCTTCCTCGCTGCTGCCTGATGCATTTGCAGCAGCATTTTCTTCTTCTTCTTTATTATCGTCAGAGCTGACATGTGTTCTGCTCTGTTTCGTCTTTCCAGTCTTTCCATCAAGCTCGTCTTCCTCTTCCTCTTGGAGGCGGTAGTATCGTTTGATGTCATCATTTGCAGATTTGGAAGCCTTGAGCTTGCGACCACGTTTATCGACGGTGGAGCGGACCTGAAAGGCAGGGTCGGTGAACATCTCTGGATTGGGGGGAAGAGTGTGAGGGAACCGTTGTTTTGTCTACTCATTAAATAGGAGAGTTAGAGACACTGATGCTACGTATTTGGGGCATGTGAATATGCGTGTCCTACCTTTAAAACGGTCGTCAATTTCTACTTTGGCCTTGGCTTTGGGAAATCGCTGGAAGCGAGGATCATAGGCCATTGATGCAAATCTAGCATCATCGATGACCTTGCCTTCATTTGATTTAGTTTTTTGAGGCTTTTCCTTCTCTGGCATTGTGAAAACCCTGCAAACAAATTCAAATGAGAATTAGATTGACTGCATGAGTTGTGAAAGATGCTAATTGTTTCTTATCTGTGACACTTGTATGTTTAGCATTAGTGAGGGTTATTATTAGCATATGCAGAAGGCCGCATCTTTATGTTTTTTCATTGCACAGTTGAGGCAAGCTTGACTTAGTTTTTTCGGTCCTGGTTGGGGAGTGGTTAAAACTGCCATTTCGGCATATATTCTCACTTTTACTGCTAAGCACATAATTATATAACACCTATCGACACTAATATTGAATGGAGTTGGTATTTCGCGAGCCAAATCTGAAAGAAATTAATCACATCCATTCACTTGAGAGCACTTCCTATCCCGCAGATGAAGCTGCATCGTTAGAAACCCTAATCTACCGACTCAGCAATGCACCACTATTTTTTCTCGCAGCCTACCGAAGTGATCAACTCCTCGGTTATATCTGTTCCACTGCCACTCAATCCCCAACGCTCACACACGAGTCGATGTTCGTTCACCAACCTGCTGGCACATTGCTCTGCATCCACTCTGTAGTAATATCACCATCTCTTAGACGGCAAGGTATCGCAACTAGGATGCTTAAGGAATATATCAACATGGTCAAGAAACAAGGCCAAGTTAGGCAACTTAGGCTGTTGTGCAAAGATGGTTTGGTTGGACTGTATTCTAGTGTCGGATTTGAAGTTGTAGGGCCTTCATCTATTGTACATGGAGCAGATCAGTGGATTGAGATGGTTTATGAGGTTTTAGAATAGGGATGAGGAGTGAAGGAATGAAGGAGAATGAGGAGTGAGAGAAGGAGAAAGAGAAAGAGAGTAGTCTAGGAGAGGGGTGAGCTCTATAGATGGTTGTTACCGACAGTCTTCGAACCACTTGTTGATGGAATTCTGACCGACCCTTGACATGAAAAAAATCAATGAAATGTACAGCCTTGGAAAAACATTCACACATCACCCAGCACGTGCATTCTTCACAAATAGAAGACATCTTGGCATCTCATCATCTCCAAAACGCCATGCCTCCATACCTCGACAGAATATATCTCTAGACCTAGACGACATCGTCACAACACAAGTATCCTCCCCTTCCCAACCATCATCCGCACACTTCCGCATCATAGACAACTTCCTCCCCAATAAACTCGCCGCCAATCTCTGCTCAACCTTCCAATCCACCTTTGACACACCCCTCCAACCCTCCCCTGACCGATTCTGCTTCGATCCATGGTACGTATCCGGCCAGTACAACCTCCTTAGAACCCAAGCTGAGTACTTTTTTCCTGAAGATCAGTACCAAGACTTGATAGATGCCCTCATTGCTTTCGGGGAAAGCCAATTAGGCTGTCGAGCCATCTCCCCTCCTTGGCTTTCTCTCTATACAGACGGCCACAGGCAGGAGCTTCACACTGACAGTCCACATGGTCCCTGGGCCTTTGTCCTTAGCCTCACACCTTGGTATAACAATAATGATGATAGGTGTCCATATTTTAAAGGAGGAGACACTCAACTACTTCAACCACATGTCCTAGATTATTGGCGACACTACAACCCTACAACCGGATGGGAGACCCCTCAATTATTCAGCTACATCCAGCCCAGGTTTAATAGGCTCACCCTCTTTGACAGCAGGTTCCCACATGGGGTGACCCCAGTAGAAGGCACTAGGGATCCTTTAGAAGGACGACTCGTACTGCATGGGTGGTTTACCGAGCCTGCACCCTTCTTCATGGGAGGGCTGGATGCGGAAGAAGCCACTCCGGTTATAAATGAAGCTCTGGATGAGTTTTATGATGATGCGTATTCTAATATAGTGCCGGTAGTGGGGATGGTAACTGTGCAGATAAGGATTGATGGTGAAAGAGGCGAGGTGACGGAGCTGAGATGGTTGACTAATACTCTAATATCTCGGCCACAGGATTTAATAGGATTTAGGATAAATAAAGGTAATAATGCTGAAGGTGGTGGTAATAATAAGAGCGGGGGGTGGAGTTCTCCTGAAGAGGTGGTAAAGGTAGCGTTGGAAAAGATTGCAGATCCATTGTTGAGAGCGAAGTTCCCTAGTGCTGGCGAAGATTCATTTGTCACTCTTCCTTTTATATTTGAATAAAAATGACGGAGAATGGGTGTGTGTAATGTGGTAGTTGTATGAGTAGTGATATGCTGTCGTAAGATAATCATTTAGAAGAAAGAAGAGTGAATGGCTCATTTTCTAAAGAAACGACCTTGAATGAGATGGAGAGAAGGGGGAGCTCAAGCCCCTCGAAACCTAGCTAGGTCTATAGAACATTCCCCTTGGCATTCTATGGAGGAAAACACGCTTTTGTGTTGTTAAACAAGCCGTTTTGGGGCATTAATACTTACTATTGTATTATTACAATTGCATTTCTTACCTCAAGGGTAGCGTTTGTTCCAGCTTCAGAAGTTTTTCTCCTCCATCAATCACTATGTCAAAATCTGGCAAAAGCTTATCCAGTTGGACAATCAGCGATGTTTCATCATGGGTTGATGACTTAGGGCTCGGTGAACTAACTCAGAAGTTCATCTCCAACGGAAGTAGGTGATTTCAGCTCCAAAGCACGCTCATCTAGATCTATCACTTGCCCTCATCTTTCATTACCCCAAGGGCCGGCAGCACCGGCAGGTTCGGGAACCCTCCTACCGACTTCACCCTTCTCTGTGCCATCCACCGGTGTGTCTACTGGTTTCTATCCCACCAGTGTTCGTCAGGGGGAAAAAACTAGCAGGTCTGCTCGAAGTTTCTCAAGATCTCATGGTGGCTCCTCCACCTCCCCAACAATGGCAACAACAGCATCAGGGTATCCCGTGCCCATGCCAGGTATTGGTGAGCAGTATCCGCCTCCTGGACAGCAACCAAATGTGATTGCCATCACCCAGTCCCAGCAGCAGCAACAACA
>Ga0209986_10000732_pt1 | contig 32387 bp, 33 predicted proteins | sample BlataG_FD_183168 | JGI IMG/M metagenome (GOLD analysis project Ga0209986, IMG submission 183168) | Deep subsurface microbial communities from Black Sea to uncover new lineages of life (NeLLi) - Black_00105 metaG (SPAdes) (version 2) | ecosystem: Environmental > Aquatic > Marine > Oceanic >...
TAGATTTCTCTCTTCGACTTTTATTCCTTCGGATTTACATAACTGTATCACAGAATCTCTTGTTATACCAGGTAAGATTGTTCCTGTTAGAGGTGAAGTGATTACAACTCCATCTATCACAAAAAACATATTCATTGTGCCCACTTCTTCTACATATTTTCTCTCTTGGGCGTCTAGCCATAATACTTGTGCATATCCCTCTTTTTCCGCTTCTTTTGTTGCAAATAAACTAGCTGCATAATTTCCACAAGTTTTTGCTTGCCCAACACCACCATCTGCTGCTCTGATATATTTATCTTCAACCTTAATTTTTATTGGACCAAAACCTGTGGAGTAATAAGCACCAACAGGGGATAATATTATATAAAATATATATTGACCACTCGGATGTACACCAAGAAATGGTTCTGTTGCAATGAAGGTCGGTCTTATGTAGAGTGATGTTCCTTCTGAATGAGGTACCCAATGCTGTTCAATGGTGAGTAGTTCTTTAAGACCATCTAGGGCAAAATAAACGTCTATTCGGGGCATCACCATTCTAACGGCGGACATTTGAAGTCTTTCAAAGTTTTTTTCTGGTCTAAATAAATTGATTTGGTCTTTTGTTCTATAAGCTTTCATTCCTTCGAAGATTGCTTGTCCGTAATGGAGGACGCATGCCGCAGGGTCAAGCACAAAAGGTTCATATTTTTTAATTTCTGCATTATGCCAACCTTTCACTTCATCATAATACATAAGAAACATATGATCCGTGAAGATTTTACCAAAACCTAAGGTACTTTCATCTTCTGGAAGTTTTCCTCTTTCATTTTCTGGAATTGCATTAATTTTTAATTCCATATTCTTTTACTTCCTTTAAATTTTAATTTTTATTAATGAATTCGCTGTATTTAAAAAAATTATTGTTTTGATAATATAAAAATTTTAATAAGGGTATAACGTTTTGTGGGATATTTTTACCACTTTAAATTAAAACTACAAGAGTTACATACCGAATAATTTCAACAGGCTTCCTTCCTAATTCGAAAATCGTTTTAACGCAAGAGTTGAATTAGATAATATAATTCTTAAGATTCTTGGTTTTTCTAATAGAGAGATTAATGAATTGTTGCCTAAAATTTATGATGCTATAGTTGATGAATTAAAAGCAATGAAAAATGTCAAATAATAGATATATTAAGATCTTTTTATAATGAAAGATTCACATCAATTGAAAATCCTTGAGCTTTCAATTCTTTCTCTAGTTTAAACTTGCAATTCCCTTCATTATCGTAAAAAATATATAAAATTCCTAAATTTTTTCAAGAAAGCACCTTCAAGAAGAACGTTTCTAAGTAATCTGTGTTAGAAAGTTGAAATATACATTTTCTTGAAAAAGACAATTGATAATTTATTAAGAATATGCTTATATAGTTTAATATAATATTTGATTAATATTATAAAGTTAATTTTATTAGAATGGAATGGAGGTTGTAAATATGACAACATGGATATGTAAAAAATGCGGTAAGGAGTATGATAATCCAAGATGTAGGCTATCAAAGTGCCCAAATTGTGGTGCCCCTAAAGATCAGCATGAAAAGAAAAAATAATTTGAAAATAACGATTATTAAAATTGTATTTTCTAAATTTTTAAGATTCGAGCTTTCATGATAAAAATTAATATTGGTTGTGCCGGTTGGGACTATTCTGATTGGCGTGGCCCATTTTATCCTAAAATGCTAAACCGAAAATATTATTTGAACTACTATTGCTCTGGAACGATAACTATACCTATTTCTATTGCTGAAGCTTTAAATTGGAAACATAAAGATGATGTTAATCTTGTTATTAAAAACATAGATGGTAAAATAGGATTATTTATGTATAAAAAAGAAAAATAGAGTATAAAGGAAAATTAAAGAAGAGAGAATAATTGAATAAAAAGAGTAAGATTACTGAAAAACTTTTAAAAAAATATATTAAAAGGAGTGGCAGATAACAATAAAAAAAATTTCAGAGCTTAGAAAAGTTAGGAAAGAATGGATTAAGAGAAGATTGGAACGAATTCCAATTGAATTATTCCTTATGAGTAAAAATTAAATTATATTCACAAGTTCGACCCCCATTTCGAACAATACACTTTTTTTTTACAATTTGATAATCATATTTTGGTTCCAATCTTTTTAGAAATGCAATTGTATAAGGAATACAGACAATTTCTATAAATTTTGAACCTCTTGAGGGATTAGACTCACCGCCAATCGGACAAAATTTGGAGGGATGTTTAACTCTTACATTATATTCATGTTCACTCACTTTTTCTATTTTTGGTTCTGCCCCTAATACTTCATATATCTTACTTAAAGCCCCTTCTAAATTTGTTATACCCCGACTTTTATATACTTTCGCCAAATTTCCTCCCAACTGGGTGGATATACTCCGAGGTAAATTTTCTCCACCAAGACTTATCATCTCATCTATATATGCATGAAAAAACTTTAAGGCGTCTTTTTCCTTCAAAATTAATAATTCTCCTTTCAATCTAATTATTTTACAAATTAGAATATTTCCAGATTTTCTTATACCTATACAAAAAATCTATCTCGATTTTACTAATAAAGTCTTAATTATTTAAATATGTCTATTTGCAAAAGATAATTTTATTTTATATATATTAAGTGATTTGGGGCTTGAAAAAGCGATGGAACTTAATATTAAACAATGGACAAGATTTACGGTTATTGAAGCTAAGAGAATTATGAAAAGATTTAATATTCCTCCAAACGGAGGTATTCCCGCGTTGATTAAAGCTTTAAAATTTAGATTTTATGCGAATATTAACATACAAGAAACTATTGAGATTTCTGAAAATCGCTGTGTATTTCGAATGAATAATTGCCGCGTTCAATATGCAAGGAAACAACGAGGGCTGCCAGATTTTCCTTGTAAAGGAGTTGGCTTGATTGAATACGGTTTATTTGCTGAAACAATAGACCCAAGAATAGAAACTAACTGTATTTGTTGTCCACCAGATCCTCATCCGGAAGAATATTTTTGTGCTTGGGAATTTATTCTAAAGGATAAATAATTAAAAAAAATAAAGGATATTATAGAGAAAAAATTTAATCTTTGGTTGCTTTTTGAATCCAACCAAACTTATCCTCCATATGTCCCCATTGAATTCCAGTTATTGTATCATATAGTTTTTGAGTTAGTTTTCCAACTTTGAAGTCGTTAATCGTATATTCTTTACCTTTATATCCTAATAATCCAACAGGTGTAATTACTGCTGCAGTGCCACTTCCAAATGCCTCATCTAGTTTACCATTCTCAAATGCATTAATAACCTCATCTATGGCTAGATTTCTCTCTTCGACTTTTATTCCTTCGGATTTACATAACTGTATCACAGAATCTCTTGTTATGCCAGGCAAGATTGTTCCTGTTAAATGTGAGGTTATTACAACTCCATCTATCACGAAAAATATATTCATTGTGCCCACTTCTTCTATATATTTTTTCTCTCGGGCGTCCAACCATAATACTTGTGCGTATCCCTCTTTTTCTGCTTCCTTTGATGCGAGTAAGCCTGCAGCGTAATTTCCACAAGTTTTTGCTTGCCCAACACCACCATCTGCTGCTCGAATATATTTATCTTCAACCTTAATTTTTACTGGACCAAAACCTGTGGAATAATAGGCACCAACAGGGGATAATATTATATAAAATATATATTGACCACTCGGATGTACACCAAGAAATGGTTCTTTTGCAATGTAAGTTGGTCTTATGTAGAGTGATGTTCCTTCTGAATGAGGAACCCAATGTTGTTCAATGGTGAGTAGTTCTTTAAGAGCATCTAGGGCAAAACCGACGTCTATTCGGGGCATCACCATTCTTTCGGCGGACATTTGAAGTCTTTCAAAGTTTTTTTCTGGTCTAAATAAATTGATTTGGTCTTCTGTTCTATAAGCTTTCATTCCTTCGAATATTGCTTGTCCGTAATGGAGGACACATGCAGCAGGATCAAGTATGAAAGGTTCATATTTTTTAATTTCTGCATTATGCCACCCTTTCACTTCATCATAATACATAAGAAACATATGATCAGTGAAGATTTTACCAAAACCTAAGGTGCTCTCATCTTCTGGAAGTTTTCCTCTTTCATTTTTAGGAATTGTATTAATTTTTAATTCCATATTCTTTTACTTCCTTTCAATTTTAATCTTTATTAAACTAATTCGCTGTATTTAAAAAATTATTGTTTTGATAATATAAAGATTTTGAAAAAAGTATACGGTCTTTATGGGTTATTTTTCCAAATTTAAGTAAAAACTATAAAAAATAATCAAAATTTTTTTGAATCAAATATTTATTATTGGAAAAACTGGTGATATCAAATTGAAAAAAACAAAATGTAAAGGTTGTGGAAAAAAATTAGATATAAAAAATGAAGAAAATTTTGGTAAATGCCAGGATTGTGGAGAAATATTTTGTGAGAAATGTTTAAGATCATGTCCTGACTGCGGCGATTCTCCATTTTGTGCTGAATGTATGGAAGCACATTTAGCTGATCATGATATGTAATATAAATTAATATTGCCCTAATTTTTCTATTAATGCTTTAGCAAAACCAATATTTCTGCTCGCCATTTCAAAAGGTTCCCATGGCCACTCGCATCCTGCAGCATACATGAACCTTCCACCTGGTTTTCCAGCTTCAATTGTTTTAGAAATTTCATTAATAACTTCCAAAGGTGAATATTTTGAGCTTCCAATTATCATGGTGTTGGTATTACCTCTAATGCAATTATTCTTTCCTATTTTCTCCTTTGCCATTTTCAAATCTACTTGATAATCTAAATCTAAGATTGCTGCTTTTGTGCTGGAGACCAATTTTAACATATCTCGACCTTCTCTGTCAATTACTGAATTATCTCCGCAGATATGGTATAGAACAGGAACATCTTTTTGGATGTAGTTAAATAATTCTCTGGTGGCATCTAAGCAACATTTCTCATATCTCATCGGTCCAATTTGTGATATTGCTGAATCACCAGCGCCAATGATATCTGCTCCTGCTTCAATTTGTAATTTAGCAAATTCTTTTTGGATGGGCAAAATTCTGTTAATTAACCCTTTAATTTCTTCTATCCAATTTTCTTTCTTGCATAATAATAAAACATTTATTAAATCGAATAAACAACATATCTCAGCAAATGGTGCTTCAATCCATCCAACAATACATTGTTTTCCTCCCACTTTCTCATGAAGTTTCTTAACTGCAGCAACTCTTTTTTGTATTCTTTTATTTTCTAAAATAGTAGGAGTTTCAATGGAGTTAAAATCTTCTATTTTTAGGTTCTTTTTTGCAACAGGTGTGTGACTATCCCAGTTGACTTCAACACCCCATGCATTTGCTTCCCTGTAGGCATCAGTTGAGACATTAACATGGTCAATTCCAAAGAATTCAGAGCATTTAATTTGTGCATCCGCTAAAACTTTAGGATTTTGGCAATATTCGTTATAGCTTTTATGGAATAACATTGGGGCGAGGTGCATGATGAATGGATTAAAGGGAATCTTTTCAGGGATTCCTTTAATTGCTGATAAGGTTAATTCAAGAGAATTCATTTAAAATCATCATTCTTTAAGATTTTTATGAATTGATAAAAATATTTATATGCATTATTATAGTGTTTATCATTTTTTGAATATTCTATTCCGTTGGAAAATAATTTCTTGAATCCCTCCATATCTTTTGTTTTAATTGTTTTTTTATAGGATTTTAATAAGTTTTCAAATAATTCAAGGACATTATGAAATTGTAAATTATCCATCTGAATTTCTCCAAGCATTTCCACTTCCTTTTGAATAATACTTTCAGCGAAAAGTTTTTGTAATAAAAAAGTTGTTCCAGTATATTTCATTAACTCATCAAGAGGTTGATTTGATTCTTTTATTAGATTTAAAAATAGGATGTTAAACATGTGTGGAACCCCCAATGTTAATGCTATCATCATATCATGAAAATCTAATGTAGTTTCAGTAAATTTAAGGCCTTCTTTTTTAAAAAGGTTAAAAAGCTCATTAGTAATTGACTCATATAGATCGGTTCCACCAATCTTTAGATATAACATTACAAAATTCTTTAAATCTTCTATACCAGGTCCAAACATAGGATGTAGTGAAATACAATTTATTGGATATCTTTCTTGGACTTTTTTTAATGATTTAACGACTTCATATTTCAAAGAAGTTATATCGAAAATTAAAGCATTTTCTTTTAAATATGGAGCAACTTTTTCTATCATTTCAGGTGTAGATCTAATAGGGATTGAAACCATCACAATATCAGCATTTGAGACGCTTTTTTGAAGATTCAACTCATACTTCACACCAACTTCTTGTGATACTTTCTTTAATCTTTCTTCATTTCTTGCCATCAACGTTACATTGAAGCCGTATTTTTTAAAACATTTAGCAAATATTCTACCTAATCCACCCGAACCCCCAATAATTGTAATTTTTTTTCCCAACATTTTTTATTTTATCCCAAAAGAATTTTTTAAAATATGTATCATAAGCTCTTTTTTAGGTAATTTTTCGGTCCACCATTCAAATGCTAAAATTCCTTGATTTACAAGCATATCTAATCCACCCAATGTCTTGCATCCAATTTCATTAGCATCCTTAAGTAATTTTGTCTCCAATGGATTATATACAACATCAAAGACAAATAAATCCTTATGAAGAAATTCTTTAGCAACTGGAGTTTCGTTTATTTTTGGATACATTCCAATAGGTGAAGCATTGATTAAAATATCTGATGATGAACAAAATTTTTTTAGAGTGTTATTAGAAATACCATCCGCAAATGTTTTTACTCCAGTTTTTTCATTTAATTCTTTCGCTAATAATTTTGATCTTTCTTTTCGAATATTTAAAAATATAATCTGAGCAACATCTTCTGCTAAGAAATAACTCAATGCTCTTGCAGTTCCACCAGCTCCAATAAATAATACTTTTTTATCTGATAATTCACAACCATTTTCAATTAAAGATTGTTTTCCCCCAGCACCATCGGTATTTCTGGCTTTTAAGTAACCATTCTTATTTTTAATTGTATTTACAGCCCCAATATTTTTCGCAATGGGTTCTATTTCATCTAAAAATTCCATTATTGCCTCTTTATGAGGTATAGTGACACTAATTCCCTTGATATTTAATGCTCTGAAACCATCTATTGCTTTACTTAAATTTTGAGGTTCAATATCAAAAGCTAAATACACATAATCAAGCTTAAGATCATTAATTGCAGTATTATGCATTATTGGACTCATGCTGTGCTCTATAGGGTGTCCAATAACTCCAAGTATCTTTGTTTTTGCCGTAATAGTGGGCATAATTTATCAATAAATAAAACTTAATACTTAAATTTTTAATATATTTTTGTTTTGATATTATTTAATTTAAATGATACTTGGTAAAAAATAAATGGAAAAAAAGCATTCTATAGCTTTAATTGGTTTTATGGGAACTGGAAAAACGGTTGTCGGAAAAAATTTAGCAAATAAATTGGATAAAGACTACAAATTCATTGAGACTGATGAAATTATTGAAGAGATGGCTGGTAAATCTATTCCAGAAATTTTTAAAGAAGATGGAGAAATTAGATTTAGAGAATATGAAATTGCGGCCTGTAAGAAAGTTTCTCAATTAAAGAACGTTATTGTCTCTTGTGGGGGCGGTGTAGTTTTAAATAAAATAAATATTGATTATCTTAAGCAAGATTTTCATATCGTTTTATTAACTGCAGCCCCTGAGGAAATATTGAAAAGAATAATGAAAGAGGGGGAAAAAAAAAGACCGCTTCTAGATAAACCAGATCCAATGGAGGAAATTAAGGTTTTATTAAAATTTAGATCTTCTTTTTATGGCGCTCATGCAGTATTTATAGTTGATACAACCGGAAAGAGTATTGATGAGATTGTTTCTGAAATAATTATTAAAATCGGTATTTAATTAGTTCATTGAAAATTAATCTTATCTTAGATTAGGGAATATATTTTAATATTTCTCTTATTGTGGTAATTGATATTTGTCCCGGAGCGGTTTGTTCTTTATAAGACCCATAAGTAAGATATGAGCCAGCTTTTAGACAAAAGATTCGGGACAGTATTCCCAACTCGCCCATACAAAAACTAATGATTTTTTGATTTTCTGTTCCCAATTCTTTACAAATTCTTAAAGGAATAATGTTATCTTCAAAATTTTTCGCGTAAAAAATCAATTTTATTAAGTAATTTGAAGGAGATTTTTCTAAATTAACAGTAAATTTATCAAATTTTGCTTTAAATTTTGATAATAGTTCTATAACGGTCTCATAATCAGGAGTTTTATCGAAATTATGGTAAGAAAAGATAATTTTAACATTTTTATTAGAAGCTTTTTGAATTGTATTTTGTAGGAATTCATCATCATTATCCATTTCAATATCCACATAGGTTGGGCTTAGATTTATCACTTGATTAATTATGTCATAGCGTTGTTTATCTTCAATGTCTAGCTTGCCACCTTCACTAAATTTTCTGAAAGTAAATATCACGGGAATGTTAAATCCAATAAGAGTGAGTAATTCTTTTAAGAAGTTTAAAGTTAAGGATTCAATATTTTTAATATAATCCAATCGAAATTCAATGATGTCAGGTCTTAATTTTAATAATTCTTCGGTTTTTTCTTTCAATTTATTAATTTCAGTTGTTTCTACTGGAATTGGAACACAAATATTCATTTTCTATTTTTTTAACACTTATTTTAATATAATTTTAAACTAAATTTAAGAAAAAAAGAATAAAGAAAATCAATTTTAATCTCGATAACCAATTGCTTTTTTAATTTCTTCTTCAGACATTGCCAATGTATCCGAAGAATCAATTTTTTGTAGTAAATTCTTATTCTTATAATGCTCTATTATTGGTTCAGCATTTTTTTTATATACATCCAACCTGTTATTTACCGTCTCTTCAGTATCATCTGAACGATGTTTTAATTCGGCACCACATTTATCACAAATCCCTTCCTTTTTTGGGGGTAAAGTATAGATATTATAAATGGCATTACATTTAGGGCAAGAGACCCTTCCTGTTAGCCGTTTCATTATGATTTTTTTATCTACTACAAGTTGTAATACTGAATCGATGGTAGTTATACTGTCTAAGTATTGAGCTTGATTTATAGTCCTTGGATAACCATCTAAAATCCAAGATTTGTTCTTTATTTTGTCTAGTTTATCTTTAATTAATTCATTTGTTAAACTATCGGGAACTAATTCTCCACGATCAAGGAATTGCTTAATTCTTTTTCCTAGTTCTGTCTGATTTCTAATGTTCTCTCTGAAAATATCTCCAGTACTAATATGAATAATATTAGGAAGAATACTACGAATTTGTGAAACAAAAGTCCCTTTTCCAGAGCCCGGAGCTCCAAAGATCACTATTCTTTTCAATTCAATAAATCATCTCTTTTATTATCTTATTGTTAGTTTTATTTATTTTTTATTAATTTTTCATACTCTCATTTTTTATTTAGACATATTTAATTTAATAATTTATAAACAAAAATATCATTATTTCTGTTCTTAACGGTAATCAAAGTTGACCATTGGTTTTAGAATAAAAGAATATAAATTAAATAGAAATGATTGGAAAAAATTATATGAAAAATTAGATGATTCTCAGAAAAATAAGGTCAAAAAGGAAGAAATCCATAATATCAGCAAAGGATCAGAAAAAAATAATCTAAAATTAAAAATTGAAAAATTTGGACTTAACTTAGATATTTCGAATAATAATCGTATTCGGCAAAAATCTGAAAAATTAAACGATAGAATATGGGGAAAATTTTATGGTGTAATTTATAAAATAACAGATACTGAAAGCGGTAAAGTATATATAGGTCAGACTGTTCAATCGCTAAAAAAAAGATTAAATAATCATCTTAACAACCCTCCTAACAAATACCTCCAAGCTGCGATTGATCACTACGGAAAAGTGAAATGGACAATAAAGAAAATAGATAAAGAAAATTATCGAACAAAAGGGGGTGAATTTGTAATTAAAGTTGTCAAATATTGTAATACTATAAAAGAATTAAATGAATCGGAAGTTCGACAGATCAAACAACATAAATCATGTATAATAGACTATTATTATATTTATAAGGGTCAAAAAATTAGCCTTTATGGATATAATGTTCATAGAGGAGGTGGGCGTAGATTTTATGTGTTTGGTCCACTACATCATATGTATATCCCCTTAAATAAAAAAGATTTAGAAAATTTAATAAAGAGAGGTTATTTTGCACACGAGATCGCAAAAGAATTAGATACTTCAATCTCCACTATAAAGAATAGAATTCAAGATTTATGGGGTTATAAAAATATTTCTAAGGCTAGAGAAAAATTAGGTGGTATGCCATCATATAATTCAAGATTACATTATATTATAAACAGAACAATTATTGATAGACCTAAGTATGTTAAAGATATTGATATAGAACTTCTTACTAAATATGTAAGAGATGGATTATTCATAAGAGAAATTACCAAAAAAATGGGAGTATCAGACGACACTCTCTATAAGAGGATAAAATGGATTGGATACTTTGGATTTAATGAGTTTAGAAAGGATGTAGGTGGATGGGAAATCTTTTTAGAAAGACAGAGTAAAGTTAGGAAAAAGAAATATGAAGTAGATGAAGATCTGTTAAAAAAATTATTAAAAAAAGACCTTTCAAAAAAAGAGATAGCTGATAGAATTGGAGTGTCTCCAAGAAAATTATATGACATAATTAAAGAACTTTGGAATTTAAATTTTCAAGAAGCTAAAAAGATTTTTACTTTTTATCCAAAAATAGATAGCAAACTGCTTAATGAATTATTTATAGAACAAATTTCTGTTGAAGAAATTGATGAAGAATTTTTAAAAGCTCTCATAAACAGAGGGAATGAACCTAAAGATCTAATCAAATTATATGGACTAAAATCTCGACAGTCGTTAGATTATAAATTAAAAGTAACTTTAGGGACATTCTTTACCGAAGCAAAGAATACTTATTATACAAAACCTAGAATAATCGATCAAATAAGGCATGGTTTGATTGCAAAAAAGATGAGAGTTGAAGGATTAACTGAAGCGCAAATTTATTATGCAATTAAAAGAATATGGAAAAAGGAATATTATTATTATACTAAGAGAGGTAGAAGTTTTAGAGCATTTTTTAATTATTTAATTCGGATTTACAAAATTTATCCTGATTTAGAAGACGAAAAATATCAGGAAGTAATTGAAGAAATGTTATTCGATGGTTCAAACCCTGATGAGATAGATTCGGAAATATTAAAAATTCTTATAGGTAATGGTTATGAAATTAAGGATCTAGAAAAAAAATATGATAGAAAATATGATTCTTTGAAATCATGGATTCGACAAATACTTGGATTCAATTATACACAAGCGAAAAACGAATATTTTTGGAAACCTAAGATTATAAAAGGGATAAAAACTTTTGCATTCCCTTTTCTCGAAAAAATTGCAGGTTCTCTAGGTATTTCTGAACGAAATTTAAAAGAGATTATTAAGAGGATTTGGAAAAAAGAATTAGTAGAGAAAGGTGGTATGGGAGAATTATTTAAATATCTAAAAGATATATGATTTATTTAAATTTTATATTCATAAGATGTAATTATTCTCACAAGAATTTCAAAAATTAAATAATTCTAGATTATTTAGACTTAATTTTTTTAGCTTATTATTCTATATTTATAAATAATTTAAATTTATCAATTGTCAATAGAATATAGAACAAATTTATTTGAGTAAAATATTGTAATACCTCTTAAATTCGATATTAAAAAGTGATTATATGGATATTAAGCTTTTTGAGCCAAAATTAAAAGGGAATAAAAGTCTGGAAGAGTGTATATTTGAGAGAATAAGTGTTAGGAGTTTTAAGGATAAGGAAATTGAAATCGAAAAAATATCCCAAATTTTATGGGCAGGTCAAGGTAAAAAAGGGTATAAAAAGACCGTCCCATCAGCAGGTGCCACTTATCCTTTAGAGTTATATATTACAATTAAAGGTAAGGGTTTTTTTCATTATAATTCTAATAAAAATCTATTGGAATTAAAAAGTAAAGATGATTTTAGAAAAGATTTAGCTCAAGCATCTTTAGATCAGATGTTTATCTACGAAGCACCGATAAATATCATAATTTGTGCTGATTTCAATAGAACATGTGATCATTATGGTAAAAGAGGTGTGAGATACGTTTATATGGAAATTGGTCACTGCGCACAAAATATTGAATTAGAAGCGGTTGCTTTAGGGCTAACTTCTGTTCCAATCGGTGCGTTCCATGATGAGGATGTAAAAAAAGTATTAGATTTACCCAAAAGTTTTGAACCGCTATATATTATTCCGATTGGATATCAAAAATAGAATTTATTCTAATAAGAGGGAAAATTTATAAATCGACTTTAGATAATTTCAATTTTAAATCCACTTGTTATTTTACACAGCTTCGGGAATTAATATTACAAAATTACTTCCTCTCGTGTAGTCTCCTTTGACTCTATCCTCGGCCCAAATTTCTCCATTATAACCTGTTAATATTTTTTTCACTAGCGATAATCCAAATCCCATTCCCTTTATGGATATATCTTTTTTATATCCTCTTTGAAAAATTATTTCTTTCTTGGAATCTTGTATTCCTATACCGTTGTCTTTGAACTCAATTTTCAGATATTTAATCCCTTCTTTCTGAATTTTCGATAATTTAATAAAAATTTCTATAATTGGATTTTCATTATATTTTACAGCATTAAATAGAATATTTTCAAAAACATCTATCAAAAGGTCATTCGCGTATATATGTATCTTTTTCCAAGGGATATCAACTTCTATTTTTAGTTTCCTTTCTTGAACACTGTTTTGAATAAATTTTATCGCTTTTTGTAAAACAATATAAACTTCCGTTGATTGGGTAATAATTTGAGATTTTTCCAATTGTGATAATTTCTGAACATCTGAAATTAGATTTGCGCCTCTTTTAACTTGATCTTTAAGGATTTTCAATAAATTACTCATATCTTTCAATTTTTCCGGTTCATATAGATATAATTCACATAAGGCTGCTGAGGATAAAATATTTTGAAGTATATTATTCATATCATGAGCAAATAAGTCTTTATAAAAATCAGCAAGATTATAAGCTTCATGATATTTTTCTTCAGATTCTTTTAATTTTAGTTCTGCTTCTTTTCTTTCAGTAATGTCCCGAGTAAAACCGTAAAAACCAATACTATTTCCTTTAGAATCACACTTCAAATGAACAGAACTTTCAACAGTTCTTTTAGTTCTGTCACTTTTTATAATTTCAAAGTCAAAAAAACCTTCTGAAAGTTCTTTTTTATATACCTTATTATATAATTTAAAAACTTTCTCTGCTACATCTTTATCCGCAATTTTTCGATAATTCATCCTTAATAATTCAGCTTTCGAATACCCAAGAAATTCACATAATTTATCGTTAAAAAAAGTAAAATTTCCTTTGAGATCCACTTCATAATACGCTTCACTAATATTTTCAAGAATTCCTCGATACTTTTCTTCAGATTCTTTTAATTTTTGTTCTGCTTCTTTTTTTTCGCTTATATCTATTAAAGTAAAAAAATTTGCTGGTTTTCTTTTATAATTTATCGGCTTGGAATAACAATCTAGCCAAAATAATTCCCCGGTTTTATTAATTCCTCGAAATGTATAATGAGGGATAATATCCTTTTCGCCGAGTTGCTTTTTTCTAGTTTGTTCGCTTATAAACTCTCTATCTTCTGGATGAACAGTTTTAAGAAACTCACCAGGTTTCCAATTCATCATTTCTTCAATGGAGTAGCCAAAAAGTTCTGAAAATTGTTTATTTATATATTTAAATACACCATTTTGCAAAATACCTATTCCCATCAATGCTTGCTCAGAAATTGTTCTGAATTTTTCTTCGGATTCTTTTAATGCTTCTAATATTTTTTTCTTTTCAGTAATATCTCTTGCAATAAAAAGAGCTTTCTTTTCACCTTTATCATCAATAAATGTTATTCCATTAATCTCAACCCAATACCAATTTCCATCTTTTTGTTTAAATCTTAATTCTTCCATACCTTCACCAATTTCTAGACCTCTAGTAAAGGCTTTAACTGCCTTTTTTAGATCATCAGGATGTATGAATTCTGTTACAGACTTGCCAATTACCTCATCTCTTGGAAATCCTGTTAATTTTCTATAAATTGGCTCATTCATATACTCAATTTCAAATTTCTGATTAACAACAACAATCAAATCATTTGCATTCTCCGATATAAGTCGATATTTCTCCTCACTTTCTTTTAATGCCTCTTTTACCTTCTTTCCTTCAGTGATGTCTCTGGCGATACCACAAAGTCTAAAAATATTTCCATTGGAATCCTTAAGCGGCACCTTGATTGTGTGAAAAGTATGAGGGATTCCACGAATAGGTATCGTTGGTTCTACTTCAATAATTTCTCCGTTAAGAACACGCCTGTCTACTTTCATCAAATGTTTTCCTACATTTTCTCCAAATAAGTCGATATCTGTTTTATTTTTTAATTCTTCTGCTGGTATGCCAGACAACTTCTCCATCGCCGGGTTTACTTGAATATATTGCAATGAACTATTCTTAATGAAGATGCAGTCTTTAGCTGTCTCGATAATTGCTCGGTACATCTCTTCACTTTCCCGTAATTTTTGTTCAGCTTTTTTAAGTTTTGAAATATCTTTATCTATACCTCTATAACCAAGCCAATTTCCATTTTTATCGTAAAAGGAAATTCCGTTTGTTAACAAACAAACAAGATTTCCATTTTTATGCAAATTCCAATTCTCTAAATTAACAATTGGTTTTTGTTTTTCAGCTATTTCAGTAAATATTGCAGAGACTCGAGTAGCCTCTTCTGATGGCATAAAATCGAAAGGAGTCTTTCCTAATATTTCTTGGGGGGTGTATCCTAAAAAATCTTTTATACGTTCACTACAGTATGTATAGATACCGTCTTCATTTACTTCCCAAATCCAATCTATCTGGGTTGATAAAATATCCTTATAGAAAGACTCATCATTCCTTAATTTTTCTAATAAAAGATCTCTGTCTTTTCTTTTCTCTTGTTGTTTTATATAAAAATACCTTTATTTTTCTTTTAGATATCAAAAATATCTTTTAATAATAAATAAAATCGTCATTATATCATGATATGGTAATAAAGAAAATCTTAAACTTCTTAAATAATATCAATTCATTATATACATCATCACTGCAGGGTATTAATGATAAGATCCTAAAAATTTAAAACCTCTTTAATTTTTTTTACTAATTCTTCAAAATCAAAAGGTTTTTCAATAAAATCAACCGCTCCAATTGAAAGTGCTTCTTCTCTAACAGTCTTATCTGCACTTGCAAAAATAATTTTTGGGTTTTTTCCAAGACTAATAATTTCTTTTGTGGCATCAATCCCACTTTTGATCGGCATCCGATGATCCATTAAAATAATATCTGGTTTTTCTGAAAATGATTTAAATTTATTAACAGCTTCCTGCCCATTTTTTGCAATCCCAATAACTTGAAATCCCCAAAAAGATAATAATTTTTGATATAGATCTCGGATTGCTCGATCATCCTCAACGATAAAAATGTTTGTTATTTTCCTAAACCTCTGGAATTATTATAATAAAATTACTTCCTTTTGAATAGTCTCCTTGAATTTTATCTTCCACCCAAATTTCTCCATTATATAGTGATATAATTTTCTTTACTAATGATAACCCCAACCCCATACCGCTTGTACTCTTATCTGCTCTATGAGCCCTTTCAAAAATTATCTCTTTTTGATCATTAGAAATTCCGTAACCATTATCAATAAATTCCATTTTAAGACATTTACTACCTTCTTTTTTAATTTTTGAAAATTTAATGAGAATTTCAACAATTGAGCGTTCATTATATTTTACAGCATTAATTAATATGTTTTCAAATACATCTATTAAGAGATCATTTGCTTTAGCAAACAATTTTTTTTTTTCGGTCTCAATCTCTACATTAATTTTTCTCTTCGGGAAATTTTTCTTTAAAATCTCAACTGATTCCTTTAAAACCTTACAAACTTCTATATGTTGTGTAAGAATTTGAGCCTTATCCAAATCAGACAGTTTTTGTATATTTGAGATCAAAGTTGCACCCCTTCTAACTTGCTGTTTTGTGTTATTAAACATCCTTCTTACTTCAGGTAATATAATTTCCTCACCTAAATAATGAGTAGCAATTTCTATTGAAGATAAAATATTCTGAAGAATATTATTCATATCGTGAGTAAAAAGATCCTTATAAAAATTAACGCGATTATAAGCTTCGCGATAATTCTCTTCCGATTCTTTTAGTTTTTGTTCTGCTTTTTTCCTCTCTGTGATATCCTGTATTATATATTGTATCAATGATTGATCTTCTATTTTTATTAAAGAACCATGGAGATTTATCCATATCATACCTCCAATTGACCGATATAATGGAAACTCAAATGATTCTGTAGCTTCACCTCTAAGCGCTTGTTTGAACTGCTTTTCGAATAATGGTATAAGAGGTTTATTTCTCTCATTTAATGAGAAGATTTCTCTGAAATTTCTTCCGATTAAATCATCTTTCGTACGCATAGAAAGAAAATGATTTGTAGCAGTATTACAATCTATAAAATTTCCTTTTAAATCTAAAAGACCTATGGAATATGGAGAACTTTCGAATAAATGTCGATATTTTTCTTCGGATTCCCTTAATTTTTGTTCCCAATTTTTTCTTTCTGTGATATCACGGGTTAGACTGTAAAAACCTATTTTTTTTCCATTAGAATCTAATTTTATATTACAAGTACCTTCATATACTCGTTTCACTCCGTCATATCTAGTAGCCTCAACCTCAAATGTTGCACTAGGAACCTCTTCTCTATAAACTTGATTGAAGATCTTGAATAACATTTCTTTATGTTTCTGATCTACAAAATCTGCATAATATTTTCCTATCATTTCATCTTTTGGAACGCCATAGTAATTACTATGATATTTATTTACAAAAGTATAAGTACCTTTCAGATCAAGTTCAAAATATCCTTCCTGAATATTTTCAAGTATATTTCGATATTTTTCTTCGGATTCTTTAATCTTCCGTTCCGCTAACAAACGCTCAGTAATATCACGGCTGATTCCGAACAAGACATCTTGATCATCCCAACGACCTTTAGTAAAAATCGTCTCAACGGGAATTATTTTCTCTTCCTTGGTAATTAATGGAATATTACAAGAATTAATTTTACCCTCAACTAAGTCTCTGAAAATTCTAAGCGCACGATCGTGTTGGGCAGGGGAATAAATTTTTAATATATTCATTTTTAACATTTCCTCTTCTGAATAATTTAAGGTTTTTAAAACGGAAGGATTAACACTGAGAAAGCGCCCATCGAAATTCATAACAAATATTAATTCTTGCATAGAATCGAATAATGTTTGTAAATTTGCCTGATTTTCTTGAAGAGCTTCTTCGGTTTGCATTTTTTCTATAATTGCACCGGTCTCTTGTGCTATAGTTTGAAATATATTCTTTTCTTCGTTTGAAAAGAAATGATGATTTTTAGAGGCAATATTTATTGCTCCATAGACTTTATTTTTTACAAAAAAGGGGATACTGGCAAGGGATAATATTCCCCACTTTTTTGAACGCCTAGGATGAATTTTGGAATAATCATCTGTAATAAGTGGCTGCCCTTCGTTAAAAACAATATTATAAGCACCCTCGTCGATTTTAACTCGCTTCACATCTTTAATAAAATCGGAAGGAAGCCCTTTAAAACAAGCTAATTCAGCAATCCTTGTGCTTTCATCCACTAAATAAATACCACCACCTTCAAAATTCATCAATTCAAGGGTTAAATTTAATACATTTTCTAATAACAATGATAAGTCCTTAATTTTATTTACTGTTATTATAATTCGGTTTAAAACTTCCATCTTTCTTGCGTATTCTTTTATATTTTCTTCTGCCTTCTTGCGTTCGGTTATATCTAGAAGTGATGCTACACTTTTTTTGGTTCTAGGAATCATATCGATAGTTATCAATATATTCCGAATATCACCTCTTTTATTGATGAAATGAAACTCGTAACTTTTTGGAGCAATGTCAGAGGTTTTTCTGCGTGAGTAATGATATTTTTTCATCATCTCTAAATCTTCTTTGATAACAAATTCAGTCCATTTTTTTTTCCATTCAATCTCTTCTTTTGAGTAACCAGAGAGTTCTTCAAACTTTTCGTTTGCAAGTGAAATGGTAGTGTCCTTCTCGATTATAACAGTTGCAGTTCCTGTATTTTCGAAAATAGTTCGGTATTTTTCTTCAGATTCCTTTAAATTTAGTTCCTTCTCTATTCGCTTTCTTGACTCCAAGTTTTTATCCTTTTTATTCAATTTTAATCATCATTTTTTTATTTATATTTTAATTACCCACATATAAAGTTAAAATTATTAAATTAAAATTTAAGTAGGAAAATAATTGAATTAGAAAATTTTGATTCTTGATCTTTATATTTAATACAAATATTTCATATAAAGTTTAAAATTATTTTATATACGAAATTTGATTCTATTTAAAAATTTTATAAAAATTAATATAGGATATAAATTAAGAAGAAAAAATGTAGAGATTTAAATTTACATAAACAATTGAGAATATCTATCCTTTGATCCTGGTTCTTTTTGTGGTAAATGCATTTGTTGAGCTTTTTGGGCTAATTCCATCATTTTATTTTTTATCTCTTTACCACGCTCTAATAAATCTGAGACATCAACTCCCAATTGATAAATATTATTAAGAGCCTTTATTATTTCCGCGGCTCCTTCTGGTGTTGGAATCTGCTGGTATGCATCAGTGAATAAAATATATGCATCAATGGGATTATTCAAGCATTCATTTAAAATTGAGGCTTCAGGTCCCACCACTAAACCTTGAGGTATAATCTCAAGACCGAGTTTTTCAAGTTTTTCCTTTATCTCTTTCTCAGCAGCAAAAAAAACCTTAAATTTTTCTACTATATTTAGTGTTGGAATGCCTTGCAGTATCACCATTTCATTAGCTTTTATATCTTGAGACAGAGCCCAGTTGCAAATTGTCCTGGCAAGGTCAGAATAGTCTTTTGGACTAGAAAATGGGAGCTCACAAACACCAACAATTAAATTCTTATCTTCAGAATAATATAATCTAAAAGGGCGCCTTAATATCCCATCTGTAAACACTGCAATAGGCGGAAATGAATCGCTTGCAATAAACCCGATTTTTTTAATATCTTCAATTTTTTCAACTAACTCGTTAGTTACTATAGGTCCAATTAATCCAATACCTGCAAATCCCAAAATAATTGTAGAGTTTGGCTGAATTTCTTTAGGATCAACCTCTAATACAACCCTGCTTTTTTTACCTCGCTCGCAAATATATTCCTTTGTCATAATATTCTCACAAAAATTTGATTTTCTAAAGAAGTAATTGTAATGAATATAATTAATTTTTTCTAATATTTACCAAACATGATATATAAGAAGAAATTTTTATATATTTCTTAGATGTTAAAGAAAAGGTAAATTTATTTTATTTATATAAAAGTAATTAATATCATTAAAGTAAATAGTTTTGCTGAAAAAATAAATGAATATTCCAGATATATCAAATTTAATTTATTTTATTCATTTTGGAACCCAAGAAAATATATATTTTTCTTGGAAATCAAAATATAGCCCAAAAGCTTTCATTTTTGATTACTCAATTGCAAAAGGTGCAATTAAATCCGAGATATACTTCCATTTAAATAAGGGAGATGTTAAGATCGTATATCAAAAAAAGAATAACTTTATTTATATAATTGGGGGACATATCTCTGTTCAGTTTCAAATTCTTGAGGCATTATTGGATTATCTTTCAAAAAGATTTATGGAAATTTATGGAGATGTGCTTTTTGATATTTTTGATACTGGTACTGATGATTTCTTTAAAGACTTTATTTCAAAAATAGAAGATACGATTAAGAAAATTCCTAATCAAGTCGGGACAATAATTAGAGCATATTGTAGAATTTGTGGCAAATATGTAAACGTTTATGTGAAAAAAAGTATGATTGAAGATTCAGAGGATTACCCAGTCGCTTTAGTGTATATGCATCACGGCCACTCTATTTTGTTATATATAGATGCTGATTTCAAAGTAAGGGGTGCCGAAATCGTTTCAATTACCGGTTAAAGATTCCACCTCAGCCTTTTCCTCTAATTATTATCAATTATTATTTCTTTTAGAAAAAATTGAACACCTACTGTTAACTTAGTATCAGGGATAAATTTTCCTTCCACATATCAATGTAGGAATGTGGTATATCAACACCTCCTTCGCCAGCTACAATAATCTTTAAAAAAGATGTGCACTCTTCCAACTTCTTAGTATCTTTTGGTTTTATTTTCTTCTTAACTTTACCACTTTTTATGCTATCAGTAGGCTTCTTTATTCGCTTTTAAAATAACTTCATAAAAATCTGAATTCCATATTCTATTAGTTATTGAAAAATTTATTACTTTTTTCTAGAAATTCCAACATCCATAAATTATGGAAATAATACCCCAAATTAAAACAACGAGATTCAATACGAGATCGCCTTTATTTGAACTAAATCTACCTTGCTGTTTGTTATAAGTTAGATCTATTAAGCCTAAAAACACTAAAGCGCCTCCAGAAATTAAACTGAAAATTACTCCAAAACTTACTCCTAAGAAATTTCCGATTGCAGCCAAGATCAGGGTTGGAACAACCCAGCCAAGGTCAGGTACTGGAAAGCTTCTTTCATGGCTTAAATAGGCTTCTGAATTTTCCGGATTTTTATTTTGAACTTTGAAAAAATCAATCCAAAACCAAATAATCGCTGCGCTTCCTAAGATTTGCAAAATTGCCATTAAAATATTAAAAATTTTTATCAACTCCAATTGATTTAAAATTATTTAATATAATTATATGCATTTAATTAAATTAAGAGTTTTTCAAACTTTATATACTAAAATTTTTAAAGGTGATAAAAATATTTGATAAATTTTTAGAAGGAAAGGGTGCCGTTATAACTGGTGCTGCTTCTGGGTTTGGAAGAGATATTGCCTTAAAATACGCAGAATTAGGTGCAAACTTGGTTTTAAATGACATAAACGAGGAAGGACTTGATGAAACCGCAAAAATGGTTAAATCTAAATTTGGCTCCCAAGTGCTCTCTATTATAGCTGATGTGTCAATTGGGGATGAAGTAAATCAAATGAGGAAAAAAGCCTTTTCTACTTTTGATAATATATTTGTGCTAGTAAACAATGCAGGAGGAGGTGTCTCGTCTTTTAAAAATATTCTTGCCAGAACAGAAGAAGATTGGCATAAAATTTTAGATATTAATTTAAAAAGTCAATGGTTGATGGCTAAAGCGTTCTGTAGAAAAATGAAAACACAAAAATTTGAACCATTATCTGGGAAGGTAATTAATATGGCTTCAATAGCTGGTGTGCGGCCAGAAGCACAATCACCCGTGTATAGCATAGCTAAGGCTGGAATTATTGCGTTAACAAAAATATTGGCAGAACAACTCGCACCAAAAATGACGGTTAATAGTATAGCTCCTGGATACCATATAACTGGACTCTATAATAATTCAGAACAAGTATTAAAAGACGCAATGGAGGTTCAGGGTATAAAAACCCCCTTAAATAGATTGGGAACAGTTGAAGATGTGTCAAAAGTTGCTGTATTTTTAGCTTCACCCCTCTCTGATTTCATTACAGCTGAAAATATCGTTGTAGATGGCGGTGTAATTACAGTAGGTGTGGGAGCACATTTATAAACTAATTATAACCTAAAAATATTAATTTTTAATTTTTTCTTTTTATATAAAGGCAGAAATGAAAATCTTTTTTATCAAACGCTGGTTCTGGAAACGAGATTCTACTTTACACTCATTAAATATTAATATATTATTGGAAATAAACAAAGGTTTAATCTGAAAAAAAATCATCTTACATTTATTAGGTAATTCTAATAAAATATAAAAACAAATTTAAAATTTAACCTATAACTATGATTTATGAGGAAATATGTCATCAGACGTTTTACTTTCAGTTAAAGATATTTCTATTCTCTCGGAAGATAGGCAGTGTAATATTGTTGATACAATATCATTTGATGTGATGGAAGGAAGTATTCATTCGATAATTGGACCTAATGGAGCAGGAAAATCAACCTTAGGATATGCAATAATGGGAGTTTACCATCCATGTAGTGGTAAGATATTTTTTAAAGGAAAAGATATTACAGACTTATCTATTACGGAGAGAGCAAAGAGAGGAATTACACTTGCTTGGCAAACTCCTGCCAGGTTTGATGGATTATCCGTTTATGACTATATTGGGGTCGGTGTCAAAGATAAAAATTTAATTGAGCAAAGAGTGGGAGAAGCGTTAGAAATAGTTAATTTAGATCCGGACATTTATCTTAAGCGAAAGGTAGATGCAAATTTGAGTGGAGGAGAGAGAAAGAGAATCGAATTAGCTTCAGTAATCGCGATGCGTCCTAAGCTTGTTATTTTAGATGAAGCAGAGGCGGGAATGGATTTAATCGTTTTAGAGTCTTTTATGGATATTTTCAATAAAATTAAAGAGCTCGGAATGACCATCTTATTAATTACCCACCGAGAAGATATTGGAATGGTTTCGGATAATTCGACACTGATTTGGGATGGAAAAGTCTTGGCAAATGGCCCTTTTCGGGATATTATGGTCTTATATTGCCAAAAAGCAGGATTAAAAAAGATTTGCAGCAGAACATTGTTTAATCAGTTTGATGAATGTATAGATAAGATTATTGAAGAGGATACACGGGAAAATAAAATATGAGGGAAAAAAGTGATTCTAGTCAAATCTTAAATAGCTTGGAAAAATATAATCTTGATATTAGTGATTATCTTCCATCTCATAGTGGTCCAAAATTAGTTCTGAATTTTAATAAGATAACAACCGTTAGTGAAGTTGAGGGTATAATACTCAAAGGTCGAGAGATTGAGAATGGAATTATAGCTGACATTGTGATTAAAGAAGGAACTGTATTGGAAGATCCTATCCATTTATGTTTCGGAGTCAATAAAGAAACAGGGCTCCAAGAAATTTTTCCCAGAATCATCGCAGAAGATAATAGCAGCGTGACTTTACAGGCTCACTGCTCTTTTCCAAATGCAAAAAACCTAACTCATAAAATGTTTGGGCATATATACGTTGGTAAAAATTGCAAATTCGTTTATAATGAAACACACTATCATGGTGAGCAGAATGGGGCTACTGTAGCGCCAGTATCTTATGTTTATGTGGGAGAAAATAGTTATTTCGAGAATAATTTCTTTTTAACACAGGGAACAATTGGTCGTATGAAGATTCAAATAGACATTTATGCTTTTAAGGATAGTATAATCAATTCAAATGTGAAAGCTTTTGGTAAAAATTCATTGGATTCAATTCGTGTAAGAGATGCAGTCTTTTTGGAGGGGGAAAATGCCAGAAGTATAATAAAAATGAAAGCTGCAGCCATTGGTGGAGGTGAAGTAATGATGTTTGGCATCACAGAGGGCAATGCAGCGAATACAACAGGTCATGTGGATTGCACTGAAATCGTAAAGGACCGAGGATCTAGATGCCGAGCAATCCCCCTTATTAGGGCTACTGATGATAGTTGTCATATAACTCATGAAGCAAGTTTAGGTAAGGTGGATTCGGCACAGTTAAATGCATTAATGGCTCGTGGTTTAGATGAAGATGAAGCAACAGATTTAATTATAAAAAATATGCTTTAATGAGGTGTCAAAATAGTGAAAGAAAATACAAAATATAATATGCATAGATTTATAGGGAAGCAAATTATAGATGAGATTCAGCCTTGGTTTGAATTTTCTTCAAGTTTACCATGGGACGAAAGAAGTCCTCCGTGGGTATTTGATAATAAGGTAAGAAGGCAAATATTAGTTATATTATCTGAAAGTCCTTTAACTTTTGAAGAAATTATTGAACGAGTATTGTTTAAACCAGCGCCATTGATAATAACAAAAGAAGAATATGAACCAAAAATAATATATGAATGGGATAAAAGAACGATTGAGAATCATTTATTTAATTTAGAATGGTATGGACTTGTCAAAAAGAACGTTGATAAATATGAAATTAACTTTCCAATTCTTAATAAAGAGCAACTAGACGATGTTGAGAATTACGTTATTAAATTTGCAGAAAATTGGGTAAAAGTAATTGAGGAATCCAAGGAAGAAATTTTAAATAAATACCAAGGATTGCATAAGAACACTCCAATAATGGATATAATTATTGAAAAAATTATTGAGAAATTATGGGAAACTCTTAAAAAGAAGGGATTAGTTCCCAATAAACCGAATCTCAAGCATCTATGGGGAGAACAGTTGAGAAAAACTAAATTCAATGAATGGGTCTCAAAAAATTTTAAATAATTATAAATTTCTTATTTTATGCATTCATTTTTTATTATTAAGTAAGGTGAAATTAAAATGAAAATATTACACCATGGTTTAACATTTCGTTCTAAAGAAGAAAGTGATAAATTTTTCATAGATTTTTTAGGTTTAGAAATAAAACATTCTTTTACGGGCGAAAAATGGCTAATGAAGGAATGTTTTGGAGTAGATAAAGACATTGAAATAATTCACTATAGAAATGAAGAAGCCCTATTAGAAGTATTTATAAATGATAATGTTTCAGAAAAAAAAGATAAAATTGTTCATATTTGCATAGAAGTCGATGATCGGGATTCCTTAGTAGATAAAGCAGCTGCTATAGGAATCGAATCAATAGTTATTCCAAGAAAAGATAGTGAGAAAGGTTATTACTTATTCATTCGGGATTCTTCAAATAATTTATATGAGATCAAATAAGTTTTAAATTGTTATTTGATTTTGAGAAATTATAATGCAATTGTATTTCATATCAGATAGAGGATTTTTAATAAAAATAAATAAATACGATTTCTTAGATGAGGACGTTTATGTAACTGATGATGGCAGCACTATTTATATCTGGTATGGCCTAAGTGCTTCGAAGGAGAAGAAAGAAGCGGCTTTGCGGACCGCACGGCATATAGTTAGAGAAAAAGTAGGTTCTGCAAAAATTCTCTTAATGAATCAAAATGATGAATATGGTGCTTTTTTAGCCATGAAGGATGATTTAAGAGGTGGTATATTAGAAGATGGATCTTTTAAACCAAGACCAGAATTAGATTTGGAGGAGATCATAGAAGGACCAGAGAAAGATATAGGTCTGGAATCTATGTTTAGAGTTGCAGCATATTATATCTCTTTAGAAAATTATACTTATGACGATTTATGTTGGCTTTTAGCCGAAAAACACCTAATCATAATGAAGGGTGAGGCAAACATAACGGAAGATGATATCAAGCAGAAAGCAGAGGAGGTATATAAATCATCCACAACATACGATGAGTTATGTTGGTTGATGGGGGAACTTGATATATTAATTGATCAGGGCTACATTGAATTAGATTAAAGAATTGAACAATCTTTTTTTCTACTTTTATAATTGATTTATTTTTAAATCTAGTTTAAAAAAGGAAAAATTTAACTTAAGTATATTAAAATCTTTTTTTACATTGTTTGGCTTTATTTTATTCTTTGGCTATATTTAGTTCCTTCTTTTGTTTGGCTCTATAATTTTCTATTGCCTTACGTAATCCATCAGAGGCTAAGTTAGAGCAGTGCATTTTAATGGGGGGGAGACCATCTAATGAACCTGCAATATCATCTCTTGTTATTTTCATAGCCTCATCTAATGTCTTTCCTTTAGCTAACTCCGTTATCATTGAAGAAGTAGCAATTGCTGCACCACACCCAAAAGTCTGGAAGGAAATGTCATCAATCCGATCATCCTTTATTTTAATATAAATATACATTAAATCTCCACAGACTGGGTTTCCGACCTCCCCCACAGCATCTGCATCCTTCATTTCTCCCATATTTCGGGGGTTTCTAAAATGGTCCATTACTTTTTCTGAATACATTTCATTTATACCTTATTTTTAATCTTTAATTAATATTTTTATATTTTAATGATGGTGGTTAGTTTCGTATGTTGGGTCAAACATATATTTTTTCCCCTTTTTTAAGGGAGACATCTTTCTCAATTTTTCGATAATAGGAGGGAGTTTTTCTAAAAAATAGTCAATATCTGCTTCAGTCGTATATCTTCCCGTAGTAATTCTTAATGAACCATGTGCATCTTCAGGTTTTTGACCGATGGCTAATAATACATGAGAAGGTTCTAAAGATTTTGAAGAACACGCCGAACCTGTGGAGGCAGCTATACCTTCCACATCCAAACTTAAAATTATAGATTCTCCTTCAATATATCTAAACCCTAAATTAACATTGTTTGGTAGACGCTTAGTATAGTGCCCATTAAGATAAACATCTTCAATATTTTCGGTAATTTCCTTTATAATTTTATCTCTAAATCTTATTAATTTTTCAGATTCTTCCTTCATATTCCGTTTGCATAATTCTACTGCTTTTGCAAACCCAGCAATACCTGGAACATTTTCTGTGCTTGACCTCAACCCCCTTTCATGCCCTCCGCCATGTAATAGCGGTTCAATATACTTACCCCACCTTTTTCGTACACCGTGTCCCCTGATATATAATAATCCAACTCCTTTTGGTCCATATAGCTTGTGTGCCGAAGCTGAAAGCAGATCTATATTCATCTCTTCAACATCGATAGGAACTTTTCCAAGAGTTTGAACAGCGTCAGTATGAAATATAAGATCATGTTTTTTTGCGATTTCTCCAATTTCTTTTATTGGTTCGATTGTTCCTATTTCATTATTTGCAAATATTATTGATATCAAAATTGTTTTATTGGTGATGGTCTCTTCCAATTCTTTTAAATCAATCAATCCGTATTCATCTACAGGCAAATAACTCACTTTGAACCCTTGTTTTTCCAGATATTGACAGGTGTGTTGGACAGCATGATGTTCAATGCTTGAAGTAATTATATGATTACCACGTTCTTTATTTTTAAAAGCTACCCCTTTTATTGCTAAATTATCAGATTCAGTGCCAGATGATGTGAAAAAGATTTCATCTGTTTTAGCGTTAATCAACGAAGCCACAGTTTCTCTAGATTTTTCTAATATTTGGGCTGCATTTTGACCTATGGTATGAAAACTTGATGGATTTCCATAAGTTTCTCTATAATGTTTCTCAATTTCTTTAATAACCTCAGGATCCATGGGAGTTGTAGCAGCGTAGTCTAAATATACATATTTCATTTCTACTTTCACTTATGATTTAATTCCTTCTCAACAATTTAATTATTTTTCTTATATTTTAAAAAATGCCTTACTATTTGTTAGAACACAAAAAAGCAAATTACGCATTTTTTTTTAGAATTTATTAATTATCTTAAGATATATGTCAATTATGTCGTCTTAAAAGAATTTTCAACTTTTTTCAATAAATTTTCTACAGTTCTTCTTTCTTTTATACTAAAATTAGATTCAAAATCACTTCTTATAGAAGTGCCATAATAGGTATTACCAAAAAAAGTATTGCATTTCTTTATTGATTCTAATAATAACTTTTCATCTCCTACATGTAAATAGATTGAAATATCATTTATTATTAAAATATTCGTTGGTTTTTTGATATAACTTTCAAGAGCTTTTGACGTTATAAGATAATTATGATTTGCATTTCTATACAATTCCTCTCGATTCTTCGCATTCAGCCGGGGTGGAATAATTTCTCCTTGTAAATTAAAGTAATTACAGATTTTGCTTTTCGCATAAAAATCTTTTATTCTACCTCCAATATTTTTTCCTTTAATCATTATTAATTGTGGTGCAAAATCCAAAATGCTAATTTCCTTAGGAGCTATTTTTTTATCTTCTAAAAGTAATTGTATAAAATTTGCCGTGTAGAATGTCTTTTTCGTATCGATTTCGCCGTAGATTATAGTTGTATGCCCGATTAAACTCTCGAAATCTATATTATTATAAAAACTCATTTTTCGATTAAAAAATATTTAAATTTATCTTTAAATTAAAAGAAATCCTTCCAAGTTATTCCAGCTTTCTTTAACACTTTCAGCATTAAAAATCCTAAAATAGTTCCGGGGATACAACTTAACGCAAATAGACCCCACCAAAATAATATACCTTCAAATGTTGGAACTCCGTAAAGAGGTAGAAGAAAATCTGAAATAGTGCCACCAATAAATATTGTACCGATTGGATCCGTTAAACTGGCGTAATCAACATATTTAGGCTTTTTTTTGCGCAATACATAAGAAACTGTTCCTGTAATAAGTGCTCCGGAGATTCCACCAGGAAATGCTAATATGGATCCAATTCCTAAACTAAAACGTAAAACTGCAATAGCTAAGGCAGTCGTGCATGCTAAACTTAACCCAATTAACACACCCATCATACCATTTATCATATGGGCATAAGGGTTAATTTTTGAACCAGCAATTGTAAAATAAGCAAAAACATTAAGGTAGCTAAGAATTAACCCAACTCCAACAAATACAGCAGAAGTTGCAATTCTCTTATTTTTATTGGTTTTGAATATTTTTTTATCTTTTGGCTCATCAGTTGATTGATTAGAATTAATTTTTTCCTTATCTCCAACTATTAATTCTATGTTTATTTACAGTAAAAAAACATATTTATATTTATAATAGATAACCTTCTTTAATATCTTCAATGTTTATTCCTAGCACTTTTAGTTTTTCTCGTATCTCATCAGAAATATCAAATATTTTCTTTTCCCTTAATTTAACGCGAGTTTCCGCAATAATATTCAATAACGCTTTTATTAATTTATCTTTCTCATCCATTGAGTCAATCCTATATTCTGATATTTTTTGCTCTAAATTAGGGAATATTCCAAATACTTTATCAATTTTGGTCATAAATTCAAAAAATTTATTTTTAAATTCTTGAGTAATTTTCAAATTCTTTTCTAAAATTTCTCTATTAATCTCCCTTATTAACGATAACAATTCTGCAATTGCGACAGGTGTGTTAAAATCATCATCCATCGCTTCGATAATATTTGATTCAGTATCATTAATTATTAAAAGCAAATTATCAACTTCAGAAGATCTTTCTTTTATTGGAGGAGTTTGGTAAATTTTCTTTATTGTGTTAAGTAATTTTTCATAATTTTTTTCAATCTGCTTCATATTCTCTAAAGAATAATTTATGGACTTCCGGTAATGCGAAGAAATTAAAAAGAATCTAACTACCATAGGGTCAAATTCCTTTACAACTTCAGAAACTAGAAAGAAATTTCCCAAACTTTTTGACATTTTCTCATCATCGATATTTACAAAACCATTATGTAGAAAATAATTCGCAAATGGCTTGCCTGTGAATGATTCGGATTGTGCAATTTCATTCCTATGATGAGGAAATTTCAAATCTTGACCACCTCCATGAATATCAATTGTTTCACCTAAATAATTGATTGCCATTGCTGAACATTCGATGTGCCAACCGGGCCTCCCCTTACTCCACGGGCTTTCCCAATATGGTTCTCCTTCCTTCATTTTTTTCCATAATGCAAAATCTCTTGGGTCTAATTTGTCTTCACCATATGCAACATCTTGATCTTCTTCAATTTCTTGTTCAATTTCCTCTTCAATATCTACGTTTTGAAAAATTGTCTTGTATTTCGGAAATGAATTTACAGAAAAATATACAGAGCCATTTTTCTCATAAGCAACACCTTTTTCTATCAGACCTTGAATAAATTTTATCATAAAGTCGATAGTCTCCGTGGCTTTGGGATTCAAATAATCCTTTTCTATGTTTAAAATATCCATAATTTCAAAATATTCTTTTATATACTTCTCGCTGAGAGTTTTTGTATCAATGCCTTTCTCATTAGCCTTTTTAATTATCTTATCATCAATATCAGTGACGTTTTTTACGAGCTTAACATTAAAACCATTGAATTCAAGATACCTGCGAATGATATCAAATACTACTGCTGACTTTGCGTGTCCCAAATGAGTTGAGTCTTGAACCGTTGGACCACAAACATACATAAGAACCTCGTTAGGACTTATTGATTTAAACTCTTCTTTTTGAAATGTTAAACTATTATATATTTGCAACATCCTTTGAGTATTTTAATTTATTTTATAAATGTTTTTAAGCAAAATAAGCCAGTGGAGGGACTTGAACCCTCGAATAACCGCTCTGCAGGCGGTCTCCTTAGCCACTCGGATACACTGGCTTTTAATGCTGTCGAGTTATTAAAAAAATGTGCATTATATCAAATAAATTTTATTCTAATATTCTTTTAAAATTATTTATGGTTCACTTCTTTCGATTTCTTTAATAATATCAAAATCTCCGTCAAAACTAATTATTTTATTAATATCATGTTCTAGGGCACATGCAACGTGTATTGCATCTCTGGGGCGAATATTATAATTAAGAAATATATCTTGTGCTCGATTAATAATCGAAAATGAGATACTTTTAAATTTTAAGTTAGGAAATAGGAGGAATTCTTTACCTTTTTCTATGGCGAGCTGATATCCTAAAGTTTTTTTAATAATCCAAACAAATTCATCCCAAGTTAAAACAGATGTTATACCCAATACTTGCTTTTTTATTAGTTTTTTTAAAAAAGTTATGGATCTTTTGGCTTCTTGATTAATTTTTATATTATATAAAATGGGATTAAGAAATATGTTAGTATCAATATAAACTTTCTCCATAACTTAACTCCTATTGTATTGTTTATCATATAGTTTTTTTAAATCTATTTTTTTAGTTAACTTTTTTGGGGTTTCTAAAAATTTCTCTAAAAAATCTTGTTCATTTAAAGCTGGTTTAATTCTTATTTCGTTTTCAAGAACTTCAATTAAAACTTTACTTCCAGGTTTGATATTAAGCATTTCTCGAATATCTTTTGGAATAACAACTTGTCCTTTTGGTCCGATTTTTCGTTTAATTATCATATTGTATCAATTAAAAATAGTATTACTTTATATTTATACTTTTTTATACACATAATTCCTACTCAACTTTACGAACTATATAAAATTATTGAAAAACACTATGCAGCCTCCCTCTTCTTTAAAAAATTCTATGTAATCATTATCATTCTTATCTAAAAAATTCCCGCACAATTAGTTGACATAATTTAACCAATTTTTGACCTAATTCTTCTTCCTTTTTAGATTGTGTTAAAATCCAATCCTTTCCATATAATTTATTTAAATATTCGCCTTGAGCATCGATAGAAAAAGCAAAAACCTTAAAAATTTTTCTTACATCTTAAAGGTGAAAAATATGAAGTTATAAATGAATCTTTTATCTTATAAAAAAACCTCGATAAATATTGTTTAACATAGATAAATTTTTATTATTACAGAAAAAGGAGGAATTGAACCTGACTCTGAAATTTCAAAAACTCTGTTTCTAGTAACTTTTAATTAAAGTTTTGATTAATTTAAAAAAACTAGTAAAAAAAAAAGTAAATAGTTATTATTTTTTTTATTTTTTCGTCAAATACCATAGCATTACATGGAAGCCCCAGCCTATTCCCCATCCTCCTATTGCAATAGCACTCCATAGGAAATCGGGAGAATATATTAAGTTGAGTAAAACTAGATAAATACTTGTGACGATATATACTACTGTGTGGAGAACTAACGTTTGGAGAAGGAAGCCCGTGATCGGTCTCTGGACAATGAAGAAAAGAACTCCGTGAACGGCTACACCAATAAGCCAACCCATTGTTGGATGAACTATTAAAGTGGGATCTAAACCTAGACTCGTAAAATTTATTCCAAATAATAATGATAAGAGTAAGTATATGTTTTCTCTTCACTTTAATTGAAATCAAGAGAATTGCCTAAAAAATTTCTTAATTTAAAACTATCGACATATTTTATTATCAGTTAATATTAAATAAACGGAATTATATAATTTCTTTTTTTAAATTTATCACTTTGCAATTTTCTTTTTATTTTATAATCAATAAAATTAAGGTTTTTAATTAGTATTTTATCTTGTGGAAGTTTCAAACTGTTCAGCGAAAATTTTTCATATTATTAGAGAGAACAAATGCTCAAAATGTCAAACATTCGAATGTGAAAATGTATGCTTTAGAGGGGTTTATAAAGTAATA
>Ga0209986_10000733_pt1 | contig 32376 bp, 25 predicted proteins | sample BlataG_FD_183168 | JGI IMG/M metagenome (GOLD analysis project Ga0209986, IMG submission 183168) | Deep subsurface microbial communities from Black Sea to uncover new lineages of life (NeLLi) - Black_00105 metaG (SPAdes) (version 2) | ecosystem: Environmental > Aquatic > Marine > Oceanic >...
AATCACCCCAGCTATATGCCGTATTATAACCCTTTACATAATAAAAGTATTCGCCCTGAGCATGACTGGTAAATTCATAAAAAGTATCAGGAATACTCGAAGAAATTGTATTAACATTTGCATAAAGACAAACCGGATAAATATCATCTACATAAAAACCACTACCTAATACAGCACCATCTGTCATGGAACGGAATCTAATATAAACTGATTTACCTACCCAATCTTCTAATGAATACGCCTTTCTGACCCAGCCTCCAGAATTACCATTAAAACGTGTAGTATCCAAATTAAACCATTCTTTTGTATTCTCTGATATCTCTGCCACAGCAACATCATAATTAGTTTCTAAATCATACCAGCACCAGAACGTAACTGAATCACCTGTCTGGACTAAATATGGATAAGCAGTGCAAACTGCGTGATTCATATTATGCACATTACCAGAAAAAAAACTGTTTGAACCTGAATGGGATTGAGTAGTAGAAAGCGTAAAGCCATCAAGTTCCCACGGGTCTGTGCCTGATTCCAGATCATCTTCAATAATTGAGGGCGCTGACAATTCAACAAGTTCCCATTGAATAGGATTATTATATTCACTGTTTTTGGCGCCCCAGTATACTGTAAAACTCTCACCCACAGTTCCTAAGGGATAGATCCCGGGTGGAGGAACCACACCCTCGACCAAAAGCACTATTGAATCACAAAATCCAGCAAGGTATTCTAATGCCTTAAAATTCTGATGGCAGATGTGGTCCAGATCACTCTGCGGCTGATAAAATGTTGTTCCAAGCTCAGCAGTAAAAGAAAGATTTGATATACCACCTAGATAGTGGCTCCAGGCATAGAACCAATCCATACTCGAGCCGCTCACTCCATATATTGCACTGTACACAGGACCGCGCCCATATGTACCGCTGCCCAGACATTGTATCATATCTGCCATAACATTTCCCACCTGATCATAAAGTAATGAATCAGGCGTTTGTTGTAATTTCCAGCCCCAGGGCCACATAAGTAACTCTGCATAACTGTGATAGGTCATATAGGCATTGCAGATATGCGATTTTGCAAACAATGTCAAAGCCCTTGTCTCATCACCAGAATTTGCATAGGGCCCGCAAAAAGTCTCGTAACCTGGTCTATGTGTTGCCTTACCTTCATCAACCGCACCCCATTCTCCCTCAATCTCAGGAACACATCCCGCATAATTTCGATTCGGGTCAGTGCCTGTGCTGCCGCCAAATGGTTCACGATTCTTACGCCACCAATTTCCAGATGGGTAATCATAGACATAGCCATCAGCATTGATAATAGGAAAACAGTACATCTCTGTGTTATTGATAATCTCTGTGATTTCCGGCACAACACCATAAGACTTGAGCATTGAATCTGCAAAGAAAAGAACAACGGGAATGCATGCCCATTCGCGTGCATGGTGCAAACCATCTATTAAAAAACCAGGTTCATCATCTTCCTCAATGTGAGGGTTATCAGAAATTTTTATTCCGTATAGCCATCTGCCTTGATAAGTTGGAATGGGTAAGGAATCGAGTTTACAGATCGCAGGATAGTCTTGGACCATCTGAATTAAACTATCATTTGTCTCCTCGTATGAAAGGTATTGAGCCCTCACTTTTTCCTTTTCATATGCAATACTTGGCACTACCACCTCATAAGTGAATCCCGAATTGACAATCTTATTCAAAATCCTCTGATCAGCAACTATGTCGTACCATTTACCTGCACGTGCACCTGCAATATCTAATTCATGTTTAGAAGATATCCTTTTTAAATCCTGCCACGAATGTGTATACACCCTCACGATCATATCCTGAGCTGGTAAAATACCGACGTATAAAATAAACAGAATAACTGCTTTTTTCATAAACTCTCCTTTTTTATTAACGATTACAAAAAACTCCTATTTTCTTCGTTAATCACAAAAACGTCCTTTAGACTTAAATCTTAATTTATCACTTTTTTTATAATGAATTTCTTCATGTCACCTTACCAATCCTCATCAATCGAATTGACTTCCATTGCCAGACTTTTAATATATCCAAGATGCTCGACGCCTCACGACCTGGATCAAAAGAAAAATATATGAACAGAGGTTTTCCTTTGAGAAACTTCTTATGCAGCGGTCCCCAGAATCTTGAATCCATTGAATTATCGCGATTATCACCCATTACAAAAATATAATCCTTTGGTACAACGACCGGACCAAAATTATCCCTAACCTGATACCCGAATATATCGGGAAGTTCAGACCTCTCCCATTTTTGTTGATAAAGTCCTCTATCATAGTTTACACCTCTAAACGTACGCCTGTCCTGATGCCAAATATAAGGTTCTAAAAGTTCTTTTCCATTCACATGTAATTTTTTGTTAATTATCTCTACTGTATCTCCTTCAATTGCAACACATCTTTTTACAAAATCTCTATTCTCAAACGGGTATTGAAAAACAATTATCTCACCTCTATTTGGATACCGCCCAGGTATCAGTGAAATTTGGTGGTTCGAAAACGGAACTGGAATTTTAATACCATAAACAAATCTATTAACTAAAAGGGCATCTCCAATAAGCAGTGTCTTCTCCATCGAGCCAGTAGGAATCACGTATGCCTGCACAAAAATTGCTCTCAATATTAGAACAACTATAATCACAACAACCCAAGTAGATATTTCCTTCTTAAGTTTTTCACTCATGCATTTATTATAATATAATCTTTAAAGAAAGTCAACACTTCTCTTGACTTACGTTCTATAATAGCTAAAATACTCCATGGTGAATTATGGGCGATTAGCTCAGCATTGGTTAGAGCGTCTGCGTGACATGCAGAAGGTCACCCGTTCAAGTCGGGTATCGCCCATTTTTAACGCTTTACGCTCGACTCCTTACGTTCGACGCGTGAAGTTTGCAGCGTGCTGCGTTTAGCGACTATGGAAAATGTGCTGGATATACTGATAAAAATCCAAAATCTTGATAATGAAATCAAAGTTACAAAAATCCAAATAGACAAAATACCGAACAAAATAACTACATTAGAAAAAGAAATTGAAAAAACAAAACTTGCCTTAGAGGAAAAACAGAATCGAATGCAAGATATTAGAAAAACTTACAAAATCAAAGAAGGTGATATTGCCGAGAACGACAGTAAAATGAGCAAGTTGAATAGCCAGACATTTGCAGTTAAGACCAATGAGGAATATCGGGCATTAATTAATGAAATAGATTATTTAAAGAAAGCAAATAAAAAAGTAGAAGATGAGATGATAAATCTATTAGAGGAAGAGGAAAAATCAAAAAATACAATTGGCAAAACCGAAGCTGAATCAAAGGAATTTGTTGATAAAAAAGCTAATGAAATCTCGGAGTTAAAGAGAAACCGGGAAGAATTAACAAACAAATCGGAGCAGATGAAGATTAGCTTTGACGAATATTTTAATAAACTACCTGATGATGTTACGGAACTATATAATAAAATTAAAAAAGTCAGAGGTAATGTAGTTTGCCTGATTGACAATGAGACGTGCACCGGTTGTTATGCTAATTTAACGCTTCAATTCTTTAATGAATTAAAGAAAAAGGAAGAAATTCTACTATGTGACAATTGCGGCCGGATACTTATTTATGCCGTCCTAAATGAATAGTTATGTTGGAACCTGTATAAAAATAAAATTAATGCATTCACAATCACCAAGCTCATTATTAATATATGTTGATGGTTCATCAAGAGGGAATCCCGGGCCATCTGGTATTGGTATTGTTGTATTTGATAGTGTTAATCAAACAAAATCCATCCAAGAGATCTCAAGGTATATAGGGACAACAACCAACAATGTTGCCGAATACGAGGCAGTCATTTCTGCCCTGAAATGGATGGTTACATCAAACAAAAAATGTGCTACAATAAAACTCGATTCAGAACTTGTCTATTGCCAGATAACCGGGAAATATAAGGTTCGATCTCACCGGATGGCAGTTCAATTAAGAAGGGTCAAAATTCTGGAGGCAAAAATAGCGAACCTGTCTTTTCAGCTGGTTCCACGAGCTGATAACAAATTAGCAGATCGTCTTGCACAAAAAGCTTCAAAAAAAACTAATCCTGTAGGAAAACCAACTATAAACCCCGTAGAACCCCGTAGGATGTTGGCTATCCAACGGGGTAAATGACAAGCCATTTAGCCCTCTGTTTTCATATTTGAGCCCTCTTAACCCTTTTTTGACTACTTGACTTTCATTCGAAATAGAATAAACTAAACACCATGAAACATTCGAAAGAAATAAATGCTCCAAGGCTTTTAATCTTTGGTTATTTGGGAATTATCGCTCTCGGGACAATACTTCTGTATTTGCCAATTTCAACGACAAAGGGTATATCACTCATAGATGCTCTATTCACAGCATCATCCGGGCTGTGTGTAACTGGACTAATTGTGAAGAATACTGCCCTCGATTTCACTCTGTTTGGCAAAAGTGTTATTCTTATCTTGATTCAGATAGGCGGTTTAGGCTATATGACACTTTCAACAATGTTTTTTTTCTTCCTCGGTAGAAAAATCTCACTACGTGATCGCGTACTCTTTAAGGAATCAATCAACGTCCTTTCATACAAAAATCTAAGAAGATTTGCCTGGAGGGTATTCAGAATCACCATTATTCTTGAATTAATAGGAACTGTTCTATTTTATTTTCCCTTTCTAAATAAATTCAGTCCGGTTGTAGCATTGGGTCATGCTTTTTTCCATTCAGTATCCGCATTTTGCAATGCTGGTTTCTCAAGTTTCTCAGAAAACCTAAGCTTATTTTCTTCTTCCTCCGTTCCCCTTATTGCTGCAGCATTATTTATCATCGGTGGATTGGGTTTTATAGTAATCTCAGATTTGTATACAACAATCATTAAAAGAACCAAAAAATGGTTGTCTCTGCACACAATTATAGTTTTAAAAACCACCGCCCTTCTTATATTAGGTGGGATGCTCTTTATTTTACTTTATGAAAACAATAGAAGCCTGGCGGGACATACATTTTTTGAAAAAATAGTTCTCTCATTCTTCCAGGCAGTCACTCCAAGAACGGCTGGATTTAATACCTTAACTATTTCTCTGTTTTCCCCAATCACACTTGTGATGATTATGTCGTTTATGTTCATTGGAGCATCACCCGGGGGAACTGGCGGTGGTATGAAAACAACAACTTTTGCGTTATTAATCCAATGGATAAAGGAATTACTTTTAGGACGTTATGGTAAAGACATATCAATTTTCAAAAAAAGCATCCCTATTGAGCAAGCGTACAGGTCGTTTTTGATTGCGTCATTATCAATATCTGTAGTATTTGGCGCATTTTTTCTAATCATGCTCTTTGATAATCCAGAACCACTGAAAGCCCTGTTTGAAGTAGTTTCGGCACTCGGAACTGTCGGGCTATCTTTAGGCTCATCGGCAAACCAATATTGCAGTTTTTCATACGACCTGTCAGTAATAAGTAAATTAGTAATAATTATTGTTGTCATTACCGGCAGGGTTGGTACAATCACCATTGGCAGCGCACTTTTACGACGCCACCCACTTGAATATAAATATCCCGAAAATCCAATTGTAGTTGGATAGTTCTAAATTGCAACCTGTAATTTTATACAATGCACATTTTATCGAATTTAAGAAACGACCTTCTGATATTCAAGCTATTTTATTGAACCATGGATTAATTGAAAAAATATATTTTAAAAAATCACCTCTACCACAAAATATAAAAAAAATTAATCTAAAAGGCAATTATGTAATACCTGGTTTCATCGATAGTCACACTCATTTTATAGCAAGAGGCTTGGAACTGCAAAGAATCGATTTAGAAAAATGTAAGTCATTAAATGATTGTCTCGAAAAACTACGATCAGGGCGGTCGGAAGAGAATGAAATATTATTCGGGTCAAACTGGGACGAAACCGGCTGGGGTTCATTTAAACTGGATAAACTGACCAAATATCAGCTCGATAAAATTTCAAAGAAGAAACCGGTCATTATGCGGCGCATTTGTGGACATTTTGCAGTCGTGAATACAAAGGCATTAAATCTCATTCCGCAGAACCGGAAGATCATTGACCGAGAAAATGGCTATCTTTATGAAGATATTGCCCTCAATTTAGATGAAATCTTTAAACCAAGTAATGTAATGCTGGAAAAGGCTATTAAGCTGGGTACAACAGAAGCACTAAAAAATGGGATAACAACTGTTCATGAAATCACGGACCCGCGTCGATTTAGGCTTTTGCAGAAAATTAAAAAAACAAAAGGTTTAAAAATTAGATGTGCTGTTTATATTACCTCAAAATATTTTCATGATGTTCTTTCATCAGGAATATCGAGTGGTTTCGGTGACGATTTTCTCAAATTTGCCGGTATAAAAATTTTTCTTGATGGCTCTGTAGGTACGAAAACAGCTGCAATGACAAAACCATATAATTATTCGAGAACAAGAGGCAAAATTTTAATTACAATGCGCAAATTAGAGGATATAATAAGAAAAGCCGAAGACAATAGTATTCAGCTGATGATACATTCAATTGGAGACAGGACGACTGATACAATTTCAAGGGCATTCGAAAGAAATATCGATAAAGAAAATCCGCTGCGCCATAGACTCGAGCATATCGAAATTCTGAACACAACCTCTGTGCGTAAGATTGCAAAGATGAATTTAATTGCCTCGATGCAACCAAATTTTGTAAGAAGATGGCAAAAACCAGGTGGTATGTATGAACAGTATCTTGGCAAAAGATATAGAGAAATGAATTGTTTCAAAAAATTACTGGATTCAGGGATAAAGGTAATCTTTGGTTCAGATTGTATGCCGCTTGGACCATTATATGGCATTCAAGGCGCGTTGGAGCATCCTTTCTCTTGCGGACGGCTAAGTACCTGTGCGGCGTTTAGAGCATATACAAAAGACGGAGCCTATGCTACATTCGATGAAAATAAGAAAGGAACAATCGCCACAAACAAATTAGCTGACCTGGTTGTACTTGATAAGAATCCTCTGAAGGAAAAAGAATTGGATAAGATTAAAATATTAATGGTTCTGGTCGCTGGCAAGATTGTGTATAGAAAAGCGAATGTATCGCATTAAAGCAAATAGCTCCAATCATTTACTATTCGTGCAATTCGTGATCAAATGAAAAATTTCTCCTGGTTTTTCTTAAAGGCATATAAAAAATTCAAAGCAGACAGATGTCCTCTTCTTGCCTCAGCATTAGTTCATGCAACAACATTCAGCCTTTTTCCTCTAATTTTGGGATTAATCTCTTTTTCAGTTTTTATATTGGGTTCTTCTGAAAGTATTATTGAAAAGGTATTACCGCTACTCAGACAGGCATTCCCCGTAGGTCTTGACGAAATACTAAAAAACATCTCGACGATAACGCAAACATCTATTATTATTGCTATAATCGGTATATTAGGATTTTTATGGGGTGCTGCACGAATATTCCGCGCATTAGAATCTACGCTTAATGTTATTTGGAAAGTAAAGAAGGACCGCTCATTTTTCAAGAAGAGTCTCTTAACCATAGGCGCAGCATTTTTAGTAATTATATTGTTAATAGCATCAGTAGTTTTAACAATTTGGGCAAATGCAATTGGTGCTGGTGGAATTGCAAAATTCTTACCTGAATTCAGCATTATCTTTAGTGTCTTTCTCTTCGGTTTAATCTACTGTTTCTTTCCAAACTGCAAAGTAAAACTCAAAGAAGCATACTTCGGCGCAATCTTTACCGGTATATTCTGGGAAGTGGCAAAATATCTATTTTCATTTTATATTACAAAAATCGTAGACTATTCAAAGATATTCGGTTCCCTATCAGCGATAATGATATTATTTATATGGATATACTATTCTGCATATATATTCCTTTTCGGTGCTGAACTCAGTTATGTATATGCAAGAAGGAAAAAACTTAAATAAAAAACAGATGGTCGATAATAGATGTAGGAGAAAAGATAAAATTATAATAATATTGAACATCTAAAATCTACCATCTACCATCTTTATCTACCATCTACCATCTTTCATCTTTATCTATTTTTCCTTGACAAATTGCAAATTGTGGTTATAATTTGATAATGACTCTATGTATAGTGTCTTTTGAGAAAATCTTAGTATATATGCTCGAAATTCTACATAATAAATTATTTTTTGAATATTATTGGAATTTTTTTATTATTTGGTTTTTGGTGCTTGGAACTTGGGATTTTGCCGAGCGATAGCGAGGCAATGTTATGAAGTGTCCACGATGCGGGAAAGACGGAGATAGGGTTTTAGAAACCAGAACCTCCCAAGCTGGTTCAGTAATAAGGAGACGAAGGGAGTGTGGTGATTGCCATTTTCGATTCACAACCTATGAAACAATTGAACGTATACCTCTGGTTGTCATCAAGCGGGATAGAACAAGAGAACCCTATGACCGAGCAAAACTTTTAAATGGCATTGCAATTGCCTGTCGAAAACGTCCCATATCAGCAGAAAAGATCGAGGCTATTGTTAATGAGATTGAGGACAGCTTATCTGATAAGTATCAAACTGAGATAAAATCCTATGATATTGGTCGAATGATCCTGGAGCTATTATTGGAATTAGACGAAGTCAGTTATGTACGATTTGCCTCGGTGTATCGTAAATTTACAAATATAAATAAGTTCGCAAGGGAACTATCAAAAATAAAAAAGGAGCGAAATTGGAAGAAAAAACAGCAGAGAAAGCATCGTTAAGAATCGGGATCTCTAAAGAGATTCCCAAGGGAACAGTATTTCAATATATTAAGAAAAGAAATGGACAAATTGTTCCTTTTGACAAGTCTAAAATATCTAATGCAATCTACCTGGCGGCTAAGGCAGTCGGTGGTGAAGATAAGAACCTTGCCGAAAAATTAGCCGATGAAGTAACTCTATTCTTATACACTTTAAAGGGTGATAAAACACCAGAAATCGAAGAGATTCAGGATACAGTTGAGAAAATCCTTATTGAGAGTGGTCATGCCCGTACTGCCAAGGCTTATATCCTATATCGGAGACAACGTGAGATACTGAGAAAAAAGAAATTATTGGAAAAAAAATCTGATGAGCGTGAGGCAACCGACTATGCATTATTTGTCCGTACTTCAGATGACGACTTTGTCTCCTGGGACCGTAATAGAATTATCACTGCATTACAGAATGAAACTGGCTTGGAACCGTATGTTGCTAAAAAGATCGCTGAAGAAACTGAAGAAACAATTTTAGACTCCAGTGTACATCTTATCTCATCCTCGCTCATTCGTGAGATAGTTAACGTAAAACTTATTGAACATGGTCTGGAAAATTCAAGGTTACGCCATACAAGATTAGGAATACCGATCTATGATGTAGAAAAAATAATACTTTACGCAAATCGAGAGAACGCCAATATTCCCCATAATCCAGAGGCAACGAATATGACAATTGCCGAGACCGTGAAGAAACAGTATATGCTTTCTGAAGTATTCAGTCGCGATGTCTCAGATGCCCATATCAGGGGAGACATCCATTTACATGACTTAGGTTTCGGCGACAGACCCTATTGTTCTGGCCAGTCCTTAGAATACGTTAAGAAATTTGGCTTAAATTTGCCCAATGCATTATCAATTGCTAAACCAGCCAAACATGCTGATACATTACTTGCTCATATGGTTAAGTTTTCTGCCGCGCTTCAAGGACATTTTGCCGGGGCTATTGGTTGGGATGCAGTAAATATCTTTTTTGCTCCTTTTTTAACTAAAATGACAGATCGCGAAATTCATCAACTTGCCCAGATGCTCATATTTGAATATTCACAACAATCTGTGGCACGTGGTGGTCAGGCGATATTCTCAGATTTGAACCTTTACTGGGAAGTACCAAAACACTTTAAGGACGTTGAAGCAATCGGCCCGGCTGGTAAATATACAGGAAAAAAGTACGGCGAATATGCTGAAGATGCACAAAGATTTGCCTGGGCACTATTCGATATATATATGGATGGTGATGGCACAGGAAGACCTTTCTTCTTCCCAAAGCCTTTGGTTCACATAACTGAAGACTTTTTCAAAACGCCAGGCTGGGAAGACTTTCTCAATCATATTGGCGATGTCTCTTCTAAGCGTGGAAATACTTATTATGTCTTTGACCGGGGAGAGACTGCAAAAATATCTGAATGCTGCAGGTTATCATTCAAACTTGAAGAATCAGATCTGAAAGATGCCCGTACCCCGTGGAAGATGCGTTATACTGCCTTACAAAATGTAACCTTAAATCTACCTAAAGCAGCCTATTTAGCCAAGCATGACGATGAAATACTATTAAAGAAACTTGATGAGTTCTTGGATCTCGCAGTACAAGCACATATACAGAAAAAGAATTTCATCGAAAGAATTATTTCATTGAAAGGTGAAGGTCCCCTGGCTCTCTTAACCATGGAAAGAGACGGCGAACAATATCTGAGACTTCATCGTGCAACCTACCTTATTGGTCTACTCGGACTGAACGAACTCGTACAACACCATATGGGAAAAGAAATGCATGAAGATGAAACGGCTTTACGTTTTAGCTTAAAGATACTGGCGCATTTATATTTACGTATCAAGAAACTATCAGTAACTTCTGGTCTGCGACTGGTTATGGAACAAACTCCTGCTGAATCTGCTGCGCATCGTCTTGCCCGGTTAGACCTCGAACATTTTCCGAATGAAACAATCAATGTTGTAAAGGGGAATAACGAAAATAATTCTGTTTACTACACCAATTCAACCTACCTGAATGTTAGTGTGCCCATCGATCCAATTGAAAGGGTAAAAACAGAAGGTAAGTTTCATGATATGATTGAGGCAGGTGCACTAACCCATGTGTGGCTTGGCGAATCACAACCTTCAAAAGAATCGATTGCCAATTTTGTTGTCAAAACATTCAACAATTCTCGTAATGCTCAGATTGCCTTCTCCCCAGAATTTACAACCTGTAATAACTGTTTTAAAACATCAAGAGGACTGAGAAGTAAGTGTCCCTACTGCAACAGTGAAAATATCGATCACATAACAAGGGTAACAGGTTATTTCACCAAGGTTTCTGGCTGGAACAAAGGAAAGAAAGCAGAACTTAAAGACCGTTATCGCTCAAAGTTGTAAAAATTATTCAATAATTAAAAACAGAAGATCAGGTTATCTATTACCCATCCTTGATCTCCTGATCTTTTATTTATCCTTTATTAAAACAAAATTATATATATAATATCTAATCTATGCAGAATACTATTAAGAAGAGTTATTCTAATATCTTCAAACAATTAATCATACTTGCCTGGCCCATTGTTCTGGCATTTACAATGCAAGTAGGGTACAATATTATTGATATTTTCTGGGTTGGAAAATTAAACCCAACAGCAATCGCTGCTGTATCGCTTGCCGGAAATGTTTTTTTTATTATCCTGGCTGTGGGACAAATCATCGGATCAGGCACTGTAGCATTAATAGCCCAATTCTATGGGGCAAAACAGATAGATAATGCAAATAACATTGTAAGACAATCTTTGCTACTCGTCTCAATTATTGCCTTGCCAGTCTGTATTTCAGGTTTTATCTGCGCAAGACAGATCATGTCATTACTCGGCGGCCGTGCTGATGTACTTATAATAAGTACAAGTTATTTGAGAATTATCTTCATTGGATTCTTTTTTCAATTAATATCATTCACCATAAATTACGCCTTTCGTGGCATCGGCGATATGAAAACCCCGATGAAGATTATGTTGGTTGCAACGATTATTAATATTATTCTCGATCCGTTATTAATTTTCGGCATAGGTTTTTTCCCAAGACTTGAAGTACAGGGTGCGGCAATTGCAACTGTAATTGCCAAATGTGTAAGCTTTTTATTTGGATTTATTATTTTAATTAAAGGAAAATCAGGAATCAAATTAAAGATCTTTAAAAAATGGCACTTAGAAGCCAAAATAATAAAAACTATTTTAAGTGTAGGTATTCCAGTTGGAATCTCATACGGTTTAATGGCATTCAGCAGCATGGCAGTATTTAGGATTGTATCGTCATTCAGTGAATATGCCCTCGCTGCATTAGGTATTGGTATTCGGATTCTGCAACTAGCAAGCCTTCCGGTTGTAAGTATTGGTATTGCCACTACTACGCTAATAGGGCAAAGTCTTGGTGCCCGTAATCTAAAAAAGACAATGCAGATTGGTCATGTTTCCATATTGTTCAGCACGGTAATTATGGTTTTTTTCGGTATTGTTTTTATTGCAAATGCAAAACTATTGTTCAGCATATTTACTCAAAATTACCAGGTAATAAATTACGGCATTCAATTTATCCAAATAGTATCATTATATTTGGTGTTTGTTGGCATCATTATGAGCTTAACCGGAGTCTTTAGAGGAGCAGGCGATACATTACCGCCCATGTTTGCTGGATTATTTAAACTTGCATTGTTTATTATACTTGCAATCCTTTTTTCACAAAAGTTGAGAATGGGTGTAACCGGCGTGTGGTGGGCGATGTTTATTTCTTATGGTATCGAGGCTATAATAATAGCAATTTGGTATGCCAGCGGTAAATGGCATAAGAAAGGACTTGAGCTTTTAGACAACATAAATACAGTAAATAAGTAGTCAGTAGTTAGTAGACAGTAATCATATTTACATATTGATGCCTTTGTTCAAACTGTCTACTGACTACTATCTACTGTCTACTGTTTATTATTTAATTAACTAATTTAACTGTAAGGTATCCTATTAAAAGACCCAATGCTGCACCGCCGATTACATCTGTTGGGTAATGCTTGCCCAGATATATCCTTGAAAAACCAACAACCGTTGCATACAGGTAAAGAGGCACTCTAATCTTTGGGTAATGGTGCGAATAGATCACAGCCTGAGTAAAGGCACATACTGTATGGCCTGACGGAAAGGATGAATCCCATCTCTCATATTCCCCTTCGGGTCTCTGTCGATTTATTGTATACTTCAATGGAAATAACGTGACACAGTTACCAATAAAGCCGATAATACCATGTTTGGCAACATCTTCCTTTTCATTTATATATAATGCTATTGGTGGTACAACATTAAGCAGTGGATATGATACAATATTTACACCCTGCATAAAGCAATTTATTGGTTTGGACTGCCAATCTTCGCTAATTGTTATATATATATCTTCTTCAAAATTACCGAAAGCCTGAGCAAAGATAAAAAGCAATAACATTGGCAATTATATTCTGAACAGAGATGATGTCAATGGCGCTAATTGAGAAAAGGAAAGACGGAGAAAGGGGGATTTGGTAATTATATTACTAAGTTAGAAAGTAATTTAGTTTTTTCGTCAATTCTAATTTATACTTTTAACTTTTGCCTTTTAACTTGCTACTGCAAATAGTGCTTGACTTCCGCATAATTTTTTGTATAATCTAACAATAAAATAAATTGAAATATTTGCTTCAATATTATTATTTCTTATATATTTGAAGGGTATTCAGACAGATAAATATATATTGATTAAATATATCTGTGTGAATCTGCTATAATCCGTTTGCATCTAAACATAACGTAGTTATGTTAAGGAGGTTTATTATATGCCTTGTGGCAGAAAAAGAAAATTAAAAAAGATTAAGAAACATAAATTGAAAAAAAGACGTAAAAGAGACCGTCATAAGAAGAAATTAAGATAAGCCTCGCTACTGCTCGGCTAAATCCCGCTCCTTTCGAAAAGGGCAAAATAAATCTTAATTTCGAAATTATAAATATTTTCAAAATCAAAATATTGGATTCAAAATTTGTTGTTTAGAACATTTGAATTTTATTCATTTGAATTTACCTGCCCCGTTAGATAAAACCATTTCTCAAAGGTAATTCATAACAAATTATCTTCACTAGATAATAAATGCTTAAAAAGATAAATTAGACTTATATCTAACAGGGTGAAGATTTAGTATTTGGGATTTAGAGTTTAAAAACGTTATTTATAACATTTTTAAAAGTATTCCGCGTTTAGATAGTTCAATAAATTTTATAATGTCACCAATATATTTGTTTGTAGCCTCTTTTTTCTTTAATATCTTGATACATTCAGTTAAATTGTAAGATGAATTGTAGATAATTCTACATATACTCTTAATATCTTCAATCTGTTCATGGGAAAATGAATTGCGCTGCAAACCCATTATATTCACACCATAGATTTTTGCTCGATTCCCCCTTGCTAACAAATAAGGAAGTATATCTTTATTAAGATAGGACTTCGCACCGAGCATTGCATATCTACCGATTCGACAGAATTGATGAATACCGGCAAGACCACCAATGTTAACAAAATCGTCGACCTCAACATAACCACCAAGCTGAGCGCCACTTGATATAATTGTATTACTTCCTATTTTATTATTATGGGCAATATGTACATAAGTCATAATAAAATTATTACTGCCTATAATTGTTTTCTCGTTTTTGCCGGTAGCCCTTGAGATCGTTGTATATTCCCTTATGATGTTATTGTCACCGATAATACATTTTGAGGGTTCACCCTCAAAATGGTAATCCTGTGGGTCTATGCCAATTTGTACTCCTGCATGGATATTGTTGTTATTCCCAATAATTGTTCCCTTTTTTACAATAACATAACTGCCAATTTTATTATTAGCACCGATTTCTACATCTTCTTCGATAATGGAGTAAGGACCAATAATTACCGATTTATCAATTCTTGCTTTTTGGCTAATAGTATATTCTTTCATTGATTAGTTAATTCACTAATTAGCCAATTCGCTAATTCACCTATCTTTTTATGCCTGCCATAATAGTTGCTTCACAGACAATTTTATCATTTACTTTTGCTACACCAGAGATCTTCACAATACCCCCTCGTTCCTGTAATAGTTTCACTTCCATTATGAGAGTATCACCGGGCCGAACAATTTTCCTAAATCTTGCTCTATCAATCCCCATAAAAAGTGGAGTTGCTCCTTTATATTTACGCAATAGCATCACCCCACCGGTCTGAGCAAGTGCTTCAACTATCAATACACCAGGCATTATCGGCTCCTCTGGAAAATGTCCAGCAAAAAAATATTCATCAGCCTGAATATTCCTTTTTGCCACAATTCTTTTATCATCAATCTCTAAAACCTCGTCCACAAATAAAAATGGCGAGCGATGTGGTAGTATATCCTTTATTTCATCTATGTTCATAAAATCTCCTCTGTCTTCAATTGCCTTGTCCTTTACCTTCAATTATCTTATCCCTACATTTTTTAAGCATCTCCACTTCTTTCTGGCTGCAGCCGGTTATGCCGATCCGAGCAGAACCACATCCTTTACCATGGTAGTCAGAACCACCGGTCATTAATAAACCATTTTTCAAGGCAATTTCACAGAATTTCTGCTGATACCTCGATGTGTGTTCTGGATGCCAGATCTCAATGCCTAAGGCACCATCCATAATTAATTGATACAGAATCTGTTCACTATTTATGATTCCAGGATGTGCAATTACAGGAACACCTTTGCAATTTTTTATCTTTTGTATCACCTCCCTGGAATGGATATTTTTTTTAGGCTCATAATATGGCGAATGGTAACCAAGATACCTTGCGAATGCTTCGCTTATTGATTTAACATAACCATTTTCCAATAGAACTTCGGCAATATGTGGCCTTCCTAACGAACAATTTTTAGCAACCACCTTTATCTGTTCAAACTCAAGCTTAATATTATCGCAAGATAATTTTTGTATAATCTTCTTTACTCTTTTAACACGATATTTTTTAAAAGATTCTAAATATTCAAGTAGATCAGCATCCTTGTAATCAATATAATAACCCAAGATATGGATATCTAAATCGCCAATATTTGAGCTCATCTCGACTGCCGGAATAACTTCTATTTCACCTTTAGTTAGTGCAATCATCTCCTCCACACCAGATACAGTATCATGATCAGTTAGGGAGATTACTTTAAGCTGTAATTCCTTGCTTGCTTTTATAATTTCAAAAGGGGCTAACGAACCATCAGAATATATTGAATGAATGTGAAGATCAGCATAGCATTGATTTTGGGTGAAAAAGGAAGTTACTCCCAAATTTCTTTTAGTCAACTTCGTCTTGATGTAAGCCCGAGATCGTAACTTACGTCGTCAACTATTTTTTCGTCAATTATGTTTCTCTTCAGAAGAAAACCTTCCAACAAAGCATTATCACATATTGCATTTATTGTACGAGGAATGCCTTTTGAATACGTATATATATTCTTCATCGCCTCTTTAGTAAACAAAGGTATAGAACGCCCAGCCACACGGAGACGGTGAACAATATAGCTAGTAGCTGCCTCCTCATCAAATGCACCAAGGACACAACGGACAGCAATCCGTTGATACAAAGGCGGATCAAGCCGCAAATAATCTTCCATTTCTGGCAGACCGAATAAAATAAAGTTTAATAGTTTACCACGCTCTGATTCAAGATTAAGCAAACCTCTTATCTCCTCCATTATCTCTTTTCTCTGTAACATATTAGCTTCATCGATTAAAATTACAATCTTCTTATTTTCGCCTGCGATTTCAAGGAGGCGATGGTAAACCGCAGTAATTATTTCTATCTTATTTTCAGACTCAATAGGAGTTTCTAACATTAAGGCTATTTTCCTTAAGAACCATAAAGAGGTAATCTCAGAATGTATAATTATTAATAAAGTTGCTTCTACTCCGTTGTCTATAAGCTGATCCAATAGGCGTCTTGATAAGGTAGTTTTACCAGTGCCAACAGCACCAATAAGAAGCGCTAATCCCTTTTCAGTTTCAACAGCATGAGATATTTTAACCAATGCCTTTGAATGTTGTGGCGAATCATAATAAAATTTTTCGTCAGTGGCAAAACTGAAAGGATGTTCTTTTAATTTATAAAAAGTTTCGTAACCCATATCTATTCCATTATAAATAAGTGATCTTTGATTTTTTAGTTTTCACTTTACGTGTTGTACTCACTGATTTTAAATCTGGTTTTTTCTGCTGTAACCTTTCTACCGTAGTTCTTTTAATCTTTTTCTTTAAAATAGCAGTGAATTTATTTATTTTTTTTGTAAGCTCGGGAATTGTTTTATCAATCTTATAAGCGTTATAATAACACTGTAGTGCTTCTTTCAACTTGTTTTTCTTTTCATAACAGTTACCAAGGAGAAAATGAATACCGAAATATTCTCGTCGTGGGTGATTTGTTACTTTAAGTCCCTCATTTAAAACTTTAATTGCGTCCTCAATCTTACCACGTTCTAAAAAACATGAACCAATCATTTCAAGAGCCTTAAACTTAAGTTCTTCATCCTTGGCAGCAATCTCAAATTCCTCAATCGCTTCCTGATAAAGACCCATTCCCTTATAGGCAACACCAAGATCATAGCGCGAGTGAAAGTCTCCTTCTCCAATCGATTCAAAAACTTCTCGCCGAAATTGTGATACCAGGTCTTCGATGTTCTGGAAGCCATCGGTTTTTTTCTCGCCGGCTAATTCGGTTCTCAAAACTTCACCCAGATCAACAAAATCTTTAGGCTGTTCAAATGCTGCAAGCATTTCGTTTGCAATAGTATTTCCTGAATCGATCGTCAAAATTTTCTTGTATAAATCTCGGGCTTCAGTTTTTGCCTCCCGGCGGTTCAACGATTCAGCTAAGTCGAGCATTGAATCAATCAATAACTCTTTGTCATCTTTGATTTTGGCAATTTCAACCAAATGCTGGCGCGATCTTAAATCGAAAGGCCTCAACCCGGCGATTTTTTTGTTTAAACTCAGCGCTGTATCATAGTCCTTCATCTTCCACACCTCATCCGCAGCGCTTCGAAAACAATCTATTGCCTCTTCTTCAGAACCCAGATTTAGATACAGTTTTCCTAACTCAATCGTCTTATCAATTTCCGACAACTCCTCTGGTGATTCCTCCGTAACAACCTCTTCGTCAGTTACTGCTCTATCATCATCCTTTAATAACTTGGCTATTTCAGGAGAAACAATTTCGTCTATATCGACATCCTTCTCAGATTCCTCTTTTTCTTCTTCTATGCTCTCTTCAACAATCTCCTTTATTGCTTTCTCCCTGACCTCTACAATTTCTTCCGCTCCAATCGTCTCTCTCAATTTTTCCTGTCTATGTTCTATTTCATGCGCTTCTTTTAGAAGTTCCGCACCTTCTTCTTTTTTACCAACCTTTTCATATATTGCAGAAATTGTCTCAAGAATTTTGGGATTACCTGGCACTAATTCTCTAATCGTCTTATAGGCATTAAGGGCAGATTCCAAATCATTCTCTTTCATCTTTCTATCAGCGTACTCTAAAAAATAATTGGCAGCCTCACCGCGTTGATCTAATTCTTTATGAAGTTCACCTAATATTGCATAAATATCAACCTGGTTTTTACTAAGCCTCAAAATTTTTTTACATAAAGCAATGGCATTCGGGTAATATGTCTCTTCTTTGAAAACCTTGGCACCTCTTTCGTATATTCTCAGAGCATCGGCTTGATGATTGATTTTTATATATAGATCACCAAGTTTATTGAATAATGAACCCTCCTTAGGAAAATCTTGAATTGCCTTTTCTAATTCAGCTACTGCTTTTTTCTCATCACCACTTGCCTCAAATTCAGCAACCTTTCTTTTTACCTCGCCCAGTTCAGACATTACTCAATTCTCAATCCTAAATTAGTAACTACCCTTTCTATTACAGGTTCATCAATATTTTGTTTTCTTTGTACATATCCTTCTAATAAAGCATTATCACAAGTGATATTTACAAGTCTGGGCCTTCCATCTGAGTAGCGACAGATGATATCGATTGCGCGGGGCGAAAAAATATCCCGGCTCGCGCCGGCAATAGTGAGGCGATGATTGATATAAGCCTTTACAGTCTCACTGCCCATAGATTTTAATTTCACCTTCACTGCAATACGTTGATGCAGGGCACGATTTGATGCAAGATACGGCTCCAGTTCAGGCAAGCCACTGAGAATAAATGAGATCAATCTGGTATCAGCAATTTCGAGATTCAATAATCCCCTTATTTCCTCCAATATCTCAGGACTTTTAATCTTATTTGCTTCATCAATAATAATAACGGTTTTTTCGCCTCGATGGTATATCTCATTAAGTCGCCTGGATATTCGATTTATTATCTCTGTTGTAGAAGAATCAAAATCCCTAAGACCAAGTAAGTTTGCAATCTTTATGAAGAGCCAACCTGAAGCAAAATCAGAATGGGTTAGAACAATCAAGCCAACCTGGTAATTACCTAATGAATATAATTCACTTAAAATTTTGCGCGCCAGAGTCGTTTTACCTGTCCCAATATCACCTAAAAGCACTGCTAAACCTCTTGTTCCTCGTGCTGCATGCATTAGATATTCTCGCGCCAGAGCATGTTGAGGGGAATTAAAATAGAATTTTGGATCCGGATGATTAGCAAATGGTTCTGCTTTGAGGCTGTAAAATTCCTGATATCCCACTTATCCTCCCATCTTAGAGAAAAGTTATGTTCTCACCCTCTATTTTTTCATTATCAAAGGTTTCTTCGGACAATTTTCCTGAAGTTTTCTCTTTATCGGTACGGGGAATCTCCTTGGCAATAGCTGGTAATACTTCTTCTTCAGGCAGTTTTTCTTCATGCGGTTCCTCTCCAGTCGGTTCCTCTTTAGTTTCTACAGGTGCTTGTTCCACAGGCTTTGGCGCAGGCTCTGGTGTGGAAATCGCTTGTTCACTGATCACAAAACTCTCTTCAACCACTCGTCGAGGCTCTTCATATACTGATTCTTCACCACCCATTAATGAGTAGATTTCTTTAACATCTTTGTAATTCGGGTTTACATGTATTATATGTTCTATCTCTCTCAAAGCGTTATCAAAATCACCCAAACCTTCATAAGCAGTAGCAAGAAGATAACGCAATTCTATCTTTTGTGTCTCCTGGATCTCTTCAAGAAGCAATGAGGTGGCAAGGGTTCTCATTGCCTCGCTATAACGCCCCAATTTAATAAGTGATCCCCCCTCTATTTCTAAAGAAATGGGCCATGTTCCTTTGTCGTCTCTAATATCTGTAATATAACTAAGCGCTGTTTCATACGCTCCGGCAACAAAAGCCATTTTTGCAAGGTTTAATTTCTTCTTCGTGTCTTCTTCTTGCCAAATAATTTTACTTCTAAAATCATCGAATTCATGGGCAACTACAAAACTTGGCGTTGTAGATGCTACCTCATCTTCCTTTAATAGAAATTCTATGTCAGCAATCTGTCCTTCTAATTGGGATACTTCATCAAGCTGTTTTTGATCCGGCTCTTTCTTCTCCTTCGCAGTTGGCGACTCCTCTTCTGTAGCAGCAACAAATCCTTCGATTTCTTTGCTCAAATCCTGAAATAATTCCAAACCTTTATCTGGTTCTGTTAACGATGTTTCTGCAGCTTCAGGTTCTTCCGCTTTTTTTTCTGTTGGAGCTGGTTCTGGTACAACCTCATCATCCTTTAACTCAGGAATAATCTCTCCAATAATCTGCTCCACATCGTCTAACGGTATCTCTCCAATAGTCTCCTCTGCCTCTTTTTCAATCTCTGTAGCCTTCTCGGTCGGTTCAGCCTCGTCAATATCTTCTTTAGGTTCTTCTTTTGCACCACCATCTTTTAATTCCTCAATTTTATCAATTGCTGATGTATTATCAGGATCAATCTCAACAATGCGGTTCAATACATTAATAGCATCATTAGTGTCGCCACCTTCGATCAAATCACTTACAGCTTTCTCAAATTCAATAATTGCTTCATCCTTTGAACCGATTTCATAAAGTAGATTACCAAGCTCTACACGACTTTTTGGATCGAGTTCTTCACCGCCATCAGGTTGCAGAAGCAATTTGTTAATCTCGTCAAGAATATATTCATCTCCAGCTTCTTCAGCAAGTGATTTAAGCTTGTTCAGTTCATCGCCGGCTTCCTGTGTTCGTCCAAGCGAAAGTAAGGTTTTAGCAAAAGATACTCCTAAGGCGAGATTTTTCGATTGTAATTCCACTATTTTACGTAAACCAGAAATAAATATGGCATCCTTGTTATTATCTATCGCCCATGAGCAAAGATCGAGCATCGTATTGACGGCTCTATTCTGCATACCATAAAATCTATATAAATCAGCAAGATGGGTATAGATTTCGCTATTTGTCTTATCAACCTTTGCTATTTTTTCCAGACAGATTATCGCCTCAGCATATTGATTACTATTTGTATAACTCGCACTGGCTTGTTCGTACCGTTGGATTGCATCTTCAAGCTTTCCCTGTTTTAAAAAGAGATCTCCTAAAAGTTCTATTGCCATCGCTTCATTACGGTTTTCTCTGAGTGCGCGCCGAATAATAATCTGAGCCTTCTCAAATTTTCCTTCCTGTATATACTCTCTCCCTTTATTTAACAAAGCTGCTTCCATTATACCTTTACCTTAAAAATTATAACTGTTTTCATAACTTTGTCAAGAAGATATTTTCAATCTCCTGATAAAAAGTTTGTTCCTGTTTTTTGAGCGAATCAAGCTCTATTTTAACAGATTCGTTGAATTCTGTATCAGTTATTGAATTGAGGTTAATTAACACATTAACGCGGGCAGCCATAAATCCACTGTGCAAGGAATAGAGAGCCACGCCTACATCAGATACTGCATTTTTTAACCCTTTTTGAGCCAATATCTTGGCGTAAGGATATATAAACAATAGCTTTTTGCAAACTTCAAAAGGTACCTGGGCAGCAATTTTTAAGCCGTTCTGGATTGCAATCCTTTTGTTCTTTTTGTCCTCTTCAGTCTCTTCTGATAATTTGAAGGCATCTATAACTTTATCAAAGGCATTTTTGTCCTTTTCGATAAATTTGTAGAACTCATACACTTCCAATTTTAAAAATCCATGAAAGTCCTTTAATTCCTTATCTTTTGTTTTTCTAACTGTTATTCCAGTAACCATAGATAAAAGCGAGGTTCCCAATGCAGCTTGCAGTGCAGCAACGCTTCCTCCCCCTGGTGTTGGTTTTGCCAACGCCAAAACATGGAGGAAATCTAATATTGACTGTTTTCCACCCTTACCATGAAGTTTGTATTCAAGAATCTGGTCTTCATTAAAGCGATCAAGCTGTAAAAAGTATATCGCTGTATCAATCAATGCTTTTTCAGGAACAAGTCCCACAATCTCAGATTCTTTTATATTAACGCCGTATCTCTGCGCCTCGCGTCGGACTGTCTCGAATATTCTATATAAAGGGCTTTTAGTGTAATCTGTCATATTAATGGAGATCTGAGCAATATTCTCTCCCTTTAATTCAAAACCAAGTGACTTGACATATCTGTAGCCACCACCACCGAATCTTATTGCCTTTGCAATTTTCTGAGCAATAGAAACATCAGATGTATTGAGATTAATATTAAAGGCGATGAGGGGAAATCGTGCGCCAACTACAGTTGCACCTGCAGTTGGATGAATCTTAGGTTCGCCAAAATCTGGACGACGATCCGGATTCGTTTCAATCTCATCTCTAATACCCTCAAACTCACCTTTTCTTATATTAGCAAGATTTTCTCTATCCGGTCTTGTTGCTGCTGCCTCATAGAGGTAAATCGGAATCTTCAACTCATCAGCAATGCGCTTTCCTAATCTCTTAGCCATTTCAACACATTCCCGGGTAGTAACATTGCTTATCGGAACAAAAGGTACAACATCAGTTGCTCCCATTCGTGGATGTTCACCCTTATGCTTAGTCAGATCAATCAATTCTGATGCCGCTTTTACAGCCCTGAAAGCCGCCTCAAGCACTGCGTCAGGTTCACCAACAAAAGTAACAACAGCACGATTATGATCAGCATCCATTTCTTGATCAAGCAGTTCTACACCAGCACTCTTAATTTCGGCTAAAATTTTATCAATCTTTGCCTGATCTCTTCCCTCACTAAAATTGGGAATACACTCAACGATTTTTTCCATAGATTATCCGTCCTTTTTTAATTGTATACTTTACAATATCTTCGCCAAAATAATATGGAATCTTTTTATAATTATCTACACATAATATTACCAGATCTGCCTGCTTACCCTTCTCAATGCTGCCGATTTTATCGAATAAATCAAGTGCCTTTGCACCATATTTTGTTGCACCTATAATCGCATCCTCAACACACATTCCATATATAATACATGCAAGTGATATAATCTTTGGCATTGAATAAATCATACATGAACCAGGATTAAAATCAGAAGCAATTGCTACAGGACACTCGGTACTTTTGTATGCCTTAATATACGGCTTCTTCTTAATTTGTAAAAAGAATGACGTTCCAGGAAGAAGTGTTGGAATAACACCCGCTTCCTTCATTGCCTTAATCGCACTTTTTGTAGTATAAAGCAAATGGTCAGCAGACGTGCAATTCAATTGAGCTGCTAAACGTGCTCCCCCTGAGTTAGCAAATTCATCTGCATGAATTTTAAGTTTGAAATTAAATTCTTTTGCCCTTAATAAAACTTTTTTGCTTTCTTTTTTTGTAAATGCAATCTTGTCACAAAATATATCGCAGAAAACAGCAAGTTTCTTCTTTGCAACCTCAGGTATCATTTCTTCTCTTACAAGATCTATATAATCCCTTCGCTTCATCTGATAAGGAATAGTATGAACAAGATAGGTTGGTATAATATCGAGCACTGAATCTTTTTTTAATTTATTAATAACCCTCAACATCTTCAGCTCTTCAGGCGTAGACAACCCGTAACCGCTTTTGATTTCAACCGTAGTGGTACCATGTTTTATGATGTTGTTTATCCTCTGTTTTCCCTGATTATATAATTCCTGTTCAGTTGCTTTACGTGTCATCTTCACAGTACTTGCAATGCCGCCCCCTGCCCTGGCAATCTTTTCATAATCAACACCACTAACTCTCATTGCGAACTCGTCTTCTCTTGAACCACCATATACCAGATGTGTATGTGAATCAACAAAACCAGGACATACCACACAACCTTTTGCATTAATCGTATCTAATTTCTTTTTACCGGTTTTTATCTTGCCAACAGCTTTTATTCTACCGTTTTCAATGAGTATTGAGGCATCCTTTACTACACCGATACCGTCTTTCATCGTAAGTATCTCACAAGCATTCTTAATCAACATTGTCATCAGATATTCTACCCTATTTTTAAAATAAGTCAACAGTCCGTTGTGCTTTACGCTCTATTTATCCCGCCTGTCGTAGATATCGAACGTAGTGAGATGCCCTCGTAGTACAGCGTACGGGGTGGAATGCGAAGCATATTCCACTGGGACGCCCCACGCCCTTGCGAATTTTACACAAATCTATATTTGCATGTACAATTCAACATCTCGAGTAAGGCGAGAGGACGCCCTACACTTCACGTTCTGTTAAGAGAATGCCGTTTGAGATTGCGAAGAAGATTCCATCATAACATATTGACATAGTTGCATAAGCGAGTAGAATTCAACAATTAGAGAAGAAATCATTGTGCATGAAATAAATCATTTTAAACTTTACAAAAAACTAAGATTATTATTTCTCATGGCAACTCTTCTTGTTTCCTCTCCTCTTCGTACTCAGAATTTGTCAAAGCTTGAGAAAAAAACCAAAGAGGAGTTTCAGAATATTAGGAACTCAGTGGGGTCAAATCTCTACTTTGAACATAGGCTTTTGATATACACTTCCCCTTTCATATACTTCTATGGCATCAATAACATTGAGGTACTTTATGTTCAAAGTAGAGATTTGACCCCATTTGCCCCGTAAAATTGGCCCAAAAGTGGACCAAATGAAGGGGGGGGTCGGCTTTCGCCGACCCCCCCCCTTCATTTTTGTCATAGCTGCCATGCTATCACAAGATTGTCACAAATTCTCAAAAAAATGTTTTATTTCATCAAAGTCTCTAACAGTCAAAATCTTAGTTCTGTATTTAGTGTGATACTTCAGAGCTTTAATAATGTGCTTCATATATCTATTAGTAATAATTAAATCAAAAAAAGGTAAACAACTTGATACCTGTTCTATATCCATCGTGTGTCCTGATTTAACTGGATCAATGCTCGTCAGAATTTTTGCATAAAGGTGGCATACTATATCAATCTTTGGAATTCGTTTGAAATAATCGGAGCCGAAAAACTGAACCAACCCATTTAAGCCAGCAGATTGTCCCTGATAATTGTTCCATAATCTTTCATAGTTGAGTATGCTTTGTGCAGCTAGGAGATCCAAAAAGCCTGCCTGTTGTTCTTTGACTTTTGCAATGAATCTCCTCAACTCTTCTAAATGAGCGTCAATTGTACCTTTGAATTCTATTTCCAATTGCTGCTCAAAAGTAACACCATCGGCAAGATTGTGTTGTCTGCCGCTCTGATTAGCTGATCAACCTCGCGACGACAAAAAAAGAAGGGCACAGGAATAGAATCCTGTGCCCCACCAGATTAATGATGGTTAGCGATAGAAAATTACCTTTTCTGTTTTCACCTTATCATCTGCAATAAGCCGCATAAAATAGACACCGCTCGCAAGGTTCTTGCTACTGTATGGTATTTCATTCAGACCATTCTTCGCCTCGCCATCAAAGATATTTTCGACGACACGTCCTATGACATCATACAGGTTTACAGTCACTCTACGTTGATCTGGCGACATAAATCTGATTTTCGTCATTCCTTTTGTCGGATTTGGATATATGCTTTCGAAAAAGAAGGGCCCTGTATATTGCATCTCGGTACCTTGTTGTACTCCATCAATAGGATTTGCAACATCATTAGGTAATGAAATTATTTTACGCACTAAATAATAGTCATTACCAACTTTCTCAGTCCATAAAGAAAAGAGCCTACGAGTGAGTCTAACAAATGCCACACCATGTGGATAAGATGAAGTATTATCAGGCGTATCTGAAATATTCACCGGGTTACTCCAAATCGCACCGTTCTTTAGAGAGTACCATATATCATCTTCACTTCTCCAAACAATTAAATCATCTTCGATAAGATAAGGATAAGCTGTAAGAGGATACTGGCACTCTGGTTCGACCTGAGCGACGAATGAAATACTTGGAGGATAATAATTGCCCTCTTGCCATTGAAGAATAGCACAAGCAACGCTGTCATGACTACCCCAATTTTGAAAACCAATATAAACTCTTCCTTCCTGGGTATATAGTGATGGTATACCAGCATAATCAGCTATTACTATAGGATCAGACCAATCGCCATTGGCATCACGATAAATAAAATTGATATCATTGTCATATCCACCCCCGAACCACGTAGGGTAAGCCAAAACCAACCTACCACCTGGGTCATAACCAATAGCTGGCGCAAATCCTGAAGATGAAGAAACTGTTGTTGTTGGAAAGCTACTTTGTGTAGTAAACAATGAAAATCCCACGACTTTCAAGGCACCATCATCAATAAAGGCGATAAACCCACTATCACCTTTAGTGACAAACGAAGATGGTTGTAAATCTGCTTCAGTTGGCACGTAATATGGATCTTTACTTATTAGACCCTTATAAAGTGGCCATTGATTTCTTTGCCAAACCTCGCCATCAAACCAGTAGTAATGATAATAACGTCTAGTGTAGTTACTTGATGACCACTTCTTAATCACCTCACAAACAACATGCGGTGTGCCATTATTATCCAAACGAATTGTAGGATAACCAACTAAACCATACCAACCTGTCCCTTGACCATACTGAAATATCTCTTCAGGCAGGAAGCTTAAACCATCATCAGCTGAACGTAAGCAGCAAGCATAATATGGTTTACCTGATGTATTGTTTCTGACATATAACACATAGACATTATTACTATATTTTGCTACTTTCGGACCATTATTATATGCACACATCTCTGGATAATCGGACTGGGCGAGCGTACCGGATGTGAATTCGATCGTATTTGACCATTCAGAATAATTGCTCTGACTATCATAGGCCCGCACTTTGTAATTGTATTTATGCGTGAAGGAAACCGTATCCGTATACTGGGTGACATCGGCGCCCACGGTCTTATAATTATCATTCCATGCCCCATCATCAACCCTGCGTGCAATCTGAAAGCCTGCTTCAATGAGTGAATTATCCGCCCATTGAAGCTTTACCGAAGTTAAGGTTGGCAGATTGACAGCGATGAGATTTGACGGTGCGGCAAGTCCGGCCACGGCATCATCGATATTGGAATAATTGGAATAAAATTCCTGTGCCCAAGCCTGAACCTTATACCAGTATTTCTGGCCCTGGGTTGTGCCATTGTCAACATATTGTCGCACATTTTGACCGACACTGTCATAGAGATAAAAGGTTGTGCCATTGGTGCTTCTTTCGATCTTAAATTTCAATTCGTTATGTGAGTTGTCGTACCAAGTGAGTTTAATGCTATTACTGCTCGGAATTCCTTTAGCCTGAAGATTTGAAGGCGTATTGATCGGTTTTCGGCCGAGAATAACGTATTTCCGTGGAATCATGTTGGGGTTGACCGGCGCCCATTTATAAACAGGGTTCTGACCTAGGCTAATCTTTACCCAATAGAAATAAGTTCGAAGCGTCATCGAAGTAGTAGATGCTGACATATAAAGATAATCCCGACAATAATTAGGATTATAATCGTCATATCCGATGAGACTGAACCATCCATAAGGTGGCACAGCATAGGGTGTCGGGAAATTGATAACCTGTTGCAATCTGTATACATCACATACATAGGTACCTGACTCCACTTGCCCCGCTCTGTTCATAAAATAAATCAAAACATTCTCTGCAATCATAGTTGGTGAAGAGGCGTCATTCCTTGCGAGCTCATAAGGCAGAATAACTCGTTTAACTGCAGAGGCAGCATTCAAACGACCATAACCGAAACGGTCATCCCAACCTGGTGCACCTTTATCATCCGCAGTCAATTTCATTATCCATTCGAGGTCATAGTTCTTTAGATTAGGATTTGCTGCAAGAAGAAGACCAGTTACACCAGTTGCATGGGGTGCTGCCATGGATGTACCATAATTATATCCATAAGAGTCATTAGGTAGAGTAGAATAAATTCTCTGCGCAGTGCCGTACTCCTCTCCACCAGGTGCAGCAATATCAACATACCTTTACTCTACTGTGTAACTAGCAAAATCATCATCATCGTTAGATGCGTTCACTGCAAGCATCCATGGACCAAAACCATTCGGATTTTCCCAGTTTCGATCCGGGTAAGGCATGGCTGCTACTGGCAAAGCTCCCATCTGATAAGCAGATACAAACGCATCATAAACATTTTGGGAATAGTCTGGCATTCCCCAACTACAATTGATAGCCTTGGAACCTGCATTCACCGCATCGTTCATTGCTTGAACGATTTCAGGAACTCCATAATCTTGTGCGCGTTGTGTATTAATCCTTGCGTGCCAATCCACTCCAGCAACTCCCAAATCGTTATTGCCGATCGCGGCAATAATTCCTGCAACATGTGTAGTATGATCGCCCGGTGTATATTGGTCACCAAAGATTTTGTTACCGAAATCGTCATGAGTCCAGTCCGCGTTATTACCTTCGACTATGCCTAAGATAATTGAATTGCTGCCTGTGGAATATTCCCATGCCTCAGCTGCATCAATATCTGCATCAGGTGTCCCACCCCATTGACCTGTATTATGAAGACTCCATTGTTTGTTAAAGTGGGTATCATTTGGACAAATCTGGAAATCTTCACCTCTCTGGTTTTTTTCTCCACGAATGATTTGTGGCAAATTCTCGAGCATGATAATTGCTGAATCTCTATTTACGGCTAGCGGTAGTCTTATCGCAAATAACTGAGAGAAATCTGGTAATCTTGCAATATTGCCATCAGGTGAAATTCGCATAGTATCTGCCCGATTGAATTCGGGCATTGCCTTCCTAATCTCCTGTGCCTCCAGGGTCTGAAGAGCATTAATTAGTTCGGCAGGTGCCTCAATCTCATTCAGGGTTGCCGAGACCTTGCCCTCTGGCAATATTATCACATCTTGTTCTGTTAGAATTAATATCTCCTCCTCAGGAACTTCTCCAAATAGACTCACTATAAGGAAAAATCCTGCAATTAAACATAAATACAATTTATTCATTTGAATCCTCCTTTTTTTCTCTCATAATAAAACACCCTTCATATTTAAAAAATGTAATTCTCTTTTTCCCCGAACCATCAGCATTCATGATATACAACTCGCCACTACCTTCTTGATCAGGGTCATCTAAAGAATATCTGGTATAAACAATCTTTGAGCCATCAGGACTCCAGGATGGCCACCGTCCTCCTTCTGTCGTGAGTTTCTTTGCATCACTACCGTCTACATTAACCACCCATATTTGACCTACACCACCTCCCCATGCATAAGGCTTGCGAAAGACAATCTTAGAGCCATCCGGTGAAAATGATGGCGATTCTACTCCACCACCTGTGTCATCAAAATGAACCATTTGGGGATTTCCCCCCGAAGTATCAACAATTACTACGCTTCCACCCGTACCTCCAATCCATTGATCGTCTTCAAAAACCCAGCCACGAAAGACTAATTTATTCCCATCAGGTGACCATGATGGATCAATGCCATAAGGATACACAAATTTTTCTTCCTTGGTTTCTATATCTAAGATTCGTATTCCTCGCGGTCCAATGGCATCTGAATCAGGTGTCGAGAATGCCAATCTGTTTCCATCCGGACTAAAAGATGGATATAACTTCTTCCCTTCAGTTGTTATCTGCACAAGGCTATCGCCATCAGCACTTATTAACCATATTCTATCTAAAAGGTCATTAACCGCAATCCAATTTCCATCAGGGCTCCATTGAGGCTTATCACCTATCCATACTCCATCAGGAGTTTCGGGTTCACCTATTGAATGTAACCCCTTGCCATCTGGTCTAATTAGCCATAATACACTACTTTCTTCAACATATAAGGTTTCGCCATCCTCTACATACCAAGGTTCATACCTAAATACTATCCAATCATCACAACCCCAATCAGCTTCACCTGCAGCGTCAATTCCTGGCGGTACCATCACGCCACCTTGCTCATTCGTGCAATGGACAGTAACCAAGATAGCACGAATTGCCAAACAAGTGTAAAGCAGCAACAAAGGGGAACGAATATAATCTTTCAACCTTTTACCTGATGCCCCGGCGTTGATATTTTCAACTATTTCTCCTCCTATTGAGGATGAACTGGCAGATTTTGAACATTTTAGACCCCAACTTCTACCTCCAACAATTGACAACAGAATTCTATATAGGTTAACAGCCATTTCGGACTCCTTTCAATCTAATACTCCTTGAAGTCCCGGTCTTGACCATATGGATCATCCGGGTCTTCAATAAACTTTCGGCTCTTAACCATTTTGTGTGGGAGAAAGACAGAGCCTTAGATCCAATCTTCCACATTATTTTATTCAATGGTGTCCCTTGTCAGTTAATCTCGATTCTTTTTCTTTCCAGGTTCTCCTGTCTGCCATAGCACAGGCAGGCAAACCAATTTCCTATTTTCTCACCCCCTTTCAGGTTTGAAAACAGACACCTTACCTGAACTTTTCAAAGATCAATCTGCTAAATTATAAATACAATTTAGCAATAGTCAAGAACTTTTTTAATATCCCTCAGGCGCTGCGAGCTAATATCCGCACGTGCTGGTTGGTAAAATTCCGATAGCCATAAGCCATACGTTTATCCAGTTTTATCTTATTATTCATCCCTTCAGTAAAACCATTGGTAATTCGATACCGAAAATAATTATTTAATAGGGGGTCAGATTTCCTAACTTAAGTCAAGTTGTTTATAACCGTTAGATAATCACTGTTTGATATTTTTACCGTTCTATGCTGCATAGTTCAGTCTCAGTAATCCCTGGTCGCTTCTATAACCATTTTATAATTTAGTTGAGAGAGACCTTGCCCCTGAAAATTATTTAACGGGGTTGACACATAGTCTCCTTTGATTATTATTATCCGGGGAGCGGTGCAAATTTGGGGTGTTCTTTTTGGAATAGCCCCTCGAATAATTTGAAGACCGCTCCCTTTTTATCTTCATTCGATGCCTGGTTCGCTGACGCACCACTTCAGGGACAATGTACTGGGGCTCAGTGGGGTCAAACATACGGGGTAATCGAAGAGGCTTACAGCCTCTGCCAGACGTTTTTGTCTAAACTGCGGTACTGAATTGCCTCGGCAATGTGCTGCACCTTGATATTTTCTGAATTTTCTAAATCAGCAATTGTCCGCGCCACTTTTAATACCTTATCATAGGCGCGCGCAGAAAGTCCAAATCTCTCAATTGCGGTCTTAAGTAAGGACTGTGATTGATCATCAATCGAACAATACTTTCTTATATGCTTTGATCCCAGGTGTGCATTACAATAAATTTTCCTTTTACTTTTAAAACGCTCAAGCTGAAGCTTGCGCGCATTATTTATCCTCACTCGAATCTCTACAGAAGATTCACCAGGCTGGGTCGATTTCAATTCATCATATTTGAGCGATGGCACCTCAATGTGAATATCAATCCTATCAAGGAGCGGTCCTGAAATCTTTGTATGGTAGCGCTGTATTACAGTAGGTGTACACCGGCATTCATGATAAGGGTCTGTAAAATATCCGCAAGGACATGGATTCATTGCGGCTGCGAGCATAAATCGCGCAGGATATGTCAACGTTACTTTTGCCCTGCCGATCGTTACAGAACCGTCTTCAAGAGGCTGTCTTAAAACCTCTAAGACATTCCTATGAAATTCAGGCAACTCATCCAAAAACAAAACACCATTGTGCGCCAGAGATACCTCCCCTGGTCTGGGAACATGCCCCCCACCAATAATACCTGCATCTGAGATCGTATGGTGCGGTGAGCGAAATGGTCTTGTGCCCAGCACTGAATCACCAGCAGACAGAATTCCCGCCACTGAATGAATCTTGGTCGTTTCCAATGCCTCTTCCAGAGTCATCCTGGGCAGGATAGTTACCAAGCGCCTTGCCAGCATTGTTTTACCGGTCCCGGGCGGACCTATCATAAGGATGTCATAGACAACAAACAGGCAAAATATTGAGGGTGCCGTTTCAGGTAGTGAGAAGTATTTAAGCAAGGTTGGCACAAGAGGGGGAGAATATACCATTTCTCCTTTGTGCTGTAACTTGACAAGCATATTTATTTCTGTATAATTTCTGTAGGGAGAATCCACTTTGAATAAGAGAAAATTGTATATAGTAAAATTAATTGGTGTGCTGACGATTATGACAGGTTCCTATCCCTTATTCGCACAGACATGGTGTCCTCCTATGCGGG
>Ga0209986_10000734_pt1 | contig 32373 bp, 26 predicted proteins | sample BlataG_FD_183168 | JGI IMG/M metagenome (GOLD analysis project Ga0209986, IMG submission 183168) | Deep subsurface microbial communities from Black Sea to uncover new lineages of life (NeLLi) - Black_00105 metaG (SPAdes) (version 2) | ecosystem: Environmental > Aquatic > Marine > Oceanic >...
TGTAGCTGATCCATGTACTCCTCCTTTATTTGGTCTTGGAGGAGTATACCATGACCAGTTCACTTTTGAAGTGAAAACGGTTCACTTTTCAGCTTTAAACGGTTCACTTTTCAACTTTAAATGACACTCCATTTTCCAGTTGAATACTTGCTCTCCTCTCCCCTCTATAATATGATTCTTGTTAAGAGTTGCGAACCGGGGGCAAGACGATGGCGAGGGGCCAACAAACGCACACAACTGACGAACAAGGCCTATCAGGTAAACTGCGTGATGCTCTGGCTGCACACTTATACCGTGAGGCCAGGCGGCTCGGCTTATCTTCCAGTGCCTCCCGTGTGGCCTCCCTGTGTCATTCCCTTCTGAGAGAGCCTGTCAAGGGTCTCCCCGTAGCCGATCTGCATCCCTCAGTTCATACACTCCGAGAGAGCACCCTGTTCAACAGCTACTACACGGAGAACCTGGAAGTCCACGATTATCTGCACCTGGTCTCGCAGGACATGGGCAAACGTCTGGGGCAGTACGTGACACCCAGCGTCATTGTGAAGTATATCTTAGACGCGGTTGGTTACCGGGAAGAGTCTGGAATTCTGGATAGGCGGTTGGCTGATCCCGCCTGTGGATCTGGTATCTTCCTGGTGGAAGCGATCAGGATCTACCTCGCGGCCTTGCGACGGGCGGACATCGCTATAGAAGCATGGTATCCGCGAGTGCTGTCTACCTTTGTGGGCATAGATATTGACCCTATCGCCTGCCTATATGCCCGCTTCAATTTAAGCCTGCTGTTGACCCCAGCTATTCTGTTTTGGGCCGATGTGCATCCGGATGCCACTCTGCCTGCTCTGCCGGTATATTGTCTGGATACGCTGAGAACAGTAGCCACAGAACTGGGCGCTCCCCGGCTCTTCCCCTATGAAACGCCTCCGTTTCGCCTGACAGACTCCTTTGACTTCGTGGTAGGGAATCCGCCGTATCGCAAAACCGGCCGGCTGAACAGAGAACTGAAGGATGTCTTTCGGGCTTCTCTGTATGGTCACCCCAATGCCTATGGTCTCTTCTTGCACGCCGGGTTGGAGATGCTCCATCCCGCTGGTATCCTGGGCTACATCATCCCCCGCTCTATGCTCTCCGGCCTGTACTTCAAGAACCTGCGGCATTTTATTGAGCAACGAGCCAGCTTACAAGAGGTAACCCTGATCGCCGAACGCAAGAAGGTCTTCGAGAATGTATTGCAGGGTACCATGATGCTGATCCTGCAACGCTGGCCAACTCCCCCCTGTCCTGTCAAGACAGCCGTGGCTCGCTCAGTTATAGACCTGGAAACCCAGCAGATGCCTTACGCTCAGGTCAGCCAGGAGCGGGTTGCTCGTCACCTGAACGGCACCAGCGTGTGGTTTGTAGTCAATACCCGGCGCACCTACAGAATCCTGGACAAGATGCTCGATGGGCATCCCCTGCTATCCAGTGCAGCCGTTGGCTGCCCGGCCAAAACTGGTCCCATTGTGTGGAACCGGGTTAAACCCCTTCTGCGCCCCAGCCTGGAAGCTGACACACTGCCTTTGATATGGGCCACCGATGTAAGGCGATTTACCTTCTCCTTCGGCAGTGCTGGGGAGCACCGTCCTTCGTACCTGAAAGTGACCGAACGCACCCGGCGACTGACGAAACGGCGGCTGAGCCTGCTGGTTCAGCGAGTTACGGCCGATGAGCAACCTCACCGCCTGGTCGCCTGTGTGCCCGAACCCTTCTGCGCTGAGCACGCGGTAGGGTACTTCGTGGAAAACCACCTCAATGTGATCCAGCCCCGCCCCGACGCGCCCCCTATTGATCTCTACTACTTGCTGAGCCTTCTTTGCTCCGATGTGGTAGAGTTTTTCTTCCGCGCCATGAACGGCAATACGCAGGTCTCGGCCACCGAACTCAATCTTATGCCTATCCCCCGATGTGATCGGGAATCGCAGATCGCTGCTCTGGCCCGGCAATTGCAAGACACACAGGAACCTGCCGCCAGAGCATCACTGGAACAGCGATTGAACGAACAGGTGGCAGAAGCCTACGGCCTGACTCCCGGCGAACTGCGTTTTATCCAAGAAACTCTGGCCAAGAACCGCTATGTCCCGGAGAACCCTGATGACCGTTGAAGAAATCAAAGCACTGCTACAAGAGTTGAACTTCCCACCCCGCCGGATCACCGAGCAGACGGCCTTCTGCATCCTGGCCCTCGCCAACACCACAGCGCGTCAGGGGTTGCTCACTGGACACACATGTCTGGCCGATGGAGCCCGCGTACACGATATCCTGAACTTCGTGCGGCAAGACATTGGTCGCCCTGTGGCGGAGAACACCCGCGAATCGTACCGCAAGATTTCGCTACGTCCACTTATGGAAGCCGGCTGGGTGATCCGTCATCAACTGAGCACCAACGATCCCCACACCTATTACCGGCTCCATCCAGACTTCGCCCGCCTGCTGGCACTGCCTCCCGGGCCGGAACGCGATGCCCTGGTTGAACGTCTGCGCCTTCCCGAACGGAGGCGACCCAGGCCACGACCATCTCTTCATCAGGAGGTCCACGTCACACTGGCTCCGGGGCACGTTTATACTCTCAGCCCGGGCGGCCACAACGTGCTGGAAAAGGCCGTGGTGGAGACGCTGGGCCCGGCCCTTTTGCAGCACCCCCAGGCAGTTTACCTGGGTGACACCGCTCCCAGAGCCGGCTACCAGGACCGCTCGTTGATGCGGCGACTGAACTTGCCCATAGACGTAAGTGTCTCTTTGCCTGACGTAATCCTTTGCAGCCTCGAAGGGCAAACCTTGCTTGTCATCGAAGCGGTTATCTCCTCCGGCTCATTACGCCAGGGCGGCTGGCTCAACTGCAGGAACTCACTGCCGGCCCTGTGAGCCTGGGCGTACAGACGGTCTACATATCCGCTTTCCCATCTCGACGGATCTTCAGGCGGTTTGTTGAGGACATCGCCTGGGAAAGCAGCGTCTGGATAGCGAACGAGCCGTACAATATCATCCACTTCCTCGCTCTGCCCACAGGATAGTCTCCACCTGCCGACAACGGGCTGAAGGTGCACAAGCCACCTTCGGCCACCAACTCCAGCAATCTCTGCAACACCTCACACCCCCCATCCCACCAGCATGGCCCCCTGATAGATGGCGATACCCACGGCAAAGGACACCACCAGGAGCAGGGCCACGCTGAAGGCCGTCCAGCGCCAACTCGCTGTCTCCTGCCGGACGGTGGCCACCGTGGCCACGCAGGGGATGAAGAGCATCTGCACTGCCAGGAAGGCCAGTGCCGCTGCCGGAGTCAGCACCCCAGACAGGGCCTCGGCCAGACGCGCCCCCTCCTCGCCCGTGCTGTAGAGAACGCCAAGGGTAGCGATGGTGTTCTCCTTGGCCACGAAGCTGGTCAGCAGCGCCACCATCATCTGCCAGCCCAGGCCCATCAGCGCTCCCAACGGCCCCAGCAGCCGCCCAATGGCTGCCAGGTAGCTGGACTCGATCTCCCCGCCGGGCAGGACCGAGAGAGCCCAGACCACCACTGAGACGACCAGGATAATGCTGCCTGCCTTCTTGAGGAAGGCCACCAACCGCTGCCACACCGAGAGACAGATGGTGCGGGCGTTGGGCAGGTGATATAGCGGCAGCTCCATGATGAAGGCCACGTGCTCGCCCCCCAGCACCAGCTCATGGAGCGCAATACCTATGATCGCCAGCATCACTAAGCTGAGCCCCACCAGGCCCCCGGAGACCAGCGCGGCGTGGGGGCCGAAGAAGATGGGGGCCAGCACGGCCACCACGGCCATCCGCGCCGTACAGGGCACCAGGGGAGCTACCAGGATGGTCAAAAGCCTGGCCCGCTCCCCCTCTACCACCCGCGCCCCCATCACCGCCGGCACGTTGCAGCCAAATCCCAGGAAGAGGGGCAGAAAGCTCTTGCCGTGCAACCCCATCAGGTGCATGAAGCGGTCCATGACGTAGGCCGCCCGAGCCATGTACCCCACGTCCTCCAGCAATCCTAGGGCAGTAAAGAAGATAACCAGAATGGGCAGGAAGGTGATCACCATCCCTGCCCCGCCGATCACCCCATCGGCCAGGAACCCCACCAACCAGGCTGGCGCACCATTCAGAGCCGAGCGCACCCATTCCGCCCCGGCCTGCACCAGGTAGGTGTCCAGCAGCTCCTGCAACGGCGCGCCTATGGTGTAGGTCAGCCAGAAGATCAGGCCCAGCATCCCCAGCAGGATGAGCAGCCCCCAGAAGGGGTGGGTTGCCCAGCGGTCCAACCTCTCGGTGAGGGTGATCTGCCCGACCCTGGGGCGGGCCACAGCGGCGCGGATCATCCTCCCTATCCATTCGTAACGGCCACCGGCCACGGCCAGGATGGCATCCTCATGCTGCATCAGGATAGCGTGCACCTCCTGCCAGCAAGCCTCGTCCAATCGCTCTTGCATCATGGAGGTGATCTCCTCATCACCCTCCAAGAGCTTGAGAGCCACCCAGTCCTCCGGGTAGGGCGCCGGCACAGCCCCGGCGATGAGTCGCTGCAGCTCAGCCAACACCATCCGGTGGTCTTCCCGGATCTCAGGTCGGCTGGGGGCATAAGTGCCCTCACCCTGGGATACCCGGTCCACAGCCTCCACCAGCTCTCTCACTCCCTGATTCTTGGTAGCCACCATAGGCACCACTGGCAGGCCCAACGCTGCCTCCAGCACATGGGGCTCAATGTGCATTCCCTGCTGCTCGGCCACGTCCATCATGTTCAGGCCCAGAACCACCGGTGCTGGCAAGGAGAGGAGCTCAGCCACCAGATAGAGGTTGCGCTCCAGGGCGGCGGCGTCTACGATTGCCACCACCACGTCGGGCCGCTCCTTGATGATGTAGTCGCGGGCGATTCGCTCCTCGAGAGAGTTGGCGGTCAGGCTATAGGTGCCGGGCAGGTCCACGATGCGCACCTTGGTGCCGTTGTAGTTATAGGTGCCGGTCTTCTGCTCGATGGTCTTGCCCGGCCAGTTGCCCACGTGCTGGCTGAGGCCGGTCAGCAGATTGAATACAGTGGACTTCCCCACGTTGGGCTGCCCGGCCAGCGCCACGGTGATCTGATTACGGATTTTGGACTTTGGACTTTGGATTTTGGATTTTGAATCTTGGATTTGGTCATTATCCATTGGTCGTTCTCCCCACCAGCACCTTGGCCGCCTCGCCCCGTCCCAAAGCCACCCGGGTGTCCCGCACCAGGACGATGAGGGGGCCCCGGCCGAAGTTCTGCACCATGGTCACCTCGACCCCAAGGGTGAAGCCCAGCGCAGCCAGGCGGCTCATAAATCCCCGCCCCCCGGCTAACTGACGCACCACCCCCACCTCGCCGGGGGCCAGTACGCTCAGCGGTATTCGCTCTTCATTCATGAAGGCCCTCCTACTTTTGCCAAGCATTTGCAATGCAACACACCAAAAAAGAAGCGGTCACAGTGGCCGTACTACGATCTGTGAGGCCAGCTCTCGCCCCAAGACGTGTCGCGCTTCTCCGACCTGCACCGTCAGCGGGCCCTGGAAAGGAGCCGCTACCTCGACCTGGACCGTGACCTGGGGTTTAAAACCCAGGGTAGCCAGATACCGCAACAGGGCGTCGTCTCCCTCCGGCACGCGCAGTACTCTCGCCCTTTGTCCTGCCGTGAGTTCGGCCAGCGGACACCCGGCCTCGACGGCCATCTCCCCCTCGGCTGTCGGCATTGGGTGGCCGTGAGGGCAGGTCTTCGGCTCGCCGAGAAGCTGGGCCAGCCGCTCCTCCACCAGGGGCGAGGTGGCGTGCTCCAGCCGACAGGCTTCCTCGTGCACCTGGTCCCAGGAGAGACCCAGCACGTCTGTCAGCAAGCGCTCCCACAAGCGATGGCGGCGGATCACTGCCAGGGCCTTGGCCTGGCCCGCCGGGGTCAGCGATACCCCCTTGTAGGGCTCATAGAGGACCAGCTTCCGCTCGACCAGCTTCCTGACCATCTCGTTGGCCGACACAGACGAGATCTCCAAGCACTCGGCCAGGGTGGAGAGAGCGACCGGCTGTCCTTCTTCCCCGAGCTTGTAAATTGCCTCCAGATACTCCTCAGCACTCTCAGTGACCATCGGCTTCTCCTTAGAATAATAGGCATACCCAGATACCCTCTTAAGGCATGCCTAATTATACACCTTTTGCTCACCGATGTCAAGTGCCCGTATTCATTCACGTAAAGTGCTGTCCAACAGGAGGACTGATGGGTATGTGGTCAACTCTCCGCTACGCTCCGAGTTGACCACATACCCACAACCCCTACTAGGACGAGAGGAGCGGACAGCTTGGTAACATTATCTTTTGCCTCTGGCCCAGAGGGACCGAACGATCGCCTTTCGGTAACATTCTCATTTGACTTGACACTGGAGCGGACGCACTGCACCTTCCACTTCGCTCAGATCTCCACCAGACCTCCACGCGCAGTCAGGTGATGAGCCATCGCTCAATTGTTCATCACTGACCCGCCCTGGCCCCCAGCCTCTCCCATTGCCGATCCACATTCTCTTGGATGAACTCGATGTCCTCTTCGGTGAGGTGGCTGAAGCGGCCCTGAAGCTTGAGGTACTCCCGCACCGGCACCTCCCGCTTGGGCCAGACGGTGATGGTCCACTTCTCCCCGGTTTCCACCTCGTAGAGGGGGAAGACCTTGCTCTCCACGGCCAAACGCGAGATGCGGATGGAGTAGGCGGGCTCCATCTTCCAGCCAGGCGGACAGGGGGAGAGGATGTGGATGAACTTGGCCCCGCGGATTCCCTTGGCCTTCTGGAACTTGCGCACCAGGTCCTCAGGATAGGCGATCGTGGCCGTGGCAGTGTAGGGGATGCGATGGGCGGCCATGATGGCCACGATGTCCTTCTTAGGTCTCTCCTTGGGATGCCGCACGGGCGTGGTGGTCGTCCAGGCTCCCCAGGGCGTGGCGGAAGACCGCTGGATGCCGGTGTTCATGTAGGCCTCGTTATCGTAGCAGGCATAGATGAAGTCCTCGTTTCTCTCCACTGCACCGGAGAGGGCCTGTAAGCCAATGTCGAAGGTGCCGCCGTCGCCAGCCCAGGTCAGCACCGTAGTCTCCGTATCCCCCTGTACCTCCAAGGCGGCCTTAATCCCCGCTGCCGCGGAGCCCCCCGTCTCGAAGGCGGTGTGCATCAAGGGGACCTTCACCGAGGAGTAAGGGAAGGCCCCAGCGATAATAGACCAGCAGCAGGCGGGGATAACGAGGATCGTCTTCTCGCCCAAGGCCTTCAATGCCAGGCGCATAGAGAGCGACCCTCCACAGCCTGGGCAGGCCAGATGGCCGGAAAGCAGAAGTTCCTCATCGGGTATAGCGTAGCTCATGATTAACCTCCAATTGGCAAATGGCAAATGGCAGATAGCAGATGGGAAATTGCTATCAGCTATAAGCTATCGGCCATCAGCTATTCTTGACTTCTCTCCAGATTATCTCCATCTCAGGTGTGTCGTGCTCAAAGGTATACTCGGCGATGCCCCGGATTGACGCGGGGGTAACGTCCCTGCCGCCAAGGCCGATGATGAAGCCAAAGATAGGCGGCCGATGTGACCCGTTGTAGAGAGCCGATTTTATTTCCTCGGCGAAGATACCACCGTGGCCAAAGGAGATGTTGCGATCTATGACCGCCACTTTGCGAGCACCTGCCAGAGCCTCTCGAACATCCTTGGTAGGGAAGGGACGAAACATGCGCACTTTGAGAAGTCCCACCTTGTAGCCCTCCTCTCGCAGCTCGTCAACGACCACCCTGGCCGTGCTGGTGATAGTAGCAGAGGCCACCAGGACCACCTCTGCATCTTCCAGGCGATATTTCTCGACCAGGCCATAGCTACGTCCGAAGATCTCCCTGAACTCCCCATCAGCCTGGCGAGCCACCTCCACAGCCTCCTCCATTGCCTTCTGGATCTTGTAGCGTAGCTCCATGTAATGGGGAGGCGCCACCATAGCACCAAAGGCGTGAGGATCGCCAGGATCGAGCTTGTATCGAGCATCATAGGGGGGCAAGTACCTATCCACCAACTCCTGGTCTGGTATATCTACAGGCTCCTGGGTATGGGAGAGGACGAAGGCATCAAGTACCAACATGGTGGGCAGGAGGACCTGTTCGGCGATTTTGAAAGCTTGGATGACACTATCTAACACTTCCTGATTGCTCTCGCAGTAGAACTGCAGCCACCCTGTGTCCCGCTGAGCCAGGCTGTCGGTCTGCTCTGTCCAGATAGACCAACCGGGGCCCATGGCCCGGTTGACGTTGGCCATGACGATGGGAAGCCTGGCCCCAGCCGCCCAGTGGAGCATCTCGTGCATCAGGGCCAATCCCTGAGACGACGTAGCGGTGAAAGCCCGCGCCCCAGCCGATGAGGCACCGATGCAAGCAGCCATGGCCGAGTGTTCACTTTCCACTTTGATGAACTTGGCGTCCAAAAGCCCCTCAGCCCAGAACTCCGACAGCATCTCTACGATCTGGGTCTGCGGGGTGATGGGATAGGCAGCGATAACCTGGGCCCTGGCCAGCTTTGCTCCGTAGGAGACAGCGTGATTGCCCATGATCACTTTTTCCATTTTATCTCCTCCTCGATGGATATGGCACAGCGGGGACACTCCTCGGCGCAGACGCCACACCCCTTGCAGTAGTCGTAGTTCACCTCATAGCCAGCGCCATTCAGGCGGGCAAGGGGCACGGGATAGGGAGGGGCCATCAGGCGAGCGATGGCTACGTCAGGGCAGAAGATTAAGCAAGTATCGCACAGGTTGCAGGTCCCGCAATTGAAGCACCGCTCGGCCTCGGCTTGAGCTTCCTCTTCGTTGAAGCCCAGGTTCACCTCCCTGTACTGAGCCCAGCCGAAGTATTCGAAACCGCTCACTCTCTCTTCGATAGGCCTCTGGGGCTGTTCAGTCCGCTCTATCTCCTCGAAATAAGCCAGATTCAGATCTTCGAAGCGGACGATAGCAGGATCTATATCTTTAGGAACGGCATGGACGGCTTCGTCTATTGGCGGGAAGCCCGAAAGCTCCTCGCCCCTGAGGTATTTGTCAATAGCCAGGGCGGCGCGTTTTCCGGAGCCGACGGCGTGGGCCACAGTGCCGAAGGGGGTAGCCACGTCGCCACCAGAGAAAACACCTTCCCTCGTCGTCAGCCCAGCCCAGTCAATGACGATGCGGCCTCGCTCAACTGCCAGCTCCCAACTTCCAGTTTCCAGAAACGAGGTATCCGCTTCCTGGCCAATGGCGGGGATGACAGTGTCTGCTTTGAGGGCGTACTCAGAGCCCGCGATGGGCATGGGACGACGCCGCCCACTCTCATCTGGCTCCCCTAATTCCATCTTCACGCACTTCAGGCCCATTACCCAGCCGTTTTCAGTCAGCAGTTCAATAGGAGCCGTTAGGTAGCGAATCTTAACACCTTCCGCTAGGGCTTCCTCGATCTCCCCGGCGATGGCTGGCATCTCCTCCCGCGAGCGGCGGTAGAGGATCGTTACTTTCGATCCCAAGCGCAATGCCGAGCGGGCGGCGTCTACGGCAGTGTTGCCTCCGCCGATGACCGCTACACTGGGGCCCACCTGGACCTCTTCACCTAAATTCACCCTCTTGAGTAACTCCAGGCCGGGAATGACCCCCTCAGCATCCTCGCCCGGGACGTTCAGCTTGCGACTCTTCTGGAGCCCCACCGCGATGAAGATAGCCTGGTAATCTTCTAAATCAGACAGCTTGAGGTTATCGCCAAGGCGCATGTTGGTCTCGATCTCCACCCCCAGGGCTTCGATGTCGGCGATCTCCCGCTCCAACACCTCGCGGGGCAGGCGATACTCTGGGATGCCCACCCTCATCATCCCTCCCACGACGGGCAGGGCCTCGAAGACCGTGACCGGGTAGCCCCGGCGACCGAGGTGGTAGGCACAGGAGAGGCCAGAGGGGCCGGAGCCGATGATGGCGATTTTAGCGTCGTAGCGCTTGGACGCTGGGACGCTTGTACGCTGAGACGCTGCATGATCGGCCAGGAAGCGCTCCAGGGTGTGGATGGCCATCGCACCCCCTAACTCCCTGCGGTTACATTCGCTCTCGCAAGGATGGGGGCAGACCCGTCCGCAAACCCCTGGGAAGGGGTTTTCCTGCTTGATCAGTTCCCACCCCTCTTTATACTGTCCCTCCTCGATCAGAGCCAGATAGCCGACGACGTCTTCCCCGGCGGGGCAGTTGTGATTACAGGGAGGGGTTTTATCCACGTATAGGGGCCGGATATACCTCCAGCTACCGGTCTTGTTGACCAAGGTCGTTCCGAGGGACATAGGGAGGTAAGGCATATCGGCTTCGGTTTTGAACACAATTTCTTCGGTCATCGTTTCTCCTTTACAAGAAACGTCGTAGCGCCTCAGCGATGGCGCGTTGACGCTGCGACGCTAAGACGCTACGACGCTGTTATAGGCTTCTCGGGTAGCGGCGACGTTCTCCTCTGGTTTTAGAGGCACAGACTCGCGCACAGCCTCGGCGAGGGCCTCCAGACCCACTATGCCCGTGGCCCTGGCAAAGGCTCCCAGGATGGCCGTGTTGACGATTGGCGCGCTCTTAGGCCCCAGCCTGTACTTGATGGCGATGGATTGAGCGTCAATGGTGGCCACCCGGTACCTAGCCGGCAGGTCGAAGGTGGCAGGGTCCTGCTCGCTGTTGATGACGATCCAACCACCTTCTTTCAAGCCGGCGGTAACCTCGACAGCTTCGAGCAAAGTCGGATCCAGCACCACGACGTGATCGGGCTCGTAGATCTGGCACCGGATTCGAATGGGCTGATCGTCAATGCGAGTGAAAGCCATAACTGGCGCGCCTCGCCGCTCCACACCGAAGGCCGGGAAGGATTGCACGTACTTGCCTTCTTTAAAGACAGCAACCGCTAGCACCTTGGAGGCGATAACCGCCCCCTGGCCGCCGCGGCCGTGTATCCTGATCTCAATCATGCCTTTCCCCCTTCTCCGCTGACGGAAAGCCCTGGCATGTCTTACAACCTCCTTGTTGTTTTATTGATCTGTTGATTTATGAACCTGTCGTCAAGCCACCAGAATCCCAACGGCCAGGGAGGCAAGTTTGGCCTCCGGGGGGTCGGCGCGGGAGGGCATTGCCAGGGGACACTTGCCCCCTACCACCACGCTGGCCATTTTGCCTTTGGCAAAGTAGGTGATGGTCTTCGCCAGGAGGTTGCCAGCCTCGATGTCGGGCACAATTAGTATATCAGCCTGGCCGGCCACATCGCCCTTAATGCCTTTTATGCGCGCCGAATGAGGGGAGATGGCGATGTCCAGGGCCATGGGGCCATCCACGATGCCGCCCTTGATCTGCCCCCGCTGGGCCATCTTGGAGAGCTTGGCTGCATCTACGCTCAGGGGGACCTTGGGATCTACCGTCTCCGTGGCTGCGAGGATCGCCACTCTAGGCTCCTCGATGCCTAGCCGATGAGCAACCCCGATAGCGTTCTGGATGATAGCCGCCCTCTGCTCCAGCGTGGGCGAGACTACGACGCCGATGTCACTGACCATGAGCAGCCGATCAAGGCCCGGAATCTCGAAAACGCCGACATTAGTTAGAAGTTGCCCATTACGTAAGCCCTTCTCTCTATCCCTTGTACTGAGCGGCTCGACTGAGCTCGCCGAAGTCCCAGCCGAAGTAAGGGCAGCTTCGATGAGATGACGGGGCTGAGCCAGGCCGTTCATGGCTAAGTCCGCCAAGCCATTTCTAACTAGCTCCACGGCTCGACGCGCTGCCAGTTTGGGATGGGGCTCGTCAATAACGGTCATACCAGCCAGCTCAAGGCCCCTTTCCTTGGCCATACCCGTTATAGCCGCCGAGTCGCCAACCAGAATAGGGTAGGCCAGGCCCTCCTTCTGCGCCTCTCTGGCGGCCAGCAAAGTGGCTGGATCATGGGCAGCGACGATGGCCACCCGCCTTGGCCCCTTTCTCTTAGCCATTTCGACGAGTTCGACGAAATTCTTAATGGCCACGCTGATCCTCTAGCAGCTTTCTGCGTACAACAGCCGGGAGTTCAGCCGCCACACAGGGGCTGCAACATCCCAGCCGCAACAAAACATAACCTGCAAATGCAAAGAACCATTGCAAATACCCGCGATAGCGCAGTCGGGTGTGATGGGGACTAGGCCTCTCTTTGCTCCTGAATTTGACTCCACACGCAACAACGTCTAGCGAGGTTGGTTACAATGTTCCGGTAGGCAATGCAAACCATAAACGTGCTTTTCAGCTCTGTCTTGGCCTCTATACAATTCACGGGGATGGGGAAGGTGAGATTAACTGACATGTGACCGATAGCAATAGCACCAGCCATTATTGCCATCAGCCCCGTCATGGACAAACTAAAGGCATTAAGAATACTGCGTCGATGTTGTAGGGACTCTTCATGCTGGGATTGATGAACAAACAGCAAAATCTCCCGTTGTTGTTCACTAAGTTCTTCCATCAATAAAACAACCTCCACGATAGATATTGATAGGCCCTGGTCTGCGGCATGGGGCAAGCGGCCTAACTAAGCAACATCCAAATGGCTTGTACCGACGATGCCGTAGAATTCGCTGGCAGCAAGCCTAGCCAGATTATTGTAAACCTTGGAGATATGAGAACGTTCGGTAATCGCTCCGGCGCCCGGCCGCCCTGACTCGCCGGATCCCGTTCAGCTTTGCAGGAAAGGCCGCCGAACTTGGCTTTAGCTCATAGCGCAAATGCGCCTGTCAGTCGATGTGCGCCTGCCTTTGATCGCTCAAAAACGATCTCCTCTGGACATCCTGTAACCTGCCATAACCAGCAAATATCCAAATAGACAGACCCCAGCAATGAACAACATGTCTTGCCAATCCAAAAGGTTGCCTGTATACCCTGTATACAGTACATAGCCGCCCAGCAATATGAACACTATTCCGACAACGAACAGCACGACACCATAGACTTGATGCATAGTTGCTCCTCCTATTGGCGGTAATTGCTCCGGCGTCTGGCCATCCGACAATAGGTTGCCAGGCGAATCCTGATTCTCACGTCGCCAGCAGCACCCCCAAGGCCATGGAGACCAGTTTAGTCTCGTGGGGATCGGAGCGGGAGGCCACTATGAGAGGAGACTTGCCCCCCACCACAACCCCCGCCATGTTCCCCTTGGCGAAGTAGGTGATGGCTTTGGCCAGAACATTGGCCGCTTCGACGTCGGGAGGGATCAGGATGTCGGCCCGGCCTGCAACATCGCTCTTGATGCCCTTGATTTGGGCTGATTCCAGGGAGATGGCGTTATCCAGGGCCAAAGGGCCATCTATAAGGCCGCCTTTGATCTGCCCCCGGTCGGCCATCTTGGAGAGGTTAGCGGCGTCGAGGGTGGTGGGTATCTTGGGGTTGACCATCTCTGTGGCGGCCAGGATGGCCACCTTCGGCTGCTCCACTCCCAGACGCTGAGCAACGTAGATGGCGTTTTGGACGATCTCGATCTTCTGCTCCATGGTGGGGGCGACCACCACCCCGGCATCGCTGATGAAGATGAGCCGGTCGAAGCCGGGGATCTCGAAGATACCCACATGGGTCAAGAGGCGACCCACCCGCAGCCCCACCTCCCTATCTAGCGCGGCCCGCAGGAACTCCCCCGTCTCGATCTTGCCCTTCATGGCGATCTGAGCATGTCCTAGCCTCACCAGCTCCATCACCTTACGCGCCGCCTGCTTTGGCTCCGGCTCGTGGATGACCATCATGCGGCCGATGTGCATGGAGGCCTGCTCGGCTATCTCCCCGATGGCTGTTCGATCCCCTACCAGTATGCAATCGGCTAGGCCTCGCTTCTCGGCGTCCTCGGCCGCCAGGAGTATCTCCTGTTCATGGGCCGCGGCAATGGCCACTGTCTTGGGCCCTACTTCTCTCGCTTCCTTCATCAATTGAGCAAAGGTGGTGATTGCCATATCAGCTATCCTTCGCTATGAGGCACATTCCTCATCTGCGCCTGCGGCGTTTCGACCGGCGGGATGCCTTCCCTCCGTTGGCACTGGGGGCCGAAGCCTGCTCTTTGCGCATGCAGCAGTGCTTATACTTCTTGCCGCTGCCGCAGGGACAGGGGTCGTTGCGCCTGACCTTAGCCCCGGCCGTTCTGACCGGCTGGGGGGCGCGCTGAGCCTCCACGTCGGTGCGCATCTCGCGCATAGGGCGCGGCTGCGGCTCCCTGACCAAACTGACCCGGTAGATGTCGCCCACTATGGCGCGTTGGATGACAGCCAGGAGGTCCTCGTACATCTCGTGAGCCTCTCTCTTGAAGGCCATCAAGGGGTCCTGTTGGCCATAAGCCCTGAGACCTATGCCTTCTCGCAGATCATCGAGCCCGGTGAGGTGCCTGATCCATAGGCTGTCCACTGCCCGCAGCATCACCAGGCGCTCCACCCGACGCATGTCCTCCGCACCCAGTTGTCGCTCCTTTTCTTCGTAGAGCCTCTCGGCCAGTTTCAGAAGTTGCTCCTCGATCTCCGCGGGCGTTAGCTTCTCCCAACGGCTCGGGGTGAGGGAGGGCGACAGGGGCATGATAGTTCGCACGGATGCCTGCAAGGCTTCCAGGTCCCAATCGTCAGAGTATCCAGCAGTGTGAAGGGCCACCAGGCCGGCAAGTTCCCCGTGGATCATGTCCATGATGATGGGCTTGAGATTCTCCTCGCTAAGCACCTGGTGGCGCTGCTCATAGATGATCTCTCGCTGCTTATTGACTACGTCGTCGTATTCCAAGAGGTGCTTGCGGATGTCGAAGTTGTGGCCCTCTACCCTGGTCTGGGCATTCCCGATAGACTTGGTGATCAAATCGTGCTCGATGGGGATGTCTTCCTCCATCCCCGCCCACTCCATGAAGCCCTTGACCCTCTCCCCGCCGAAGCGGCGCATCAGGTCGTCCTCCAGGGAGACGTAGAAACGGGAGGAGCCAATGTCACCTTGACGGCCAGAGCGGCCGCGCAACTGGTTGTCAATGCGCCGCGCTTCATGGCGCTCGGTACCCAGGACATGGAGGCCACCCAGTTCCAGTACCTTCTCGCGGTCCTGTTCGCAGATTTCTCTTGCCAGGGTCAGGGCCTCAGTCCATTGCTGTTGAGAGACCGTGGTCAAGTCCACATCTTGGCGGCGCAGGTGCTCCCGGGCCAAGCCTTCTGGATCGCCCCCCAGCTTGATGTCCACGCCCCGCCCGGCCATATTGGTGGCGATGGTCACCGCGCCCGGGCGTCCAGCCTGGGTGATGATGACCGCCTCCTTCTCGTGGTATTTGGCGTTAAGCACCTGGTGAGGGATGCCCTTACGCTTGAGCATCTCTGAAAGCATCTCAGATCTCTCAATGAAGACGGTCCCCACCAGCACCGGTCGCCCCTGCTCATGCAGCTCCTCAATCTCTCGCACCACGGCTCGGAACTTGGCCTCTTCGCTCTTGTAGACCAGGTCAGGGTAATCAATGCGCTTGTAGTACAGCTCGTCATTAGCGGGGTTTTGATAGGTTACTACCTCCACTCCGTCTCGCCGCTCTCTCTGGGTGATCAACTCCCCTTCCAGAGCCCGATACTCGACGTTGGTGGGCAGCACGACCACATCCAGGCCGTAGATCTTGTGTAGCTCTTCGGCCTCGGTGGCCGCTGTCCCGGTCATGCCCGCCAGTTTCTCGTACATGCGGAAGTAGTTCTGGAGGGTGATGGTGGCCAGGGTCAGGTTCTCTCGCTGCACCTGTACCCCCTCCTTGGCTTCGATGGCCTGGTGCAGCCCCTCCGAGTAGCGCCGCCCGTACATCAGGCGGCCGGTGAACTCGTCAACGATGATCACCTGCCCGTCTTTTACAATGTAATTACGGTCGCGATAGAAGAGAGTCTGAGCTCGCAAGGCGTTGTCCACATAGGGGGTCAGGGTAAAGTTCTCCGGGGAATACAGGTTGTCCACACCCAGCCAACTCTCCATCCTCTCGATTCCTTCCTCGGTGAGGGTCGCCACCCGGGCCTTCTCATCTATGGCGTAATCTACTTCGGGCCGAAATCGGGGGACGAGATCGGCCATACGGCGGTAGTTGGTATCCGGTTCCTCAGCCGGGCCGGAGATGATGAGAGGAGTACGAGCCTCGTCTATGAGAATGTAGTCCACCTCATCTACGATGGCGTAGTGAAAGCCCCGCTGCACTTGCTGGGAGAGGTCCAGGACCATGTTGTCCCGCAGGTAGTCGAAGCCGAACTCGTGGTTAGTGCCGTAGGTGATGTCAGCCTCGTAGGCCTCACGGCGGCTCACGGGCCGCAGGTGCTGATAGCGCTCATCGTCGGCCAGGTACCCAGGGTCGAAGAGGAAGGCTGACTCGTGCTGGATAACCCCCACCGAGAGACCCAAAAGATGGTAGATGGGGCCCATCCACTGGGTGTCGCGCTTGGCCAGGTAATCGTTGACGGTGACCAGGTGACACCCCTTGCCTTCCAAAGCGTTGAGGTAGAGGGGCAAGGTGGCGACCAGGGTCTTTCCCTCGCCGGTCTTCATCTCGGCCACCTTGCCCTCGTGCAACACCATGCCGCCCATCAGTTGCACGTCGAAATGGCGCATGCCCGTGGTGCGCTTGGACGCTTCCCTCACCACCGCGAAGGCTTCTGCTATGAGATCGTCCAGGGACTCGCCAGCCTGAAGCCGGCCGGCGAATTCCGTCGTTTTGTCACGGAGCTCTTCATTGGATAGGGTCTCGAACTCAGACTCAAGAGCGTTGATGTCTTCGACGAAGGGCCGCAGCCTGTTCAGTTCCCGCTCGTTGGGGTCTCCAATAACCTTGCTCAGCAAACTCTTGAACATGCTCTAACCAACTCTCATCGTGAACTTTCAACTTTGAGCTTTGATCTTTGTATTTGACTAACCGGGTACATCTTTCATGTACTCGCCCACTGAAATCCCCAGGTGGACGCGGCGGATAACCTCGCCCAGCAAAGGAGCCACGGAGAGAACAGTGATGTTGGGTAGCATCTTCTTGGGTGGGATGGGGACAGTGTTCGTGGTGACCATTTCTTTGGTCTCACATTTTCGCAAGCGCTCCACTGCTGGTGGGGACAATATAGGGTGGGTAAAGCTGACGTAGATATCTTTAGCGCCGTGATGTTTGACGATGGTTACGGCTTCCACCAGTGATCCCGCTGTATCCACCTCATCGTCAACGATGATCACGTCCTTGTTGTGCACGTCACCTATGAGCGTTAGCGCTTTACTGGACGCATCAGTGATGCTTCGACGTTTCTCCACGAAGGCCAGGGGCAAACCCAGCTTCTCGGCGAAGTTGCGGCCTTTTTTGGCGAATCCCAGGTCGGCGGCGACAACTACAGCGTCGGGCAGGTTCTTTTTCACGAAGTAATCGCTGAGGATGTTGAAAGCCGTTATTTCGTCGCCCGGAATGCTGAAGAACCCCTGAATCTGGCCTGCATGAAGGTCTATGGTCATCCACCGGTCGGCCCCCGCCACGGTGATCATATCGGCAATGAGGCGGGCAGTGATGGGCACGCGGGGCTGGTCCTTCTTATCGCTGCGGCCATATGAATAAAAGGGTATCACCGCAGTGATGCGCCCTGCGGAGGCCCGCTTCAGGGTATCAATCATGATCAAGAGTTCCATGATGTTCCTGTTCACCGGCGAGCACATGGGCTGGATAAGGAAAACGTCTCGCCCGCGGACACTCTGGCGCAGCCTGATGAAGACGTTCTCATTTGGGAAGTCTATAATGTCTGCCTGCGACAGGGGCACCTGCAAGTAATCACAAATCTCCTGGGTCAGGGCCGGGTTCCCCGAGCCCCCAAAAATCGCTAGCTCCCCGTACATCTTCACCGTGATTTCTTTCATCTCCCTCCCTCCGATTGACTGGCTTCGAACTCCTCCCGCAGGATGCCCATCATCAGCTCATCGCGATACCGCCCATCGCTAAAGCGGGCCTCTCGTAGCCGGCCTTCGTGCCGAAAGCCGCACCTCTCGTAGCAGAGAATGGCCCGCTCATTGCCACCGTAGACGGTGAGGTAGACGCGATGCAGATTCATCTCGCCGAAGGCGAAGCCCAGCAGGGCCCTGATGGCATCGCTGCCGTAGCCCTGGCCCCAATACTCCCTCTCGCCGATGACGATGCCCAGGACGGCCTTGCGGTTCTTCCACTCAATGCTGTACAGGCCGATGTTGCCGATGTGCACGCCCTCATGGGTTTCGATGGCGAATATCCTGCTGCTCTGATCGGCCAATTGTTCCTCAAACCACCTTTCCTCCTCGGCCTTTGACATCGGCATGTACATGGCCAGGTATTGCCGGACCTCTGGATCGTTAAACCAACGGACAAAGGTGGAAATGTCCTCCCGCTCTATCGCCCTGAGTTTTGTTTTCTGCCCATGTATCATCTCCGGCGACCTCCGGAGCAATTATACAACAACTTTTCGAGATTGGGAAGAATCATTGGACAAATACAATTTGTGTGCTCCGAGCTATTGTGGTATAATCACAAGTGTCAGGAAACGACGGTCGCTTGATAGGACGAGCGGGAGAGGAGGCAGGGAGAATGATCGAGGTAACTGTTGACAGCATAAGAGCAAGTTTGATGTCCCAGCATCGGGTGGTGATCTTAAAAGATGTGGATAGCGAAAGGTATTTGCCTATCTGGATTGGCCCCTTCGAAGCTGAGGCCATTACGCTCGAATTACAGGAGGTCGAGTTGGCTCGCCCCCTCACCCATGACCTACTGAAAGCGGTTATCACCAAGATGGGAGCCAAGGTGTCCCACGTCCTGGTAAACGAGCTGCGCAATGACACCTTCTATGCCCGCGTCGTCCTGGACAACAACGGTCATCCCCTAGAGGTAGATTCCCGACCGAGCGATGCCATCGCTCTGGCCGTGCGGGCCAAAGCCCCTATCTTCGTGGCCGAGTCAGTGATGGAGAAAGCCGCAATAATGCCTGACGAAGCAATGAGCCCTTCTGATGAGGATAAGCTGTCGGCCTTCCGCGATTTCGTTGACACCCTTGACCTCGATGCCCTGGGCGAAGAGGAGAGCTGAGAGGGCAGCTACTGTTAATATGACGGTGGAACGATGAACAGGTCAGAGAGAATGGCGCCTCATAACACCGAGGCGGAAGAGGCAGCCCTGGGATCGCTTCTCATAGATCCCGATGCTATATTCAAGGTGGCCTCCTTTCTTGGCCCCGAGGATTTCTATCGGGAGAAAAATGGCTGGATCTACGATGCCATAGGGGATCTCCACAACCGGCGGGAGCCAGCCGACTTCGTCACCCTTTGCGATGAGCTGGAGCGGCGCGGCCAACTGGAGGAGGTGGGCGGGGCAGCCTACATCACTTCTCTGATCAATGCTGTGCCCACGGCCATCCATGCGGAGTACTATGCCCGCATCGTGGAGCGCACAGCCATCCTGCGCCGACTGATTAGCGCAGCGGGGCAGATCGCGGCCATTGCCTACGAGGAAGCCGAAGACGTGGACGAGGTAGTTGATAGGGCCGAGCAGGTCCTGTTTGGGGTCTCCCAGCGCCGCATCGCCCGCGACCTGCTGCCAATCAAGCAGATAATCGGGGATTACTACGATCGGATAGACTATTTGTATCAACACCGTGGCGAGCTTATTGGCATCCCCACAGGCTTCCCCCTGCTGGACAAGTTGTTGGGAGGTCTGCAGCCCTCCGACCTGATTATTGTGGCAGGGCGGCCAAGCATGGGCAAGACCTCGCTTGTTCTCTCTATCGCCCAAAATGCCGCCCGCAAGTTCAACCAGCGCGTGGCTTTCTTTAGCCTGGAGATGAGTGCCGAGCAGGTAGTGCAGCGCCTTATCTCGGCCGAGACGGGCATAGATTCCCAAAAATTGCGCCTGGGCAACCTCGAGGACGATGAGTGGCCCCTCTTCGTCCAGGCGACCGGCATCCTCTCGGAGGCCCCTATCTTCGTTGACGACACGCCCTCTATCTCCGCCTTGCAGATGCGGACCAAGGCTCGCCGCCTCCACGCCGAGCATGGTCTCGATCTTGTCATCGTTGATTTCCTCCAGTTGATGCGAGGACACGTCCGGGCGGAGAACCGCGTCCAGGAGATTTCCTCCATCTCTCGGGCGCTCAAAGGGTTAGCTAGAGAGCTGAACGTGCCTGTGGTGGCTGTCTCCCAACTATCCCGGGCCGTTGAAGCCCGTCACGATCACCTGCCCATTCTCTCCGACCTGCGCGAAAGCGGCAGCATTGAGCAGGATGCGGACGTGGTGATGTTCATCTACCGTGAGGAGATGTACGACCCTGACACGGAGCTGAAAAACATAGCTGACATCATCGTCGCCAAACACCGCAACGGCCCCACTGGCAAAATCCCATTGTTCTTTCAGAAAGAACTGGCTCAGTTCCACGAAATAGAACTTTTTCGCGAAGAACTAGGGGCCTGAAAGCGTAGCCGATGGCATGAGATACAACCAGGATGCTGAGAAGTCAGGTATCCTGGCATTCGCTATTGAGGCGATGAAAGGCTTCTCTGGTTTTCCTGCTGGCAAGGTGCACTTCACCCCCTTGCCTAATCTGTTCTTTAGCAAGCTCCTGCCGGCCATAAATGACCTGGCCGAGCTGAAGGTGACTTTGCACATCTTCTGGCTGCTGCATCAGAAGAAGGGCTACCCTCGATACGTGAGTCGGCGGGAATTAGAGGCCGATGGAGTGCTGCTGGGGGGACTTAGAGGGATGGGACAGGAGCCTGAGGAGCGCCTGGGGCAGGCTTTGGAGCGAGCCGTGGCCCGGGGCGCCCTCCTCCACGTGACGGCCCTTCGGCGGGGCTCAGGACAAGCCCAGCAGGGTGATGAGCGGGACGATTGGTATTTCATGAATACCGACGTTGGCCGGAGGACAGTGGAAAAGATCCGCCGCGGAGAATTGGAGCTCGAGGCAGCGGTCTCGCCCAGCGAGGTGCGCCTGGAGGTAGAACGGCCCAACATCTTCGTCCTCTACGAACAGAACATCGGCCTGCTCACGCCCCTCATCGCCGAGGAGCTCAGGGACGCGGAGAAAACTTATCCCGCTGACTGGATCGAGGAGGCTTTCAGGATAGCCGTGGAGCACAATGCTCGCCGTTGGCGTTACGTGCGCAGCATTCTGGAGCGCTGGGCAGCCGAAGGGAAGGACAGTGGAAGGGAAAAGCGAGGTCGACGTTGGTACACTAAAGAAGAATATGAGAAATTCATCAAGCAATGATAGAGTCTGCCCCATCTGCAAAGGGGCTGGATACCTGGCCAAGGATGGGCCCGTTGGCCACCCCGATTTCGGCAAGCTCTATCCCTGCCAGTGCAAGATCGAGGAATTGGAGGCCAAGCGCCTCTTGGACTTGCAGGACTTGAGCCAGTTGGGCGCGCTTTCCCGCATGACCTTTCAGAGCTTTAAGTCTGAGGGCGTCGGGCTCAACACCCAGAAGCGAGAGAACCTCCGGCGAGCTTACGAGCGGGCTAAACACTTCGCCCAGGAATCGGTAGGGTGGTTGGTTCTCAAAGGGGGTTATGGCTGCGGTAAAACCCACTTAGCAGCGGCCATATCCAACTACCGCATCGCTAATGGCCAGCCTGTTCTCTTCGTCGTGGTGCCCGATCTCCTTGACCACCTGCGGGCCACCTATGCCCCCACCAGCGAGGTCTCCTATGATGAGCGCTTCGAGGAAGTGCGCACTGCTCCCCTGCTGATCCTCGACGATCTAGGCACCCAGAGTTCCACCCCCTGGGCCCAGGAAAAACTCTATCAGATACTAAACTATCGCTACAATGCCCGGCTGCCCACAGTGATCACCACTAATCGCGAGTTGGAGGAGATTGATCTGCGGCTTCGCTCACGGCTGGTGGACCCTGACCTAACGGAAATCGTAGGCATTATAGCGCCCGACTTTCGTGGCAGCACCACCGATCGGGGCCAATCAGAGCTTTCCAGTCTCTCCCTCCACAGCGACAAGACCTTTCAGACCTTCGACCTGCGCACCCACGAACTCCCTGCCAAGGAGAGGGAGAGCCTCAAGCGAGCTTTCCTCACTGCCAAGGAGTACGCCAAGGATCCCCAAGACTGGCTGGTCTTCACTGGCCCTTATGGCTGCGGCAAGACCCACCTGGCGGCAGCTATCGCCAACTATAGGGTCGAACGCGGTTACCCAGCCCTCTTCGAGGTCGTTCCAGACCTCCTCGACCACCTGAGGGCTACTTTCAGCCCTCAAAGCCAGATCTCTTACGACAAGCGCTTCGAGGAGATCCGCACCGCCCCCTTGCTTATCCTCGACGACTTGGGTACCCAATCTGCCACTCCCTGGGCTCGGGAGAAGCTCTTCCAGCTACTCAACTACCGATACAACGCCCGTCTGCCCACTGTCGTTACCCTGGCTGAGGAATCAGAAATAGACGGATGGCTGAAAAGTCGTATATTTGATGTCTCTCGTTGCAGTGTCTTCGATGTTCTTGCCCCTAGCTACCGCAGCGAAGAGCGGCCTCAAAAGCGCCGGAGCCGCCGTCGTAGAGGTTAGACACAATAATGCCGTTCGGATAGGAGAACCTCTTACCCAAACGGCATTTGGGTTAGACAGGAGGCTCGCACTTACTGCCGCGGTATCTTCACTGTGAAGGTGGTGTCACCTGGCTGGCTCTTAACCTCGCACTGACCACCATAGGGGCTCAGGAGCTGATAACAAGTGTGCAGCCCCAACCCTGTCCCCGTGTAGGCTCCCCCACTGATGGGCTTGGTGGTGAAGAAGGGCTCGAAAAGGTGGGGGATGTTTTCCGGTGGGATACCTACCCCTGTATCGTGGATACCAACGTGGATGCACTCCTCGTTACAGCGCGTCGTAATGGTGAGCACCGGCTCCTCGCAACCCTCCATGGCGTCTATGGCGTTTCTGATGAGGTTGGAGAAGGACTGGCGTGGTTTGGCTTCCTCGCTCAATAGCGAGCAACTCCTGGCATATATCATCGTATATCCTGGCGATGTCGGGTGGCGTCTCTAACTTACGGCCGGCCATCCGGCCCAGGAGAGCTGGCGGTTTCTCCTTGAAGCAGTCTCGTGCCTCCTCGGAGATAAGCTGAGCTCTGCCCTTGATGACTGTTAGCGGAGAGATAAGGTTGTGGGCGATCCCCTGTGCCAACCGCCCAATGGCCGAGAGCTTCTCAGCCTGCATAAGCTGGGCCTGCAGTTGCTTTCGCAGAGTGACGTCCTGGACGATGTGCACCAGCCTGTCCACATTGTCCTCCGAATCCCACAAGGGATAGATAGACAGGAGCAGGCCGCTTCCCAGCGTGGGCTCCCTCACCTCGATGATTTGAGGCTCCCCGGTCCGCATCGTCTCAATCTTGGGGCAGTAGTCGGGGGCTCATCTTGGTTGTGTAAGAGCCGGTAGCATTTCTTGCCAATGAGCTTGGCTGGTGCAGTGCCCGGCATCTTGACAAAGGCGATGTTTGCCCGGAGGATGTTGAATTCATCGTCCAGCATGAAGATGCCTTCGGTGATAGCGTCGAAGGTCTCTTCCCACTCCCTCTTGGCACGAACCACCTTTTGGAACAACTGCGCGTTCTCAATAACTATCCCGATCTGCTGGCCAATGATCACCAGCAAGTTGACCTCTTGACAGGTCGGAGGGCGGCCTCGGCTGAAGACATTCATGACCCCCAACAGCTTCCCTTTGGCGCTCAGGGGCACGCTGACGTAGGAGTGAAATCCTTCTCTGTCTCGCAAGAACCTACCGAGCCGAGGATATTCGGCAATTTCCTTCACCACGATGGCCCTTTCCAGCTCAGGGGTCACCGCCGGGAAATCGCGCCCGGCTTTCATGGTGACCAACTCCTGGGCAAATCGGCTTCCCATCCCCCGCAGAGCTTTCAGCATAAACTCACCTCTCGCCTCATTTAACAGGAAGATGAATCCTGCCTCTATTCCCATCCAGGACGACACACTATCTAGGGCCCTCTCCAGGGTCTCCTGCAGCTCAAGTGACCGGTTGACCTCGGCGCTAATCCTGCTGGAAGAAAGGTGAGTGCTCTCGGTGAGGCCGCTCCCCGCTGGAACGGATAGCCTGAATCTCGCGCGTTGGCTTATCCTCCCGCAGGTTGCCCTGGAGCACGAGGTGACCAATGCGACAGGGCGCATACTCCTCTGGGTAATCTAGACCTGAAAAACCTGCCGGAGGGTGAAGGACTCACTGGGTGCAAATGGGCTCAGAGACAAAAAGGCTATTGAGGGGGCTCTAGAAAAGTGGGCTTTGAGGTGGTTAAGTGGAGATTGGGGCACAGCCACCTGAGCGGGACCGTAGTGCAGACTTAGAGCCCATCCGGAAATCACTCAACGCGGACGCTAGTTCAGCGGAAGCACCTTGAGTTTTCGGATAAGTTCTCAGTAAATCGGGGGGTCCCGTGCCTGTGGCCGCTGTTGGAGACGGTCAGAGCCGAGGCTGCTGGAAGGTCAGCAGGGGTGGAAATCGCTATCCAGAGACGGTGTAGCCGTGGCGGGAGACGGTTTTGATATAGATGGGATTGTTGGGCGAGGATTCGATCTTAGCCCGGATGTTCTTGATATGTGCTCTGACTAGGTTAGGGTCGCCTGTGCCCGGGGGATATTCCCACACCTCTTGTAGCAGTCTCTCGGTGGAGATGACCTCCCCAGCCTGTTTCATAAGATAGTAGAGCAGTTCAAACTCTACCGGGGTAAGGAGAAGGACCTTGTCCTCCACGTTTAACTTGAAGGTGCGCGGATCGAGGGAGAGGGAGCCAACTTCTAGGGGGCCTTTGGGCACCTCAGTTGGCAGGCTACGGCGCAGAAGGGCCTTCACCCGCAACTCTAGCTCTCGGAGGTCGAAGGGCTTCGTTAGGTAGTCATCGGCCCCGGCCTCGAAGCCTTCGATCTTATCCTCGATTTTGCCTTTGGCAGTCAAAAACAGGATGGGCACAGAAGCGACGTTGGGGAGAGCGCGTATGCGTTGACAGACCTCGATGCCATCCATACGGGGCATCATGATGTCTAGCACTACCAGGTCGGGGTGCTGTCTTTGGATCAGTTGCAGGGCCTGAACGCCACTGTAGGCGACAACCACCTGATGGTCCTTGCGCCGAAGGGTACGCTCTATTGTCCCAGCAACATCTCGGTCATCATCAACGACTAGGATGAGGGCCATGGGTCACCTCCCAAATAGGCGAAGGGATTAATCCTGCTTTTCAGCCGAGACCTGACTTTCTATCGGCAGTGTCACGGTGACAGTTGTCCCCTTCCCTTCCTCGCTCTCTATCTCGATAAGCCCACTATGCCGGTCAACGATTTTGTAGGTGATGTATAACCCTAGACCCGTGCCCTTGTCCACGTCCTTGGTCGTGAAGAAGGGATCGAATAACCTATCCAGATCGGCCTTGGGAATGCCGCAGCCGTTGTCTGAGATAAGCACCTGGACGGCCTTACCAGAGCCATCCAGCCGGGAGGCAGTGCGAATCTCGCCCCTTTGCCTATCGGGTATAGAGTCCCGTGCGTTGAGCAGCAGGTTAATCCAAACTTCTTCGAGATGATGGGTGCTGGCTGGCACCAAGGGCAAATCTGTAGCCAGGTCTTTGATTATAGAAATATTGGACCTCTCGATCTGATAGGCGATAAGGGAAAGGGCGTTATTAATGGATTCGTTTATATCGGTGCGAGTGAACTCATACTCCTCCTGGCGGGAGGAGGTCAACAGGTTCCGAATAACTTCGCTGGCACGCTGTCCTGACCGCTCGATGGCTTTGAGGGACTCGTATCCCGGTTGGCCCGGCTTCATATCTTGCATCAGTAGCTGGGCATCGCCGATTATGGTCGTCAAGGGGTTCCGGATCTCATGGGCGATCCCGGCGGCCAACTCCCCGATCGCCGAGAGCTTAGCCGATTGAAAAAGCTGGGCCTTCGTTGCCGCCAAGTCCCTATACGCCTCGCCCAAGTCATGGAAAAGCCGGGCATTATCAATGGCCACACCGATTTGGTTGCCTATAGAGGTAAGCAACTCCACATCGTGAGGGGAGAATTGGCGAAGGTCGTGGCTGGCAATGTCCATCACACCGAGCACCTTTTCCTTTGACCTTAATGGTATGCAGGCAAAAGATCGAAATCCCTCCTCTTGCATCTCCAACTCTATCTGCGAGAGGCCAGCTTCCTCGGAGATGTCCTCTACCAGGATCGGTTCCCCTGACTGCGCTGTCCGTCCGGTCAGCCCGGGCCCTAGTTTCAGCGAATCCGCTTCGTGGAGCAACTCTTCAGGAAAGCCACGATGAACGGTAAAAGACAGTTCCTTGGTTTGCTCATTCACCAGAGCTATTGCGCCCGTCTCTATCCTCATCACCTCCAGCACCTTTTCCAGAGTGCTGTTCAGAACCTCCTCTAGGTTCAGAGATCGGCTGACCGTGGCAGCGATGGCAGTAAGAGCGGAGATTTTCCTCAGGTTCTCTGTTTCCTTTTCAATCTCTCTTATCCTCTGTCTCCATGCCAGGTAAAGCACGACAATGGCAGTTGTGAGCAGACCAACCTTTGGAATGATGAGATACTCACTCTGCATCAGGTTCGTAAACAGGTAAGTCCTGGACGTTTCATCTTTGGCCGTAAACCACACGCTGAAGTAGATGCTATCAATGGCCAGGACTGCAAATCCCAGAAGTAGAATGACTCTGGCAATAGTAGCCACCCCTGGCTCCTCGGCCTTGGGTTGCTCATATCTCGTCAGGAATACAAGAACAATAAGACCCCATATGAGGACCAAGAGCCAATATACAGCTATCGAGATATAATCATAGAGAATCATTGCCATCTATCTTATCGTTTCGATGTCACCTCTGCTATTAAATGCTATTATAACCCAATTTTTGCATTTACGCAAAATCAAAAAGGGTTACGAGTCGCTAGGGCTCATAACCCTGCTGTATAGATGGGATAGATTGTGGGAGGTCTTTTGCAGTTATGGCGCGATGGCGTAGGTCACCTGTATCTGCACGCTGAACTCCAGCTCGCCGGGGGATATGGGGCCAGCTCCAACGGCGTATTCCTTAACCATGGGCATTCCGATCACAGGAAACGGCCCGCCGATGACCTCGCTGATCTGGAGCACCTCGCCCAAGTTTACTCCGTTAAGGTCCGCCAGCTCTTGCGCCTTGGCTCTAGCATTGGCGATGGCTTTGCCCCTGGCCTCGCTTCTTACTTCACTCAGATCGTCAACGGTGAAGTTGACGCCGTAGACGTTGTTGGCCCCAGATTCGATTACCTGGTCCAAGACGGTCTCTATCTTGTCCAAGTCGCGGATCTTAACCCGTACCATATTCGACACTCGATAGTTGCCCTCTACCTCCGATGGCCCCGCTTCGACCATGGCCCTGACCTCTGGGTAGCGCTCGAAGTAGCTGCTGTAGTTAGAGGTTTGGATGTCCTTCTCGGCGATACCCGCCTTTTGGAGTGCTGCCATGATAGCCGTCATCCGCTCTTTGGCCTCCTCAGTAGCTTCCTCCGCCGTGGGGGCCAGCACCTCTACGCCGACGTTGGCCTCGGCCACGTCAGGTGCCACCGAGACTTTGCCCTCCCCAACGACGGTGATGCTGCGCTCTATGGACCTTGCTGCCTCAACCGAGCTGGCTGAGGGTGCGCAGCCAACCGCTAAGGCCAGCAGCACCAGGCAAACTAGCAGGCTGATGGTAACTCTTCTGGACATGGCTGGATTCTCCTTTACTTCTTTGGTTTTGTACGGAGAGGCATCTTCCCCTTCCACCATATTGGACGTTTGTGGCCTTCATAAGGTTCCCTGGTCTGCACCCCGACGGCGTTGGGGGCGACCACCGTCGCCGACTTTCCCGGGAGCCGAGAGAACGCCTGCCCCTGCAAGACCTGATACCAGCCTGAACTGCCCAGACCGATCAGGGCCAGCAGCCCATACTTGGGGCTGACGCCAACCACATCGCGGGTATACAGGGCACAGAAACCGAAGAGCACATCCAGCAATGAGGCGGACTTCAAAAATCAGTAGCCAATGCCCCAGATAATTGATGCCCTGCCCAGGTGCGTCGCACCTCCACCAACCCGTGTCAGGGCCACGACTAGGCAAAATATGAAATCTGTGGATGAAATTCCTTATCTTCCCAAGGAGTTTTTTGAGAGGGGCCTGGTAGTTAAGACTATAGCGCCTTGAAAACTGCGGGAAAAAGAGGCCCCCTTGCTTGCCAAGAGCTCGCTCAAGAAAGGCGAATACCATGATTCTGTCTCCTTGATTCTGCTGGCCAAGAAGCTGACTGAGCTACCTGGCATCCTCGACGCAGCAGCGGTCACGGGCACAGAAGCCAACAAAGGCATCCTGGCTGAGGCTGGATTGCTCACGGGAGAGGCTCAAGCAGCCGATGCTAACGACCTAGTCATCAGGGTGCTGGCCAAGAGTGAGCAGATAGCCTTGGCAGCTTTAGAGGAAGCAGAAGCACTTCTGGCACGAAAAGCAGCCGCTGGCGCAGGGGAGGGCGAATATCGTCCCAAGTCCATTAACACTACCGTACGTACCGAGGCGGAGGCCAACTTGGCTGTCATCTCGGTAGCCGGCCCCCACGCCGCACTGGTCTCCGGGGGCCTGGTGGGGCTCAGCTTAGTGATGCTGGCGATCATAGGTATTGCGCTCCATGAGCTGGTGCTGGGGGGCGAGCACGTGGCCTTCATCATGGAGCTGCCGCTATATCACCTGCCCAACGCCCGCACCATCTGTCTCTCGGTGTGGCAGCGGTTGGTGGCCTTCCTCAAGAAGGCAGGCAGCATTATCCTGGTCGTCTCAGTGGTGGTCTGGGCTCTCTCGGTCCTGCCCGGCGGGGAGATCGAGTCCAGCTACCTGGCAGCCATTGGGCGGCTGCTGGGGCCGTTGGGAGCGCTGATGGGCCTGGGCTGGCAGATGATGGTGGCGCTGCTGACCAGCTTCGTGGCCAAGGAGAACACCATCGCTACCCTTGGCGTTCTCTACAGCACGGGCGAGGAGGGGGCGCGTCTGGCCGAGGCCCTGTCTGGGGTGCTGACTCCGGCAGCGGCACTGGCCTTCCTGGCAGTGCAGATGCTCTTCATCCCCTGCGTGGCCACGGTGGCCACCGTCCGGCAGGAGACAGCGAGTTGGCGCTGGACGGCCTTCAGCGTGGCCCTGCTCCTGGTGGTGTCCTTTGCCGTGGGTATCGCCATCTATCAGGGGGCCATGCTGGTGGGATGGGGGGTGTGAGGTGTTGCAGAGATTGCTGGAGTTGGTGGCCGAAGGTGGCTTGTGCACCTTCAGCCCGTTGTCGGCAGGTGGAGACTATCCTGTGGGCAGAGCGAGGAAGTGGATGATATTGTACGGCTCGTTCGCTATCCAGACGCTGCTTTCCCAGGCGATGTCCTCAACAAACCGCCTGAAGATCCGTCGAGATGGGAAAGCGGATATGTAGACCGTCTGTACGCCCAGGCTCACAGGGCCGGCAGTGAGTTCCTGCAGTTGAGCCAGCCGCCCTGGCGTAATGAGCCGGAGGAGATAACCGCTTCGATGACAAGCAAGGTTTGCCCTTCGAGGCTGCAAAGGATTACGTCAGGCAAAGAGACACTTACGTCTATGGGCAAGTTCAGTCGCCGCATCAACGAGCGGTCCTGGTAGCCGGCTCTGGGAGCGGTGTCACCCAGGTAAACTGCCTGGGGGTGCTGCAAAAGGGCCGGGCCCAGCGTCTCCACCACGGCCTTTTCCAGCACGTTGTGGCCGCCCGGGCTGAGAGTATAAACGTGCCCCGGAGCCAGTGTGACGTGGACCTCCTGATGAAGAGATGGTCGTGGCCTGGGTCGCCTCCGTTCGGGAAGGCGCAGACGTTCAACCAGGGCATCGCGTTCCGGCCCGGGAGGCAGTGCCAGCAGGCGGGCGAAGTCTGGATGGAGCCGGTAATAGGTGTGGGGATCGTTGGTGCTCAGTTGATGACGGATCACCCAGCCGGCTTCCATAAGTGGACGTAGCGAAATCTTGCGGTACGATTCGCGGGTGTTCTCCGCCACAGGGCGACCAATGTCTTGCCGCACGAAGTTCAGGATATCGTGTACGCGGGCTCCATCGGCCAGACATGTGTGTCCAGTGAGCAACCCCTGACGCGCTGTGGTGTTGGCGAGGGCCAGGATGCAGAAGGCCGTCTGCTCGGTGATCCGGCGGGGTGGGAAGTTCAACTCTTGTAGCAGTGCTTTGATTTCTTCAACGGTCATCAGGGTTCTCCGGGACATAGCGGTTCTTGGCCAGAGTTTCTTGGATAAAACGCAGTTCGCCGGGAGTCAGGCCGTAGGCTTCTGCCACCTGTTCGTTCAATCGCTGTTCCAGTGATGCTCTGGCGGCAGGTTCCTGTGTGTCTTGCAATTGCCGGGCCAGAGCAGCGATCTGCGATTCCCGATCACATCGGGGGATAGGCATAAGATTGAGTTCGGTGGCCGAGACCTGCGTATTGCCGTTCATGGCGCGGAAGAAAAACTCTACCACATCGGAGCAAAGAAGGCTCAGCAAGTAGTAGAGATCAATAGGGGGCGCGTCGGGGCGGGGCTGGATCACATTGAGGTGGTTTTCCACGAAGTACCCTACCGCGTGCTCAGCGCAGAAGGGTTCGGGCACACAGGCGACCAGGCGGTGAGGTTGCTCATCGGCCGTAACTCGCTGAACCAGCAGGCTCAGCCGCCGTTTCGTCAGTCGCCGGGTGCGTTCGGTCACTTTCAGGTACGAAGGACGGTGCTCCCCAGCACTGCCGAAGGAGAAGGTAAATCGCCTTACATCGGTGGCCCATATCAAAGGCAGTGTGTCAGCTTCCAGGCTGGGGCGCAGAAGGGGTTTAACCCGGTTCCACACAATGGGACCAGTTTTGGCCGGGCAGCCAACGGCTGCACTGGATAGCAGGGGATGCCCATCGAGCATCTTGTCCAGGATTCTGTAGGTGCGCCGGGTATTGACTACAAACCACACGCTGGTGCCGTTCAGGTGACGAGCAACCCGCTCCTGGCTGACCTGAGCGTAAGGCATCTGCTGGGTTTCCAGGTCTATAACTGAGCGAGCCACGGCTGTCTTGACAGGACAGGGGGGAGTTGGCCAGCGTTGCAGGATCAGCATCATGGTACCCTGCAATACATTCTCGAAGACCTTCTTGCGTTCGGCGATCAGGGTTACCTCTTGTAAGCTGGCTCGTTGCTCAATAAAATGCCGCAGGTTCTTGAAGTACAGGCCGGAGAGCATAGAGCGGGGGATGATGTAGCCCAGGATACCAGCGGGATGGAGCATCTCCAACCCGGCGTGCAAGAAGAGACCATAGGCATTGGGGTGACCATACAGAGAAGCCCGAAAGACATCCTTCAGTTCTCTGTTCAGCCGGCCGGTTTTGCGATACGGCGGATTCCCTACCACGAAGTCAAAGGAGTCTGTCAGGCGAAACGGAGGCGTTTCATAGGGGAAGAGCCGGGGAGCGCCCAGTTCTGTGGCTACTGTTCTCAGCGTATCCAGACAATATACCGGCAGAGCAGGCAGAGTGGCATCCGGATGCACATCGGCCCAAAACAGAATAGCTGGGGTCAACAGCAGGCTTAAATTGAAGCGGGCATATAAGCAGGCGATAGGGTCAATATCTATGCCCACAAAGGTAGACAGCACTCGCGGATACCATGCTTCTATAGCGATGTCCGCCCGTCGCAAGGCCGCGAGGTAGATCCTGATCGCTTCCACCAGGAAGATACCAGATCCACAGGCGGGATCAGCCAACCGCCTATCCAGAATTCCAGACTCTTCCCGGTAACCAACCGCGTCTAAGATATACTTCACAATGACGCTGGGTGTCACGTACTGCCCCAGACGTTTGCCCATGTCCTGCGAGACCAGGTGCAGATAATCGTGGACTTCCAGGTTCTCCGTGTAGTAGCTGTTGAACAGGGTGCTCTCTCGGAGTGTATGAACTGAGGGATGCAGATCGGCTACGGGGAGACCCTTGACAGGCTCTCTCAGAAGGGAATGACACAGGGAGGCCACACGGGAGGCACTGGAAGATAAGCCGAGCCGCCTGGCCTCACGGTATAAGTGTGCAGCCAGAGCATCACGCAGTTTACCTGATAGGCCTTGTTCGTCAGTTGTGTGCGTTTGTTGGCCCCTCGCCATCGTCTTGCCCCCGGTTCGCAACTCTTAACAAGAATCATATTATAGAGGGGAGAGGAGAGCAAGTATTCAACTGGAAAATGGAGTGTCATTTAAAGTTGAAAAGTGAACCGTTTAAAGCTGAAAAGTGAACCGTTTTCACTTCAAAAGTGAACTGGTCATGGTATACTCCTCCAAGACCAAATAAAGGAGGAGTACATGGATCAGCTAC
>Ga0209986_10000736_pt1 | contig 32323 bp, 27 predicted proteins | sample BlataG_FD_183168 | JGI IMG/M metagenome (GOLD analysis project Ga0209986, IMG submission 183168) | Deep subsurface microbial communities from Black Sea to uncover new lineages of life (NeLLi) - Black_00105 metaG (SPAdes) (version 2) | ecosystem: Environmental > Aquatic > Marine > Oceanic >...
CCGTAGTGGCTAAGATTGCAATGTGTGGTGTTCTAAATCTATTGTTCACTTTTAGGAAGAATTTAGGCATAATATGGTCGCGGCTCATTGCTAAGGGATAGCGAGCTGCAGACATAATACCGGCGTTTGCAGTTGAAATAAATGCTAACATCGCGGCAATTGCAGTTATGACAACACCGGGAGTACCCCAAAAAGTTTTCGCGCCGTCTGATATTGGGGTAAGGGAATTCGATAAAGTATCATAATTAAGTACACCTACCGTGATAAAGGCAACTGCTGCATACAGTGCTAAAACAACGGCATAAGCGAGGAACATCCCCATAGGTACATTCCATTTCGGGTTTTTTATTTCCTCGGCAACACTTGCAACCTTTGTTAAGCCGCCAAAGGAAATGAAGACAAATCCTGCAGTTGAGAAAACCGGCAATAATCCATAAGGTGCAAAGGGAGTGAATCTTTCTGGTGTAATGGCCACGAAACCTCTCATAATATACAAGACCAATAGAGCAATGAGGAAGAAGACAAGAAGAATCTGAGTGGTACCTGCTCCTTTTATGCCCAAGAGATTTATTGTCATGAAAATTAAGCACAAGACAATTGCGATGATTTTTATCTCGGTCATGCTGAGACCTGGATTAATCAACAAAGCAAATATGCCCATCCCAACAAGCGCAAACGCAGTCTTTAAACTCAAAGAGATCCAGCTTGCCAAGCCACTTATTGTCCCGGCAGTAAATCCCATGCTTCTTGTTATATAAAAGTAATCACCACCAGCCTTGGGCATGGCGGTGACGAGTTCGGCTTTACTGAAGATAGCCGGAATGACTAATATACCGGCGATAATATAAGCGAGAATCATTGCCGGACCGGCTTTGGCAAAGGCAAGCCCGGGGAGAATAAACAGTCCTGAGCTGATCATTGCTCCGGCTGCAATAGCAAATACGCCTAAGAGTCCAAGTTCTTTTTTAAGTTGCATATTTAGACTATTTTAAGTAATTACGAACATATTTTCTTGAGTTGTTTAATCTGATCTGATGAACCGAATACAATGAGGATGTCATTTGGATTTATCTTAGTTTCAGAACTCGGGTTAAAGATCAATTTATCCATATTCGCAGATTTTATCGCGGGGATAATAATACCGATATTTTTTGAAATTTCCGATTCTTTTAATGTTTTTCTAACAATAGAAGAATGTTCTTGAACCTCGACTTCATCAAGGATAAGATCAAGGTATTCACCCCTGATTATTGTATCCAGAAAAGAAGTGACTGCTGGTCTCAGCGCAGCTGCAGCCAAACGTATACCGCCGATCTTTTCAGGAGAAAAAACATAATCTGCCCCAGCTTTTTTTAGCTTGTCAATCGATTCACTTTCAATTACCCGCGCAATAATTCTTAGGTTTGGATTTAATGAACGAGCAGATAGGCAGATGTAGAGATTGTCAGCGGTTTTTCCTAATACAGCAAGAACACCTTTTGCTTTTTTAATTTGGGCACTCCTTAGTATTTCGTCATCGGTGGCATCGCCAATTATGTAAATTGTATCTGGGAAGTCTTTTAATAACTTATCTAAGATACCTTTATCTTTTTCTATTAATAAGAATGGTTGTTTTGCACGGATAAATTCATTTACTACATCTTCACCGACTGCTCCATAGCCGCAGATTATAAAATGGCTTTTAATTTTCGCCAACTTTTTCTCCATTCTTTGCCTCCTGATAATTTCTCCAAATGTTCCTTCAATAATTGAGGAGAATATTAAACTAATTCCGCCTGTGATTACAACGATTCCACCTAATATCAAAAAAATAGTGAAAATTCTTCCTGCTGCTGAAAGTTGTCCAACTTCTTTGAATCCCACTGTTGATATAGTAATAATAGTCATGTAGAGTGCTTCGATGAATGTCCATCCTTCAATGACCTGATAACCAGCAGTGCCACCAAAAATCACCAGGATGATCAAGACAATTATCAACCCCAGTTTTTGATATATCATATAATCCATTATACATATTAATTTAGTATTGGTCAAGCTTGAGTCAATTTTAAAGCTAAATAAGCGCCGAGACCGTTGAAAAACCGCAGAACGAGCAAATACTTATTTTCAGCTTTCTCCGCGACGATTCTGTGTTATCTGTGGTTATATAGGATTATTTTACTCTACCGCAGCACTTCTTGTATTTCTTGCCGCTGCCGCATGGGCATGGGTCATTCCTGCCGACTTTGACCTCTGGTTTTGCCTTTTTGACTGCAGGTTTCTTTGTGGTCTTGCCTTTTTTAGCTGTTGTCTTCGTTGATATTAGTTTAGGTTTTGGCAGCAATTTAAGAAATGCACGATTGCTTGTCTTGACAACAGAACTCAATTCAGCACCGTTGTGTATATGACCTTCGTTGTCTAAAAAGATGACGAATTTTGATAATATCTCAGCGACGTTTTTCCCTGCTTCTGGTGTAAAGGAGAGCTTATGCGGCGCGAATTCGAGCATAAAGTGCGTTGCGTGGGTGTCATTGAGTTCGCGGATTTCTTTGTGCTGATCAAAGAAGAGATAATCAAGAAAGCTCTTTGTAACATACTCAGCATTGGTTTTATAGAGTGCGCCTTTTGATTTTACTGCCTTCGAGTTCAAAAAGTCACGGCTTACAGCATTGGTAAAATGAACCAGTCTTTTGTCGCGTTGCCTTTCTTCACTCTGTTTTTTCTGTATATCAGCTAAACCCATGGTTTTATTATATGCATTGCCATGGAAATGTCAAGATAGTAAACATGGAGATGGGTTTGAGCATGTCCGCTTTGGGAGAACGAGGTTCTTCCGAGGAAGCGGGAAATTAAGATCTATTCTATCAGCGCTTTGCTGAGTGGCTTCAGGTTTTTTCTCAAATTTCTATAAACTTCATCAAACTCTGGTAATTCTATCATTTGGGTATCAAGGCGTTTTGCCCAAAGGCTTTTATAGTTGCTTTCTTTTCGTGCCAGAATCTCAAGGAAGTTAAAGTCTGGTATGCCTTTATAAAGCCCTTTTGCCTTTATATTAGCTGCTGAATATTCATATTCTAAGCAGTTGTTAGAAACCAAATACCATAAATCATATATATCTCTTGGTTCATTTCTACTTGCATCCAAAATGCTTAGAAATTTTTCCACAAATATTTCTTCCAACGTGTATACCTTTATTTCTGCATTTTCAGGTATGTCGTTATATTCATCGTATTCGCGTAAGAGTGTTTTCGTGATAGGTTCATGAATGATTTTTTCACGTATAGTGATGTCTACTTTGATTATTCCTTTCGATATATCAGTACCTAAAGGACCTGTAAAGTTAATATAGAAAACGTAGCTGTTTGTATGTATATCCTTCCTTTTTACTGCCAATCCGATATTGGATAACTCTGAGACAATATCAAATACATTCCGTAACATTTTTTCAATCTCCTCTATTGAAATGTCAGTCAAGAGAGTGAAATCCAAATCTTCCGAGAACCTATAGTTAGGGAAGTAGATTTTTTTTAATGCTGTTCCTCCTTTGAAACATAGGGTGTTTGTCATCTTTGATTTGGTGATCCCTATTAGAACCCACGAGAGCACGTAATTCTTTTCAAGTGATTTCACTGAAATAGTTTTGGTCCCTTTTTTTAGTCTTGACTCCAGCCTAAAAAGATTTCGTGCTTCTATCATTTACGTTGTTATACTTTTCCTTATTTCTTCCGGACTAATATTCGCGATTATCTTCCATGAGTTCCTATACGTTTTTTCAGTTGATAACAGCGGATCTAAAACATAGTATTTATTATTTATTTTTTCTCTTAGACCTATTAAGGATTTTTCGTTCAATAGATTAAGACTTTCTAAGATATAACCCAATCTCTTGATTACAATATTTCTGCTGAATTTCAGCACATATTCAAGGAGTTTATCATAGTCAACTGTATCTTTTTGCATCCATATACCCTTTGCTATTTCCAGAAGACCGCCACAATACTTGGGTTGGTATAAGCAGTCAGTAATGGTTCTTTCTAAATCACTAACTCTTACCTGCTCAGATCTTGTAGCCCAATGATTAGTAATTCCCCAGATCGATTTTGCATTGATATATATAAATTCGAAAGCTATATTCCCCACAATCCTTTTTTTCCTATATTCTTGCTTAGGAGTAGTAATGAGCACTTTCGTAATAGGATGGGTAGTCATATTATGTATATCCATTGCACTATAATAAGAGATATAGTAATCAGGACTCTTGGTTATTTCTCTCGCAGCAATATACCAATTGCCAATGTAGTCAGTATTATCTCCGAGTTCTTGTGGAATAATGATATATTTACCAGGCTTCAAACGTGCGATTATCTCTCGTTTAATTAGGTCGTGGATAAGTTTTCTCGCATTATTACTTGCGAGGTCAGTTGTTTGTAGTACATCTTCAACGCCAAATAACGTCTTGTTTTGTTCATAAAGAGCTGTTATCAATTTAGCACTTAGCGAACCCAGTGTTTTTGCTTTGTTCATTTCTACCTCCTGTACTCAATTAGTTACCTACCAGGTAACATTTTACATAAATAAGGTAGTTTGTCAAGGGTTTGGCGAACAACATTGCCTTTTCCTTAGTTATTGATTTCGGTTCTTTTTTGACTATCATATATCATGGTGTATACTGCGAAATACGACATCATTGTGATCGGCGGTGGACATGCCGGGGTTGAAGCAGCTCTTGCACCTGCTCGTATGGGGTTCAGTGTATTACTTTTAACTCTTAATATCGATACTATCGGGCAGATGTCGTGTAATCCTTCAATCGGTGGTTTGGCAAAAGGTCACCTGGTAAAGGAAGTTGATGCATTGGGTGGGGAAATCGGTATGCTCGCTGATAAAACTGCTGTTCAACTACGTATGCTTAATTGCTCAAAAGGTCCGGCAGTTTGGTCTCCCAGGTCACAAAACGATCGCATGTACTACAAGGAGATGGTGCGCCAAGTTTTGGAAAGTACTGAAAACCTGGTAGTAAAACAGGAAGAAGTGGCTGACATCCTTGTTGACAACAGCGCCGCGTACGGTGTGAGAACGAGTATTGGCAATGAATATCTTGCCGGTGCAGTAATAGTAACGACTGGAACTTTTTTAAATGGTCTGATGCATATCGGCATGGAGCATTTCCCCGGCGGGAGGCTAGCAGAATCTAATGCATCATCATTGAGTGAATCTTTGAAAAACCTCGGCTTGACTCTCGGGCGGTTAAAGACCGGCACATCACCACGCATTGCAAAAAACACTGTTAATACGTCAGGCTTGCGCGTTCACCACGGCGATGAAAAGCCGTTCAAGTTTTCATTCCGTACTCGGCAGATCATCAAAGACCAATTACCTTGCTATATTACACATACTAAGCGAGCAACTCACGAAATAATCAAGAAGAGCCTTGACCGATCACCTTTGTACACAGGCAAGATCATTGGTACGGGTCCTCGATACTGTCCCTCGATCGAGACAAAGATCGTACGATTTGCTGACCGCGATTCCCATATGGTTTTTATCGAACCTGAGGGTAGGGATTCAGGAGAATTCTATCTCAATGGTTTGGCGACTTCACTTCCATATGATGTGCAATTAGATATGCTCCACACGATTGAAGGTCTGGAAAGTGTGGAGATAACAAGGCCTGGGTATGCAGTTGAATATGATTTTATATATCCAATTCAGCTCTACCCGACTCTTGAAACAAAAGCAATCAAGAAGTTATTCTGTGCAGGACAGATAAATGGTACATCTGGCTATGAGGAAGCAGCAGCCCAGGGTATTATAGCTGGTATTAATGCTGGGTTGAGATTCCGTGATGAGAAGCCATTTGTGCTCAAGCGATACGAGGCTTATATCGGGGTGCTTATTGACGATCTGATCACAAAAAACACCCTGGAACCGTACAGAATGTTTACTTCATTGGCTGAGCACAGGCTTTTGTTGAGGATTGATAATGTTGCTGACCGTCTCATGCCATACGGTGTGAAATATGGTTTGGTCAAGGAAGAAGAATACAGTGTTTTTTGGCAGCAGAGAAAAGATATTGATGGCGTGCTGCAAAAACTACCGACAACTATTGTGAAACCTGATATTGCTAACCCGATACTTACCGGTAAAGGTGAACAAGAAATACCACAAGAGCGCGGTGGTCAGAGTCTATTCCAGATACTCAAGCGACCAGGTATTCATTACCAGGACATTGCCCGCATGGCAGATATTAAATTAAACGATACCATTGGTTGGCGTGTCGAAATAGAAACGAAATATGAAGGCTATATCAAAAGAGAAGAAGAATTGATAGAAAAGCTGAAAGAACTCGAAATCGTGAGGATCCCTTTAGAGTTTGACTATCAAGAGATAAAAGGGTTATCTAATGAGGCTAAATCAAAACTCAATGACGTTAGACCGGTCAACCTTGATCAGGCTTCAAGGATACAAGGCATAAGTCCGTCTGACATACTGATTTTGCTACTGCATATTAAAAAAGATGGAAGATAAGTTTGGGTGAGGAAGCAGGAAAAGAGGGAAGTTAAGAAGATATGAAGAATGGAAGCTGGAGAAGATGGAAGAAATACTTGAGTTTTTAAAATCAAAAATGACAATTGAAGAGGTTAGTGGTAGCCTGATTATGACAAAGGTTACGGGCAGACTTTTTTCTCCAATTGAAAAAACGATTAGCGAGATAAAAGAATACTTTGCGCTGACTGACTATACGCCGTTGTTTGATACTGAAGGCAAGAACCAGGTAGTGAAATTCGGTGTTTTCAAGAAAGTGGTGGGTAGACAAAAATATTGGTTAAACATTGTGTTATTTGTAGGGACCTTACTTTCAACGATTTTTGTAGGGGCATATAATGCTGGAGGGGATCCATTCAAGAATCTCTCGGACATTTTTCTCGGCATCCCGTTTTCCTTTTCTATTATGGCGATATTGACCTGTCATGAACTCGGCCATTATTTCGTTTCAAAAAGAGCCGGCATGATTACGAGCTTACCTTACTTCATACCTGCGCCTTTTCACTTCTTCGGTACATTTGGAGCAGTGATTCGAATGAAATCAATCGTACCATCGCGCCGTACGCTCCTGCGCGTCGGCGTGGCTGGTCCAATAGCTGGTTTTGTTATAGCATTACCATTGGCAATCATTGGGATAGCATTGTCTGAAATCGCTCCGGCACCGGAAGGTTTGGAGTATTTCAGGTTAGGTGACTCATTGTTATTTTCTTTGCTTGCAAAACTCCTCCATCCTGAAATCCCTAGTGGCTATGATCTTTTTCTTCACCCGGTCGCCCTTGCTGGGTGGATTGGTTTCTTAGTGACGTCTATTAATCTTATCCCTGTGGGTCAGCTTGATGGTGGACATATTTCTTACAGCTTGTTCTTGAAAAAGCGTAAATACTTGTATATCTCTATCCTCGCTACACTTGTAGGTTTATGTCTGCTCTGGCCTGGTTGGATTCTTTGGGTCGTGCTGGCATTCTTTCTGGCAAGACGAGATCCCACTGTCCAGGATTGTATTACGCCTTTAACGAAAAAAGAAAAATTATTGGCAGTCATAGCTTTGATTATTTTGATACTTACTTTTATTCCGATACCAATTACATTCGGTTGATCCACGCGTAACAGCGTTTAATCCTTTTACCCCGTTGGATAACAAACATCCTACCGGGTTTAGTGCAGTTGCAATACTATATTTTTTTCGCAGGATTCAGATGTTTTATTGAAATGAACGTTTACTCTTCGTCTTTTTTTCTTGTTTCTAAATAGGTGCCGATAAGATAACCCAGGGTTATCAAGAAGACAATCATCAGGGTTCGCCAGAAACCAACTGTGGCGAGGAAAATACCTAATATACCTGCAATGATCGCACCTGATAATGCTTTATTGAACTTAAACATGGACAATTGTATTCAACATATCTGATTTGTCAATACACTTCACACCTCAAAATACAGTAGAGGTCAAATGGCCTAATAGGCAATTCGTTAATTTCGCAATTACTTAATAGCGAAATGATTAAATGGTGGGTTGGGTGGTTATCAAGTGGTGGGTTCTTGTGGTTTGTTAGTGGTTGCTGAAGGTGTCTTGGGGACATCGGTGTCAGCTAAAGGAGTTTCTGCGGTCTCTGATTCTGCGTCTACTGGTGGTTTTTCTTCTGCCGATGGTTCTTTTTCGGCTTCAAGCTTCAATCTTTTCTTGCTTTGCAGCTCGGCTTTTTTTAAGTCCTTTCGGACATATAATCCGAGTATGATTATGAGCACGATGACAAGCAGGGCGAGTAATGTCTGGGTCAACAAGAGAAAATCATAGAGACCGTGTAGGAAAATGGCGAGGAGCACGCCTTTAACAATGAGTTTCTTTTCTTTTTCTTTGTTGAATTTTGCCTTTCCTATATAGTATCCCATTATAGCACCGAAGAACGCGTGACCTGGAATTGCCAAAAATGCCCGGGCAATACCTGTACCGATACCGTGCTGTAATACATATAGGATATTCTCGATTGTCGCAAAACCAAGTGATGCTGCCACAGTGTACACAATGCCGTCCATAACCTCATCAAATTCAAGGGAACGATATATCCATCTCTTTACAGCCAAGAACTTCAGTAGTTCTTCAGTCGGTGCAATAATGATGAATGACATGATGAAGATATTGATAATGCCACTGATAATTGCGTTCAGACCAGATAATAGGATGGTTTCTACTATGGCTGCAGGGATGACCATGACTGCGCCGAGCACGAATATCTTGAGGATTTTTTTCTTGGGTTCAGGTTCGTATTTGTCACGGTGATAAAAGTACCACATCATAAACAGACACGGAGCAAGGGCGATTAATAGTAAAATAACAACCACATTTTAACTCTAACTAGATTTACGTATGTGTCAATAATTTGTGATCGTACTCGTGATTCGTCCCGCAAAGCGGGATCCTCGATTTATCCCGCTTCGTATTATAATTCTATAAATAGAATTGCGGGATTTACCGATCATTATATGTATCAATATGAAAAATCGGGATACTTCGTATTCGTAAAAGAACAAAATTAACCATTAAAGACGTTATTAACGTTCTAAACGAACAAGAGGAGATTGCTTCGTGCAAATCTGTGTAATCTTTATTTGATCGCTGTAATCAAAGTTTTCTGAACTTGTTCAGTCATCTTGATTGTTTCAATTATTTGATTACAATAAACCATGATTACACTTGGCATAGAGACTTCTTGTGACGAAACAGCCATCGGAATTATTGAAGATAAAAAAATTCTGGCAAATTTAGTCTCTTCTCAGATTGTGCATACAAAATACGGTGGTGTAGTTCCCGAACTTGCCGCGCGAAATCATATTAAAATAATTATGCCTTTGATGAAAATCGCCTCAGAAATTGCTGATTTGGGATTAGATGATATTGACCTGATTAGCGTGACGCGAGGTCCTGGTTTGGTCGGTGCGCTTCTCGTCGGCTTGTCTTTTGCCAAGGCACTTTCTATAGCACTTAATAAACCGCTCATCGCGGTTAATCATCTTGAAGGTCATATCTATGCTCTGCAAATGGATGGTTCACACCTGGAACATCCGTATTTGGTGCTTCTCGTTTCGGGTGGTCACACTGAGATTATCTATGTAAAAGATGAGTTTGTATATGAAACCCTTGGAAAGACCCTTGACGATGCATGTGGCGAGGCATTTGATAAGGTGGCAAAACTTATGAAACTTCCTTACCCTGGTGGGCCATATATAGAAAAAGAAGCCCTGCATGGTGAATTGGGTACGGTACAATTCCCAGTGCCCAAACCAAAGGGTTATAATTTCAGTTATTCGGGATTGAAAACCGCGGTGTTGTATTATACACGGGACAACCCTGGTTATAGTTGCTGCGACGTCGCGGCGAATTTCCAGGAAGCCGCACTTGAGCATCTGGTTGAAGTGGTTTCTATCGCGTTAGATGCGAAGAAGGGGAAGCAGCTCGGCATTGTTGGTGGGGTTTCAGTGAACAACAGGTTGAGAGAGAAATTCCAGATTCTGTGTGAGAAATGCGGCGTGAAACTTCATATCCCGGATGTACAATATTGTACGGATAATGCTGTGATGATTGCTCTTGCTGGAACAAGGCGCTTTGAAAAATTCGGCCCTTCGGATTTATCAATCGACGCAGTATCCCGTGAAGCCCTCGATGCGATTAGCGTAAAGCGTAGAGAGAAATGATGCTAAGCATAGAAGAGATACTTCGTATGGAAATGACTGCTTCGCACTGGAAGGGATACTTCGTATGGAAATGAGTGTTTCACACTGGAATGGACCCACGCACTTTTGCTGAAAGTGCGGGATGGAATTTAAATCGTAAATAGCATTAGTTTAGTTTCTTTGGTTTATTTAGGCATTTAGGCATTTTGGATTTTAGGTATTTATTTTTCTCCGTTTCACCGTTTCTCCCATACTCCGTTTCATATTCAATTCCAGCGCAGCTCCCTTCCAGCGTTAGCTCCTTTCCAACATGGAATGTTATCTTCCAATCCCTCTGGGATTCCAACGCGAAGCGTGTCTTCTCAAATATATTCAATAGTACTCGGCGGTTTCGGCGAAATGTCGTACAAAACCTTGGTGACTTGAGGTATTTCGCGTACTATTCGCTTTTGAATTTTCTCCAGAACAGTATATGGTATTTTTGTCGGTATTGCAGTCAATGCATCTTTTGATTCCACGCTTCTTATTATTATGATATTACCAAATGCTCGTTTGCCTTTTTTTATGCCGGTAGCCCGATCCCTGAGAAGCACGGCAAATGCCTGAAATGGTTTGAATTTCTTCAGTTCTTTTTCTACGATGCTTGTTGCCTTACGCACAATCTTGACACGCGGCGGCGTTACTTCACCGACAACTCGGGTTGCTAGACCAGGTCCTGGGAAAGGCATTCTTTGATATATCGCTTTCGGTAAACCAAGTCCTTTTCCAACTTTGCGGACGCCTGGTTTATAGAGTTTCACAAGAGGTTCAATTATGGAGAGACCATATTTTTTTGGATTTATGCCGATCTGTGAAAGGACATTGTGTTGTGATTTAATTTTTCCTTTTGTTTCTTGAATATCAGCGGCAATCGTTCCCTGGATCAGATAGTCAGCCTTGTATTTTTTTACAGCCTTGCCAAGGGTTTTATAGAACGTATCTCGAAACGCTTTGCGCATATCTTCAGGGTCTTTTTTGCCCTTAAGCGCTCTAAAGAAATCTTTTGCAGCATATACAACCACTGTTCTAACACCGTGTTTTCTCAGCATCTTTGATACTGTTTGCGCTTCCCTCTCTCTCATTAAGCCATCATCAATAAATAGCGCGATCAGATTTTTACCTAGGGCACGGTATGCTAGAAACGCGCAGACCATTGAGTCTACGCCGCCGCTCGTTGCACATATAGCTCTTGCATTTCCAACTTTATTTTTTATTTCTTTAACTTTATCATTAATAAATCTTTTGGTATTAAGTGCCATTTGTCCTCCTTGATTCATTCTATTTAAATATAATTCTTTGTCAATGATGTTGGGATTGGGTACTGTTTGATAAATCAAACAACTACAAATTAATGAAATCTATGATCTTTCGTCTACCATCTATCATCCAGTATCTGTTATCTGGCATCCGACATCTGCTTCTGTTTTTATTGACTTTTGGACATTTTCAACTACAATAATTGAATGAGAAGGATTGCAGTATGTAACCAGAAAGGTGGTGTTGGTAAGACCGCCACTGCAGTCAATTTGTCCGCCGGCTTATCCCTTGCCGAAAAAAAAGTATTGCTTGTTGACATTGACCCCCAGGCAAATGCAACGAGTGGTTTGGGGATCGATTATAGATGCTTGAAAATGTCAGTCTACGACTGCCTTTATGAACCGGCCCTTACTAAACAAGTAATAGTCAAGACAAAATGGCCGCGTCTTTCAGTATTGCCTTCAACCCCTGATTTGGCTGGAGCGGAGATTGAGCTCGTTGAAAAAGAAAGCCGCGAAATGCATCTGAAAAGAGTGCTAACTATATTGCACGATGATTATGAATTTATCATTATCGACTGCCCACCATCTTTAGGGATTCTGACAGTAAATGGTCTGGTCGCCAGTAATAGCGTTATCATTCCAATCCAGTGTGAATATTATGCTCTGGAAGGGTTGGAAAAATTGCTAAAAACACTAAAGGCAATAAAGAATGGGTTGAATGAGAACCTTATCATTGAAGGTATTTTGCTGACGATGTTTGATGCACGGTTGAACCTTGCCCGGGATGTTGTTGATGATATTCAGAAGCACTTCCCTAATGTGGTATTCAGAACTGTCATACCACGGTCCGTACGTGTTGCTGAAGCACCATCCTATGGTGAATCGGTTATTCATTACCAGATTTCTTCAACCGGGGCTCAGGCATATTTGAATTTAACGAGGGAATTATTGAATCATGCCTAAGAATCAATCTATCAATGTAGTTGTCCGATTTATCGGACAGGCACTTCGAATGTTTAATAAACCTGTCCTGTCTGTCTCGAGTATCGAGGGGAACATAATTGAAGAATTGAGCGACTACAATGATATGCTCAATAAATTGAGCGACTACAATGTCAATATTTTTATTGAATATCGTAAAAGGGATTTGATTTATGCGTAAAAGAGCATTGGGCAAAGGTCTGGAGGCGCTAATCCCGACAAAAGATGATGGTATGTTTCAAGAGGGGTATCGCATGATATCGATACAAGCTGTAAAGCCGAATCCCCATCAACCGCGCGCCAAGATAGAAGAATCAGATATTAAAGATTTAATTTCTTCAATAAAGGAAAAGGGTATTATCGAACCATTGATTGTCAAAAGAACTGGTAACACGTTTGTCCTCGCAGCGGGTGAGAGAAGGTTTCGAGCTGCACAATTTGCCGGTTTGAAAGAGGTGCCAGTTGTTATAAAAGACCTGACTGATCAGGAACTATTAGAAATTGGGCTTATTGAAAACCTCCATCGCAAGGATTTGAACCCTATCGAAGAAGCATTAGCTTATGAGAAGTTACACACCAAGTTTGATTTGACACATGATCGGATTGCTCAGTTGGTTGGTAAGGACCGTTCAACGATAACCAACGCGCTCCGATTATTGAATTTACCTGAAAAGATAAAGCGTTTCTTAAGAAACGGTAAACTCAACCAAGGACATGCCCGGGCATTGCTCGTTCTCGAAGACGAGCTGAGGATGGTGCAGATTGCCGAACGCATCGTTGAAGAGCAGCTTTCGGTCCGTGTTACTGAGGCTTTGCTCAAACGCTTACAGCGAAGACCAAGGATTGTGCCTGGTCCGGAAAAAGAACCGAATTTGCTTATCCTTGAAGATGAATTGTCAAAACTGCTCCATACGAGAGTGATTATAGAATGGAAAAGGAATAAAGGGACGATTACTATTCACTACTACAGTCTTGAGGACTTTACGCGTATTCATGATATTTTGAAAAAAGGTAAAAAGGCATGAGCCTTTTTAGGCCTGGAGGTATTTATGTATAAAGGTTCTTATGTGGCGATTGTCACGCCCTTTAAAGACAACGTTCTGGATGAAAAAGGGCTAAGGCAGAATATAAAGTTCTTGATTGAAAAAGGTTCGAGCGGCATTGTTGCATGTGCGACTACTGGAGAATGCCCGAGTCTAAGTGATGAGGAATATGAGCACGTAATCAGAATTGCGGTTGAACAGACAAAAGGCAAGGTGCCAGTCATTGCTGGTGCTGGGACCAATTCTACGACAAAAACAATAAAATTAGTTCAGCGGGCAGAGGAATTTGGTGCTCAAGGGGTTTTAGTCGTTACGCCTTACTACAATAACCCCACACAAGAAGGGTTATACAGACATTATCGCGTGGTCAGTGAAGCGAGCAATATACCTATCATCGTGTATAATGTTCCAAGTAGAACAGGTTGCAATATCCTGCCTAGAACCATTGCCAGATTGTATCACGATTGCAAGAATATCGTCGGTTTGAAAGCGGCCAGTGGTAACCTGGACCAGGTATCCGAGGTCCAGTGGCTATGTGGTGATGAATTTGATATATTATCAGGTGATGATTCACTGACTTTTCCCATGCTGGCAATCGGCGCTAAGGGTGTAATATCGGTAGTCGCTAATATTTTACCTGATAAGGTTGCTATGTTGTGTGAATCATTTTCTAATGGCGATTTGTTACAGGCAAGGAAGATCCACCTGGAGATTTTTCCGGTTATCAAGGCTATGTTTATTGAAACTAATCCCATCCCGCTTAAAAAGGCAATGAATTTATTGGGTATGCCAAGTGGTAAACCGCGTCTGCCCTTAGTTGAGATGGGTGAAGAAAACGTATCCATTCTGAAAAAGGTTTTGATCGATTACGGAATAGAATTATGATTAAGTTAGTTGTTTGTGGCGCAGCTGGTCGGATGGGAAAGGAAATACTGAGTGCGGTTGAGGAATCGAGCGATATTCAAGTGATTGCTGGTATCGAGGCAAGCAACCATGAGTCAATTGGCAAGGTGTTCGGAAGTACTAAAATCATAGATAATATAGAGTCGGTAATCGAGGACACTGATTGCATTGTTGATTTTACAAACCACAAAGCAGCAATGGAACATTTGGAAAAGGTCAAGGTTTACAAAAAGCCATTTGTAACCGGTACAACCGGTTTTTCCAAAAAAGAATTAGCCGATATCGAAACGTCAGCAAAAAAGTTCCCGGTTTTTCTATCTCCCAATATGTCGGTTGGCGTCAATTACCTGTACAACTTGGTCAAATCTTCAGCTAATGTACTAGAAGATTATGACATAGAAGTTATTGAAACACACCACCGAGCCAAGAAAGATGCGCCGTCAGGTACTGCAAGGGCTATAGCAAAAGTCATCAAGGACGTTAGACCAGATACGACCTTTATCTATGGTCGAGAAGGATTTGTCGGGGGGAAAAACAAGAGCGAGGTTTGTATAAATTCAATACGCGGTGGTGATGTTGTAGGTGAACACAGAGTGTTGTTTCTGGGGGATGGTGAGTTCATTGAACTACGCCATTACGCAACATCTAGGCGCTGTTTTGCTGCTGGTACGCTTGATGCGGTAAGATTTATTGTAGGTAAAGCCCCAGGTTTGTACAGCATGAAAGACATGTTGTCGGTCAAATAGACTAAGTCACTATTCGTATCGCTGGGTTGACTAAGATATAAGAATAAGTATAATATGCTTGTATGAAGATCTCAGTCATTGTGCCAGCTTACAATGAAGCGGTGGATATCCCCTTTTTAGTCGAAGAATTTGATAAATTCATCAAAAAACAAAGGAATTATGAGGTTATACTCGTTGATGACGGTTCTGAGGACGGCATGTCTGAAATAGCTAAGGAACACAAGAGACCTTATCTCAAGGTTATAAGGCACAAGAGAAATTTAGGGAAAACAGAGGCGATTATTTCTGGAGCAAAAGCAGCCAAAGGTGATATCCTTGTAATTTTTGATGCTGATCTGCAATTCGACCCTCATGACATCCCTGAATTGGTAAATCTTATCAAGAACGGCGCAGATGTCGCAACCGGCTGGAAGCAAGGTCACTATGAAAAGAAGTTTGTATCCAATGTTTACAATTTCTGGGCGCGCCGTCTTTTTCACCTTAGGATTCATGATATGAATTCAATAAAAGCACTTAGAAAAGGAGTACTCGATGTAATCCCGCTGCGTAAAGACTGGCATCGTTATATTGTTCCTTTAGCAAAAGAGGCGGGTTTCAAAATTGCCGAGGTTCGCGTAATACTCAGACCTAGAAAATATGGAATCCCTAAGTACCAACGCAAATCACGGATATTAATCGGCTTCTTTGATCTGTTGGCAGTGAAGTTCCAGTTGACATTCAATAAGAAACCACTGCTTTATTTTGGCTCGATTGGTTTGTTTTCAATCGCACTCGGGGTTTTGGTCGGTGTCGTCTCTATAATCCTTCGGTTTTTTGAGCACGGGTATCGACCTTTGCTGTATCTGGTCATTCTGCTTGTTGTTTCCGGTATTTTGTTCTTTTCCCTCGCCCTCATTGGTGAATCCATTAGGGCGATTCTCGATCGACTTGAAAAAAGAGAACCGTAAGAGAATTTCGACAATACTGAGAATTGCCATCGGTATTGGTCTTATGGCTTTTCTCGTCTGGTGTCTGGATTTAGGTAAAATACTCACTAATATCCAGTCCATAGAGCTACGTTATCTATTATATGCACTCATCCCGTATTTTCTTTTCATCATCGTTTCTGCGTGGCGATGGCAGGTTCTTCTTAACCATAAGAAGTTTGGTATCCCATTTGGTCGGACTATTGTGATATATTTCATCGCGACCTTTTTCAATAATTTTCTTCCAACTACAATAGGCGGTGATGTCATGAGAGTCTTATATTCGATGAAAAAGCGGCGCGCCGATGCCTTGGCTACGGTTCTGGTCGATAGAATTCTTGGGTTTGTGGGATTATTCGTATTTGCTTTTTTTGCTGTATTATACCTCTTTATCATTAAACATCAGACCGAGTTCCTTCCGTTTATTGTCATTGGTTTGATTGTTATTGTTGTGCTTACTTTTTTATTCTTTTCAGAACATATGTACAAAAAGCTTTCACCGATAGTCCAGAAGGTTAGAATTCTGAAGATTGGCGAGCGATTGAACCGTTTACACGAAGCAGCCACTGATTTTAGTGGTGCATGGGGAACGATTACCTTATGCATAGTGCATTCAGTAGTAATTCAGGCGCTACTGGCAATCGGTCCCTTTCTTGTCATGCAGGGCATGTCTACCAGTAAGGTAAGTGTGTTGCCGTTTTTTATTTATGTACCGATTATCAATGTTGTGTCGATGATCCCAATTTCTTTCAATGCGTTTGGAGTTAGGGAATATTTCTACGTGCTGCTTTTCGCACGGGTTGGTTTTGTAGCCGAAACAGCGGTGGCTATTTCTTTGGTTTCGTTTTTCCTATACTTTGTGCTTTCGCTTGTGGGCGGAGTATTTTTCATATTTTTTAAGAAGCGATAGTTTGCTTTTACCCCTACATCAAAGTTTTTGGTGTGAGGGTTTTAGGCATTTAGGTGTTTACCCCGTTTAGATAGTAAACATCTAACGGGGTTTAGGAATTTAGGCATTTATTCTGTAAGGAGGTTAAATAATGAAGGTCTGCATGATTGGGACAGGGTATGTTGGTCTTGTATCCGGGACCTGTTTTGCTGAGATAGGACATGAGGTCATTTGTGTTGATAATGACAAGAAAAAGATCGATGTTCTTAACCAAGGTCGTGTGCCGATATATGAACCTGGGTTAGAAGAATTGATCGCAAAGAACGTTAAGGCAGGGAGGTTGCGTTTTACAACGTCGATAAGAGAGGGTGTTGAGAATTCATTTTTTCTATTTATTGCGGTTGGAACGCCACCCAAAGACGATGGTGAGCCAGATCTCTCGCAAATTGAAAAAGTGGCTGAGGAAATCGGTGCAGCCATGAATGAGTACAAAATAATAATCGAAAAAAGCACAGTTCCTGTTCAGACCGGTAAGTGGGTTAGAACGGTGATAGAAAGGTTTAGCAAGAGGGTAAGGGATTTTGACGTAGCTTCTAACCCCGAATTTCTACGCGAGGGGTCGGCAATCGGCGATTTCCTACATCCTGATAGAGTGGTGCTCGGGGTTGAGAGTGAGCGGGCTAAGACAAAGCTCTTGGAATTGTATAAACCAATGGATGCACCAAAGATAGTGACTGACATTGCAAGTGCAGAGTTAATTAAGCACGCATCGAACGCGCTACTTTCTACCAAGATATCTTTTATTAATGCCATTTCTATGATATGCGAGAAATCAGGTGCTGATGTCCTGAAAGTTGCTGAAGGGGTCGGCTTAGATAAAAGAATTGGTCGTGAATTTCTCGATGCGGGTGTTGGTTTTGGTGGATTCTGTTTTCCCAAGGACCTTAGTGCATTTATCAACATCGCGGCGAAATTGGGCTATGATTTCCGTCTCTTGCGTGAAGTGGAAAATATCAATAATGAACAAATGCTGTATGCCGTTAACAAACTTGAGGAAATGTTGTGGAACCTTAAAGACAAAAAAATTGGGGTGTTTGGCTTAGCATTTAAGCCCAATACCGATGATATGCGATTTGCTCCGTCGATAACGATTATCCAGGAATTGCAACGGCGTGGCGCAACGATTAAGGCTTTTGATCCAGTCGCTATGGATCGAGCCAAGCAAATCATGCCTGACATTGAGTATTGCGAAGATGCCTACAGTGTGGCTAAGGATGTCGATGCGATCGCGCTGATTACAGAATGGGATGTTTTCAAAGAACTTGATCTAGAGAAGATCAAAGGTCTTATGCGTCAACCAGTATTTTTTGACGGCCGCAATGTCTTTGAGCCAGAAAAAATGGCGGCGCTGGGATTTATTTACAAAGGTATTGGCAGATGAGGATTGTGATAACAGGCGGTGCCGGCTTTATCGGTTCCCACTTGGTCGATTACTATTTGAAAGCTGGAAATCAGGTAGTGGTTATTGATAATTTGATTACTGGCAGAGAAGAAAACATCGCACCGCACAATGGGAATAAGAAGCTGGAATTAATAAAGCAGGATGTCTGCGTAACCCGTGACATTCTTGACGATGTCGATTTTGTATTACATTTTGCGTGTCCGGCCAGTCCTTTTGACTACTTGAAGTATCCAATTGAAACATTGCGCGTGATGTCGGTCGGTACCTACAACATGCTTGAATTGGCGACAAAGAAAGGAGCAAAGTTCTTTCTTGCTTCAACGAGTGAGGTATATGGTGATCCAGAAACCCATCCCCAGAAAGAGGAATATTTCGGGAATGTGAATGTAGTCAGTCCACGTGCTGTGTATGATGAGGGTAAGAGATTTGCTGAAACACTTACCTTGACATACCATAGAGAATTACACACAAAGATCGGTATTGGACGTATCTTCAATACTTATGGTGCAAGGATGCGTGCCGGTGATGGACGCGTGGTCCCTACCTTCATATCAGAGGCTCTGAAGAATAATCCATTGCCGATTTTCGGGGATGGTAAGCAGACCAGGAGCTTCTGCTATATCAGCGACATGGTTGACGCCATTACTAAGGCGGTGGAGGTTGACTATCCACGTCCTATTAATCTGGGAAACCCTGCAGAGTACACAGTACTCGAACTTGCTGATATGGTAAAGAGATTATGTTCTAGCGCAAGCAAATACCGATTTCATCCCTTGCCAGATAGCGATCCTAAGAAACGCCGACCAGATATCTCCAAAGCAAAGAGCCTATTGGGTTGGGAGCCATTAATAAGCCTTGAGCATGGTTTAGAGAAAACAATTGAATGGTTTAGGGGGCAAAATGGTTGAGTGGGTGAGACTTCACGGAATTAGATCAATAGTTGTTGTCACGGCCGGTTCGAGAAATAGCCTTGACAGGAATAAAATTGCAGTTATAATGTATATGAATATTAGGAGGTAAATATGAAGAAATTTGCGTGTTTATTCATCATTCTCATATTGATGATTTCTGTATGTACAAAGAAAGAAGAGATGCTTACTGGTGAGCAGGGTGGTAAACTCGTTATTGGGACCACTGATCTGCCAGCCGTCATTTCACCACTTGCCCCATCTATGTTCGGTTCAAATGATATTCTTGATCTTCTTTTTATGCATCTCCATCGCATCGACCCTGAAACAGGTAAGATGAAGCCCGAACTAGCATCTTCTTGGGAGTTCTCTGAAGATCTGACTTCGATCACATATTATCTACGGACTGATGTGACATGGTGGGATGGTGAGCCAGTGACTGCCGCTGATGTATATTTTACCTATGAGAAGATGAATGACCCAAAAACGAACTATTCCAATATTGCCAGCCTGAGATTTATTGAGAACGTTGAGATTGTTGGACCTTATGCGATCAAATTCACATTTAACAAGATATACGCTGATCTGCTCACTGATTCTGACATTATGGCGGTACCAAAACATATTTTTGAAAAAGCCGGCGCCGATTTTGGCACAAAAACTATTGTTGGCAACGGACCCTATAAAATAAAGGAGTGGATACCTGGGTCAGGTCTTATCCTGATCTATAATGATGCATACTATCGTGGTCGGCCACCTTTAGATGAAATCTACATAACATACTACGCTGATATCAACAAGATGATGAAGGATTTTTCTGCTGGTGATCTTGATTTGGTTTTCAATATTACACCTGCCCGGGCTAAAGAGCTTGCCAATAACAAGAACATTAAGGTCGATACAAAACCGGGTAATACGTTTACCTATATAGGGTGGAATTTCAATAATCAGCATCTGAAAAACAAAGAGATTCGTAAGGCACTGACCATGGCGATTGACACGAAGCAAATTTTGAAAGAAGTTTTTGCTGGCATGGGTGCAATTTCGCTTGGACCATTGCCACCGTCATCATGGGGGTATAATGAAGGTGTTGAGCCAATTAAGCACAATCCACCTGAAGCAAAGAAGATACTTGAGAAGCTAGGCTTTGAGGATCGGAATCGTAATAAGATACTGGATATAGACAGGAAGGATTTCACTCTAAACATAATCACCAATGTTGAAAACGCCGAAAGAGTAAAGATCCTTGAGCTGGTTGCTCAAGATCTAAAAGCCCTGGGTATTCGCGTCAATGCACGGACTCTGGATACCAGGTCGTTTATTGAAGCCATTGTGAAGCGAGACTTTGATGGTTTTATTATGGGTTGGAGTGTGGGTGAAAAGATCGATCCGACGGTTTATTGGTATTCAGACCCGGCAAAGGGGAGGTTCAATTTTGTTGGTTATAAGAATACGGTAGTTGATTCCCTTATTGACCTTGGTGTTGCTATGCTCAATAGGAAAAAAGCTGAAGAGATCTGGAATGAATTTCAAAGGGTTGTATATGAGGATATCCCCTATACCTTCCTCATTGTGGCTAATGATATTTCAGCTTCATACAAGAGGGTCAAAGGTGCTGATCAAGGGTTTGTTTTAGCCAGTGCCTATACATATTGGATCCCTGAGGCAGAACGAAGGGTTGCGATAGCTTCGCTTCCGTCAGCAGTCGATACAAGTACAACACCGACTGAAAAACCCGCAGAACCCAAAGCTGAGGTATCGAGCGAAAAACCACCAGAAATCGTCGCACCCGAAAAGCTCTTAGAGGCAGCTGCTAAGAGAGATACGGCGGCAATGTCTACAACACCCCCTGATACTGGAGCTGGAACCCCACCTATCACACCACCTGAACCACCCAAACCATCAATTGTGACCAGGGTTACGATTACTAAACGGGTTCAACCAAGATACCCTGAAGCCGCGAAGGCAGTTGGTGCCGTAGGGACGATTAACGTGCGCGTTGTTGTCGGTACGGATGGAAAAGTGAAGAGTGCAACCATTCTTTCCAGTTTTGGAAATCCAGCATGCGAAGCTGAAGCCTTGGCAGCAGCTAAGAAATGTGAATTCAAACCAGCAACCAAGGATGGAGTACCGTTCGAACAGAAGATAACAATTCCGTTTAAATTTAAACCATAACATTTATGGGCAATCGATTCTGATTGCCAAACTTCTTGGGGCCTCTGCTTTATTTGATCTTCGCCCTCCGGTGGGGGCCCCCCATTTTTTAGGGAATAGGGATTAGGGAGTAGGATATAGAACGTAGAGCGAAGTGCGTAATGTGCAAATAACTCAATTACTTAATAACTCAGTCAGGCTGTTGATTTAGTGGAGTAGGGGCTTTAGCCCCGTCAAAAGCAATGAAATTTCATCAGTTTTCACGAGCATAAATGCCTGCCTATGCGTTCGCCTGACTGCGAGCGTTTTCGCTCAGGCAGGCACGCAGACAGGCTCTACTCCAGTGAAAAATGACTTTTTCAACAGCCTGAGTAACTTAATGACTGTCTAGTGTTAACGTGGGGTCATGATCGTGAACGGTAGGATCATTTCCTCCATTGATATACCGCCATGCTGGAAAGTATACTTGAACTCTTTTTCATACTCGGTTGGCTTTGTTGGGTAGATGAAGTAATAATCTTCCTTGGCAATGGCGAATCTTACTGATGGATCATCGCTTGGCAGTGATATCTCTCCGGGATTATTCAGTAGCCACGCGGTTTTTTTGTCTATTCTAAGCGCTGGACCGTACTTATATCGGAGATTGGGTGATATTGACCGGCCGCCATAGATAATGCTGGGACGGCGTACCCGGATGAAACCATGATCAGTAGTGAGGACGATGCGACAATCCTTTTTGGATATATTCTTGAGAAGCTCAAAGATTGGGGATATCGGGAACCAATAGCTCAATAAATTAAGGAAAACCCGTTCGTCGTCTAACATCCCCTTCATGTTGCCGCGTCCTGGTATTGAATGAAGGATGAGGTCAAAGAAGTTGATTACGGTTATGCAGATGTCTGCTTTGTCATTGCTGATTCTTTGGAGGTTCCGTTCGATCTCTTGGATTGAGGATAATTTGTAGTATGAGAATTTCAAACGGAGGTTATGTCTCTTCAGTTGTTCGCTGAACAGCTCTTTCTCAAATCGGTTCTGTCCTTTAGATTCGAAAGACCAGTATTGTGGTAATTTCTCCACGATCTCAAGGGGTAAAAGTCCGGCAAAAAGGGCATTTCTTGAGTACGGTGTTGCGGTTGGCAGTACCGAGTAATAGAACTGTGTATTTATCTCAAAGAAGTCACGCAGATAAGGAGATATTTTGAAATACTGATCAAGCCTCATTGAGTCAAGAATGATAAGATGGAGCGGTCCATCTTTCAATATAGGGAAGACATAATTCGAAAAGAGGTTTTGGGACAATACTGGTCCCTTGCCTCTTATAAAGTCTGTATATTGGGTTTCTATATATTTCGCAAATCCGGCATTGGCTTCTCTTTTTCGCTCTTCCTGTATTTCTTTGAGGCTTTTGTTGCCAAATTCAAGAAGTCGTAAATCCCACGATACAATCGTCCGGTAGTATTCCACCCATTCGTTATAGTTAGTAGGATCAGTATGAGTTCTGAACTGCGTGGCGTACTCTTCGTTCATTTTTTCAGCGATTATCACTCTTCGCTTCAGCGTACGATTCAAAACAGAAAGCAATTGATTGAAACTGAATGGTTTTGTAATATAGTCATCGACCCAACCGCCGTATGCTTTCTTCATGATATCTTCTTCTTCGCTTTTAGTAATCATCACCACCAACTGTTGCGAGTTCTCATTTTTTATTTTTCTCAGCACCTCCAGCCCATCGACGCCCGGCATAATTTCATCCAAGAAGATAAGATCAAACACTTCTTTACTGGCAAGGGTTGCACCATCTTCACCAGAAGGTGCCGTCTTCACTTCATAGCCTTCTTGTTCAAGAAGATATATGAATGGCTTTAACAGATCTATTTCATCATCTATCCACAAAATTTTCATTTTTCCACCTTTGGGATTATTATTTGAAATGTTGTTCCTCGGGAATCAGTTCTTTTTAGCACTAACTTACCCTTATGATATTGTTCAACGATACGCTTCGTCAATACGAGACCCAAACCCCAACCATATTTTTTCGTTGTAAAACCTGGCTTGAAGATCTCTTTTCCTTTCTTTATTCCTTTGCCGGTATCCCTTATTTCAATGACCGCACCACCGGCCACAAATGTCTTTATGGTAATCTCTCCTTTGTCTGAACCGATGGCATCCAAGCCGTTTTTTAGGATATTCTCAATTGCCCAGCCGAGCAGGATATCGTCGAATTTGACGGCTGGTAACGATGCGTATTCCTCATGAAAGACAATGTTGGTGTGGGCACGTTTCCGCATATATTCCACTGACTTACGTATTATGTCGGTTGGTTCTTTTTCCACCAACCTCGGTGGTAGACCAATTCTGGAGAACTTCTCCAGTACTTCTTTCATCTTTTGTGTATCTTCGCGTATACCGGTATGGATATCCTCCGACACTTCCCCTTTGGCCGCCTCGAGCCAGCCGATAAGCGACGATAATGGGGTCGCGAGTTGATGGGCGGTTTCTCGAGCAAGAGAGTTCCATATTTTTTCTTCTTCGCTTTTTCGGTAAATAAGGTAACCCCAAAATCCCAGGAAGAGGAAGGCGATCAGAAATACTGTTTCAACGAAAGGTAAAATTTGCAGAGATTTGGTGAAGGGAGATAAGCCATAATGGACATACCCAACGAGGGTTGAATCAGAATCATGGTGTATGATGATCGGAATCGGCGTCTGGTGCTTATTCAGTTTTTCGAGCGCCTTTTTTAGATCGTTCGTCTCGATATTCTTGGATGATGTCGGGTTACCTTCTGCATCGGTCATTATTACTGGGAAGTCAATCTTTCGAATAACTTCTTCAAACAGCAACTCGAGTAAAGACTGTTCATCCATGGTCGGGCTCAAAGCATATTTGGCGAAAATTCTCGAGGTCGTTTCTGTTTCTTTCTCAATTCGCTGGATTAGGTAGTTGGAATAGATGTAGGTGACGATGCCGATAATACCTATGCCAATCAAGAAATATATCGCCAATGTCCGGGAACTGAATTTGCCTTTAATATTCATTGCGTTTCTCAGCCTTTTGTTGATACAGGAGTCGGTCCGCATAGTCGATTAATGAACCCAGGTTGAGTCCGTTTCTTGGGTATACTGCGATACCGTATGAAAAGCTGCAGGGTTTATGGGCGCGACAAGTTTTATGTTTATTCGAATAGTTACCGATTCTATCGATGAGCGTCTTGCTGCTTTTTCTGCTGGTCTTTGGTAGCAGAATAATGAATTCATCACCGCCGTACCGCACAACATATCCGCGTTTGCCAATGGCATCAACAAGACATTCAGAAAACATCTTCAGTACTTCGTCACCATACAGGTGTCCGAGACTATCATTACACTCTTTAAAATTATCGAGGTCAATCATGATCAGGGAAATCGGCGAAACCCTATTTTTTATCAGAGATTTAAGTTTTTCCCTGAGGAACCGGTAGTTGTAGACATCGGTCATCTCATCAGTATTTGACAGCCTTTCAATTTTTTCAAACAATTGAGAATTTTCTATAGCCATGCCGAGAAAGTCGTCAAATATTTCTAGAAGTTTAACGTTGTTTAATGTTGGCGCGAGGTTGTTCATCGGCATGTCGAGCGAAAGCAGAGCAACGATTTCACGATTTTTTGAATATATTGGCGAGACAAAGATATCACCTGGGTCCCACAATTCAGGGATACGATTTTTTATGGGTGTTGATTTATACAATTCATAATGCTTGACTTTCTTACAAATTATTTGCGCATCTTTAGCCGGCACATAATATGAATTTGATATACGATAACGATTATTGAATAGCTCCATAATTGCCTCGAGGGGCGGATGTACTGCCTGGGCTTCTTTTAATTTTTTTGCTGAGATACCGACGCCGCTTATGCGGCGGAAACTTTGTAGTTCTGGGTCATAAATCGAGAATAGGATGCGTTTGAAACCAAGAAACTCTTGTGCCCTTTGCAGGATTTCGGTAGATAAGGACGAAAGGTCGAGAGAAGATATCATAATCTTTATCAGGTCTTGCAGTCCATGGCTTTCTCGTAATGCACTGTTCATTTTGCGAAAGAGATCAATCCTTTCCAGGGCAAGGCCAGCTTGGTTCGCCAAAAATTTGATACGGGTTAAGACAAAGTTCCTGCTTAATATCATTATGTTCCCAGGGAGCGTAAAGAACCCCCGCAATTCATTTTTTATAGTGAATGGTATGAAGGTAACATCACGGACAGTCTTAATTGGGATTATCCCCTTAAGTGAAGCGACTCGGCTTTTCGGTACGGTGAATATCTGTTGAACTTTGAAAAGTTTGCTATAGATAGCCTTGGGTAGATTGATAATCTTGAATGAATTTTTGCTGCCGGTAAAAAAATCATCACGGCGGTAGAAGATAAATATATCATTAATTTTGAGCATACGACGTGCCGCGGACTCAAGATTTCTAATGATTTTGTTTTCGTCAAGACTTGTGGTAATATTCAAATTAAGCTGATTTATGATCTGGGTTTCTGTGATTCGATCTTTGGAGACCCGCCTCATTGTTAATGCCATGGAAATTATCGAGAGCAGGGTATTGATGTCAGCTTTTTGTGCTTTTGTAAGATGGCGCCTCTTCCTCTGTAGGATTAAGAGCCGGTAAATCTGATCACCGATTTTCAAAACAAAACTCAAGAGGTCTTTCGGATTTTTCATTCTCTTAACGAATTCTTTTTTGGTGATGCCTTCATAGTACTCAAGCTTAGGTTTGCCATTTTTTTGAGAAATGACCGCACATCCGTAACCGCCCAGACTTATGCTCAGGGCATGGGTGATTTTTGGCACACTGATATCCCCGAGATCGAGGTTGTTTATTTGACCCAGGATATTATTGACCGGTTCGGATATTATCTTTGTCATTCTAATATTTCCTTGGAGAAAATTTTAGCAAACTCATAGAATACGTCATGCTGACCGGAGTAAGCATCAGCTCCGACAAGGAGTTTATATGCTTCAGGTGAGTCACTAGATATGTCTTTGCCAATAGTGATTGTATTACCTTGCCAGTCAATTTTGTCGGTACCGTTGACAAACAGTAATGGTCGTTTTTTCTTGTACTTCCTCATTGTACTTTTTATATCTCGAACATAAAAAGTAAAGATTTTTTTGGCATCATATTTTTTGGTTGCAAAAAGACTACACAAAGACTCGACACTATCTCGGAGCATTATATTGTAGTAAGGGAACTTGGTTTGGTCATATAAGCAGATCCTTCTTTCTGTAGTGGTCAGATAGGGGAGCGAGATATTGGCTGGTTTGTTCAACTCGATAATATAGTGAAACCGCTTTTGGCACAATTGTCTTTTTAATCCATCATATTCTTTTGATAAAACCAGGGGAGGGATATTATAAAAGATGATCTGGAAGTTCTTGGGTTTGATGAAACTGCATATCGTCTCATGGTGCTGGGGTGCAATCATTACTATATCTCCAATTTTCTTCAACCCTATCATATAAGGTATAACTTTCACAAATTCAGCTGCTTGAGTGGGTGCGGAGACCAGAAAACTTCTTCGCTTTTTAGTGGACAAAGGCTTGAACGGCTTGAGGAACTTCCTTTTGCTGAAGTTTAGATATATGTTTGTAAAAACACTCATTGCACCGGTCGTTTCTTATACTTCATACACCCTAAGTATACCTTTTTGGTATTATTTTTTCCTCTTTTTCATGATATCATCGATTATCTCGTACTCTTTGGCTTGCTGAGCAGACATAAAGAAATTTCGGTCAGTATCTTTGTCGATCCTATCTTCAGTCTGACCCGTGTGCTTGGCAAATATCTTGTTCAGAATCTCTCTTGTTGTGAGTACTTCTTTTGCATGAATGGCAATATCTGATGCTTGTCCTGAAAAGGCACCTTCTGGTTGATGGATCATTATACGGGCATGGGGCAGGGCAAATCTTTTGCCTTTCTCACCGGCCGCTAATAAAAGCGCTGCCATGGATGCTGCCATGCCAATGCATATTGTTGAAACCGGGGGTCTGACAAACTGCATTGTGTCGTATATGGCAAGGCCTGATGAAACTACACCGCCTGGTGAATTGATGTAAAGCGATATGTCTTTGGATGGATCGTCAGCTTCCAAGAATAACAACTGAGCAATGATTAAATTTGCCACAGTATCATCCATTGGTGTGCCAATAAATATTATTCGTTCTTTGAGGAGACGCGAGTAAATGTCATAAGCGCGCTCACCCCGGCCGGTTTGCTCTATGACGAACGGAACGGGTATCATTGATGTCCTCCTTTGGCGATATTATCCGACTTTTTTTGCTGATTTTTGCATTCTTATAAAGAAAATCAATAGTTTTCTCTTTGGTCAGGACGTTGCCTATATAGCTGACAATGCTTTCTCGGTTTTCGTCGTTCAGTTTGACGCCCATTGCCGTAACGAGATTCATGATTTCTTTCTCTTTTACTTGAATATTTTCTTTATCAGCAATTTTATTTATTATCAGATCTAATCGAGCACGCTTTTCAGCTGGTCCCCGGAATCTTTCTTTATTCGATTCTGAATCAGGCATATTTGATCTTTGCAGTATAGTTCGGTATTCGTTCTCAATTAGTGCATTGGGTACTTCAAATTGATTTCTTTCTAAAAGGATATTAGAAAGCGATTCTTTGACAATATCTTCAAGTCTCTTTTCTTCGATTTTCTTGGCATTTTCCAGTAGTTTCTTGCGCAGTTCTTCGATACCTTCGAATTTCTGTGCTTTGGCAAAATCAGCATCGATATTGGGCAAGACTTTTTCTTCGACTTTCTTTATGTATATCTTATAAGTTTGTTTATCAACACGTGCCTGCTTTTTTTCTGTTTTCCTTACACCGACCAATAGTTTATTTATTTCATCCGGCAAGTTCCGGTCACCAATGCGCACCTTAAGATTTCGTTGATTTTCTTTTGTCTTGTCGTTCTCAAATATTTCAATATCCATGGTGATAAAATCATCTACCGCAGCAGGGCGCGTAGTTTCTCTGATATTTGCATGTTGCTCACGGAGTTCTTTTATTGCCTGTTCAAGCAGAAAATCCTCAGGCAGTGGTTCTTCTTGGAAAACCTCGATGCCGACATAGTCGTCAAGTTCAAAATTTGGGATGGTTTCAAAACGCAGACGGAATTTAATCTCATCGTCTTCCTTAAGGTTCTTCATTTCAGCCCGGGATGCTGGACGCCACTTATTTTCTGTAATGATTTTGAAAAAGGACTCAGTAACCAGACCATTCATTGCCTGGGCTTTAAGCGTATCGTGATATCTTGTTTTTATCAAACTCTCAGGTACTTTGCCTTTGCGAAAACCTTTGAGCGAAAGGTCTTTTCTTAAGTTATTGATTTCGATTTTAATGAAGCGATCTAATTCAGTGGCGGGTACGGTTATATCAATTTCTTTTTCAGTCGCTTTATCTGTAGCAATATCATAGTGCAAAGGGCACCTCCAGAACATGCGAGGAGGGGGACTTGAACCCCCATTCCGTGATGGAACTGGATCCTAAATCCAGCGCGTCTGCCAATTCCGCCATCCTCGCAAAAACTGTAAAAAATTTCCTGCTTTCATTCTCCATTATATCCCAAAAATTTTAGTTGTCAAGTTCGCCTGGTCTTATTGAACAAATACTTGAACCAAATTGCTAAAAATATGTAGAGAAGCGGTAGAATAAGGAAGCGAAATCGCATATTTTCACTGACCTCAAGAAGATTCCCGGCAATTGTGACATATATGATGTTGAACATGGCATAGGTAATGGTTATCAGTTCAACCCTGCGGTATTTGAATAAAATTGCACCCTTGGCAATTGTGATCAAACCCCAGATACAAAGTACCGGCACGAGGAAATACAGAAAATTAAGGTGTACTTTACGCTCCTTGTCGTAACGGTTTGTATAGTGAGTATTCCAGACCCGACTCAAGATATCACCGACAAGGTAATTTTCGTAGATGTTAACCCAGGTTCCTATGACGCGGCGATTCTTGTTTCGAATGATCATTGAATCAGAGCAAGGTCTTAAAAAGGCATAGCATGCCTTAACTACTGATAAGCCATAATAGTGAGGGTATTTTCTTATTAGGTACTTGGCTGCGACAAAGTATTGCTGTGACACCTGTATATAGCCGATGTGATTGAGGTTAACAAATCCAGTTGACTTGTACTTTCTGTCGAGTACTCTGATACAGGTTAGGGTGTCGAAATTGGCATACTCCTGGTATGTCTCAGGTGTTTGAAAGGGCATAATTGTTGCAATACCAGATAACTCCCCTTTTTCCACCAGCGGCTTTATTTTATCCCAAGGCACAGTCAGTGTCATCTTTGCCAGGTTCATACCAAACCAAGACGAGAGACCAACCTGCTTAAAAAAGACGTAGTTTTTAACGTAGACACTACCTATAACAAGCATAGGGAAAAGAGCACACAGTATTATTCGTTTAGCATTGTCACGGTTGTATGCGATTACCCCAATTAATATGATGATGAACCAGATGGGATGGAAAAGTGACCTGGTCAATACGATCAAAGAAAGAGTTGAGAAGAATAAGAATAAATAAGTGTATATGTGTTCATCAAGATAATAATTGAGGAAGATTACTGAAAGCACGAGCAGGCAGGTTACTGGATAGGTATAGAAGAGCCAGTTTTCGAGAAGGATTACTGGAGGACTTATTGCGAAAAACATAGTAAGTGGCAAGGCGATGCGTAAGGGAATAGCCAGTTTTCTAAGTACTAGGTAAAGGCTCAAGATCATGATTAGACCAATTGCCTGGTATGTTAGAGCAAAAGCAAGCGCCTCATTGTTATTGGCAAGTTTAATGATCGATCCGAGAAACAGGTTGAAACCAGGGGGTTGCGTGTGGAGATATAAGATACTCTTGAGCAACTCGGTCTGCAATAACTGAGGGTCGATGAATTGGAAAAACCAGTAAAGCGGAGTGATATCAAAACGAATACCTATAAGATAGTAGAATATCCGGGTAATGATGAAGGAAAAGAGCAGAATAAGAAAACCATGTTTCGTACTATGGATTCTTGGTATTTTCACCATGGCCAGCAATGATTTAAGTGTATCCCTTTTAATAAATCGTGATTTTGAATTTTTTCGGCACTGAGTTTACCGGTTTAATATATTGTGGTAATGCTATCGTGGCTGGGAGATCGTGGTCTCCTGCCGGTAGCTTTGTCAGCGTTATCTTTACAGTGATATCTTTTTTCTCAAGACCATGCATTCTATTACTCGGTCCCTGGACGATAAGTGTATCAAGACTTATTTTCTCACATGACACACGCTGTTCAGGTGTAAAAAGCAGGGTTAGTGGTATATTCGTGAACAACTTCTCAATAGTTGTGTCTACTTTGATTTCAACTTGTACGTTTTCTCTAGAGAATTCGAATAGCTCTGACATTTCTGCGATTCTTAGTTTCACCAGGAATGATGATCGTTTGTTCTTGACGTCGAGTGTTTCAGTCAATACTTCTTTCTGGTCGAGCAAGATATTGCGTGGTCCTGTAACGCTTACTGTATCCAACACGACGACCTCGCTTATTGAGTAACCTTGTTTAAGGGCACCTTTGAACGGTACATTAACCCCGATTATTTTTGTAATCCTTTTGTCTATTGTCACGGCTATTGATGGGGCATTGAAAGTCCACTTCAAGTCAGGAAAACCAGTTGGTATCAAGAACTCACTTGTGGGGATCGTATTAGTTCCAATCTCCCTGTCGGCGAGGTCACAACGCGCCTTGGGTGGTGCTGCCCAGGTACTCAAAAGTGATCCACCGCGACCAATAAATGAGACATTAATCGTTGGGACAGAGTCGACGATCATGAAAGAGTCGGCGAGGTTTGTGTAGGTTATTTTGATATCTTTCCGGTACGCGTAGTTTTCATCGAGGGCAACAAAAGACCAAAGACCAAATGCGAAAATTATGGCGAGTATTTTTCTAACAGGATTACTAATTAAGGAACGGATAATGCTTCTTGAGTTCATTTTCTTATTATACTTATTAATTGGTGAAAATCAAGGAAATTGACCTTGTAACCGTTTTTTTCAAAAGCCCAACACCGACAATATTTGTCGCTGCTCCAACAGGTGTTATATTACCACCAATAGTGGTTCCAATAATTGTGCCGAAAAGTAATAGATAAAGAGGGTACCCATCTGTAAGGGCATATTAGTTATTATGCTTAAATAGGCGCCCATACCGATCAGGGCAAATGCTCCCTTTAAACTTTAAGTAACAGTTTAGCTATCCTAAAATTGTAGTAGCCTGATTTATCAGGCATTGCAATAACGAAGTTATTGCACTAAAAGAAGCCCAATGAATTGGGCAACTACATTATTTTATACCATTTCTGGCAATTTGGCCTTACTGTTTTTACCATTTTTTAGAATAGCTTACCTATTACAACTTTAAGAAAACCAGGTAGAAAATCCTGCTACGGTTCCTAAAAGAGGACCAAAGCCTCTCATGATGTAGAAATAGTCGCCACCAGCTTTAGACATTCCAAAAAGTGAGATTCTTTTTTAGATCTTTCTCCACCCCGTTAGAAATCATAATACTTCCTTACTATTTTATTAATGCTTAATAGAAATTATAACCCCGCCAAGAAACAATATATCAGGAACAAAATTCTAACGGGGTCTATCAAAATATTCTTTTTATCCTACTATTGATCAACATCTTTTGCTTCAGTATACGGTACGAATTGGTTTTTTTCTGCACCACAGCATGGGCAGACCCACTCTTCTGG
>Ga0209986_10000737_pt1 | contig 32314 bp, 27 predicted proteins | sample BlataG_FD_183168 | JGI IMG/M metagenome (GOLD analysis project Ga0209986, IMG submission 183168) | Deep subsurface microbial communities from Black Sea to uncover new lineages of life (NeLLi) - Black_00105 metaG (SPAdes) (version 2) | ecosystem: Environmental > Aquatic > Marine > Oceanic >...
ATTTATTTTAATTTAATAAAAAAAAAAAAAAAAAAAATTATAATTTTTGGTTTTAAAATGTTTATTATTTTTAAGCGTATAATAATTTAGTTAAAAAAATAATTTTAATTTATAAAAAAAATGGAATACGAAGATATTTTATTTGATGATCTTGCTGAAAAAATATTTAATGAACCACCAAAAAATGAAAAATCTATACCTATAAGTTTTGATTTTAAAAATACAAAGGAATTACATGAAGCATTATTAATGATGTTTACAAAAGCTATGAAAAAATTTTACTCAAATTCAGAAGGAGTTGTAAATTTATTATCATTAAATGAAAATGAATTGAATTTAATACAAAGATATTTTAATAGTTTTTCCATTAAAATACATTATAAGATCTATAATATTACCGAAATGAATAAAGTAAATAATATTTATCCTTCTCATGATAGTGTTGATAATAATTTAAATTTAGATGATCATAAATTTAAATTAATAGTTGAAAAATCTATATTTGTAATTTGGTTTTCTTTAATAACTTAATATTTATAACTATATCAAAGATAAGAATTTATATACTTATGATCATCTTAGTTTTAAAAAAACAAAAAAAAAAAAAATAATTTAATGTATTTATAAAAACGAATGAATTCATTAAATGATCCACTTGAAAATTTAAATCACCAGCTCGATAATGGTGATAAAAATTGCTATGATGAAAAATGTGAGATACCAAAACCATGTGTTCCTATCTGCAAGCCTCATCCACCAAAACATCCTCATGTACCACATAAACCGGAGCATCCTGAAAAACCAAAACCTCCGCATAAACCTCATATGCCTATAAAACCACATGTTCCTAATATTCCTGTTATACCAAATAAACCTAAAATTAGATGTCCACCCAAAACACAAAAAATAATCTGTCCATGTCCTCCACCACCACCGCAATGTCCACCATGCCCTAAATTTCCTAAATTAAAACCAATACCACAATGTCCTCCATGCCCAGTACCTCCTCCATGTCCTAGATTTCCAAAAATAATTCCACCTAAAATGGGTCCATGTTGCCCACCATTTCCGGAAATTCCTCAACAACCTGGTGTTCCAGCATGTCCATTGCCAGCACCATGTCCCAAATTTCCTAAATTACAACCTATACCACAATGTCCTCCATGTCCTCCGCCCCCTCCATGCCCTAGATTTCCAAGAATCCCAGCATGTCCACCATGTCCAAAACCTAAACCAGTTATACCAATATGTGTATGCCCACCAACACCTAAACCCAATAAGCCTAAACCCTCACCACCATGTCCTGCACCACCAGCACCTTGTAAACCAAGCATACCTATACCATGTAAACCGACACCACCATGTCCAGCTCCACCTCCCTGCAATGTACCTGAGTCATGCCATTATGGTCCACCAGTTATACCTATATGCAAACCACCTCCACCACCAATGCCACCAAAAGAATGTCCACCCCCAAAAATACCTGAATGTTTACCTCCTATAGCTCCAAAAATAAGAGTACCCGAGTGTAAACCTCCACCTGAACATCCAGAACCATGTGAACCTTGTGAATGTCCGGAGCCTATTTTGAAAGAATGTAAATAAATAATTTTAATAATTTAAATTTTTATATAAAAAACTATTTAAAGTTTATATATTTCACCAAGGGAAATATCTATTTGATTTTTTTGAATTTTAAAAAGATCAAAAATAGGTTTTTGAATTTGTTTTTCAGGGATTGCATTATTCATTCTTCTAGCGATTATCCTATAAAGATCAAAATCTTCATATCTTGTAACTTCTTTTTTGTATTTATCAACGATCCATGAATATAATAAATTAAATAGATCGTTTTCTGTTTCTTTTTGATGAGTGCTTAAATTTTTACCATTTTCGATATTTGATGGGGGATATTTAAATAAATCGAATATTATAGAACATGATAATCTGCATAAATCAAAACTTGGATTTGGTTTTATAATTTTATTTTTATAATTGTATTTTGATTTTTCAAATGGATATGTATATTGTCCACCAGCATCACCATTGATTTTAAATACATCACTAAAAAATACTTCTCCATTAAAATTAAAAGTCGCTCTACCAAAATCAATTATTTTTAGTATTTTTCCATAAGTTGGAATTCTATAATAATTAGAATTTATTCTATAATAAATAAATTTATCATTCGTTTCAACATACATAATATTACTTGAATGTAGATCATTATGTACAAACTCATATTTCTTTTGTGAAATAGCAAGTGCAAAGCAAATTTGAAACAAATATGATTTCCATTCATCATCACGGTTTTGATAAAAAATTTTAACTTCTTCTTCATTATTTTTATTTATTTTTTTAAAATCTTCTTTTGATTTTTCTAATATGCTTTCTAAGGTATCTTTACATTTTTCCATACATATGATTTGTACTGGAAAATCTCTTAATATAGCATAAGTCTCATTTAATATATCTAATTTTATGGAACCATCATCCGAATCGATGGAATCATCAAGTTCATCTATATCTTTAATATGATCCTTATCTATCTCAGATAATTGATTAAGAAATTCAAAATCATTAGATACATTATCATTTATTATTTCTTCATTAGATTCTGATTCATTATGGTCAATTTCAGATTGAATTTCTAAATTATTAATTATTGTCTGATCGAACGATTTTAATTTATTTTTATCTAATTTAATTTCATTTATGTTTTCCATATTATTTATGTAATTTTCAGAATCAATTTCAGAATCATTATCAGATCTTCTTAATTCAAACAATGTAGTACCATCAATATTTTTATTTTGTCCTTTAATAAACCAATGTTTATCTTTAAATTCTGAATATTCTTCTGTAATATCATATTCAAATTCTTCCACAACACCACAATAAGAACCATAATAAATCGGAAAATTTGGACATAATTCTTTTTCAACCAATTGACTTCCTAAAAATGTAAAAAAACTATCTATATATGTTGAATTATTTACATTATTAATTTTCTTAAAATAATTATTCCAAAAAAAAGAAGAATATGGTAATGACATATTATGAGAGTTACTAGGATATTGATTCATCATTTGAGAAATTGGATTTAATACAGGACTTTGTTTAATAAATATCTGTTTCTGGAAATTAATATTCTTTAAAGTATCTTTAATATTTGCAATATAACATTTATAATTTTCTGTACCTTTATCACAACTTATCTCTAATCCTTCTGTAGATGCAAAATCAATTAACCTAAATTGCGAATTCAATACAAAATTTTCATGTACAAGACTATTATTGTAATATTTCATAAATTTACCCATAATTGGATAATATGTCTGTACATTATTTAAACGAAACTCATCACTTTCTCTTAAGAAATTTTTAAAATCCTCTTTTAAATCGAATCTTTCACACTTTACCGTAAACATTATTTTCTATTAAGATTATTTATCTTTAAATATAAACTAATCAATTTTTAATTTATATAAACTTTATTTTTTATTTAAAAATAATTTAGAAAAATAAAAATTATACATTATTAATAATGATTAAAGATAACGAGGAACAAGATAAAATAAATTCAGATAATGATAGTGAATTTGATAACATGATTGATAATGAAATGAAGAATATTTTTGATAAACTTACATCTATTTGGAATAGAGATAAGATTTTAAATTTTTTTTTAGATAATGATCATTATAATAATAATTACAATAGTGATATAAATAATGAAGTAAAAAATAAATTTGATAATAATCAAAATAATATCCCAAATGGTTATTATTATCCAAATAGATTGAATAGAGCACAACAATATGATAATTTTAATAATAATAATATGGATAATATGAATAATAAAAATAGAAATAGTGAAATGTTTTTTTCCGATTATGATTCTCATTTATTGCCGAATGGAAATCACATGAATCAGTATTTCAATGGAAATATTCCTATAAACAATTTTGTTAATCAAAATAATCAAAATCCAAATAATAATTTTAATACTCATCCTAATTTTTATAGCAATCGAATTAATTTAAATAATCAATCAATATTTAATAGAAATTCCAATATGTATCCAAATATGGATCACCAAAATAATGTGAATCCACAGAATGTATTTGGTTTTAATCCTGAGCTTAATAATCAAACGAATCATTTTTATCAGAATCCATTTTATAATAATTCAAGCAACTTTAATAAATCAAGAAATCAAAACAATTATCAAAATTACAACCTTGTTCCAAATAATCAATCAGAATTTAGTCCATTCAATTTTAATACTAATAATAAATTGTTTGATAATAATCCAAAAGGCATATTTAATAACCAAAAAAATAAAAAAACAAATATAAATTATACTAAAAAAAAAAAAAATTTAAATAATTTGAAAAAAAAAAAATTTAGAAATCCAAAACCATTCTCGGAGCAACAAAATATTTTTCAAAATAAAAATGATACGCAAAATGAAATTATCCAAAAACCTAATATATTAGAAAATCAAAATAATAATATTAAAAATATTATTCCAGAAAATGAATCAGAAAATAATAAAAATAAAACAATCGTAAAACATCCATTCTCTTGTAATATTTGTAATGTGAATCCAATTATTGGTAAAAGATATAAATCTATAAGTAGAAATGATTATGATTTATGCGAAAAATGTTGGCAATCATGCAATGAAAAAGATGATTTTAAATTGATTGAATTTAAAAATTTAAATTTAAAACCAAATGGATTTGTTTTAGAAATCAATCCAAATAATAAGATGACAAATAGTGAAGCCAAATTTTTGGAAAACTTTTTTGATTCCATTTTAAATAAAAACAAAAAAAAAGATCAAGAAAATAAAATTAATTCAAATATGTTTGAAATAGATAATAATAAAGAAATTGACGAATTGGATATTAAATTAAATAACATTAGTGATTTAATCGAGTTAGGGAAATTATATGAAAATGAAGATTATAAAAATAAAAATTATTCTGTAAATATTGAAGGAATTAATAAAATGAAGTCTGCATTGGAGGAACTAAATAATCTTGTTGGCTTAGAAAATATTAAAAAAAAAATAGTAGATCAAATTGTATTTTTTTCACAAAATCTTCATAATAAATACGAAATACCAGAAATTAAGGAAACACCAAAAGAAAATCCAATTTTCACTATACTTAATTTTGGACCTCAAAAAACAACAAATGAACAATTCAATAAGAATGAAAGTTGTTTAAAAAATGATGATAATTTAGATATGCTACATACTGTAATTGAAGGACCGCCTGGTGTTGGAAAAACAATTTTTGGAAAATTATTAGCAAGGATATATCTCTGTTTAGGAATAACATCAAAAGATACTTTTAAAATAGTTAGAAGAACCGATTTAGTGGGTGAATATTTAGGACATACAGCAATGAAAACTCAAAAGGCTATAGATGAATCATTAGGGGGTGTATTATTTATTGATGAAGCATACCAACTAGGTAATGGGAATTCAAAAAAAATCGATAGTTATAGTAAAGAATGTATAGATACATTAAATCAAAATTTATCCGAAAAAAAAGGGCAATTTATTTGTATAATTGCAGGATATGAAAAGGAATTAGAAGAAAATTTTTTCTCTATGAATCCAGGTTTAAAGAGAAGATTTTCATTTAAATACAAAATGGAAGGATATAATTGGGAAGAATTAACGAATATTCTTATTTATAAAATTAATAAAATGAAATGGAAAATAAATGATGAAACTAAAAAATGGCTTATGGAAAAAGAATATTTAAAAGATTATATAGATCAATTCCCAAATTTCGGTGGTGATATTGAATCATTCTTATTGAATATAAAAATAGAACATGGATTAAGAGTATTTGGAAAAGATACAAAGCATCATAAAATAATTAATATTGATGATATAATAAAAGGATATGAAAGATATAAAGAAAATAAAAATATTAAAAAAGAAATAATTCCATTTCAATTATATTGTTAAATTGATAAATAATATGGTGCAATAATTATTTGTTGATTAAAGATGCATAAAGATTATTAAGTTTTATGATTAACGAAATGTTAAAATTTAGATTAAAATGAATTAGAATGAGTATAAATTTTGGATATAATTTTTCTTGGTTATATAATAATGAGTGAATCAAAATCATTTAAAATACTTCCAGATCAAGAAATTATTTTATCCAAAGCCAAAAAAAAAAAGGATGAAAAAATAAATCTAAAAAAAATAAAAAAAGATATTGTAATAAAAAATAATAAAGATACTAAATATAGTATTTGTAGTAGTCCAATATTAATTAATTTTTATAAAATTAAAAAATATATTAATTCCAAAGAATTTGATTTATTTATTTTTATTGGTAAACTAAATGATGATGAAAAAGAAATTTTTGAAAAATTAAATACTAATGACGAAGATAAAAAACTAAAAGAAAAATTTGATGATTTAGATTCCAATGAGAAGTCTATTATAAATCGATTTTTTTTAAAATATAATACAAAAAGTGGTACAATAGTGAAAAAAGAAATTTTTAAGCAAAATAAAAATTGTAGAAAAATAAAATTTATTTTTGCATTAATAAATGATGATGATTCGATTAAATTAATAAAAAATAAAATTTTTGTTTACTTGAGTAATGAATCTAAAAAAGATTATATACCACCTAATAATCAATATTTATGGATCTATACAAAAGAAGATATGTCTAAAAAAGAAATAGCTCATTTATTTAATGATTTATCAGATCAAACTACTAATATAAAAAAAAGTGATTTGATTCCAGCTTTATCAAAAATATTTGGTTTAGCCAAAAAAGATGTAGAGAAAGGATTAGAGTCTATTCAAGATTCAATAACAATGGATGAATTTAAAAATTTATTTAATAAAAATCCGATTTTTAAAAATAAGCACTATCAGCTTTTAGGAAAAGAATATAAAAACGTAAATAATTCTAATATTCAAATTTATGGAAATGCTTTTAAAAAAATAGATATTGATAAGAATTTTGTAAATAAAAAAAATGGGAAAAAGATAGATATCATAGAAATTGATGATCATTCAAAGATATTAAATGATTATTATAATATTTTTAAAAATGAAATTAATTTGATAGATATCAAGGATTATTTCGTAGAAGTAAAAAAAAAATATAAAAAATATGACAATCAATTAAAATATGGCTTGATAAAAAAATATTGGAACACAATTGAAGATGATATTAATTTAACTACAGATTTTAAGAAAAAGGAAAATTATGTGAAAAAATACAAAGAATTATCTAAAACAATCAAACATAGAGAAAATATTGTTGAGCAATTAATAGAATTATATCCAAATGCAATGAAAGAAATCAAATATAATATTTGTAGTTTATTGATGTGTGTAATTCATGTAAATTTTCCTGGCAATTATGAATTTTTAGATTTGGATAAAATATTTAATGGATTAGAACTTACAAGAAAGATACCATTTATAAAATATAAATCTGATTTATCATTTGAAACCAAATATAAGGTTTTTAAAGCTATTGTGGAGATTCAAAAAAATGGTAAACCATATATTTCAAAAAAAAAAATAGATAGTTGGAGAAAAAATATTACATATGAAAATAAAAAAAAAAAGATAAAAGGAATACCAAAAGGACTAAGTATAAAATATTTACTCCATGAAGATGAAGAGGAAAAAAAATTTTCGACAATTAATATATTTAAAGATGGAAAGATTGAAATTAAACTATATTGGACACAAAATATACAAGCTGACTTAAATAATGTAATTGTAGCAATGCAGGAAATAAAAAACTTTATTCAATCATTAAATAAATTAAATATAAGTAATTTGTATAATCCTTATAAAAAAATTGTACTTCCTGATGAAAAATTTTTATTAAAAAGACAAAATAGCACAAATACTAATTTAATTTCATTAAATACTTTAATAGAATTAGATGATTCTGAAATAGATCTATCAAAAATCATTTTTTATTCGAAATGTTTTTATAATTTTATTTCTATAATTGATCAAACCGAAAATTTAAAAAAAAATGTAATACATTTCAGATACAAGAAAATATCAAATTACGGAAGAAATTTTAAAATTGATAATTATATTTTAAAATTATTCAAAGAATTTCTTTCAGATCCAGAAAGAAATGAAGATGAAATAAATATTATGACTATTGATACTTTTATAATAGAACAATTAGAAAAAAATTTACAATTCACAAAAGATGAAGCAAAAAAAAAATATGAAACATGGAAAAATAATGATACTAATAGACAACTTGTAGAAAAATTAGATATTAAATTCGTTTATGAAATCTTACCTGAAAGTGGCATTGATATCAAGATTCAAAAATCCATCTCCACAAATAATTTAAAAATTATGACAGAAGGAATAAAAAATAAGTTTCAATTGCAAAGAATTAATTTTTTCTTAAAAACACTTTTCTATGTTGTTAAACAAAATGATGATGAAATTCAAAAGAAATTAGGTTGTAACATTGAATTGACAAAAACCTTAGATGAAGATCATGATGATGATGATTCTGAAAAATTAAAAACTATGGATTCTGATGCAGAAAGTGATGTTAGTGGATTAGGATGGCAACTGGATATAAGCGATGATGATGAAGAAGAATCAGATGAAGATGAAGAACAAATCATCACAAATGATGATGTAAATAGTCAAATAGAAGATGATGAAACTAAAGATAAACAAAAAGAAAAGGAAATAAATGATAAAAAATTAATTTCCAAAAAAGAATCAATCCAAGGTCAAAATAAAATAAGAGCATATTCTTTGGAAAGACTTTATTCTGCTGATCCAGATTTATTTGATCCTTCGTACTCCAGAATTTGTGGAAGTGAACAAGATAGACAACCGATCGTTATATCAAAAGCAGAGAAAGATAAAATTGATAAGATCAATCCCAATTCATACGATAAATATTTAAATTATTCGACTAATGGAAGAGATAATTATTATATTTGTCCAAAATATTGGTGTATAAAATGTAAAATGCCACTAAAAGTTGATCAAGTATTCAATACGGAGACAATAATTACATCAAAAATTATTGAAATAAAAAGTGATATTAAAAAAAAAAATGATGTGGAATTAATAAAAATAAAGAATGATTTAACAACTGAAGATAAAATTAAACTTTGTAAAAAAAAAGATTCAACTATATTCAATAATGATGTAATTTTAATTTGGAAAGAAGAAAAATTACCAAATATTATCATTCAAGAACCTAATGAATCTAAAATTACTTGGAGTGAAGGAAATGAAATTTTAGAAAAAAAAGATTATCCAATTAAAATAAATGATACTATAGATTTAAAAATTATTCGAAATAAACATGGTATTTGTCCTTTTTGTAATGGTAAATTTATTAAAAAAGGAACTTCAAATAGACCTAAAGATGAAACAATATTAGTGAGAAAAGCAAGTTATTGGTTTAAAAAAAAGGCATATCCTGGATTTTTAGATAAAATGAAACATCCAGATGGATATTGTATGCCATGTTGTTTCAAAAAATGGGATACTGAAGGACAAAAAAAAAAAAGAGATGAATGTCTTAATCCAGAAAAATCAAAAAAAATAGTAGTTGCTAATAATGGAAAATATGTGAAAGGAGCAGAAAAATTTCCATTAGAAATAGAAAAATTGGGAATGTTACCAAATACATTAAATATATTATTTGAAAATGATATTGAAAAAATGGTAAGTAATGCTAGTTCTGGTTTATTAAATGATAATATTAAAGCATACGTTAGAAGAGGAATTAAACAATCCAATTACAATTCTTTACTTAATGCAGCAGCTTATATAAGTAATAACGAATGGAATTATTATGATGATACAAAATTTATCATTGAAGTATTATTTAAAAATCTAACCTTAGATATTTTTGTTTCGCTAAATAATGGTGATCTTATTAACATATTTAAAGATAATGAAGCTATAAATTCTAGAAATTTTATTAAATTTAAAGATTGGATTCATGATGAAAAAAACCTAAATTTTTTGACAAAAAATAATGCGAAATACTTATTAAGAATTAATAATTTCCCAGATATAAATGACTATGATGATAACAATAAATTAATATTAAATAGATTATTTAGTATTTACACATCATTTATAAATTATAAAAGTTATTTATTATCCACAGCAGTTAAAAAAGATATTTATCTTTTAGATCTTTTATCAAGAAAAGGAGTTGTTTATAAAAATGGAATGAATATTTTTATTTTAAATGCAGAATCTATAAAAAATTTAAATAACATATATTTATTATGTCCTAATGGTATAAACTTAAGGAATTATATAGACGAAAATCAAGAATCGTGTTTTCTATTAAAGATTGGTAAATTTTTTGAGCCAATTGTTAGTATAGAATCCAAAAATGGAAAAATAATCCAGAATAAACGTTTTTTATTCAATTCCAAAAAAGACGAAGATAATAGAATTAAACATATTTTAAAGAATTTTAAAAATATAATAAATGATAATTGTGAAATCATTCAAGATCCAAAATACATCAATTATTTAGAAAAAGAAAAAATTAATTTTAATAAAAATAATGCATTAGAAACAATTCAAAAACTTAAAAAGATTACGAAATTTAAAGACGATAGATTAAAAATAGTTTCCCAATTTGTAAATTATTTTAATAATGTTATAGGATTAGAATTAAAAAATGGAATTCTAGATAAAGATAAGAAAAATACTTTCTTCCCTGTTTTACCATCTGCAATCGTAGTTGATGAAAACCTATCAATTAATAAAAATATTTCTGATTTCAAATTCAAAAATATAATAGATTCTTATATTATTTATCATAATATATACACTATTTTACAAGGAAGTGATAATAGAATAATCAATTGTGATCCTATAAATTTAATTCATAATCATAATAAAATAGTAGGATTACAACTTAAAGATGGAAATATTGTACCAATAGAACCGATTGAAAATGTAAACGATCCAAAATTCAATGAATTATTAGAATATTTAAATGAGTATAATACAGATAAAAATTTATATATAGTTAAAATTAAAAATTTTTTATTAAAACATAAAGAATTTATTAGTTTATTTGAAGATTACAATGCAACAAGCAAAAATTTTAAAAAAAACCCTAAAGATTTTAAAAATGTAATCAAAATGTTAGAAAAAATATTACATTTAAAAAAAGTTGATCTAAATTACTTTATACAATATGGCAAAATGATCAATTTATATGAAAATATCCATGATGAAAGAGTAGATTTTATGAATAAAATATTTTTTGAAAACGAAACTTATGAAAGAATTAAATACGAAATAAGTAAATTTTTAAATATACAACAAAAAATGAAATCAAAAAAAAAAAGTATTACAAGGACACCAAGACTCTATAAAAAAATAATAAATGACATAATTAATAGCCCAATATTAACTATTAATGAAAAAAGAGTAAAATTAAAAACTTATATTATTGAATTAATAGTATTACTAGCCACCTTTGGGAATGATAAAAAAAAAAATATTAATAATTATAATTACAAATTTGATATAGAACGAAAGCGATGTAATCTAAATAGTAATCAGAATTCATGTAATCAAGAATCTCATTGTATTTGGGAATTAAAATCATTTGATTTAAAAAAACCAATATCTTCTATAATTAAAAAAAAATATAAAACTAAATTTAACCGAATTTTTGATTTATTTTCTAATGATCTAACCGAAGAAGAAATTTCAAATGGAATTATGAGAGCTGAGAAAAATATTAAAAAATTTTTAATTAAAAATAGTAGAAATAATAAAATTGATGATCACGAAAAAGAAAGTATTTTATTCAAAGAAATTGAAACAATACTTAATAAAATCAAAATAGAAAATTTAGAAAAAAAAGGAACCATTCAAAAATTAGGTGGTAAATGTAAACTCTTTATTTATGAACATAATTTAATTGATGGTAAATTAAATATAGATAAATATTCATCTCTAATTGTGGAAGATTTAATTAAAAATAAAATAAAAAGAAAAGAAATTTTAGAAGGTTTTGTTACAGAAATTATACAAGATTCTCGCAATTCAAAATTTAGTGATAATCTAATATTTACAGACAATGAATATGGATTAAAAAAATTAAATAATTTATATGAAAAAGGTAATAATTTAAATATAAAAAATCCAAATTTACAATTTTTTAAGATCATTGAAGAAGACCATCAAAAATATAATTTACCACAAATCTGGCAAAAAAAATTAGGCAATGACTTTGAAATTATTCCTAATGATTATCTGAATGATTCCATTCCAGAAATTATATATGGAATATTATCAAAATATTCACCATTAAAAAAAAATTATGAAAAAAAAGTTAAACAATTAGATCTTATAGTTTCAAAAGATTTAAGTACACAAATAATTAAAGAAAACTATCTTGAATTTTTAAAGAAACAACCCATTTCATATTTAATTAATCATTTACAAAAGAATGACCAAGAATTAAAATCCGATCCCATACATCAAATCAAAACATTTGCTGAATTTGAGGATTATATGAATCATAATAATTATTGGTTTACATTGTCTGATATACAAATTTTATCTAAAATTATAGGTTTAAATATTATCGTCCTAGGAAGAAAGAATATTAAAACAAATCCAACTGGTATTAATATCTATTATGATGAAAAAAATAATAAAGATTTCTATATTATAATATTTAAAAAAAAAATTGTCAATTCAAATAAATATAAATTTGAACTTATTTCTTTAAATACAGAAAATGGAAAAAAAATAATCTTTCCACTTAAAGACCTTCCTAAACAATTCATAGCACTTATTCATGATTCAACGAAACCTCATAAAAAAACAAAAATAATTGTTAAAAAAAAATGACTAAATAAATTTTAAAATAACAGAAATTTTTTTTTAAATATTTAGTATCTAATACAAATGGAAAATTGTTTTCAAAGTATAAAAAAGATTATTAGTAATATCATTGATGATATACAAATTAATATAAAATTTGATAAAAATCTTACTATAGAAATTAAAGAAAAAAATATAAATGATCTAGAATTGATAAATAACTATTCAAGAGAGTTCATCATAAATAATTTGACACCCATTCAAGTGAAGCACTATGATCGACTATCCAAAATTTATAAAAAAGGCTCTCTTAAAGGACCTAAAAGAAGAAGAACTTATTTTAATTTATGCTATATTCTAAAAAAAAAATATGATGAACAAGTAAATCAGGAATTTGAAACGTCCAACGAAAAAAATGATGAAATAATAAATAATGAAATAAATGAAATATCCGATTCAAATGAAGAAACTAATGATACAAATGAAGAAACTAATGATCTAAATGAAGAAACTAATGATCTAAATGAAGAAGCTAATCATCTAAATGAAGAACCTAATGATCTAAATAAAGAAGCTAACGATCTAAATGAAGAAGCTAATGATTTAAATGTAGAAACTAATGATTTAATTTCATCTACTATAGATGATAAAGATAGTGAAACTTCAATCGATTTCTCCCAATCAGAAAATATCATCATTGATATTTGTGAAAAAAAAAATACTATAGATTCAATTATAGATATAAAGAATTCTGATAATTCTGAAATTATTGAAATAAAAGATTTTTAAATAAAATTGAAATATAATGTTTACAAAAATTTAACGAAAAGTAATTAATGCCTTTAATGATTTCGAAAATAAACCTTTTTAGCAGAAATATAAATAATACTATAAATTTACAAAAATATGATTTATTAATGATAAATTTATTAGCATTATTCAGTTTTAATTATATTTCAATATTAAGTATGTTTTATACAAACAATCAAATTTTAAAAAATGTTGAGAATTTTAATCAAAAACATAATTCAAAATATTTATTCTTGATCATGTTAAATTTCCTTTATTATTTTTATCTCCTTTTACCTGTATATTTATATATTAATTATCAAATGATTATACAGACACTAGTAATATCATATTATTTTGTTTATAAGAAAGTTGAAATTTATAAAATACCAAATAGCTCATTCATTGAAACAATATCATATATTCCATGTGATAGTAGACTATTTATTGAATTTCAAAATAAGAAAATTTATTATTGGGATAATATCTCTAGAAAATATTTTGATCAATTGAAACCAATAAATGGTAAATCAACCGGAAAAGAATATAATAAATTAAAAAGACAACATATTTTAACTGATTATTCATCCAAAATATTTAATAATGAAAATAATAAATGCATAAATTTCATGAATTTATTTTAGTCAAAATATGTCTGAGTATATCCATATATATCATTTTCATAAAGTTTTTTTATATTATCTGGTAATGAATTATTTAGAGTTCCTTCTTCTAATTCTATTAGATTTTTTGTATCTGATTCATAATTTTCAACATAAGACCAATCATTTAAAATATCTTTTTCATTTTTATGAATAGTGTTTCTTTTATTTTTAATTGTTTGATCATCTTCTAAACAAATTTTACATTTCTTAAAAGTATTCTCTATTTTTTTTTTAATTATTATGTTATTATTAACACTATCAATTTTCAAAAAATAATCAAGAATCTGTATTCCATTCATTTGTATGAAATGAATGATTTTGTTAGTATCTAAAATTATATCAGATTCAATTTGATTATTTTTTTTTTTATTTTTTTCCTCATTTTCATTTATGTTTTCATTTTTATTATTATTTTTGTATTTAATATCATTATCATCATATTTTTTTTTTTTATCTTTTTCTTTATTTGAATTATTTTCGTAATGATTAGTAGATTGATTTTGATCAGGTAAATTTAAAATATTATCACCTTTTATTTCAATTTTCTTGATTTTTAGATTTAGATTTATATTCATTTCTTTTATTTACGATTAAAATTTTTTATCTTTTTTTTAAAAATGAAAAATAAATACGAAATATTTATGGAAATGCAAAACTATCTAATGGCTGAGTATATGGATTTTTTTTAAATTGTTCTAAAATTTCTGGATTAATACGTTCTTCAATTGTTTCGTTATCAACAATAGATTTAGTTGTCGTTACTCCACATGCTTCAGGTTGTGGTATAGAATTATAGATTTTGCTAGCCGCCAATTCTCTTGTATTAATAATATCGCTTTCAAGTTTATTTACATTAATTGTAATTTGATCTTCACCAACAGATATTTTAGTATTATTTAAAGTTGGTGCTCTTCCTTTTGATACAATATCTTTTTCTTTTGTTACTTCTTTCATGGTCTGATTATAAACATCTGAATAAGACATTGGTTTTATGGTTTCATTAGATCCTGCGCCACCAGTATATTCATTATTGGAGGTAAATTGTTTATTTGTATTATCAGCTTTATATGAAGTTGTTAAATATCCATCTCCTCCACCTGACATAGCATCACCATCTGGAGTTCCAGTATATTCATGATTGGAAGTAAATTGTTTATTTGTATTAGGAGCGTATTGTGGATTAGTAGTATAACCTTCTTTGATTAAGTTTTTGTTTCCAAAATTACCTGTTCGATTATCATGAATATTCGTTTCTTTGATGGTTGTTTTAGCAATATCATTAGGATCATAAACGGTGGGTTTAAGTGGTCCTTTTTCAATATTACCGGATCTATTATCGTGAATATTTGTTTCTTTGATTGTTGTGCGTGTAATATCGCTAGGGTCATAGACGATTGGTTTGAGAGGACCATTTTGAATATTCCCGGATCTATTATCGTGAATGTTGGTTTCTTTTATGGTTGTACGTGTAATATCGTTCGGATCGTAGACTGTAGGTTTCAGAGGTCCATTTTCGATATTACCGGATCTGTTGTCGTGAATATTGGTTTCTTTGATGGTTGTACGTGTAATATCGTTAGGATCGTAGACTGTAGGTTTCAGAGGTCCATTTTCGATATTACCGGATCTGTTATCGTGAATATTGGTTTCTTTGATGGTTGTGCGTGTAATATCGTTAGGATCGTAGACTGTAGGTTTCAGAGGTCCATTTTCGATATTACCGGATCTGTTATCGTGGATATTGGTTTCTTTGATGGTTGTGCGTGTAATATCGTTAGGATCGTATACAATAGGTTTGAGAGGACCATTTTCGATATTGCCAGATCTGTTATCGTGGATATTGGTTTCTTTGATGGTTGTTCGTGTAATATCGTTAGGATCGTATACAATAGGTTTAAGAGGACCATTTTCAATATTGCCAGATCTATTATCGTGGATGTTGGTTTCTTTAATGGTTGTTCGTGTAATATCGTTAGGATCGTATACAGTGGGTTTAAGAGGACCATGTTGTATATTTCCGGATCGATTATCGTGAATATTGGTTTCTTTAATAGTAGTGCGTGTAATATCATTTGGATCATATACAGTCGGTTTGAGAGGACCATGTTGTATATTTCCGGATCGATTATCGTAAATGTTGGTTTCTTTAATAGTTGTACGTGCGATATCATTAGGATCATATGTAATAAGTTTTTTAGGTCCATTTTGTACATTCCCTGTTCTTTGATTATGAATATTGGTTTCTTTGATTGTTGTTTTTGCTACATCATTAGGATCATAAACGGTCATTTTTTCTGGGATTGACATTTGTACATTTCCGGTGGGTCGAATAGATCCAACAAAATTTTCTTTTCTTGTTTCTTTTAGCATATCTTGTAATGGGGCAATAAGTGCTTTTACTACAGTTACAAGATTACCAGTATAAGTTTTATCTTCAGTTGTTTCTCTTTCGGTAGGTGCGGCATACATTCCATTTTTACCATAATCACCAATATCTTTTTTAACAGTCCATTCTTGTGGTTGATAAAAATTTCTTGCTCCTGATGTAGTAAAGATATTTCTATTAGCCATTCTATATTTTGATCGCTGAGTTGGTTTCATTCGTTCCGCAGGTCCTGCTGAACCAGTATAAGGTTTAGTTGTATTTTGCCTATTTGTATATTTATCAATAACCGTTGGTCGTTCAGTTCGACCAGTTACTGCTCCTGTGGTGGTAAAATATCGATCAGGAGAATTTACAAAATATGTATCAGGTAAATTTTTACAAATTTTTCCTTGGAGTCCAGTTTTACCTATTTGATTTGGTGGACCTGCGACTCTGGATTTATATGTAAGTTTAGGATTATTTAAAGTTCTTGTTTCATTTGTTGTTTTGGGTAAAACGTAATCTCTCGTTTCTGCTTGTTGGAAACCACCAGATGGTTTTGTAGTAAATCCTCTATTTAAACCAGGTCCAACTCTTACAGAGTCTATTGGTGACTCATTTTGTCGATATTGAGATGGAACGTATCGATCTAATATAGTGCTTGCCATAGTAGGCATACCATAGACATTTCCTAGATTTTTTTGAGGATCAAAGAGTGGTTCAATTTCTATTTTTTTTTTATCAAAATTAGATGTTCCTGTAAATGTTTCTAATAGATGTTGATTACCATATTCACCAGTATTTTGTCTTACATTACTTCCGAAAAATGGTACCATATTATTATGTTTAAATTCTTCCTTTCGCATAGGTATTCCTGTTAAACTGTTAACAAAAAGATCTTGATCGTTGGTTTCTGTATTTTCGGAATCTCTTTGATTCGTAGTTCGAGTATGAGTTGGACGTTGTAAAAATTGAATGGGTGTAGTTTGACTATTTCGTATTTCTTGAGTAAAATCTATTGGAATTATATTCGATCTGATAGGGTCGGAAGATTTGTTCCAATTTCGATTGTATTCGTGCATAATTTCACTTTGAGTTTTTGATATTGTATTTGAATCGTAAATATTTCTTGTGTTTGGTTTTCTACCTGAATATATTTTATCATTGATTGAATTATCTCGATTTCTATTAATATTTCCATTATTTAGATAATATCCAGTAGCTCCTAATGCTGCTGCAGCGGCTAATTCCATATTTTTATTTACTATTAAATAATATTTTAATTACCAAAAAAATACTTCTTATTAATAAATAAATAATAATAAATATATTTACATAATATAATATGGAATTAATTAAAATCTTTTCAATAATATTTTTAATTATCTTAATAATAGTCATATTGGGAAGGATTACTAAAAAAACTAATGAATATTTTTTAATTTTAAATAATGTTAATAAAAATAAGGATTTTAATGAATCAATATGCAAAAAAAATAATTTAACATTGAAAAATATTGCAGAGATTTGGAAAATGGGGGGAGGAAAAAAAGAAGATTGTCCAGCTGCGTTAATTATTGCTAGTGGAGAATCAAAATTAACAAAAGACAAAAAAAAAATAGATGTACAAAAAACAAATATAGGAAGTCTGTGGCAACTACCTTTTTATAATATTTCACCAAATAATTACAATGATTGTCATCCAGATCCCAATCCATGTTGTGTAGTTGAATCAGTTGCCAGAACATTAGAAAAACCTATTAAAAAATTTAATTTAGCATATACTTGTTATAATGCTCCTAAAATAATACCTAAAGGATTTATAGGCGAAGGAAATCCTAATTATATTGGACGATTTTGTCATGTTGGTGGAGAATCTTATAATGGCAAATTCCAGTTGAAGGAAAATAAATTTACAAATGATACATCTTTACAATTTAGTGGAGGTTCATGTTCTAAAGGATGTGAAATAAATGATAATAGCACATGCCTTAAATATAATAATAAATGTCCCGAAAAATATTCCTTTCCTTATTATTATTATAATAAATTTTTGAATTTAAATGGAATCAATAATGTAGTATTAGATTCAATGGAAAAAGAATCAATGAAAATTGCAAAAAATATATGTAAGAAATATTATAAATAAATTCTATAACTATAGTAAGAATTATGGATAAAAAAAAAAAAAAAAAAAAAATTGAAATTAAGACATTAGTTTATGTACAAGAACCATATATTTATAAGAATAAAGAAAAAAATTTTTATAGTGGATTCCTTTATGTTATTTGGAATAATATTAAAAATAAATTAAAAGATAAATATATATTTAAAGAATATTTTCAAGAATCTGAATGTGATAATAATATTCATAATAAACTTATACAAAAAGTACAAAAAAAAGAATATGATATTCTAATATCAGCTTTTTATTATGATTCCTATCGAATAACAAAAAATAATTATTCATTACCATTATTTGTAACACCAATTAAAATCATCTATCCAAAGAATGTTAATTTCAATAATGCAATTGAACAATTTAAAGATTTATCTTATTCGTTATTTTATCCTATTTTATTTGCATTTATTTTATGTATTATACTTAGTTTTTTATTATATTTATCAAACCGAAAATTAGGTGGTAGAAAATCATTTTTTATGACTTTTGCTGCTATGTTTGGTTCATTAAGTATTTTTTCTCAACAATCAACCACGGGTAAATCTATTACATGGATAAAAGGTATAATCATTTCTATTATTGTATTCATATCTTTTTTTTTCTTATTATATATTCAAGCGGTTGGAATTGCGGCGATCGTTGATTTCAATACATATAGATATAAACAATATTCAAGTGTAGATAAAGTTAAAAATCAAACATTTGTAGTACCAGAAGGTTCTTCGTTTTCATTTAATAATATTATCGCATTTCATAAAGCAAAACCTATTTTAAAAAAAGGATGCATAGAAAGTTGCTTGAAATATATTAATAATGAAGATAAAGATCAATATGATGGAATCATTTGTGATATTTTTAAAGGAATTTATATAACAAATGAATATCCAAATTTAGCATTAAGTGATATTGATCTTGCATATTCAGCATCAACCCTTTGTATTAATAAAGATCATATTGATTTATTAACAGACTTAAACGAAGCTATTATTTATGTTCAAGATACAGGTCAGGCTAATAGAATTTGTGATGCATTTTTTCCAGGAAATGATATTGGTAAATTTTGTTTATTATAATATTTTAAATTCGTTAAAATTCTTATAAAAATATTATCTTTTGATAATATTATAATTTTGTTTTTAATTAAAAGATGAATTTAAATATTCAGTCTAGTCAATATCACGAAAATAATCACGAAATTATTGATTTTAACGAAAATAATTTAGAAAATGATGATCATGAGAAAAATTCTCTTATTAAAAAACATATTGATAATCTAGAAATTTGCCAAATATGTTATTATCCTCTATGTTTTGATCAAAAATGGAATTGCGAAATATGTAAACAATCCATTCATGAATTTTGCCATAATAAACTTTTATTTTACAAAAAAAATAAATGTCCTTTTTGTAATACAATTTGTCAAAATACAACCATTTCTTTAAACAACCAAAGCATTTCTAACGAAAATCAAAATGAAAATAATCGTATTGTATCAATTATCATTCTAGGACATAATTTTAATCGAAATTCATTAAGAAATTATATTATAACAATAAATTTTATCTTGACGTTATCAATCGCAATTAATTTCTTGTTTTTCATTTTAAAAATCCTATAATATAATATATTATTATCTAAAGTTTTAATTACAACAAAATCCAAGTACACAAAATTTAAATCTGAAATCATGATAACAACATCCATGATTATCACATCTTCTACAGTGATGTAACTTAATTGTTTTATTTTGATTTTCATCCAAAAATATCATTTCATCAATTTCATGGAAAGCACAACTTTTACCAGGTTCCTCATTAAATCTTGTATAATATGATAAAGGTACACCACATTTTTTACAAACCAAATTCCCCATCTGTGGTAATTTTTTAAAATCTTTTAAAAAAGTTTCATATGTAATCAAATTTTTTTTTTATTCCTCTATAGATAAATGATATGATTTTTCATATCCACTACTTAACTTTGTCCATCCATTTAAATCATGATAACTATAATCTTCTAAAATATCTCCTAAACATGGATCCTTATCATGTAATTTTTCAATAATAGATTCATTCGGATAATTTAGACGATCATTCATAAATGCATCTAATATTTTACTTATGTTATGGTCTTTAATTATAAATTTATGATTCAGTTTTAATGGATAACCATATTGTGACATCCAAATATAAATAATTAGTTTGTTCATATTAAAATTTAATTACATTTTTAATTTTAATTAATCAATTTTTTTCATTTTTAATTATAAATATTTTTAATGTCTATCATAATTTGTTTTTGATTTATAATTTTCTGGAACACAAAAATAATTACAAAAATCACTATATTGTCCACGATCAGCATATTTAGGATCTTTAATTAATTTATTACTTTCATCTCTATTTTTAGCTGGTGTACCACCATCTTTATGACTCCATAAATTATGATCATCTTGTCTCCAAAAATGATAAGTTTCACCAGGTTTGATAGCAACTGCGATTTTATAATAATCTTTTTTACATTTTTTATCATTTTTAATAATATAAATTTCTGGATTATCAGCTAGGATAGAATCGCTCATGACTTTACAATTCGCCGTTTTTTTTTCTAATCCTATATATTTTGGATTATTCGAATAATGTCCTGGACTTGATTTCATCCCTAAACAATTATTTATTTTTTTCATTTGTTTTTCACATTTTTTTTTTAAATTATGATCAATATCATCCAATGCGTATTGATAACAATTATGTGAATGTTGTATATATTTATTTTGATTCCATTTATTAGGTTCATAAGTAACATAAATTTCGCGTTTATTTCTTTGTGGCTTAATAACAATTGATAAAAATAATACTAAGATTAAAAATGAAACAATTAGTTTAATCATTAATATTATTACTTATTTTTTTTTAATCATCAAAAAAAATAAACGAAAATATATGTAACGCTATAACTTGTAATTAACTCTTGCCCCTGATTACCATAACTATTAAAAATAAACTTATTATTATCAATAGTTATTACTAATTATGGTTATATACTATTGATCTCCGAGTTATTAAGGATATAATAGCTATACATAAAATATAATTAGTTGCTGATTTTAATAATATATCTATATTTATAATTATTATCAACAAATTTTCCAGGTTCTCTATTAATACAAATGTGTTTTAATTTATATTGATGATTACATTTTATTATAATATCCTTTTCATGAATTTCCTCATCCTCATTTATTTCAAATAAAATCTTCAACATTTTTGTGATGATATTCTTATAATAAGGAACAAAAACCAAAGATTGATAATTATGTATTTTAGGAGCTATAAAATATTCAATTGATGGAAAATCAATACTAAATTCATTAGGATAAGGTTTTTTTATTGATCTAAGTAAACCATTATCTAGACTAATAACATTTAGGAAGAAAGATATTCTTTTGCCAATAATATAAGGATTGTTTAAATAATTACTCAATTTATGTAAATAGATAAAATCAAAACATGATCCTAAATTCGATAATCCAAGATGAGATTCATTTTTAATAGCAAGTTGCACAAACGTATCAATAGTTTCGTTTGGAAACATACTCAAATCCAGATAATAATTTTGATTAAAATGTAAAATTTTAAATTTTTTTACAAGTAAATAATTTTCTAAAAAACCATAAAATTGAAGGTGATTTTTTAGTTCGAGAAGATCTATTTTATATTTCGAACTATTACAAGTGATAAACATTTGGTAATTAGTAATTTCTTTTAATACATTCATAATTAATTTATTTCTATTTTCTTGAAATAATCTAATTCAAATTTTTTTTATAAAAATATTATTAATAATTCTATTTAAAGATAGAAATATTTAAATAAATATGATCATAAGAAAAATTATCAATCCTAATCTTTCGAAACAATTTAGTACATTCTCCAAAATGAATAATTTTCCTATGATGGGATTATCTAGACGAATAAAGAAATCACCATTTATATTTGAAACATTAAAAGCAGGTGCTAGTGATTTTACAGTTTACAATCATTATTTAATGCCTATTAATTATAATGAAAATGAAAAATATAATAAAAATTTGGATAAAGATGACAATGAAGACAAAGATTATTTAAATTTAATTAATAATGTTAATTTATGGGATGTTTCTGTTCAAAGACAAATTCAAATTAGTGGCATAGATAGTACCAAATTTTTGAATTTTGTATTAACAAGAAATATAAATAATATGAAGATAGGACAATGCAAATATTCATTAATATGTGATGATAATGGAATTGTAATAAATGATCCATTATTATTAAAATCAGATTATAATAAGTATTGGCTATCCATTGCAGATAATGATATATATTTATGGCTGAAAGGATTGAATTATTTTGGTAATTTTAAGGTTAATATAAAAGAAACAGATATTTCAACATTAGCAATACAAGGACCTAAATCAAAATTATTAGTAGAAGATTTAATCAATGATAAAATTGATTTAAAAAAGTTATGTTTTAAAAATTATAGATTATTGAATGATATACCTGTTATTATATCTAATTCCGGATGGAGTCCTGAAAATGGTTATGAAATATTATTATTAGATAATCTAAAAGCTGAAAAATTATGGAAATATATCATGCAAAAAGGTAAGAAATATAATATTAAACCATCTGGACCAAATCAATTAAGGAGAATTGAAGGTAATATGTTATCTTATGGGAGCGATACATTAAAAGATACAAATGGATTAGAAATAAATAATTCAAAATATTTAATAAATTTTGATAAAGATTTTTTAGGTAAGAAATCATTAGAGAAAATTAAAAACCAAACTTTAAGAAAATATGTAAAGTTTGAATTAAATTCTGAAAGTGATATTTCCAAACCTCCTTTTTTTTATGGTAATAGTGTAGATGTATACTTTAAAAATAATAAAGTTGGAAAATTAGTAGGAATAGTTAAAAAAAATTCTAGTGCGGAAAAAAAAAAATATATAGGGCTAGTAAATTTAGATGAAAATTTTATCTATGTAAAAAAAGAATTTAGTTTTAAATTTAACAATTATGATTTATATGGAAAAATAATTGATAGTAATTAAAAATATATATAAAAAATTTAAACAAAGTAAAGAATATGACACTATATCAAAAAAAAATATATTATTTAAGAAAATATGATAATTTTGAGAAAGAAGCACCTGATACAATCAGAAGAAAAGAAGCATATAATAATTATTTAAAATATTTAAAAATTTTTAAAGAAAAAAAGAAAAATAAATAAATAATAAATAATTTCTTCTAAGTATAATATAATGCCAAAAAAAAAAAGTATTATAAGAAAAAATAAATCTAGAAGCAAAATTGCACGTCGTAAACAAAAAGGAGGAAGAGTTCTTATGCCCATTCAATATTTTGGAGGAGAATTAAACAGATACTTTCCTGAAGGATCACCATATTTAAAACCATTACCCAATGCTTATGGACCAACAATCGCAAGAAGTTTTGGAACTTCAGATAAAATATTAACTCCTTACAATTTAACATCACCAAATTTAGCACCATTTGGTTTAGGATCCAGAGGAGAAAATTTATCATGTGGTATCCAAACCGGTGGTAGAAGAGTAAAAAAATCTAAATCCAAAAAATCAAAAAGATCTACAAAAACATCAAAAAAATCTTTAAAAAAAAAAAATAAAAGAACTACTAAAAGAAGAACAAATAAAAAGAAATAAATCTATCTTCAATAAAAAAAATATCATAACAAAAAAAAAAAATTTTTTTTAGATCTAATATTAAAAATAATTCTCATTTTAATATTAAATTTATTTATAATAATATTTATTGAATAATTAATACATCAGATTCTTCAGATAATAAATTATTCTCAAGATCATCAGATATGATTTCATCTAAATCATTTTTTTGATTTTTTCGATTACATTCAACATCCTCAATAAAGACAAATGTAAGAGCCAAACCAAAACTATAATTGATGAACACAAATAAAAAATCCATTTATGGTCTTCATTAGGAAGATTGTAACTAAATGTACCTATCAGAGCTCCTATTTTTCCCATTGCTGCCGTTATTCCAAAGAAAATTCCTTTTGTTTTTATAGGAAATATTTCAGATGGTATTACATATGTTGTGAGATTAATTCCCCAATTTAATAAAAAAAATAAAATTGTAGTAAATGTAAAATGCAACCATTTACTATTAGAATCACAAATTTCAAAAATAAAATATATTAAACAAGTAACGAAAAATAAAAAAAAATTAAACATTTGTAGATTTTTACATCCATAATTATTTATAATATTTAATGCATGAATACTTGCCAATAAACCTATAAATGATATGAAAAATGTTTGCCAACAAATATCATTTAGATCAGGTTTTCCAAATATATTACTTAAAATTTCAGGAATATTAAATGTAAGTCCATAAAATAAAATATCATAAAATAACCAACTAAATCCAGTTCCAATCAAAATATACCAATATTTTTTTTGTTTTAAAGCTATATTGAAAGGATTACTACATTTATTTGTTAAATATGATTCATTTTCATGAGAATTAAATGACAAAATTAAAACAATTGAACTTGGAACTGAACCAAGAAATAAAATGATTCTAAACATAATATCGTAACTTATAAATTTATCCATATATGATAAAAAAAATCCAACAACGTACGGCATCATACCACCTGGACATTGCCAAATAAAAGATTTTGATACACCATAGATTCTTTTATGTTGATCATTTTCGCATTCAGATCTCAATGAACCAGTAAGTGGATACAACCCACCCACACAAAAACCTAAGACAAATCTAGAACAAACTAATACATAAAAAAAAAATTTTTTAATGACAACATTGATGAAGATAATATAGACATAGTTAATACGAAATTTGAAATTAATATAGCATTTTTTCTACCTAATAAATCTCCAACATATCCCATTATGCATTGTCCAAGAATAGCTCCAATAAAAACAATATTTTTAAGAATATTCATTTCAAAAGTGGATATTTCGAACAACTTGTAATATTCAATAATAAAAAGTGCCAACGTTAATGATTGAAAATTGTATGCAATTGAGAAATTAGATATATTTGAAATTAGTTTAGAATTGTTTTTCATAAATAAAACTTATAAAGAAAATTTTTTTTTTAAAATTTACTAAAATATTTAATATTATTTAATAAAATTATTTTAATTAATATATAAAAAAAAATAAATACTAATATATAATTACTTTCTTATGAATAATTTATTAAAAAAAATAGCAAAAAAACAATATTTTTCGACTTTAGTAAAAAATAATTTAAAATATCAAAATCAAAATCATTATCAACAAACTTTAAAAAATCCTATCCATGCATTAACAATAGATCCAAATACTTATTTCTGTGATGATTTTTTTAAGATTGAACAAAAAAAAATATTTTATGATAATTGGATTGCATTAGGATATACAAATGAATTGGAAGATAATAATATTATATCAAAAAAAATTAATAATATGCCAATCATTATTACAAAAAATAAAAATAATGAAATCTCTGCATTTCAAAATGTATGTAGACATCGTGCATGTAAATTAGTTTCAAATGATACATTTAAAAGAGGTATAGTATGCCCTTATCATAGATGGACTTATAATTTAAATGGAGAGTTACTTTCGACACCATTATATAAAGATCAAAAAAATTTTAATAAAAAAGATTTTTCATTATTTAATATTAAGACACAGATTTACAATAATATAATTTTTGGAAATATTAATAATAATCAAGAAAATTCTATCGAAGATTATTTTGGATCTGTTTTAAGAGATTTAGATAGTTATCCCTTAAAAAATTCAAAAATTGTTCGTCAGAAAGAATTCAAAACGAATACAAACTGGAAATTATTGGTAGATAATTTTATTGAATATTATCATTTACCTAGTGTACATCCTGAATTAGTAAAAAATTCAACTATAAAAAATCATGTTTGTACACAGAGACCAGGTAAAAATGTTTCATTCAAGACAGACCCACTAACATCTTCAGGAAATGCTATTGATATTGAAAGGAAAAAAACTTTTAATAACTTAAACTCTAAATTTAGTAATGTTGCGAATTTTCATTTTTTGTTTCCTAATATTTTCTATTTTTTATTTCCTAATCATCTTTTTTCTATTATATTAGATCCTATTGCCCCAAATAAAACTGTTGAACATGCAACATTAATCGTTGAAAATAATAGTGATGAGAAGTGGATAGATGAATTATGGGAGTTTTATGATTGTGTCAATTTGGAAGATATTGATATTTGTGAAAAAGTTCAACAAGGTTTATACAGCAACCAATACAAGGGAGGAAAAATAGTTCCTGAATTTGAAACTACTATTCATCGATTCCATAATATGATAATTGAAGATATCACAAAATAATTTAGGATAATCTTCTTAATATTTCGTTTTGGGCATTTAATAATTCTATTTTAGAATTTCCTAATGAAGAAGAGTTTTCAATACCTCTCCTTACTAAATAAGGAAAAAGTACTGATTTCTTCCCATAAGGAATAAATTGGCTTACATTTACATTATGAAGATTAAAAGTTATATCTTTTCTCATACCCAGCATTTGCGCAATAATCACTTTATCCGAATAATATGGTATATTCTCCTTTTCTAATATACTTAATATATGATTCACTGTTTCCAAATTATGTGTAGCAAATAAACTATAAACATTATCAATATTTTCTAAAACCAAACTTACAGCATCATTATATGATTTATTTGTATTCTCTTTATTATCATGAATTAAATGTCTACGATTATTTTTAATTTCATCGAAAATATAAGCTCCTCTAACTAATTTTAAACCTACTTTAAAATCATTGCATTTGCCGAGTTCTAATAATTCTTTTAATTGATCGTGAGAATCCTTTCTATAAAATTGTATTGTTCCATAAATTTTAGCCTTTTCTTTGTTATATTTTTTCATCATTTCTATTGATAATTCATGAATCTTAGTTTGAATATCCATAGTTTCTGCATCAAAAATTAATAATATATTTTGTTTAGAGGCGTATTCACATATATTTTCTAATCTTTTTAAATCTTTTTTCCATTCCTCTTCTTGTATTGTTGATAAATCCATATTTCTTTGCTTCATTGACAATCTTTCATCAGACATGATACCAGTTACCCTCAATATTGCCTGACCAGATTCATTTTTCTTTAAGTAATCAATCATATTTTTCATTTCATTGTAAGTATCATCCAAAGAATTAGAATCACGGGAGTATTCTACGCCATAATTTAATAATGGTGAAATATTCTTGGTTTTTAGTTGCAAACATAGATTATGTAAGGAATTTAAGCTTTCACCTCCACAAAATTGTTTAAATAGTACATCCTGAGAATAATTATATATTATTGGTATTTTGGAATTCATAAATTTTGTAATCAGTAATTGTGTAATACTATCATTAAATGATAAAAAATTTAACAATAGAAATATATTTCGATAATCTCTTATTTCGTCATTATTAGATAGAGAAAACATATTTTTAATATCTTTAAAATCATAATCGTTGTATTTAAATTTCGTAGATGTTGAAAATGATCGTGTCAAAAAGAATTTATTAGTTTCATATATGTTTCTATGATAAAAATTATTATGATCTATTTTCTTCTTTATTTGCCCTATCTTATTTTTATGACCAAAATTTAATATTTTTGAATGATTATTAGAATCTAATATAAAATTATAAGTAATCTTTCTGCTGTTATTAAGATATTTTCTTAAATAATTTATCATTATTATTGTTTATATTTATTATAATATGTTTTTTTTTTAAATTTATTTTGAACTAATAATCTGATACTTAATGATCATTAATGAATATGAACATCAAAATTTAGTTTATATTATTCTAATATTGCTATTGATAACAACTATATTTAGTTTCCTTTTTTTTAAATTTGAAATCATAATTATATAAAAATTATAAAAAACATAACTATATAAATGAATGAAAGCGAAAATGAATTATTACATTTCTGGTTTAATAATCAAGATTTTTGGTTTCATTATAATATTAAAAAAGATAAAATAATCTATGATAAATTTATACTTCATTACGAAAAATTAGATCTAAAGGAACCTATAATTTTAAATAAATCTACGATAAATCATTATATATTTATCATAATATTATGTGACCAAATTTCACGACATATTTCTAGATATTTGAAAATTCCATTAGATAAAAAATATCATGAATATGCAAGAAACATCAGTAATGAAATTATTAATGATATAACAATACAATATGATTATTCAGATAAAGAAATTTGTTTTATATTAATGCCATTTAGACATGGGGAATCGGATGATTTATATTATTGCCTAAAATTAATTAATAAATATTCAAGTAAATATAAAAATAGCAAATATTTTAATAGATTTTTTAAAGCAACTATTCGTTCAATTTATAAACATAAAACTCCAACAAAAACTAAAAAAATAGATCTTTTCCATTATCATCTTGAGGATCAAAATATTTTGTGTGAATCATGCCAGTATAGAAAAAGTAAAGAGAAAATCACATCTGAATTACAATCTTTAAATAAAGAAAATCAAAAAATTATGAATTTAATCGAAATAAATGTAAAAAAAATTATTCCGAAAAATACAAATATTACTATTTCATTATCTGGAGGCGTTGATTCAATGGTTTGTTTATACATATTAAAAAAAATGAATTTTAATATAAATGCTATTCATATAAATTATTGTAATAGAAAAGAAACCACAAAAGAGACTGAATTATTAGACTATTATTGTCAATTTTTAAATATTGATCTTTTTATCATGAAAATCGAAGAAATTCAACGAACTACAAACATCAATAGAAATTTCTATGAAAAAATAACAAAAAAAATAAGATTTGATTGTTATAAGTATTTAGATAGAACTATCGTATTAGGACATAATAGAGATGATTGCCTAGAAAATATATTTTCCAATATTAAAAAAAATATTCATTACGAAAATCTTAATGGGATGCTACCAGTATCACTACAAAATGAAATAAAAATTGTTCGTCCATTCTTATCTATATCAAAAAAACAAATTCTAAAAATGGCAAATTTATATAATATTCCATATTTGAAAGACTCAACACCAAAATGGAGTGAAAGAGGGAAGATGAGAGATCATCTTATTCCTAATATTTATAATTTTGATCCATATTTACTAAATGGATTCTTAAAATTATCGGAAAACTATCAAAAAATATATGATAATTATCAAATGATGTTATCCGAACAAACAAAAATAAATAAAATAGATGAAAATAATATAACAATAAATTATATCAATTGTTACGATTTAGATTATTGGAATTTGATTTTTCGTAAATTATTAGAAATGAAATTGATTCTAAAAATTCCAAGTAAAAAATCAATCATGAATCTATGTAATATGCTAAAAATAAATCGTAATAATAAAATTATATTGCTCAAAAATTTACATTGCAAAAAGATAGGACATAATATCATACAAATAAATAATTTAAAGATTAAATAACCATATAATAAAATAATATTCATGAATATCCTAAATAATAAAAAAAATGAAAATAATTTGGATCTGGCTATCGGAGCTGATAAAAAAATAATCATTATTGATAAATTTTTTTTAAAGAATAATAAATATTTAGGAAATGCACTCATTTTTAAAAGATTATTTGATATTAACAATACAATTGAAACTAATCATTTCGGTCCAATTATTCAAATCCGAAATGATAAAGGACATTTAACTATTTTACATGATTTGGGAATAAAGTCAAATGATTGGTATTTATTCATCAATTTTTTGAAAAATTATAATGTACCATATTTGTACAATGATAATTATAATGATAGAAAAAAAATAAAAGCATTAGAACATTTAGAAAAATTAAACGAAATCACAAATAGATTAGGTGGTATTCCATCATTTGATAATTTTTATTCTAATTTTATATCAAAAAAAAATTTAAATCAATCCAAAATATCTATTCCAAGAAATCCTAATCAGGATATAAATGAAGAATACTTATGGGGAGCAGTTCCGATAGAATTTAGTGATAATCAATTATCTTATGAAAAAACACATAATGCGAAAGGTGGATGGTCAGCATGTAATGTTGAGACAATAAAAAGAAATAACGAAGATAAAGATAATATTATTATTTGGTATCGAAAAAAAAAAAAAAGATAAATTTAATTTTTTTGGTAATTCTTTATTTCAAAATTTTTATAAATTAAGAAAAAAAATTTAATCTGTAATAAATTAATAATGGAAATATTATCTGGATTATTAATGACTATATCTGTAGTGAATATGAAGAAATTGAAAAACAGAAAATGATTAAAAGAAAAATTAAAGAATGTGAAGAATCTATAAGACTTAATGAATTAAAAATTAAAAATTATCAATTGGAACTTAAAAATTTAAAACAAACTTTTGGCGAAAATAATGATAATACTAATAATTTAAAAAAAATTTACATTTTTTAAAAAACAAAAAAATTTTAATATATTATGGTTTCATATGATTTTACCTATATTATTTATATCATTTGTAGTTTTAAATTCTACAAATCATGAAGAATCGATCTATCCAAACAAAAATAAAAATCGTATCAAAGACAAAAATTTTGAACATATATGGAATAATATGACTATTCAAAATTTAAATCATAAAGAAAAGAATTTGAAAGATTTTAAAAAAATAATTGAATTTATTGATGTTAGAGCAAAAAATTTTAATTTATTTGGTCATGATAATGAATCATACACATTAAATAAAAAAAATATTTATTTAAGTTTTAAGGATAGTAATAATGAATTCTATGATAAATATATGGTTTTGTATATATTACTTCATGAATTATCTCATTGTGTTACAAAATCTATTGGACATACAATGGAATTTTATAAAAATTTTGACAAATTAATTAAAAAAGCAACGAAATTGGGATTTTACAATCAATAAAATCAACAGAATAATTTTCTTTCTATTATATAAATTATGAAAAATAATCGGGAACATAATTCAACTATCATTGAATCTCATCCAAAATCCGTAAATAAAAATGTAAAAATTTTTGTCTTAGTGTTTTCAATTTTAGCAATAATTGCAGCTGTTTATAAATTTAAAAAAGATAATCAAGAATGTCCTTGCAAAAGTCAAAAGGATGAGAAATCATTAGAAGATATTTCTTTAAATGATACTATTACAAACGTCCTATCTGACTGCTTATACGCCAACGAAGTTAGAATTGGCGCACAAGCGCCCAACGTTGTCATAGCCAACTCGAAACCCTCCGAAAAAAAAAAAAAAAAAAAAAAAAAAAAAATAAAA